>Ga0134126_10000625_pt1 | contig 44575 bp, 38 predicted proteins | sample KB31752_FD_96881 | JGI IMG/M metagenome (GOLD analysis project Ga0134126, IMG submission 96881) | Terrestrial soil microbial communities with excess Nitrogen fertilizer from Kellogg Biological Station, Michigan, USA - KB3-175-2 | ecosystem: Environmental > Terrestrial > Soil > Unclassified ...
CCGGAATGGATGTTTGGCGGCATCGAAGGGCCGTTCGTCATCAAGCACGAAGGCGTCTATTACATGTTCTTCTCTACCTGGACTCGGGGATACGAAGTGGGGCTGCTGAAATCTCCCTCACCCCTCGGCCCCTGGGAATTAGCGTCGAAAGATCCCATCTTCGGAACCCGAAAGAAAGGCTATCGCCCCGAACTGGCAGCCGCCGGCGGTTATGCCAACCTGCAATTTCAGGACAGCGAAGATCCCTACTGCGAGACCGGGCACAATGCCTTATTCGAAGGACCGGATGGTAAACTGTGGAGCTCGTGCCATTACCTGATGTATGCAAAACGGCCGTATCCTTACAGCCAGTCTTTCGAGGACTGGGAGAAAACGCCACAGCTGGGCATCGAGCCGGTGTACTTCGGGAACGGACTCTTTCATATCTGCGGTCCCACCTGGACCGAACAGGTCATAACGTATTAATCATATGAAGCACTTTGTAATCGTCTTAACCGGCATCCTCGCCGCCCTCTGCGCCACTGCCCAATCCCCTGGCGTACTCACAACCGGCCTCATAACGCTGAACCCCGCAGCTCACGACGAATGTGACGGGTCATGCGGCATTACTGATATGTAGACAAAAATCCCCGATTCGGGAAATTCCTGGAACAAATCAACCCGGTAACTTCCCGGATAATACTTCTGCGATAAGTCCTGCAACCACCGCCAATTCTTACTTACAGGAAAAATCTTGCATCGGCCGCCTCTCGCTAAACGCGCATAGGAACGACATGGCACAGCATTTGGGCGCACAGGCCGGCGTTAAAATCGCGCACACATAACCTTTGGAGCGATTTACGGCATCCAATTAGCTTTAAGAATAGACTCCACGAATTTTCCCTATTAATCTTTTTAAAATAAACAAGTTTCATGAAAACAGATATAGCCCGGCTATTGCAAAAAAAGAGAAATCAAATTCTTGAATTGTGGATGAAAAGACAACTGGCCGATGCTGCGTTGCGCGAAGACCTGATGAGCAACGAAGAGCTCAATGCGCAATCTATCGAACTGCTCGATGCTTTATTAAAAAGTTTAACGGCGAAAAATCTGGAGGAATACCAGTCGGAAGAGTTTGATCAGGTGAAAGAGGTGCTTGCAGGCATTTCGATCTCGAGGGCGCGCCAGGGGTTTACCCCACGCGACACGGGCGCATTTGTATTCAGCCTCAAAGATGCGCTTCTGCAGATACTACAGGAAGAACTAAAGGAAGATACGGCGTATCTATATGAATCGACGCTGGTGATCAGTAAACTCATGGACAATCTCGGCATCGTGACCTTTGAAACATTTATCAAAGGGAGGGAGGAAGTGATACTACGTCAAACGTCCGAGATCTCCGAGATCTCCACGCCGGTCATTCGCGTGTGGGATGGGATCGTTGCATTACCCATAATTGGTACGCTGGACAGTTCGCGCACACAAATAGTCATGGAAAATCTACTGCAGGAGATCGTGAACACAGGCAGCACGCTTGCGATTCTGGATATCTCCGGTGTGCCTGCGGTGGATTCCCTGGTGGCGCAGCACTTGTTAAAGACAGTCGCCGCCACGAGATTGATGGGCGCGGAATGCATTATCAGCGGCATTCGACCCGAGATCGCCCAAACGGTGGTTCATCTGGGAATAGACCTGTCTACCATCGTAACAAAAGCCACATTGGCGAGCGCGTTACGGCATGCCTTCGGCCTGCTCAAACTGGAGGTAAAAAAAATACAAAAAGGAAAAATCTGTTAATTAGTCTATGGATCGTATTCCAATACTTCGGATGGGGAAATTCCTGTTGGTAACCATTCAAATCGATCTTTACGATCGGTTAGCCACCAACCTGGAAACCGACCTCGTGCATATGGTCAATAAAACGGAAGCGAGAGGTGTATTGATAGATATCTCGGCGTTATCGATCGTCGATTCATTTATGGGCCGGATATTAGGCAATATCGGCAGCATGTCGAAGATCATGGATGCCGAGACGGTGGTTGTGGGTATGCAGCCTGCCGTCGCCATTACGCTTATCGAATTGGGACTTGAACTCAAAGGTGTGCATACGGCTCTCAATGTGGAGAAAGGAATGGAATTATTAGAAAACAAAATTAACTCGGATGACGAAGAACAAGAAGTAGATGAAGATAGTACTGAATAAGGACGCCATGCAGATACAAAAAGAGCAGGATGTTGTTCCTTTTCGCAACCGGGTGCGGGAGTATGCCGTAAAAATAGGTATGAGTCTTGTAAACCAAACGAAATTGATCACTGCTGCCAGTGAATTGGTGCGCAATATGCTGAAATATGCCGGTGGCGGGGATGTCCTCATCGAGGTGGTAAGTGAAGGTCGTGAGAACGGCATCCGGCTGACATTCGACGATAAAGGGCCGGGTATAAAGGATATTGCATTGGCGATGAAAGATGGTTACTCGACCGGCAAAAGCCTGGGCATTGGGCTGCCGGGGACGAAACGGCTGGTCAGCGAATTCGACATTAAAAGTTCAGTTGGGGAAGGGACAAGGATTTCTATAATCAAGTGGAAGAATGGATAATAATATTCATGCCGCATTCAGGGTGGATGACCGGAGTTACTTTGCCATTATAAAAAAGGAAATTCATGCATTGGCAACCGCAGGCGGTTTCACCGAACGGAAGATAGGAGAAATAGACATTATCGTGGCGGAATTGGTGACCAACCTGGTAAAACATGCAGGCGGTGGTCAGGTGCTGGCAAAACTGGTAAATGTGGATGGCTTCTCCGGCATTGAAATAATAAGCATCGACAATGGACCCGGGATGACGGACGTGAGCCGGATGATCGCGGACGGGGTTTCGACGAAAAACACACTCGGTCATGGTCTCGGTGCCATGAAACGGCTATCGGATACTTTTCAGGTCTATTCACTCAAAGACTGGGGCACTGTTATCCTGATTCGCGTGTTCAAAGAAGAACTTCCTGTTTTTCAAAAAGGAGCTAAAACAGAGATTAGGTCGGTTATATTGCCTAAGCCGGGGGAAATGGCCTGCGGCGATGGATTTTTCAGCAGAGTAACGCCGAACCATATAAAGCTTTTTCTCGGCGATGGATTAGGGCACGGACCGGAGGCGGCAAAAGCGAAATCGGCGGCTGGTGAGGCATTTCATGGTTGTGAAGACACGGACCCTGTACAGATGCTCCGTTCTATAAATGCCGCCGTAAAAAAAACAAGGGGCCTTGTCGGCACTGCCGCCATACTTGACCTGGAGAGCAAGAAGTGGAAGATTTGCGGCGTCGGCAACATTACTACCAAAATAGCGACTGCAGACAATATAAAGAATTACATGTCCTATAACGGCATTATCGGCATGAATATACCAAATACGCTCAATGCGCAGGAAATCGAGATGGAAAAAGGACAGACCATCATTATGTGTAGTGATGGTCTAAAATCGAGGTGGGACACTAGTAAATATCCGGCTATTCTGCGCTATGACCTGTCCATTTTAGGCGCTGCGCTGATAAAGGACTATGCACGGCTAACGGATGATATGTCGGTGGCCGCCTGTAAAATAAATACATAGTTTATGCACAAAATAGCTCAGGTGACACTGGAAAATGAGATGGATCTTATCCTGGCGCATAAACGTACCATGAAGCTCGCCGAACTGGCGGGCCTGTCGCTTTCGGCGCAGACAACCTTCGCGACAGCCGTATCGGAAGTGTCCCGTAGCATTCTCGAAAGCGGCAAAAGTGGCTCGCTCCTTCTTAATGTAGACACCGGGCAGGGCGAGAACTACATCGTAGCAAGCCTTACAAACGAAAGGTCTGCGGGCGGCAAGGAAAAGGAAGGATTGGAATATGCGAAAAGACTCGTGAACAAGCTCAACGTTTCGACGCAAGGGTCGGTAACACAGGTGGAATTGTTTTACTTTATTTCACCACCCTTCCGGCTGGATGGTAACAAATTGAACGAATGGAGAATGCTTTTCCGCAATGAGCCTCCTATATCGCCGTACGAAGAACTCAAAAGAAAAAATGAGCAATTGCAGGCGTTGTCGGAAAATTTGCAAAAAAGCGAAGCGCAGTATAAAACGCTGACCAATTCGCTCCCGCTCATTATTTTTTCACTGAACAACGAAGGGTTCATCTTATATGCCAACGAATGGCTGGCTCGCTATACGGGACAAACCATCGAAAGTCTGAATAAAAATAACTGGAAAACGGTAGTACACGAAGATGATTATGACGCGTTTTCGCTTATCCTGAAAAACGACATTGCAAAGGGCGCTTCTGTCATTAAAATGCAGTCGCGGCTAAAAAATAAAAGCGGCGAGTATTACTGGCACCAGATCTCGCTTAGCCCGTTTAAGAATGATAAAGACGAATTGCTTTATTGGATAGGATTTATTGTGGATATACACGCGCAAAAGGTGGTGGAAGAAACGTTGAAAGACAATTACGAATTGAAACAGGCTCGGCAAAAACTGGAAGATAACGAACAAACGCTGAAAAAATACATTGAAGAATTAAACCGAAGCAACCAGGAGTTGCAGCAATTCGCATTTGTAGCATCCCACGATTTGCAGGAACCCGTGAGAAAAGTATTATACTACAGCGACCATCTGCTCGACAGATATTCCGACTCGCTTGACGGCAAAGCGCAGGACTATTTAAAGATAATGAGCTCATCGTCACATCGAATGCGCAATCTGATAAAAGACCTGCTTCTTTTTTCACAGGTGAGCAAGGAAAAGATCCAGTTCGATCAGGTGGATTTGAATGAGGTGGCGAAAGAGGTGTGCGCTGATCTGGACCTTGTGATCGCCGATAAAAAAGCGGTTCTTAATATGGAGGTCCTTCCAGTAATTCACGGTGATATAGGCATGATGCGGCAGCTATTTGGCAACATTATCGGTAATTCATTGAAATATTCGAAAATAGATACCCCGCCGGTTATCGGGATAACCTGTGCCATAAGGGATTCCTATGTCGAGATCGCCTTTAAGGACAATGGCATCGGGTTCGATGAAAAATATCTGTCACAGATGTTTACGTTGTTTCAACGGCTGCACGGCCGGGATAGTTATGAGGGTACCGGGCTTGGGCTTGCCATTTGCCGGAAGATCGTGGATCTTCACCAGGGGCGGATATGGGCAGAGGCAAAAGAAGGGCAAGGTGCGGTGTTTTATGTTTCGTTGCCTGCCGGCCTTCAATAAGAAAATAACAGAACTATGGTAAGCTCTATAATATTATTGGTTGATGACGATGCTGACGACAGGGACGTCCTTGATGATGCCCTGCAGGAAATGAATGTCCCCGTGACGATGGGTTTTGCAGAAGATGGCATACAGGCGCTGGACAAGTTGGGTGAATGGCATAAAGACGGGCAGCTCCCCTGTCTGATTGTATTGGACTTGAACATGCCTAAAATGAGCGGTATTGAAACCTTGAAAAATTTGAAATCGGACGAGCGTTTTAAAACTATACCCACTATCATTTACTCGACCTCCATCAACCCCCGTGAAAAAGATAAATGTATTTTGCTGGGTGCGTACTCCTTTATCACAAAACCGATTTCCACGAAGGAAATAAAGGAAACGGCAAATACCTTGGTAAATATTTGCAACCCCACGAAATAGTCTATGTCGTGGACCTAGGTCCTTTCGCGGGCGAGGAAATCGAACACGGCGATGAGCTGATGGATAACCTTGCTCAGCTCGGCATTGGTTGCCGGTTTGATCAAATAATGCGAAGCGCCGAATGTTTTGCAGTCTTCCATGTCTTTTACCCGTTGGGACGAGCTCCACATAATTTTGGTGATACCGTTGTACTTAGGCATCTTCTGCAGGATCTGAAGCAATCCGAGACCATTAAGGCCGGGCATCTGGTAGTCGATCAGCAGGACGGCCGGTAAGGTGGAAGAAGATTCCTCGAGCATTTTTAATGCTTCCTGACAGCTCGAAGCGTATTTTACCGGCACCGAGGGATTTGCCGTTTCAAATTCGACACCAAAAAGGTCCCGGTCATCGGGGTCGTCATCCACAAGTAATAAATATGGTCGATCTCCTGACATAGATTCCTTGTCCAGTGAACTGGCTGGCCGCCCAGCGCGATGTCGTTTACCGTTAGATACAAGTTCTGGTATTTTATGTATATGGTAAAAAAATCATGCCGGATAACTGCGACATCGCTGCACAGTCCATCCGCGGACCTGCTTGACATTTGTCAATTCACGGGCCTCGTCTGTCCCGGACAACTATATTCTCTGGCTATTTCTGGTCCGGGCAACGATCAGCCCACCGGAATCTGTTTCGTCAGGACCAAAAAAGAAGCGTGGCATGCGTCAAACATGCTTATCGAAATGATGTCCCAGGTCGGCGGCCAGTTCCAAAGGTTCCTCGGAATCGAGAAGCTCTCCGAACCCTATCATTATAGGTATGTGATCAGGCTGCTATTTACCGATAGCCGCACAGGAGAACCCGGAATCGTTAAGCTGAAACTGGAAAGACTGCTAACCTTCAAGGAACTCGCCCAATGGGCAAACCTAGTTCAAAAGCTGGCTCACTGACCTCAATAGCGTTTCCTTTTTAAACGGCCTGGCGAGAAGGGCGACAGCACCCATCTCTAACGCGGCATTTTCCGACGCCTTATCCAATCCTGAGATCATGATGATCTTAACGGTCGGATAATTGGCCCTCAGATACCTCACAAAGTCGAGTCCAAAGCCGTCGGGCAGGCGGTTGTCCAATAATATCAGATCAGGCCCTCTGTTCTCGAGAAAGTTTTCGGCTTCTGCCAACGTTTTAGCATGTAGGATCTGCATATTCTCTTTGTTGAGTACAAGACTGAGAACCAGGCTCATTTCTCCTTCATCTTCGATCAATAGCACACGGTTGATGTGGGACTCGCTGGGAATGGGTTCTTTACTGTTCGGTTTCATGACGGTTTGTTTTAGCGGATATCTATTGTAGGACAAGTTTGGGACCAGTAATTGATCGGAAGGAGCTCTAGATCAAATGTGGAAAAAATCACCCATTTTCATTCAGCTATACCGCTTCAAATTTTGCGATCCATGATCGTAAAATCCAGGTGCGGACTAGGCGCACCTTTCCCCGCTTCCAGCAACCGTTTCAAACTTACCAGGTAGTAGGCCCAGCCCGTAGTCATTAGGTCAAACGTTTTGTCGGCTTTGCTATAGCCGATCTGCATAAAGACCACGCGTGTAATTTTCGCCTCCTGTAGGAGGGAAAAGCTGATGATCGTTCCGTTTTGCTCGGGTCTAAAGGAGGTTTCCACCTGCCATTGCACCAGGCGATTGGCTTCAAGGCTGATGATCCGGACGATGGTTTCGACCGTTCCGCTGTAATCGAAGCGAAAAACGCCCTTGCCGTCGATGACTTCTTCCAGGTCTGCGTCTTCGGTCCACCAGCCGCGGATGCCGCCGGCCGTAGTTAGCGCTTCATAAACCCTCGACGGCAATGCAAGGATTTCGATTGTGTGGTGAATGTCTGCCATGAGTAACGGGAATTTTCGGGTTGGCATTTATGCCATCCCATGGGCAACTTCTTTATACAAATTCATGATCATACCCCATCCTTCGTCCATGTTTTCTACTATCTTGGCGCCGCCGGCAAGTTTCTGAATATCCCGATGCTCTATCGTGACAAGGGTTTCCGCGGCGGCTCGGCCGCTAAAGGTCACCACTACCTCGGTCAACAGGCTGGAGTCATACCGAAAATTCCCGTCTATCTGCCACGCCAGAACGAGCAGGTCGTAAGGGCGCCAGACGAGTACTTTTCCTATGTTGACCTCGGACCCGTCCTCATGACGGGAGAACCAGCGGCCGTCTTGCCGGCATTCAAGGACCGACTCGACCATGGCACAACTGCCTACATGATGGGTTTTGGGCCACCATAAATCGATCTTTTGTGTAAAGACATGGAATGCAGTTTCCTGCGAGGCTTGTACAAGCACTTGTTTTTTGATCGAATTCAACGGCGAAGTCAATGACGTAGCTTGCATGGTTATCGTTTTTGTTGTTTTTCCGTTTGTTCTGCCAACACTTTTAAATTTTGCAGGGCCGTGTCCCAGAAACGGTCCAGGTAAGAGCGAATAGCCATCAAACCTTGCCCGTCGATGCTATAGATGCTCCGGGTACCCTGTTGTTGCATACGGATCAATTTCGCTTCGCGAAGCACTTTCAAATGCTGCGACACCGCCGGCCGTGAAACGGCCAGACCTTCTGCGATATGCACTACGGACATGGGCCCTTTTTCGAGTTTTTCAAAAATGGCGCGACGTGTTGGATCGCCTAATGCATTCAGTGCCATGGCTTGGTTGGGGGATTTGGGCATATTTTTAAGGTAAGTTATTATTTACCGTAAGTATAAACTTACAAATGATTTTTAGAAATACAAATTTTTTATTGGATATTTTTTTGCGGCGCATCGCACCAGCCAACCCGACGACGATCTTCCATCTGCCATGACGGCGAATTATTATTCCGAGTATTTATTCCCTGACTCCGGAAAGGTCCCGGTCGTCGGGATCGTCGTCTACAAGCAATAAATATGTTCGATGTGCATCCACAGCGAGGTGACGAGATAACACGCAGGGACTGTGATTACTTATTTTTGAAAGGACGAGACCCGAAGCCCTGCTCTCTGGCCTTCTCGAAGATTTCAATGGCATGCTTGTTTTCGATCCGCGCACTTTTTATGCTGCGATCTTCCGGCGCCTTGCGCAGCTCCTGCAGAATGAGCTTGTCGATAAAGCCGTATCTAAGCGAGTCTTCCTCGGTATTCGCAAAAAAAACATGCGAAATACGCGCCCAATAGATGGCGGCCATACACATTGGACACGGCTCCGCCGAGCTGTAGATCGTAGCACCGGATAGATCCGCTCGGTTGGCATTCGCACAGGCGTCACGGATCGCCATGATCTCCGCATGACTGGTAGGGTCCGTGTTTTCAAACACCCGATTGCCCGAGCTGCCGAGCACAACACCGTCCCGGACGATCACCGCCCCGAAAGGGCCTCCCGCACCGGCGTCCAGCGCCTTCTCGGACAAGTCCACCGCCATTTCCAGGAATCGCAAATGCTCCATATCGACTGACATACCCGGGGATTTATTAACCGCTCATGCGAATGATGTGCCATCGGCTTGCACATTGTGATTCGTCGACATCCCGATGGAACGCCTGGTAGTAGCCCTTCATTCGGTTTGCATAGTCACGGGCATAGGCGAAAACGGCATCCTGCCAGTCGTCGCGCCTCCCGAATGCTTTCAGCTCATCGGTGATACACGATCCATCTTGTCCGCCGCTGCGGATATGCGATGATGCCGCAAGGATACCCATCGAGTGGATCACGCTGTACATGTCACGATACCGGTCATCGAGCAATCGGACGATCTCCCAGCTGATCGGCGCCAGGATCGCCTCGTCGAAGTCATTGAGATCGAAATACACCTGGTTGTTGTCGGCCCGGAAACTACCGAAATTCTCCAGGTGCAGGTCACCACGGATCCAGCTCACGGGCCCGCCAGGAAAATTTGCGGCGCCTGCCAGATCCTCATAGAATAGATGAGCCGTGCCCCGAATGAAGCGGAACAGGTTCTCCCGCATAAAATCGTATTTGACCGCGGTGATCTCGGGCAGACGCGAGCAGTTGAAGGCGATAATTTTTTCAGTTCAAAGATGCATATGGGAGACAGCCTTTTGAAGAGCGGAGTTGGAACGGCTCATATCGCCTCACCCAATGGATTTTGCAAAACGGTCGCGTTTTGGCGAGCTGATTCAGGTGATCTATTTGTTGCCAGATAAACCCGCGGCCGCCCGAACCTTTAGGGGCGCAAAAGAGGCCTGAATTGTGGAAAAATCGCCACGTGTGCGATGCCGGGCCGCAAGTCCGATGCGTAAGACGGCTGCGGCTAATCCCTTTCACAATTCGTATATTTGCCGCACCTAATGCACGGCCTATGCATCCTGTACTGTCCAGACACAACGTTCATATATGGGGCGATGGAACCCAACCCATGCTCTTCGCCCATGGCTTTGGTTGCGACCAAAACATGTGGCGGCGCATAACCCCGGCATTCGAAAAAGACTACAAGATCATCGTCTTCGATTATGTCGGCTCGGGCAGATCCGATCTCGCCGCCTACGTCCCCGCCAAATACAGGAACCTTCAGGGATATGCCGACGATATTCTCGAGATCTGCGAGACTCTACAGTTGAAGGACATCGTGTTCGTGGGGCATTCGGTCAGCAGCATGATCGGCCTGCTCGCCGCCAACAAAGCACCCGAACTATTCGCCCGGCTCATTTTTGTCGGCCCGTCCGCCCGCTACATCGACGACGATGGATACATTGGCGGATTCGCACGCAAAGACATCGAAGACCTGCTGGAGACCATGGACAAGAACTATATCGGCTGGGCGAATTTCCTCGGCCCCGCTATTATGAAGAACGAAGACCGCCCGGAACTGGCCCGCGAACTTACGGACAGCTTCTGCTCCACCGACCCGGTCATCGCCCGGCAATTCGCCGAGGTCACCTTCTACGCCGATAACCGCAAAGACCTTGTTTTTCTCCGTGTGCCCAGCCTCATCCTCCAGTGCACCGACGATATCATCGCGCCACTTGCCGTTGGCGAATACCTCCACCGGCAGTTACCTCGAAGCACGCTGGCCGTCATGAAAGCAACCGGCCACTGCCCTCACGTCAGCGCACCCGAAGAGACTACGCGCCTCATTCGATCTTACCTCACAGCCGGCCAGGCCAACGCCCAGGAGCAATGAGAGTCCTGCAACCATCCGACCTCGATGAAGCTCCATGCGGTTTCCTTGTCGTCACCGATACAGGCCACATCGTCGCCGTTAACACCACCCTCGTTCGCATGCTGGGATATGTAACAAAAGAAGACCTCACCGGGAAGCCACTGGATAACATCCTCACGATCGCCGGCCGCATCTTCTACCAAACTCATTTATATCCCCTGGTCAACCTCCACGGAGAGGTCCGCGAGATCTTCCTGAATCTCCAAAAGAACAATGGCGGCCATTACCCGGTCCTCTGCAACGCCGTCCGCAAACGGGAAGATGAGGCCGCCGCCATCCATTTCATCATCATACCCTCCGCAAGCCGCGGCAGATACGAGGATGAGATCCTCCGGGCACGCCGGCGGGCGGAACGCGCCCTTGAAGAGAACACTGAGCTCATACAAGCCAAAAAAGCCCTCGAAGAGGCACGCTTTCTCCTCGATAACCGCCTTCAAAATCTGACGCACATAAACGACACCATGATCCAGCTTGGCCATGCCATCTCGCACGAATTGCAGGAGCCTATGCGAAAATTGGCACTTAAATCCGATGCCCTGCTACAGGTAATTAATGACGGCCTTTCTCCTGGGATCGCCGATGCACTCCATAGCATCCACGCCGAAAGCACCCGCCTGCGGACATTCGCCGGCAACCTCGAACAATACATCGGACTTAGCCTTGCCAAAGAAAAAAGCGTGGAAGTAGACCTCGGCCCGCTCATCGAACGAGCGTGTCTCCACGCCATGCCGGCCGGCGACCCTGACGCCCTTGTCCTCCAAATGACACCGCTGCCTATCATCGAAGGCTATCCCAGGCAGCTCGAAACACTCTTCGCCCGCTTATTCGAGACCCTACTTCAACACCGTCCGCTCAACCAATGCCTTGTTCTCACCCTGCAAAGCCACACCGGCCAGGCTAACAGCGTCCGCCAGCTGCCCGGCCATTTCCATTATAGCGAAGTCCTACGCCTGGTCTTTAGCGTTCACGGTCTCCTGGGAGCTCAGGCCGCACCGATTGTCGACGCCATCAATAAAAAGATAGATATCGGTACCATCACCAGGTACGTCGGCATCGCCGCCGGCAAGACCATCGCGTATAATCATCGTGGCGCCCTTTCCGGCGCCATTCATCCCGGCGAAGTCACCGCCATCACCCTAACGCTGCCCATGCACCGGGGATTCACCGGCGAATAAAACTTCCTTACCGCCCGTCATAACCACAGTCGACACCGATATTTCGCCCTATCTTTGGCAAATGGGACGCGTGAGACCAAGCCTGCCGCCACACCCAATTCGGGTGTTTATCGCGGACGACGACCGCGACGACTGCGAAATGATCGAAGCAGCCTTGCGACGCGTCGATGCAACCATCCAGATCCACGTTTTTCCCAGCGGTCGCGATATGCTCATCTGCCTAAAGAACACATCGGAAAACGACCTGCCCCAACTCCTCATTCTCGACTACAACATGCCGCATCTCACCGGCTGCCAGGTCCTCCGGCAGATCGCCGGGAAATCCCGGTACAAGGATATCGTCAAATACATCCTTAGCACCTCCGGCAACCCACAATACATGGACGAATGCCGTGACTCCGGCGCCGATGCTTACTACCTCAAACCCAACACCTTCCAGGAACTCACTGTCCTCGCCGGCCGTATGCTTTCGCCCATGTGTTAGTTTCGCATCTACCCACGGCCTGGTTATTGCAAATCTTGAAACAGTATCTGCCCATTACCGTTATTCTCGTCCCAGCTCATCCACCGTCCCTCTTAGGCGCCGCAGCCACCGACCCTGACCTGCGACAGGGAACATTTTTCTTGTTATCCAAAACTTCAAGATAACTGTCCGAGGCAGCACATTCCGATGAACTGCGGGCAGCCTTCGACAGCCACCTCACCGAAACGGAGAACCACGTCACCCGGCTCGAACAGGTCTTCAACCTGCTCGGCGAAGAAGCAAAGGCCGTGGAATGCCCTGCCTTAAAAGGAATCGCTGAAGAAGGGGAGGAGATACCTATGGGTTGCTCATTCAGCTTGCGAAGGGCATGGGGCAGACCGAGATTGCCGATTTGCTTAGTCAAACCCTCACGGAAGAAAAAGCCGCCGACGAAAAGCTCACCGAACTGGCGACCAACGGCATCAATCGCGAAGCTGCTCAGGAAGTGGCCAGTTGATATCCGAACGTTTTTCCTATGATTGCCATATAAATCAAACCAAAACCGGAGATATGCGGCGATATGTCTTTGGCCCGGTAAAACCTGCCGAAGATGGCAGTCTCTTCTCCCGGTGGGACACCTGGACCATGATCGGCAGCCTCGATCAGCACTTCGTTACACCTCTTCACGGCGTCCACAGTTACCGGATTGCCTTCCCCTGAGTATTTGACTGCATTCGAAAGCAGGTTCAACAACACCTGTTCCACTCGCTGACGGTCGGCGTGGATATTTGCAGATTGGGCTGACGGTCCTCCACGGATAATAAGAGCTCGAGATACCCCTGTACGGCCCGTGTATTAATGCGCAAAGCCCAACGCCCGCCCCAACAACGCTGCATACGCGATTCGGATGAGTGCACATAGGAATATAGGACAGCCTCAAGCCACCGCTAAAGGAACCACTTAAATTCAGCGATACATCGATAAAAGTTAATTGATAATGAAGCAGGTATACTAGATTAGCATAAATTTAGTACCGGCCCTACCCATGCACCCGCCCAAATTTGTTTTGCACCCCCTACTGCTACTGCTATCCCTCCTTGCCACAGGAATCAGCACCCGGGCCCAAACCAATCCGGTTAACGCCATAGAAGCCAACATCATTTATCATTTTACGAAGTACATTAATTGGTCCAATAAGGACCAGCCCGGAGATTTTGTCATCGGCGTCATAGGCAACACCCCGACATACGACGAAATGGTCAGGCTGATGACGCAGCGAACCGTAGGCCCAAAAAGAATAATGATCAAAAAGACCCAGCCAGGGCCTGCCGCCGCCAACTGCCAGATCCTTTTTATCGCGGATGACGCCCGCGGCTGTCTAAGAGAAGTGGCCGCGGAAACGGCTTCCTCACCTACGCTCATCGTATGCGAAGGCTCGGGACTCGCCCGGAAAGGCGCAGCCATCGACCTCGTCCTCTCCGATGAACACCTGAAACTCGAGATCAATAAAGGAAATATTGAACACCACAAATTGCAGATCGCTTCCGAACTCTTGGAACTCGGAACGAATGTGAATTAATCTGAACCCGTGACATGAAGAAGATCATACCCTTAAGAAATTTTTTGTTGCTGCTTGCCGGAGGCCTCGCCATAACCCACGCAGCCCACGCTCAAAACGACACCGCAACCCGCTTTGAGAACATGAGCCTCAAAGACCTCCTCAACGTGAAGATCGTCTCCGCCTCACGAAAAAGCGAAGCACTGCTCGATGCGCCGCTTTCCGCGAGCGTACTCACCCGGGCGGAGATCGAACACGCAGGCTGTACCACCATCATGGAAGCCCTGCGGCTGATTCCCGGCATGATCGTCCGGGAAGAAACGAACGGCAACTACGATATCGAGCTCCGCGGTATGGACAACGTCCCGCCGGACGCGGTCTTCGACATATCCGCCAATACCACGACACTGGTGATGATCGACAACCGGCCCGTATACAGCTACCTTCGCGGCGGCACCTTCTGGGAAACCTTGCCTATCGCGCTTCACGATGTAGAACGTATCGAAGTGGTCCGCGGACCCTCGGCAGCCCTCTACGGACCCAATGCCGTCAATGGAGTAATCAATATCATCACCCGCCAGGCCAATAAGGATGGGCTTTACCTCAATGCCGGAATGCTACAGGGTAGCTCGCTCACCTATATTAACAACGCCGCGGTTGGCTATCGCTTCAACCCCAGCTGGAGCGTGATCGCATCCGGTAACTACGAAAGCCGCGACCGCACCCAGCAATCCTATTATGAATTCCAACGCAACCAGTACCTGACCGACCCGGCCTGGTTCGTCAACTATACCGGGGATACGATCCGGAACGTCCACCAGCAATACCCCGATCAGCCGATGGCCGTAAATAAATACGGCGCCAATATTTTCGCTACCGGAGAGTTGTCCGCCGATGTGAAATTCGCATTGAGCACGGGCCTCCAGCACTAGACGGCACAACGGGTATCCACGGAAAATGAATTTACTCCACTATCCACGACGAGCTCCGAAACACGGTATGCCGATCTCCGGTCTACCATCCACAACCTGCATTTACAACTGTCATACAACGGCGGTACCCAGGCGCTCACGGCGGACAGCGGCGAAAAATACGATTTCCACATTGCCGGCGGCAGCGCAGAATATACCTTCAACCAGGGGCCGCTGACGATCAAACCCGGATTTTCGTACACCAGTGCCGTTTACAGCGATCTCCGGTATGCAGACACCATCGAGAAGGACGGACTACTCAATACGCGCGGCGCCATCGAAAGCCGCCGGGCTTCCGTGCAAAGCGAATACAAGTTCTTCGACAACAGGCTGCGCCTCATCGCTGCACTTGGCGCAACCAGCTTCAATCATCCCGGCGGAATTCATTTCTCCTATGAATTCGCCTCGACGTACAAACTCAGCGATAACCAGCTCATACGCATTGTCTATTCGCAGGCGACCAGGTCGTCCAACATCTTCGATACCTATGTATCCAAATACCTCGGCACATACCAGGAAAGCACCCAATTGTTTGCCAGCCGCGTGGCTCAAGGGAACCCCGATGTAAAGCTGATGTCTGCCAGGATGCTGGAACTGGGCTATCGCGGCCAGTTCAGCCGGGAGCTTAGCGTGGACATCGAATTATTCGCCATCGATGCCGGCAACTATAACACGCCGGTGGAGATCGCCCCGTACACCTTGCTGCAAGGGCCCGACACCCTGGTAATCTCGCCCATCAGGCCGACAACCCTGCCAATGCGGCTGCAAGAACAGGGTGCGACAATAAGTCTTCATTGGAAACACGGGGCATTCGATGTCAATCCGTTTATTACCGTCCAACATACGGAAATCCTCCATTTCGCGCCCTTTGCCAATACACCCGATGCAGGTACGCCTAACGCCCTCACGCAGAATATCTACTCTGGTATCGGCACCCATTTCGACTTGCCCAGCACGCCCACCTGCTTTGGCGGCGTTGTCGCCAACTATAAGGTCAACAGCTGGTTGAACCTCAACCTCAGCGCCTATGCCTATTCGGACCAGGTCTATTACCATGTCTCTAACGTGATCTATAACGATGGCATCCGCGGTATCGACCATATCCGCAACAAAGAGATCGTAAACGCCAACGTGATCTTCACTCCGGCAAAAGGGCTGAGACTCTATATCACCGGGAAAAATCTACTGGACGAGAACTACCGGGAGTTCTTCAAGACCGATGCCATTCCCGTGACGGCGATGGCCGGCATCAAATATGATTTCTAAACACAGCTTATGACCATAAAAGCAAAAATATTTCTAAGCTTTTCCGTGCTCGTGGTCCTTTTTGTGCTCAACGGTGTTGCCACGATCAAAACGCTCAACAAGAATAAACAGCTGGCTGAACATACCGTGGAGGTCCTCACCCCGTCACGCGATGCGCTGGACAGCCTGACGCTGATGCTCGTGGAATCGAAGATGTATAGTACGAACTGGGTGTTTCTTCGCTACAACGACGCCGACAAACAGTCTCTTCGCCTCATCGAAGACCGGCAATATGGAGTGTTAAAACAACGGCTGGCCTTTTACAGCCGCCAATGGAACAATACCCGCTGGAAGGACAGCCTGACCAAAATACAAGGCGGTTTCGAGGATCTGCTGACTATCGACCGAGAGATCATGGCATCGCTCAGGGATTTTTCGGATTATGACGACCCGGTTGCCAAACTCGGGGCGGAACGGCTCGTCGAGGATGAGGTCCTTCCGCGATCGGCTGCATTGCTCTATTCCCTGAATAATTTGAACGCATTGATGAAACTCGCAGGCCAGGAAGAGAATGACAACCGCGTTCGGGCCTCGATGGCATTACGAACCGAGATCATCGTGCTGGTCATCACCACGATCCTGGCAGGACTCTTCTTTTCGCTGTATATGACAAGGCTGATCATCCAACCCATGAACCGCATGCGGGCCATCATCAACGACCTGGGCCGCGGGATGATCCGGCCTATAAGATTACCCGTGCAACAAGATGAGATCGGGACGATGATCGCCAGCATTAATAGCCTCAGCAGTAACCTGAGGGCCACCGCCGAGTTTGCCCGCAACATCGGCGCCAAGAATTTTTCCGCCGAATTTCAGCCCCTGAGCGAAAACGATACGCTCGGCATGGCACTGATCACCATGCGGGACAATCTCCGGGCCAGCGAGGATGACCTCAACGAAGCAGCGCAGGATCTTGGGAAAAAGGATCAGATCCTCGAAGCGGTCGGATCGGCGATGCATGAGCTTGTTTCGAATATCGACTTCGACGAGGCCATCGGACGGGCGATCAGGCTATTGGGCCAAAAGATAGCCGTAGATGCGGTGAATGTGTACAAGGTGGGACTCGACCCGGCTTCTGATCAATGGTATGCCGACCAGCAGGTACGGTGGACAAGCCCCGAGGGAAAGATCGAATACCAGGTCAAAGCATATCAGCACCTCGACGGGCTTTCATCGGCGGTCGAAACCTTGCGCACTGGCGGCATCTACTACCGGCTCACCAGGCTCATGGAACATCCCGGTTGCAAAGCCCATTTCGAACAGCGATCCGTCAAATCGCTAGCCGCCATCCCCATCTTCGCCGGCGAAGAATTCTGGGGTTTCGTAAGCCTCAATGACTGCCGGGAAGAACGAAACTGGAGCCCCACCGAGTTCGCCGTGCTGAAAAGCTTCGCTGCCTCGATGGGTTCCGCCATCCAGCGGATGAACATGGAGCGGGAACTCGTAGTCGAACGGGATAAGGCAGAGGCCGCCAGCGTAGCTAAGAGCGAATTCATGGCCAATATGAGCCACGAGCTGCGTACTCCCATGAATGCCATCATCGGATTCACCGATCTCGTTCTGACGACCGACATGCAAAAAATCCAACGCGAATACCTCAAAAACGTCCGCAAAGGAGCCTATAACCTCCTTAACATCATCAATGACATCCTCGATTTCTCAAAGATCGAGGCGGGCAAACTTGCCCTGGAAGAAGCGCCCTTTAGTCTCTTGCAACTGGTGGAAGATACCGTAGACATGATGTCTATCAAAGCCGAAGAAAAAAGACTGGAGCTGATCTGCGATATCCACCGGCAGCTCCCATCCGCATTCCTGGGTGACGAACTGCGCATCCGGCAGATCTTGATCAATTTGCTGGGCAACGCCATAAAATTTACCGAAAAAGGTGAGATCTCCGTATTAGTACGCTATAGCAAAAGGCCGACTGGCGGTCCCGCGGAAATCGAGATCGCCATCAGCGATACCGGGATCGGCATTCCGGCCGAAAAACTCGAATTGATCTTCGAGAGCTTCACCCAGGCAGATAACTCGACGACGCGAAAATATGGCGGCACGGGCCTCGGCCTGTCCATTTCAAAACTGCTGGCGATCATGATGGGCGGCCACTTGAGTGCTACAAGCAAAATAGGCAGGGGCAGTACTTTCACCCTGCGATTGCAGCTGCCCGTGGCCAATGAAACTCCCTCGGTAACTTTTAGTGACCGGCCGCAACTCCGCAGCGTGCTGGTCGTCGATGACAACTATACCAACTGCCATTTGATGGAAGGCATCTTCCGGCACCTCGGCATTCGTTGTAAGATAGCGCTCACGGGATACGAAGCGCTGGCGAAAGTTGAACAGGCCATCCATAACGAAGACCCATTCGACCTGATCATCACCGATCATCAGATGCCCTCCATGGATGGCATCAGCCTTGTCAAAAAGATCAAAAAGACCAACGATGGCAAGGCCGAGCCCTTCATCCTTATGTTAAGCTCGCTCGAAAAGACGGTTTACCAGCATGAGGCGGAGCGGATCGGTATCAATAAATTCCTGTCAAAACCCATAAAGCTCCACGAACTGGAAGCGCTGCTGGGCAATATCTTCAAAAATGACGCTTGCCCTCGCAATGAGACCAAACACGAGAGCCAACTGCCCGATCTTAGCGAGGCGGGGAAAGTGCTCGTGGTTGAGGACGAGCCGATCAATATGCTCCTGATCACGGAAGTTCTCAAGAGAATGGGTCTGAAGGTGATCAAGGCAGGCAATGGCAAAGAAGCGATTGCCGCCCTCACGGAAAATGAGATTTCCCTGATCTTTATGGACGTGAATATGCCGGATGTCGACGGTTATTCGGCCACCAGGATCATCCGTAGCCGGCGAGATGAAAAACGACATATCCCGATAATCGCGCTGACGGCAGATGCGCTTCCGGAGGACAAGGAGAAGTGTTTGAATTCGGGAATGAACGATTACATGGCGAAACCTTTCCGGCTCGAAGATTTGCAGACCATTTTGCACAAATACCTCCGGGTGCCTGCTATTGGCCGGTAGCTTTAGGCAGAGCCCCGTAGCTACGAACCCGTAGCCTTGAGCTCGAAATGAAAACCAATGGTGCTAACGAGAGAATACCAGTCCTTTTTGCTAACCGGCTTGTCGAAATAATAGCTGCAGCCCAGTTCTGTGAAACGCTCCTGGTCGTGCGGCAGGATCAAGGTGCTCCACACGGCCTTTACCATTCTTTCGAACCTGGATTGATTGTCGAGCATCTTGAGGACGTTCATCGCCGGCATCATCGGCATCAGATTGTCCAGCAACAAAAAATCCGGCAGAGAATCAGATGAGCACGAAGTCAAAAATTCGAGCAATTCACGGCCATTTTCGAAGTGGATAATGTCGACATGCGGGTAGCGGGAGGTGAAGGCTTCTTTAAAGAACGCCACGTCATCCTCGTCGTCTTCGCCGAGGAGAACATACCGTTTTAAGGGTACCATGTATTCAGTTTTGTGGGGTTGAATTTCCATCTTAAAAGTAAGAATTGCAAACGGTTTGCCATTAATTGCAAGGTTACATCCATTGATTTGCAGGCGGTTATTGGATTGAACTACTATTAGCCAAGGGGAAAAGAATCCCCATGACCACACGCCCCGGACCCTGGGGTTCCCTCGTCCTCCTTTTCATCCTCGATGTCGCCGCAACGATGCTGGACCGGATGATGCTATACTCGTCGAACTCAACTGTCCCCGCTAATCCTCTGGCATGAAAAATGCCCGACTGTTTTAAATGAAATATTAATGCCCCATTTCTGGAGGGTTTTTGGATTATTGTTATTGTTAATCCCGGCATCGGTAGCTGCCCAGCAAAAAGATACGTTGACAAAAAAACTGGATAGCCTGGCCAAAAACCCCGACAGCACTGGCGCTAAGCAAAAAAATGTCGTTGCACCTTCCTTTTACAATGAGAACACCAGGATTACGCCGCATGTCTACCTGGTGTTGACTCTGGATGACATTAAGCAGCAGTGGACTGCCCCCTTCCGCGCTACGGGAAGCGATTGGTTGAAAGTAGGCGGCTTTGCAGCGCTAACAACCGCCGCGGTGTTTTGGGCGGACAAACCGGTAAATAAGTATACAGTCGAGCAGATCCGAACGAATAGATCAATAGTCAATGTCAGCACGTATGTCACCAATTTCGGCGGCGATTGGGAAGGCTATACCCTTGCCGCGCTGGGTGCTTATGGACTCGTCTTCAAGAAGGAGAAGGAGAAGACGACTACACTTTTGGCAACACAGGCCTATATAACCGCGGCGACGATCGAGACTGCGATCAAATACCTGACCAGCCGGCAGCGCCCTAACTATTATAACGCCATCACAGGGAAGAATAGCCATTTATTTCACGGACCGTTCTACCACTTCATGAAGAAGGATAATGCTTCTTTCGAATCTTTTCCATCCGGTCATACCACCGTTGCTTTTGCGGCTGCTACGGTTTTTGCAATGGAATATCGGGAGTATAGGGCCGTTCCGATCATTGCTTATTCAGCCGCGACCACCATCGGATTGAGTAGGATAGTCCAGAATGCCCACTGGATTTCCGACGTTATGGTCGGAGCTGCGCTCGGCTTCCTGTGTGGCCGGCAGGTCGTCAACAACTATCACCGTTATTCTAAATTGCAGCTACAAAAGGCAATAAGAAACAGCCTGAGCTTTAATCTGAATTATTGGAATGGCGTTCTGATGCCCGGCGTCATGTACACTTTCCGCTGACCAAATAGGTAGATGCCTCGATAGATCAGGCCGGCGCAAACTGCCGATCTCAGCAAAACAGGAAGCGGCCTGATGGTAGAGGACGAACCCATCAATATGCTTCTCATCACCTTTTAAGCTGACGTCCGAGCCCCCGCGCTCCGAAAAGTCCGAGCCCCGAAAACACCCCGCGCCCGCGCCTAGATCCCCCGCTCCCTGGCCAACTCAGTCCCGTGTGGCGGCTGAACCGGATCGGTCACCAGCTGAAACTTAAACTGTTCATTCTTCTTCAAGGCGATGATGATACCCTGAAAAGCGGGATACTTCGACGCCTGATCCCCTTTCACCATCAGGTTCATGTGCGTCCCCTGGAAAGCATCCACAGCCGCTCGGACCCAATCCACAAGCTCGTTATCCGTGCTATCCTTACAGGGGATACCCTGCATGTTTACGGCCTTGAGCTGTTCCGCATCCTTGTCCAACAATGGTTTCAGATAAGCGAACGGCACCCCGATATAGGCCGTGGGATTGTCGTAGAAATGCTTCATCTCGGCATCCGTAAGATGCAGGCCTTTCGAAGTATTTATAGCATCGATGATCGCCTTTTTCTCGTTGACATTGGCCTCCGATACGCTCAAATAGACCTTTGCATCCTTGTCGATCGTGATCAGCACGACGTTCTTCTCCGACATATGAGTAGAAGACACGCTAGTGGGGGTGATTACATTGAGCGCCCCGGGCGGCTTGGGTCTCGCCACCAGGATGAAGAAAGACAATAAAAGAAAGGCCACGTCGCACATCGCCGTCATATCGACAACGGTGCTCTTGCGGGAGATCTTGGCTCTCGGCATAAGAATAGCAATTATGGTTGTATGGTATGTATCAAGACACCGGCTAACGAGCTTTCCATAAATTCGAATAACTTTAATTATGAAGAAGATCTTTATCACCGGGTCTACGGACGGACTGGGGTTTATGGCCGCGGAGCGCCTAATCGAAAAAGGTCACCAGGTGTTGCTGCACGCACGTAATTCGCAAAAGGCGGAAACGGTCCGGCAAAAGCTGCCGAAAACCCTCGGTGTAGTAACAGGCGATCTGGCGAGCATCGACGAAACAAAGGATCTAGCCAACGCCGTGAATGACTATGGCGACTTCGACAGCATTATCCACAATGCCGCAGTGGGCTACCAGGAACGTTATGAAGAAACCAGGGATGGCCTGCCGCATGTGTTCCAGGTGAACAGCCTCGCGCCCTACCTGCTGACCTGCCTGATCAGGAAGCCCGGGCGGCTGGTCTATACCTCTTCCGGGATGAACCAGCAGGCGTATGCAAGCCTGGATGACCTGCTATGGGAAAAACGGCGATGGAGCGGACCACAGGCCTATGCCGATACGAAGTTCCACGATATCCTTCTGGCGCTTGCTGTGGCCCGGCACTGGCCCGATGTGTGGAGTAACGCGGTCACTCCCGGTTGGGTAGCCACAAAGATGGGTGGCCCGAATGCCCCGGATGATCTCAGGCAAGGACCCGAGACACAGATCTGGCTGGCGTCGGCCGACGAGGCGGCGGTGAAAGTATCCGGAAAATTCTTTTATCACAAAAAGCCTCAACGGTATCTAAAGGCAGCGGATGATACGAAGTTGCAGGATGGGTTTATCCGGTTCTGCGAGGAGCTCACAGGCATAAGAGTTATACTGCAAAAGCAAGCGTGACCACCGATCCACAACGATCTTCGCCGGAAGAGATGTTTAGCGCCCCGGCATGGCTCTCGACGATTGCCCTGCAATTCTCCCAGCCGAGACCCGTATCCTGCGACCCGCGATCGCTGGCCAAACCCGAAGTCATCAAGCCCCAACCACCGGCCCCACCCAAAGCTTATACCAGCCCCAACCCAAGCCCCGCCAAACGGCCATCACTGATTCCTGCTGAAGGTCGCCGGGTCCATGTCCAACCACGAAGCCAGAATATTCCGGGGAATCCGATAAAAGAAGTCGGACAATTTCTCGCGAACGATACGAATGCGTTCATCCGCCTTGTGCCTCCGGATAAAACGCGGATGGTTCTCGAACTCCACCAGGTAGTTCTGAAGCTGTAGCCGGGCGATCTCCGAGAAACAATGATGCGTCCCGCAGAGGTTCTCGTACTGGTCCCGCGTAATATAAAAAAGGACCCCCTCTTCCATCACGGCCATGCAATCCTTACTAGGCACACGATTGTAAAAACTGCTTATCGAACATACGAACTGCCCAATGGTAAAACGTAAACGGTTCTAGTTTCATCCGCCTCGTCACCCGGTTATGCAACCCAGCCCGGTCTTTCTTCCGATGTCCTTTTAGCCCTTCTACCAGACGCCGCAGGTGCCCAAACGCCAAAAACCAGTTGGCCGGCGCCACACCCGAAAACGTTTTGTCATAGCGAAGTATCGCTTCATGGAAATTGGCAAGTTGCTGCTTCGTGGACGTATGAGCAACGCCGGTGAGGTAAAAGACAAATTGGTTCCCCAATGCCTCCCGAACCAGGAAAGTCTTTCCGACACGGCGTCTTCCATAGTACCAAACCCCCCGCCTAACGCCAATTATCCTGAAAAATACCCCAGACATATATCCCGCCAAATATCCCCCCAACCCCCTATTCCGCCTGCTTCATGATCTTATTCCCCAACGGCTTCCGATACCGCCGGATAAACTCCGAAGGCGTCATCCCGAATAACTTGGAAAACTGCTCCCGGAAATATTTCAGATCATTAAAACCCGTAGTATAAGTAACCTCAACCACCGTCTTACTGGTATTGATCAGCAGCTCCGCCGCCTTCCGCAGCCGGATGAACCGGATGAACACATTCACCGTCAACCCCGAAATAGCCTTGATCCGCTTGTACAACGCCGGATGACTCATCCCGATCTCCTGGCAAAAGAACGCAACACTGAAGTCCGGGTTGTCCATATGTTGCCCCACGATCTCGATACACCGCTCCAGAAATTCCTTGTGATCCGCCTCGATACTCGACGTCGGCTTCAACGTGATCGTATTGAAGAAATATTGCTGCAGCCTGCCCCTCGACCGCAAAATATTCTGAACCCGCGCAACGATCAGCTCCTTACTAAACGGCTTGCTCACATAATCCTCAGCCCCACACTCCAGCCCCGCAAGCCTCGATTTTTCCGATGAGCTCCCCGTCAGTAGAATAATCGGGATATGCGCCAGCTGCGCATTCTCCTTGACCCTCCGGCACAGCTCGATCCCATCCATCTTGCCCATCACGACATCACTCACGACGATATCGGGCAATTCCTTGCTGATCAAAGCAAAGGCAGACGTCCCATCCTCCGATTCAAAGATGTTGAACTGGCCGGCGAAGATTTCCCTTACATAGCCCCTCATTTCCGCATCATCGTCGACGACCACCATCGTGGGAAGCCCCGAGATGATCTTGTCGATAACGGTAGAATCATTGTCCATGACCTTAGCCACCTCCTCGCCGCTTTCTTCGACCAGCTCATGAACAATGCTCGGCCGGTCGCACCCCGCCTGCCCCGAAGAAGCCGAAGCCAGCTTATCCTTGGGAAGAAGAAGCGTAAAATCGCTGCCCCGGCCTACCGTGCTCACATAGGATAACGACCCGGAATGAGCGACGGCAAGCCGCTTAGAAACATATAAGCCGATCCCAAACCCGCTCTGCGACGCCTTTTCGGCGTTGGCGCACTGGTAAAATGCATCGAACAACCGGTTGCTGATGTCCTCCGCGATCCCGCACCCGGTGTCTCTCACCAGGATACGCAGCTGCCCGCCCTCGTCTGCAAGCGACAGCTCCACCTTTCCGCCTGCAGGGGTATACTTCAAGGCATTGGAAAGGAGGTTGAAGAGGATGATCTCGATCTTCTCCTTGTCCCCGCAATAGAAAAGCTCGATCGAAGGCCTTTCGAAATCGAAATGGATATTCTTGGCCGCCGCCCGTTGCGCAAAGCTCAGAAAGACCTCGTTGCAGGCTTCGTTGATATCGAAATTGGAAAGATAAAGCTGCTGCTCTATCGATTCGACCTTCCTGAACAACAGCAACTGATCGACCAGGCTCAATAACCTCCGGGCATTGCGGTGAACCGTCGACAATTTACTTTGGATCGGCCCCGAAGCCGTTTCCGCCATAAGGTCCTTCAATGGACTCACGATCAGGGTAAGCGGCGTCCTGAATTCATGCGAAATGTCGGTGAAAAAAGAGATCTTCCTTTCCGTGAGCTCCTTTTCCTTTTGTTTCTCGACCAACGCCAGCCGCATTCTATACCGCAACCGCTCCTGCCGCCGGTAATAGAAAAGGAAAGCATAAAAGATACCGACGACAAAAACCGCATAGACCAGGTAGGCCCACCATGTCCGATACCACGGCGGCAATACCGTTATCGCCAGCAACTGCACCTCCCGGTTCCAGACCCCATCCGCATTCATCACCCGCACATAGAAGCCGTACGTCCCCTCCCGCAAATGACTATAATTCGCGGTCCTGATCGTACCCCCGGTACCCCAATCCTTATCCCATCCCTTCAGATAATACGCATAATTCAGGTTATCCGAATTGGAGTATTGCAATGCCGTGAAATCGAACGAAAGGATCGCCTTATCGAATGGCACCGTTATGCCGGTGACAATGTCATTATCGGATGCAGTGACAAACCCCGTACTTGTCTCTAAAGACGAGTTATCGATCTTCACCCCCGTGAGAAAAAGCCGGGGGACATCTCTCTTATCATAAATACTATCCGGGTAAAAGCTGTTGAAACCCTTGATGCCCCCGAACAGGAACTCACCATTTTTAGCGATCATCGCAGCATTGAAGCTGAACTGGTTACTCTGCAATCCATCCGCCTGCGTAAAATTCCTACAGGTCTTCAGCACCGGATTGTAACGGCACAATCCATAATACGTGCTGAGCCAAAGATTGCCTTTATCGTCTTCCAGTATCCTCAGGATCCCATTGTTGGGCAAACCCTCTTTCGTCGTCATCTGCACGAAGATCCCCTTTTCCCGGTCGAAAAGCAATAACCCGCCCCCTTCCGTGCCCACCCAAAAATTATGATGGCTGTCCTCATGGATGCTTCGAACCGGGTACCCGATAAAGAACGTCTTATGTCTCTTTTTATCCGGATCGATCCTTATTAAGGAATTGTAATTACCTCCCCACAGATTGCCCGACCTGTCTTCCGCCACAACCTGCAGATCGTAAAGCGCCGTATCGAAAAGCTCGAACCTGTCGGCCGGCCTGTTGTACAAATAAAGATGCCCCCCGCTGCTGGCCGAAACCCATAACCGCCGCTCACTGTCTTCATACACCTGCCAGACATTCCTTTCCTCAGCCTTCAAAAAAGGATTATAACAGGCATAATGCGTGAAAGTGTTATTCGATCTGTTGAGCCTGTCGATCCCGCCGAACCACGTGGAGATCCAGATCTCGTTCTTGAAGTCGCGGGTAATACAGGTGATAAAATTGCTGCTGATAGCGCCCGGCTCCGCGGAATGGATATATTTCGTAAAGACATTCTTCTGTTTATCCCAGTAACGCAATCCCGCTCCATCCGTTCCGATCCATAAATTGCTCCGGTCGTCTTCACAAAAGCTCAGGATGAAATCGTTGACATCTTCCGTCCGGCCCTTGTGATACGAGATCGTTTTGAAAAGACTTGGATTCTTTTCCAGGATATTTACCCCGCCCCTCAGTGTCCCGATCCACTCGCGACCCTCGGCATCGGCATAGATGGCGTAGATGGCATTGCTGTTGGTGGTTGCCCCCGCCGAAACCAGCGGCAATGCCTTGTTCCCCCTGGAAGGTAAATGCCACACCCCATTCCCATCCGTAGCGATCCATAACCCACCCTTCCGGCCTTCCGCGAAATCTTTTACGATCATCTCAGGGACCGCATCGGATCGTTTAAAGCCATTCCCGCAAACAGTAAATACCCCCGCATCATTTCCGAGGATTAGTTCGCCGTTCGATCTGGCAAAAAGACAGTTGCATTGGGTCAAACCCGTAGCAACCCGCGACAACCGCCCGGTCAGGATATCATATTTGTATAAACCGAGATCGGTAATAAAGACCCATACCGCACGTCGTATCGAATCATAGGCGATGGCGGGAACAGCATAATGCGCATCTGTTTCCCCGGGGAGCATGATTTGCCACCCTCTTTTCCTGCCACCGGTAAATAAGATCAGCCCGCTATGCGCCGTGCCGACCAGCATCGCATTCCCGATGTTTTTGATGGCCCATACGCCATCCCGCAGCGGAATACTCGCCGGATTACCCTTTTTTTGGAACTCGGGAGTAAAAAAACTACCCCTGCTCGGATCATAAACACTCGCCCCCTTTCCCGCTCCCACCCAAATGGCATTCTCATTGTCCGAACTGATACAATAAATATGATTATCGAGCAGCGAGGCCGAATCGCCGATGGTATTCCTAAAAACACGCACCGAATACCCGTCATACCTATTCAATCCGTCATAGGTCCCGAACCACATGAAACCATGGTGGTCCTTATAAACACAAGTCACGGCATTGTTGGAAAGTCCCTGGTCGATCCCCAGGTATCGTATCGATAATGAGTCGGCGGCATAGCAGTTCCCAGCCCAGTAAAGGAGACACAAGCAAATGGCGTATTTCATATGTAGCAGTAGTCCTCTCCTAAATATAGCCAATTTCTTATATATCGGTGCTATTTTTTGCCTGCCATCCGCTTGCGGTAATCCGCCAGCAAAGGTCTGTCGATCCCCCTCAAAACATCTTGCTGTGGCTTCGTCAGCTCGAGCACGACGATCTCATTATTACCCGGCTTTAACCATTCCCCCGGAACATAAAGCGTTTGCTGAGGGCCAATGCTCCAATACCTGCCGAGATTATAACCATTCACCCATACCACCCCCTTACCCCATTTGCTCATATCGAGATAAGCATCGCCCGCCTCGGTTAAATAAAAGATGCCCCTGCGGATCACGGGCGCCTCTGTGTATCCACCACTGCTGCCTGTGGTTCTCTTGATCGCATTGATATCACTAAAAGGCAGCGAATACATCCGCCAGTTCTTCAACTCCTGGTTGTCGAACACCACCCCCTGCGTGATACCTTTTTTATTTTCCAGCAAATAAGGACCAAAATTTATCCGCCCCAGATTTTCAACCAGGATATCGAGGGTAACCTTCCCCTGCGGCATCTGGACATTGATGCTGCTGTCCCCATGCCGCCTGTCCAAAATGCCGGCCCGTTTCCCGTTGATGAACACCAGCCCATAATCCCGCAGCCCTTTTACCAACAGTTCACCCCGGCCGCCACCGGTCAACGTCGTCCGGTACAACACAAAGCCATAAGCCTGCGAAAGGTCTTCAAAAGTCAATGGTTCCGGACTTACCCTCGGCCGCGGCAGGATACTGAACACACTGGTCGATTGCGTGAACTGAATGTCGTTTATGGGTACCACGGGCTTGCTGGCCGGCACATCGGGCAGTGTTTCCCCGGGCGCCAGATGCTTTTGAATGACTTGCCGGAAAGCCATGAACTTCGGCGTCGGGTTGCCCGCCTCATCGAGCGGGGCATCGTAATCATAGCTGCTGATCTCCGGTTCATAAGGACTCTTGCTGTTGTAGTTGGCCCCATTCATAAAAGCCCGGGTAGTACCGCCATGGAACATATACATATTCACCGAAATGCCGGCCGACAACAAGCTGTCCAGTGTCGCCGAGTATTTTTCCGGCGGAACCACATGATGCGGGGCTCCCCACCAGTCGAACCACGCAGGATACCATTCCGCGACATAAAAAGGACCCTTGCCATTATTGTATTTCCGAACGAGGGATTTTATTTTTTGTGGGTCATCGAGACCATTTATCGCCGGAAGAAGGCCCGGCAAATGACCCTTTGCCATATCATTCGGCGGATCGCAGGTATAAAGCAGGCCATCGAATCCAACGTCCCGGAAGATCCGCCGGTTAATGGCAAGATATTCCTTGTCGTCACCATAAGAGCCATACTCATTCTCCACCTGGATCATTAATATATTGCCTCCATGGTTGACCTGCAACGGCGCGAGCTGCTTGCCCAAAGCCAAAAGATAATTTTTGTATTCCATCAGGTATCTCCTTTCCTTGCTACGCACGACAAGTCCTTTTTCGTTCTGCAGCCAGTAAGGATAGCCCCCGAATTCCCATTCCGCGCAAACATAAGGCGACGGCCGCAAGACGACCCATAAACCCTCCTCCTGTGCCGTCCGCACAAATGCCGCAATATCACTATTCCCCGAAAAAACGAATTTGCCCTTCTCCGGTTCCTGCACATTCCAAAAGACATACGTGCCGATCGTATTTAACCCCATCGCCTTCGCCATCCGCATCCGCTGCCGCCACGCCTCCCGGGGAATACGCGAATAATGCATCTCTCCGCTGATCATCTGGAAAGGCTTGCCGTCGAGCAAAAAAACGGAATCACCCAAGGCAAACCGGTGCTGTTCCTGGGCATAGCCATCAGCCTTGCATGCCAAAAAGCACACAAAAAAAATGACACAAATTCTTTTCATAGTCAGTCGATTGTTAGTATCCAATGGTCACGAAAATAGAGGCTCCCCGTAGAAACAGGGAGCCTTTGATTACGATTGCTTGTGTAATCAATAAAAAGGGTTTTGAATAAGCTTTAGATTTTTATTCATCTCATCATAAGCGATCGGCAGGAAATAATATCTGGGGCTCCACGCTCTGCCCCCGGCGTAATCCAGGTTGGCATAATTGCCCGCCCCGCTCACGTCGGCTACCGGCGTATAGACCGGTGTGCCCGAACCATAGGTCGTAGAGCCACTGTAGGGATAGAAAATATGGATAGCCCACACATTGCTGAAACCAGCCTTTTGTCCATATACCGCAGGGTCACAGATCATCCATCGGCGAATATCGAAATAACGCAGTTCCTCAAACGCCAGTTCTATCTTTCGCTCATGCTGCAGACTCGCCATCGTGGCGCTGACGATCGGCGGCATGCCTGCCCTCGTCCTGATCATGTTGATATAGGTCGTGGCCGTCGCTGCATCGTTCAAACCCAGACAAGCCTCGGCATAATTGAGCAAAACTTCGGTATACCGCATATAACGCCAGGGCGTCGACTGCAGCGTCTTCAGGGGATCGATGGTTGGATCGGTCCATTTCCTCAAATAGTACCCCGTAGGCGACCAGTTCCAGATATTGGCCCCGGTAGGGGGATTGTGCGTGTCGAAACCACCCGTTTCGTACTGAATGTCATCGGTAGTGGGATTGGCACTAGAGGTGTTCTGATAGCCCGTTTGGACCTTACCCGTAGGTTCGTCGGGTAAAATGTCCGCCGTTCTTTGACGCCAGGGCGCTCCATCATACAACACCGTTCCATAAAAACGCGGATCGCGGTTCGCATAAGGCGCCGCGGCCTCCGTGGGATTGCTCCAGCTAAAGGTAGTGCCATCGCTCATCTCATACTCATCCACAAATTGCTGCGTCGGCGCATCCACCCCCCAACCCCAAAACCCATTGGGATTATGGAAAAGCCCCGGACCATACGTTTTCCCATAATCGTTCCAGTTCGCCACCGTATTCGTAGAAAGATATTTTACAAAAATATCCTCCGACGTACTCATCTGGATAAATAAATTCCCATAATTGGTAGCCGCATCGCTCTGAGACGCCGGATTCGGCATATACAGCGAATACTGCCCGAGGTTGATAACCGCCAAGGCAGCATCCTTTGCTTTCTGCCACCGGGCCTGCCTGTCACTCGCCGAGAAAGTCGTGTACCTTACCAACTCGGGATTGCTATAGCCTGAGAACGGATCAGGTACAGTACCATTACCCCCATTGTAAAGATCACTGGCAGCAAACAACAATGCCCTCGATTTTAACGCAAGCGCCGCACCCTTGGTGGCCCTGCCGACCTGTGCCTGCGTTAAAGGAAGGAATAGGGCGGCACTATCGCATTGGTCGCTAATGAACTGGATACAATCGGAATACGTATTTCTCGGGACGCTGAAACTATCCGTTAAGGTGTAGGCCTTCGTGATAATGGGTACTCCACCATAAAAGGAAACCAGGTTCTGGTACAAATAAGCTCGCAGGAAATAGACCTCGCCCATGAGCTCGTGCTTGGTAGCCGTATCGATCGGCGATGAGCCGATCTTCGAGAAGAACAAGTTGGTAGCCCGGATGAACGAATACTCATTCGTCCAGGTAAAATGCTGCAGCTCGGGGCTGCTGCTGGAACTCGCAAACGGTCCGAGATTACTGGGCGTTATCTGGCTCAGCATAGCCATTTGTTGCCCCGCCCAGGTGGCCGCCTGTGTAAACCCTTCATCGGTAAGCGAAGCCAGCATCGACCAGTCGAACCCATGCGGCAGTCCCTGATAGATATTATTGACATACGCCGTTAACAAACCCGGATCCGACGAACTAAAAACGGCATCATCGGAAACCGCAGCCACGGGCGTTTGATCCAGTATTTTTTTATTGCAAGACATGCCGGTGCCCATTAGAACGGCCGTGAACAAGATCGAGCAAACAATATTTTTTTTCATGACGAGTAAATTTTTTGTCAAAGGAGTCATGCAGTCGGCTTCGCCTCGTGTCATAACTAGTTTTTAGAATGTTAAGGTCAATCCCATTGTCACCACCCGGGAGATCGGATAGCCACCGCCGGAGTTATTCGGTATCGCATTTTTCAGATCGCTTGGCGTGGCACTCGACCCTTGCTCCGGATCGAAGTCCTTCAGCCCGGGACACCAGGTGAGCAAATTCTGCCCGGCTAGATAGACCCGCATATTTCTGAAGCCTGCTTTTTCAAGGGTTTTTGGAGCGATAGTGTAGCCGAACTGCAAGGTTCTCAGGCGAACATAATCGTTCTTATGAAGAAAAAAGGTATTGCTGGTATTGTCCCAATAATAATTACCGCGATTGGGCGTCCTCGGAATATTGCCATCGGGATTGGTAGGAGACCAGCGGCCAACGAGCAGGCTCCGCCGGAAATTCGTGAACGTACCCCCATCGGAGTTTACATACATGACGGCCCCCGTTTGCCCCTGCAACAAAATGTTCAGATCGAAATTTTTATAGCTCAGGTTAATATACGATCCAAAGGTAAAAGTGGGAATACTGCTTTTATAGATCCTCGTTTGTTGCCGGGAATCCATGGTATCGTTATGCGCAATATCCACATACCGGATGTCTCCCGGTGCCGGCGTCGTACTAAGCCCCCAGGAACTGAAGCTGCTCGCATAAGCGGCGGAATCTTTGGAGTTCTTTATGATGCCATTGGCTTCATAATACAACCCCGAACCCATGGGATGCCCCGTGGTTCGTTGCCACGCAGGTGCACCAGGCGCCTCACCCCATTGCACCACCTTGTTTTGCGCATAGCTTCCATTAAAGGAGACGGAATAGTTGAATTTGCTCCTGGTAGTATTAGCGTAGCCAATGCTAAAATCGAAACCCTGATTAGTTACCTTCCCATAGTTTACACTGGGCAGGCTCAAACCAGCCGAAGAAGGAACCGTCGCATTCTGCGGCCACAGGATGTTACTTCGTTTGTAATAGAAATAATCCGCTTCAACCGTTAGCTTGTTGCCTAGGAAATTGGCATTGAAGCCCACATCGCTTTGATTGGCAATCTCCCAGGTGATGTTCGGGTTGGCAATAACGCTTTCATACACCGTTTGTAATTCACTCATGGCGCCTGCATTGTTAACCACAAACGGGTAATATTGACCCGTAGTGTTATAATAACTACTGCCGAATAGATACGAAGTCAGATACTGAAAGCCGGCTACCCGGTCATTACCCGTTTTTCCCCATGAAGCCCGTAGCTTAAAATAATCCATGAACCGGAAATTGTCTTTCCAAAATTTTTCATCCGAAGCCACCCAGCCCGCCGTAACCCCGGGGAAAAAACCATATCGATGGCCGGGCGCGAAGATATAAGAGCCATCATACCGGCCCACAAACTCTACCAGGTATTTATTGGCATAGCTGTAGTTGAATCTTCCAAAATAGCTCAGCCTCGAACTTACATTGCCCGAACCACCAGTGGCCTGGTTGGCCGTCGCACCGGCAAACATCTCCTGCACGGCGGTAGACGCAAAAAGGTCCCTGTAAGCATTGAAATATTCGGTATCGGTCTTCGAAACCTGTGAGCCAAGCATTACTTTGATAGTGTTCTCATCCCCGATATTCGTCGTATAGTTGACCAGGCCATAAGCCAGTTTCGAATAATCGCTTCCGAAGTCTTCATATAGAGTAGGCGAATTGTTTGCACCGGCACCAAAGACATTCGAAGTAAGCACAGGCTGGCCTTTGGCATCTTCCGTAGTTCCATCCCACGAATACAGCCGCCAGGGCTCCGTAAAATTCTTGTCGAATTCAAATCGTTGATCATAGGACAGATTTCCGTTGACCGTTAAACCCTTCACCCAGGGAATATTGACATCCAATTTCAAATTCGAGTTGAAAGTATAAAATTTGTCATTATTGGAACCCGTGGCGTTGGTGGAAATAACCACGGGGTTTTCGCCGTGTTCGCGCGCCGGACCGGGATCTCCGTTGGGCCACCAGGCAACACTGGTAGGGTAGGCACTTGTCAGGTCGCCAAAAATAGTACCCGCGGATTTTTGCGGATAATGCTTATCCTCTAAACGCCCGACTACATTCACACCCACACGGATGTCTTTCGTGATTTTAGCATCCACATTGGAAGTAAATCCATACTGGTTGTAGTAAGTGGCGCTATTTCTATATTCCCCGTCCTGGTGTTTGTAATCCAGTGAAACAAAGTAATGGACGTTCTCGGTACCGCCCGAAACACTGACATTGGCATTGCTTTGAGCACTCCGGGGCTTTAGCACCGTCTTGAACCAGTCCGTATTCGGGTAACGCAAAGGGTCCGAACCATCCGCAAACTTCTGGATTTGCGCCGGCGTATAGGTTTGATTCAACCCCCCGGAAGGATTGGCGTAATAGGCAATCTCGTTCAGCGCGGTCGCATAAAGCGGGGCATCTGCCATCTTAGGCAATTTCGTAGGCTGATTGTAGCCATAATTACCATTGAAGGTAAGCTCGGGTTTGCCCGATTTCCCTTGTTTCGTCGTAACCAGGATAACGCCATTCGCCGCCCTCGACCCGTAAATAGCCGCCGAAGCATCCTTCAATACCGTGATACTCTCGATGCTATAAGGGTCGATCCGCTCCAGGCTCCTGTCCGGCACCCCGTCGATCACCACCAGCACGCTGTTATCATTAAAGGTGTTGCTGCCCCGGATACGTAAGTTGGCAGCATCGCTGCCCGGCTCACTACTGCTGCTCACGGCAACCAGCCCGGGCAGCCTCCCGGCCAAACCATCGGTGACATTGGTCACCGGGGACTCCGTGATCTCTTTGGTCTTGATGGTACTGATGGCACCGGTCAAAGTCGCCTTTTTAGCGGTTCCGTAGCCCACAACGACCACATCATTCAATTGTTTGTTGACTACCTCGAGCCCGACGGTAACACTTTCACCCTTCGGGGTAACCTCAACCGGCGTATAACCGACACCGGAAATGGACAAAACGACTTTTGAAAGGCTGGAAGGAACCTCGATCTTAAATACCCCTTTTTCATCGGCCGAGACGCCGATCTTGGAATGAAGGACATTAATGGTAGCCCCGGAGATCGGTTCCCCGGTCCGGGCATCCTTGACCGTCCCGGTGATCGTCCTTGTCTGGGCAGACACGGCATTGCTTAACAATACCAGGGAACATACGAACAGCAGTAGTTTGAGTTTTTTCATATAGCATTTATAAGATGTTTAAAAACAGTCAGTTGGGAGCTTGATGCAGGCGGGAAAGACGGGAAATGTGTGATCAGGTTTTGTGCATATGGCAATTAGTTATTGTTAAATAATTGCAAATATGCTGGCCAACCCCCTTCTCATGGGGGGACAAATTGATAAAATAGGGGGGTAATTCCCACAACGATGACTATTGTTGGGATTTATTGCAACATTTGAATTACCATCCGGTCTAATCTCCCCAGTGAGCCAACAACTAAAGCATACGCCCACGGACAGGCAACTCGTCGACCTCGTACTCGCGGGCGACATGCACGCCTTCCGTCACCTGGTTGAAACAACCCAGGGGCTGGTGGCTCAGATCGTAAGCAGGCTGATCCAGGCCGATGAAGACCGCAAGGATGTCGCACAGGATGTCTATTTGAAGACCTACCAGAACCTCGGGGGTTTCAGGTTTCAATCCAAATTATCCACCTGGGTCGGCCAAATTGCCTACAATACTTGTCTCAACCGGCTGGAAAAAAAACAGCTGACCATTTACGACCCACCGGAAAGACCGGCGGAGGACCAGACGGACGGGTTCCTGTTACAAAAAGAGCTCAAGGGTCTCCTGGCTGCGGAACTCGCACGGCTGCCGCCAATCTATCAAACCCTCATCGGGCTCTACCATCATGAGGAGCTGTCTTACCAGGAGATCATACAGATCACCGGACTGCCGGAAGGAACGGTCAAAAGCTATTTGTTCCGGGCAAGAAAGCAATTAAAGGATTCGATGTTGTCGATGTATAAAAAAGAAGAACTATGAGCAGAACACATCCATCGGACGAAGTACTCCAGCAATTTGTCCTGGAACCCGCCGCCTGCCCGGTGGAAGAGATCAGCCATATCGAAACCTGTCCGGATTGCCAGGCGGCTGTAGCGGCTTATAACGTACTGAGAAAGGAACTGGCCACACAGACGTCACCTGCATTCGATTTTGACCTTGCGGCAGCGGTGATCGGGCAGCTGGAAGAAGCGGCGGTCCCGCCGGCGAAGACACCCAAGCTTACGATTGCCCTTATTGCCGCATTCATCGTTGTTCCGCTCTGGCTATTTCGCAAAAGCGCCTACTTCGTGTTCACCGATATGTCGGCGGTCTTCTATTGGCTCGTGTTCGCCGTCGCGGGAATCGTCGTCGGAGTATTCCTTCTTCGCCTTTACAAAAAATATCAGCAGATCATCAACCTTATAAACAAATAAAACATGAAAAAAGCGCTATTCATCACCGCAGCCCTCGCGGGAAGCATCGTCGCCAATGCGCAGGACAAACCCGCCCCCCTGATCGACAGGGATTTTATCTTCGACCTCGTGCATATCATTGCCACGCTCGTTGTCATATACCTTATCTCCACCTTTATCCTTCAGTTGGTCCGCTCCAACTTCGATTACCGGCTAAAAAGTAAACTGGTTGAACGCGAAACGGAGGAAAACATCGTCAGTCAGCTCGTCCAGCGCGACAAGCTCAACCCGCTCAACACGGTCATGCAATGGATCTGTACCCTGCTCAGTATAGGCGTAGGCTTTCTGCTCATCCAGATCAGCCGCCCCTTGGGGCTGCATTCGTTGGCCATCATGGCGCTCTGTGTAGCGGGCGGCCTCGGACTTTATTTTATTTATGCCAAAAGAACCAAAAAGCCATGAAGTTAATTTTTTTCCTCATCGGCGTTTTCCTGCTCCTGCTGCGCATCGTGTATCCCCGGCTGGAGCTATGGCACAACAATCGCGAGTCCGGTTCGATGATCACCAGGAGTGATAACTATATCGAGGGAATATGGTGGTCAGGCAAGATCCGGCTCAGCGACGACGAGCGATCCATAGCCGAGATCAGCCCCGGCGGCCACCTGAAATTCCGGGAACAGGACACAATATTGAAGGCGGAAAGCGATCTGCAAGGAAAGATCAGCTATACGCTGCAAAACGGTACCGAAGAGCTGCCATTGAACGACAGCGGCCGGCGCTTTATCACCCGCCAGATCCAAAAAATGATTGGGCTCGGCTTCTTTGCCGACCATCGCGCCGAACGCATCTACCAAAAAGGGGGTGCCGACGCCTTACTGGCCGAGCTTTCAAACCTTCATATGGAAGGCTCACGGGATCCTTATCTCAAATTACTGTTCCAGACCGATACCCTCACAGCAGCACAGCGCATAAAATTGTTGCAGCTGCTCGACAGTTCAAATAATGAGCAGGAACAGCAACACTACCTTGGCCGGTTCCCCGGGATACGGTTGCGGGATAGCGGAGTCGCCCGGGCATGGCTACAGTCCGTCGGCCGGCTGAGGCCGGCATTTATGAAAAAGGACCTGTTGCTGAAATACCTTGATACGCTAACCCGGTCACAGGAACCGTTGCCCGCCGGTCAATTCGATACGGTACTCGCACTCACTGCCAGGTTTGGATCGGCCCAAGACTGTAAGGAGGTCTATAACCACCTCATCGACATGTCCCCCGCCACCAATGCTCAATGGATTGGTTTGATCCGGGCGGCAGGCGATCTTCAGCCGGATTACCTGACGAGCCAGCTGCTGCTGAAAATAGCTCAAAAAATGCCGCGGACCGACAGCCTCGTCTCGGCCTACAGGACATCCGCAAAAAAGATCGGCAATGATATGGATTATGGAAAAACGATGCGCGCCATCGAATAAAAAACACTCGTCATGCTAAAAAACTACCTTGTCCTCGCCTGGAGAAATCTTCTCAAACACCGGTCCTCGGCCGCCATCAACATCGGGGGCCTCGCCCTCGGCCTGACGACAAGCATCCTCGTCGTACTCTTCCTCACGGACGAATTCAGCTTCGATAAATTCCACAACAACATCGCCCACCTTTATCTCCTGATGAAAAACCAGCGCGTGGCGGACGGGGTGAGCACGGGCAGCAGCAGCGCCGGCCCCATGGCCCTGGCCCTGCACACCGGTCTACCGGATGTAGAACATGCCGTTCGCGTGGCAGGCATGGGTGCGACCGCCCGCCTGGGCGACAAACAGGTGGCGATAAACGGCAACTTCGTCGACACCGGTTTTTTCCGGATGTTTAGCTTCCCCGCAGTGGCAGGTGACCCCGAAACAGCGCTGCACGAGCCCCATAGCATCATCCTCACGGAAAGCGCGGCCAAAAAACTCTTCGGCGACCGGAATGCCCTGGGCTGGACCTTTATCATCGACGATACCGTGCCCGTTCGCGTAGCCGCCATCGTCCGCGATATCCCCCTGACCAGCAGCATCACCTTCGAATACCTCCGCCCATTCGAAGTCTTCGAAAAACAAAATACCTGGCTAAAAAAATGGGACGACAACCGCATCCGGACCTGGATACAGCTAAAACCGGGTGCCGATATCACCGCCTTCGACCGGAAAGCCACCCGGCTGCTCCAAACCCGTAGCAACGACACTACCGTAACCACCTTCCTCATGCCCATGGCCAGGCTATGGCTCCATTCTGGATTTAACAACGGAAAACAGTCTGGCGGCAAGATCTACATCGTCATGCTCATCGCCAGCCTGGGCTTCTTCGTACTGGTCATCGCCTGCATCAACTTTATGAATATCGCGACGGCCCGCAGCGAGATCCGCGCCCGCGAAGTAGGCGTACGTAAGGTCATGGGCGCCACCCGCCGGCAGGTGATGCTGCAATTCTTCTGCGAGGCCCTGACCATCACCTTCTTTTCACTCCTGCTGGGTATCCTGGCATCGTATGCCCTGATCCCCTTCTTTAATGGGTTGCTAAGGGCCCATATCCGGTTTACCCCAGACGACTGGCGCATCTGGTTGGGCATCATCGGCGTGGGCCTCCTCACGGCATTCATCGCCGGCAGCTATCCCGCCTTGTTCCTCAGCAGATTCCTCCCCGCCAAAGTCCTCAAAGGAGCACTTACCCCCGGATCGAAAAAAGCGCTCTTCCGCCGCATCCTCGTAACCACCCAGTTCTGGCTCGCGAGCCTGTTCATCATCGCCACCATCGTCGTCTGGCAGGAGATCGGTTACATCAGGAACCGGCCCATAGGCTATGAACAGGAAAACCTCGTAGACATACATGCCGGCCCCGCCCTGGGCCCAAAATATGCGCTCTTCGCCAACCAGCTCGGCAAAATGCCCGGCGTCAAAAGTATCACCGCCGGCGATGCCAACCTCCTGCAGTTCAATGGCGCCATTACCGGCATGGACTGGCCCGGTAAGATCCCCGGCCATGAGATCTCCATCGTCGTCAGCAGCGTCGGCTATAACTGGACAAAGACCGTCGGACTAAAGCTCGTCGAGGGCCGCGACTTCGACCCGGCATTCGGTACCGATACAAGCGCCTGCCTCGTAAACGAAGCCACCGTCACCCGGCTCGGCCTGCACGAACCCGTCGTAGGTCAAAAGCTAAGCGGCAGCACCATCATCGGCGTCATCCGCAACTTCGTCTACAACAACCCCTCCGGCATCATCGCACCCCTGTGCATCTATTTATACCACGGCGCACCCGGCGGCAGCTGCCATTTCCTGGTCCGCATCACCAACGACGCTCATTGGCGCCAGACCATCGCGGGTATCGGCGCGGTGGTAAGAACGCTCGACCCGCAACACGACTTCGACTATTCCTTCACGAAAGAAGATTATCAGCAACGCTTCGAAGAACTCGACGGTTTTGGCACCCTGGCTTCGATCTTCGGCGGCATGGCCATCTTCATCTCCTGCATGGGCCTCCTCGGACTCGCCACTTTCCTCGCCGAACGCCGCTCCCGCGAGATGAGCATCCGCAAAGTCTTCGGCGCCAGCGTCCGCCAGGTCCTGCTCCTGCTGTCCGTCGATTTCCTGCGACCCGTGATCATCGCCTTCCTGCTCGCGGTCCCCATCGCCGCCTGGGCGATCCACGTCTGGCTGCAAAATCTCGCCTATCACATCTCCCTAAGCTGGACCGTTTTCGCGGCCAGCGGCGGCATCACCCTGCTCATCGCTACGGCCACCATCAGCCTCCGGGGCTTCCGCACCGCCACCGAAAACCCCGCCAAAAACCTCCGGAACGAATAGCAATCTTACTTTTTCCCAAGTTCCTCTGCTAACCCGATGAGAATTCCTTCCGGGCCGCGCATATAGCACAACCTATATGAATTTTCGTACTGGATCACATCGCCAACAAGCTGCGCGCCGCGATCGTGAAGCCTGGCGACCATCTCGTCGATGTCTTCCACGGTGAACATGACACGTAGATAGCCGAAAGCATTCACCGGCGCTCTCCTGTGGTCGGCAACCGGAAGAGGATCGAGAAATCGTGAGATCTCGATCCTGCTGTGGCCATCGGGAGTAACCATCATAGCGATCTCTACGCGCTGATTTCCCAGTCCGGTTAAACGCCCGGCCCATTCCCCTTCAACCGTGGCTCGTCCCTCTAGCCTCAGGCCAAGCTCTTCAAAAAAAGAGATGGCCTCGTCGAGGAATTCTACCACGATACCGACATTGTCCATCCGAAGCAACCTGTTTTTTTTCATACGCAATATTATCAAAACCATTTGACATTCGCCCCCGCATGCCGCTCGATCAAAATATCCAGCGGGTCGATGCCCACCATATGCGGTTTCCCATGTACAATCTCGGTGATGACATGCGGCCCCGCCGATAGCTTGAACTTTTGCAGGAGCGGTAGCTTCAAACCTGCAACGGTACTATCCTTCGGCGCATCGCCGGTGATACCGATATCGATATAATCCTCGAAAGCAGCAACAGGCACTTCCCGCCCATCCGGCTCGATCCATGTCTTCGCCGCCGTCACATACAACGTCACCTTGTATTCATCCGGCCGGCCCGTCGGAACAACAGTAAAGGAGTCCATCTTGTTGTCATAAAACCTCCGTTTCAACCAGCTGTCTTCAATAAAATACTGCAAACTATCCGGCGTATGCGCCTTCAACGTCGCATAGAGGTCCGGCGCCCCCGCATAGGGCCCCGCCGTCCGGTAAGCAAACGAATCCTTGAAGGCCCGCAACGCCGTATCCATATTCTCCTCGCCAATGAGATCACGCAACGCATACAGCTCCAAAGCCCCCTTCTGCCCCCAGACAAAACCAAAATTGGCCCGGATCAATGGCTCATCCGGCTCGTCCATCCGCGTCCGCCGAAACTCATAGGGCCAAAGTTGCTGCAGCAGGATCCAACGCATAGATTGTTTCCCGATCTTATGCTCCATCATCACCAACGCATCATACCACGCCAGCCCCTCGGGAATATCCAGCGAACCGATCGTCTCGTTGGGCGCTACCTGGAACCGCCACCACTGCTGCGCGGCCAACCCCGCAGCCGTATAATAGCAATAATCGAATTGCCCCGGATCGGTAAACTGCGCCGTCCAGGCATAACGCTCCTGGATTTCATCAAGCGCCGGCATAGAGCCAAACCGCGGCGCATACATACTGCCCTCCGTCAGCGAAATGCTATTATAAGGATAGGGCCCATAAGCCTGCGAGTAATAGGTCAGCGCATCCTTATATCCTGCGATAAACCTGCCCACATTGGCGCCATGCCCGGGATGATAAAAGATGCGGACATAGACCTTGTGATCGAGCTGCACACTGTCGGTGGCGCACACATACCGTGATGAAAAGATCACCAGGGGAGGGTAGGAGCCGCGCTGGGACAACGTATAATGAGAGTAATGCCGGCCATTCGCCACCCAATCCCCCACCAGGTCACCCGGACCCACAGCCGTCTGATCCCCGCTTGTGCTCACCGTAAGGTCGAGCCGATACAGATGCCCCGCCTTCCCGGCCTTCAGCGTTCGTATCCCTACCGGATCGTTCTGCGGGATCGCATCGTCATCGTCGGCCCGCGGCGGCATATGGTACTTCCGGCGCTCATATGGACTGCTTATTTCATCGTCATCATCATAGCCCAGTGACGGCAGCCCGCCGGTGGAGATCCAGCCGTTGTGCAATGCCTTTTGCGAATAGAGCCCATTGGGAATACCGGAATACGACACAACACTCCGGATCGTCACCACCGCGTAATCCCCCGGCGCCAGTACCCGGGGCAGATGATAAAGCCTGTAAGGCGCCGTATCCCGTCGTGGACGAAACACATCCAGCATCCCCCGGTCATACGTTAGCGGACATTCGAACGGCAGCGACGCCCCATCCATGGTCAGGCTATAATCGGTTAGATTGTCCCCGTCCAGCAATAGCTCGCTGATTGGTCTGTCGGTAAGGTTGGCAATAGTCACCGTACCCCTGGTCTCCTCTTTCTTTTCATCGGGATAGATCTCCACTGCCAGCTTCGCACCCGTAAGCACTGGAATGGGCAGCGAATCATAGTGCTTCAACGCCCGCTCGTATTCGATGCCCCGCTCGATCTGTTCACCATGCGTCGTATAATCATTCACATAGCTCACGTTATAATAAAGCCAGCCGCCCACGGCCAGAAAGCCGGCCAGCAACACCGCCGTAAAAACCCGCGTCGCCAGGTCGAACCGCTCCGGCACCAGTTGCATCCGCTCCTTCCACGACGTCACCACCCCGCGATGGTAGAACAACGCGGCAACGATGATCAGCAGGCCGCCGAAAAGCAGCCAATAGGTATGGAACCAGCGGATACTCCGCGCCATATAACCCAGCCCGTCCAGATCACCAAATCCTTCCATCGGCACACTGGCATAGACTAGCAAATTATAATCGAAGGTATGCGTGTCCACCAGGAAGAAGCCGATAATCCATAACACAGCAGCGATCCCATGCGCAGCAAACTTATTGTTGACCACCACATGAACAACATAGCAAAACAAGACCATCTCGATGAGCTTTGGCAAAATGGTCTCGCCGATCACCGCGAAATAGATAGGCCAGTTGAAGTCATGATACCCCTTACAGACCTGAACGATGACACCTAAAAATAACGGCAGCAACGCCAGCCAAAACGCTAGCACTAGCAAGGCCACGAGCTTCGACCCATTGGACACCCAGTTCGGCGGGGGTAAACTGTCGTTGATAAATGCATACCGCGTGATCCGGTCCCGGTGCAAGGTCTCCCCGGTATAAAAAAGGATGATAAAAAAGATAAAGAACACGAACACATCCCAGAAGACCGCCAGCAATCGCACAGTTTGCGGCGCATACGGCACACCCCACTCACCGTCGCCAAACCAAAAGCCAAAACCCAGGACTATCGCTCCCAGCCCAAAGATGATCCAGAAATAGGCATCCTTTACGATATTCCGCAGTTCCAGCCGGGTCAAAGCCGCGAAAACCCGTCGGTCATAACCGCCCTCGAACATAACCGCCGTAGCCCGCGCATACCCGCTCTTCACCCGCGTTTCGCCCTCGTCGATCCGGGACCTGTCCCGTCGCCCGCTAAAGAAGCGCACAAACCCAAACCGCAGATAAGTGACCAGCAGGATCACCACCCCAAGGCTCGTCCAGATTAGCCTATTGGTCAAAAGATCACCCTGAAGGAACAGGGTCTCCGTATTCTGCTGCAACGCATTGCTGTTGCTCATATGTATCCTCGCCCCCGTAAGCAGGAACGGATCGCTGAGGATCATCGCCCGGAGATCGTGGCTGTGATCCAAAAAGAACACGCTGATAAAATACGCCAGGAACAAAATGATCCCGCCGGTATACACCACCTTTACATTGCGCGTGACGGCTACCAGTCCATAAAAAAGCGCGCTGGTAAAGACCACATTCGGCAGGACGATTGTCAGAAAAGGTTGAAAATAGTACTGCGGCAGGTTGGGTCCATACCTCAGCGCATCGGAGACATGCAACGCCGGCCCGATCTTCGTCCCCAAAAATACTCCTAGCGGGATGGCGCTTGCGATAAAAAGAATGAAGAGGAACGATCCAAAGAAACGCCCCCAGAAATATCCCCCGCGCGTGATCGGATAGGTAAGATAATAATCCTTGGTGCCGAACTCGATATCCCGGTACAAAGCCATTCCCATCACGCTGGAACCGACCAGCATCATCACCATCGACATCCCCGCCGACCAAAAGGCGATCATCGCAGGACTATTGATATGCTGTTTTTCCCCCAGCGGCAGCGCCCCCATGGAGAAGGAGAAACCGGTAAAGATCAGCAGGGCGGTAAAATAGAGATAGACAGCCGGCCGGCGCAGTTTGTTCTGCACCTCGAACCTGAAGATTTCTCGAAACATAGCAAAAAGGTTTAAATGGTGTTCACATCCATACGGGTAGCAATATTGCTGAAATATACATCCTCGAGATTCGGCGCCGCCGCCTCGAATCCATCGGCCAGCCATGTATCCACGGCCATTCCCGCCGCCCCATCTCGCGGCCCATCCTGGATGATTCGAATATGCAGCCTGCCCATCTTCAGTTGCGTCGAGATGACTTTATAGCGACCCTGATAGGAAGCCAATTCCTCCTTCCCAATCGCCTTCGTATAGATCTTCCCCGCCAGCGACTCCACCGCCCTGTCCGGCTCACCGGTATACAACACCTCACCCATACAAATGATGGCGAAATTAGAACACAGTGTGCTTACGTCTTCTACGATATGCGTGCTAAGGATCACAATAGTATTTTCCCCCAGCGAGCTCAACAAATTGTAAAAGCGGTTCCGCTCCGCCGGATCGAGCCCCGCCGTCGGCTCATCCACGATGATCAGCCGCGGATTGCCGATCAATGCCTGTGCAATGCCAAACCGCTGCTTCATCCCGCCCGAATACGTTCCCAGATGCTTCTTCCGGTCTTTCGAGAGATTC
>Ga0134126_10000626_pt1 | contig 44519 bp, 48 predicted proteins | sample KB31752_FD_96881 | JGI IMG/M metagenome (GOLD analysis project Ga0134126, IMG submission 96881) | Terrestrial soil microbial communities with excess Nitrogen fertilizer from Kellogg Biological Station, Michigan, USA - KB3-175-2 | ecosystem: Environmental > Terrestrial > Soil > Unclassified ...
AGGCGCTCCGAACCGGCGCGGGTGAGCGAGTAGTAGCGGGCGCGCTGACCATTCTCCGTCGTGCGCCACTCGGACTTGATCCAACCCTGGCGAGTGAGGCGATGCAGCGCGGCGTAGAGCGCGCCGGGTTGGATCTTGAGCGCCTCACGCGAGCGCGCGTGGATCTTCTGGCCAATACCCCAGCCGTGAAGCGGCTCGACGTCGAGCAGCTTGAGGATGAGCATGTCTGCGGTGCCGCGAATGAGATCGTTTGAAACCGTGGTCATTGGTCCCGCCCAGGCGAAGCTCTCAATTGCAGAGAGGTTATTCCTTATGGACACCGCCGGCGCGGAATTGGTTGGATCTGTCGAGCAGGCTCAGTCAGCGGGGCTCGATGGGCCGAGGCGGGAACGGGTTGGGCCGATCGACTATGACGCCCGGCGGCGCCATTTTGCGCATTGCGGTGTGTTGGACCGACAGCGAGCCAAACGCAAGCACACGCGGGCTTACACGGAGTCTCGATGAGCGATTATCCCAGCACGCAGCCCTTCGGACCTCACGGGCCGCAGGTGCCGGCGAACGGCGCCAATCCGGAAGGCGCGAGGCGCAATACGGATACGCTGCAACGTTTACTCCCTTGCTGCTGAGAACGCTCGTTGATAAGTTCTACTTCGCTTTTGCTCCTGGGTTGAGACTCGGTAACACCCGCCGACCTGCCGACGGCAAGCCGTTCATGTCTTACCGCACCTTCCGCTCCGCGCCGTCGGTCGCGGCACTCGCACTCCTCGCGGCGTTCGGCGGCTGCACGGACCAGTCGCCTGACCGCACGCCGGCAAAGGTGACGATCGTAGCGCCTCGGACCGCGAGTATAGCATCCGGGGCAACGGTGACGTTGACGGCGTCGGTGACCGATGCGGCCGGCGATGTATTGCCGGGAATGACGGTTCAATGGACCTCGACGGATGCGACGATCGCGTCCGTGACGGCCGCGGGCGTCGTGACCGGCGTCCGCGTAGGCGATGCGCAGATTATGGCGACCCTGGGCACGCTGCGCTCGCTCCCGATCAGGCTCACGGTGACCCCCGGCGTCGCGGCCACACTGACCATTCGTACGCAGCCGTCGGGCGCAGCATCGGGACTCCCGCTCGCCTCGCAGCCGGTCGTCGAGATTCGCGATGCCTCTGGAAATCTCGTTACCTCCGCGGAGACCGTCACCGCGGTCGTCGCGACGGGAGGCGGCGCCATCGCCGGTTCGACAACGACGGCCGTCGGCGGCGTCGCAACATTCACGTCACTCGCCATCAGCGGCGCGATCGGTCCCCGCACGCTCGCATTCAGCGTCGGCGGCCTCACGCCAGTCACGTCGACCGGGTTCGAGCTCGCAGCCGGGGCGGCATCAATATTGGTTATGCGTATCGAGCCCGCTGGCGCGGCGGCTGGCGCTCCGCTCACCACGCAGCCGGTGATCGAAATCCGCGACGCCGCGGGCAACCTAACAACGTCGACCGCTACCGTCACGGCAACGATTGTGTCAGGCGGCGGCTCGCTGACCGGCGCGAGCACCGCGGCGATCGGCGGCGTCGCCTCGTTCACCAATCTCACGCTTGCTGGCGCAGTGGGTTCGTGCGTGCTGGCGTTCAACGCCGACGGTCTCGTGAGCGTAACGTCCGCTCCGATCGCGGTGCGGCCCGGTGCGGCAGTGGCGCTTCGGCTGCGCAGGCAGCCCGGGGGCGCAATCGCAGGGCAGTTGCTCGCCATTCAACCCGTCGTAGAGATCGTCGATGCGGGAGGGAACCCCGTGCCGGCGCAAGGCGTGGTCATCACCGCAACTTTGACCAGCGTCGGCGTGTCAATTACCGGATCGATGGCGACGTCAGTGGACGGCGTCGCGACATTCAGCAGTTTGACGATCTCTGGAGTGGTTGGGTCCTACCCCATACGGTTCACGGCCGATGGGCTGGTCGGCGTCACCTCCCTCGAAGTACAAGTCGCGCCTGGAGCGGCCACGCATCTCGCGGTGCGCTCGCAGCCGCTGACCGCCGAAAATGGTGTTCCGGTCTCGACTCCATTGGTCGTCGTCGCCCTCGACGCGGCGGGAAACGTGGCAACAAGTTACAACTTCAGGGTGGTGTTCTTGCTCTTGTTTCCAGTGGGACCTGGATCGGGCTCACCTCTCGGAGCCGATATCGTGAACGGGGTCGGGACTTTTCCGTCGTTGACCCTTGCCGGCCCGCTTGGGACTGTGACGCTCGAATTCTTTTCCGGCAGTCTTGCGGTGGCGAAGTCGCTTCCGATCACGCTGACACTCGGTCCCGCGGCGCGGCTTGGCGTCACGATCGCACCGCCCTCAATGGTCAGCGACGGCGTACCCATGGTGCCCCAGCCCGTCTTCGAAGTACTAGATGCAGGCGGCAACCACGTGTCGTCGAATGTGACTATCACCGTTTCAACGGATGCGCCTACTGGTTCGATCGCCAACGGCACCGCCACCACCGTGAATGGCGTCGCGACGTTCAGCGGGCTGACGCTGAGCGGTTCCCCCGGCAGTCGGAACTACGCCTTCTCGGGGCCAGGGATTTCGCCGACGACTTTTTATATCACGATCCAGTAACTTGGCTGCTGTCCGACACGGGGACCGCGCCTCGCCCGGCTGAACGCGATCGTCATCGCGCCGTTCGGCATGCTGGCTGGTGCCGCCTCGCGCGAATGAGATTCGGCGGAAGGCATGTGCATTTTTCGGGGTGGCGGAGCTCGACCGCGGATCGCGCGCCGAGCGTAGTCGGACCGAGGATAATCTTCTCTTCACCAGCGAGGGGGCGGCGGCCGAGACAGGCATGGCGCGCAACAGGGACCGTGATGAATGGCTGGCGAAGCGCCGCCGTCGTTCCACTTCCGACCCAGCCGTGGGTGAACTCTCCCTCCAGTCGGTGCCGCGGACTTAAACAGTGATAAAGCGAAGCGACGACGGCCTCGGCGATGTGCCGAGGCCATTCCCGCAATTCATTTTGTTACAGCTACTTACTACGAAGTTGCCCCTCCTGGGATCGAACCAGGACTCTCCTGATCCAGAGTCAGGCGACGCCGGATTTCGGATAGCCCTGGTACTAGCTAAGTGATTGCGGCGTCTTAGAATGGAAAATGTTGCCATACGCCTGAATACGCCTAGATTGGTCTGCAGTGATTAAACGGTGATTCAACGGGCGAGGCGGCATGGCGGTCAAGCACATCACGAAGCGCACAGTCGATGCTCTTACCACGACGAAGCACCACGAATACCTCTGGGATTCGGAGCTGCCCGGCTTCGGCGTGCGAGTGACCGCTGCCGGCTTCAAAGCCTACGTTGCCCAGTACCGCCTTCCAGGTCTAGGTCGACGGGGCAGTATCAAGCGGGTGACGCTTGGCACCCACGGGGTTCTGACCCCAGACCAAGCCCGCACCCTCGCCAAGCGCGAGCTCGGAAAAGTGGCCAACGGCGGTGATCCCGCCGCCGACCGCGCAGCCAAACGCGGAACGGACAACGTCCGCGAACTCGGCGAGAAATACCTCAAAGAGGTGGCGCAGCTCCGGAAGGAAACGACCGCCTACGAGTACGAGCGCGTCTGGACGAAGCACATCCTGCCGGCGCTCGGCACCAAGCAGGTGCCAAGCGTGACGCAACAGGATGTACGCAAACTCCACAAGTCACTCGTGGAAACGCACTATGTCGCCAACCGTGTTTTGGCGATCGCGGGCGCCTTTTTCTCGTTCGCCGCGAAAGAAGGGATCATCAAGGCTCACGAAAACCCAGCCCACGGCATCGAGCACTTTCCGGAGACACCGCGTGAGCGCTTTCTCACGCCAGACGAATTCAAGAGGCTGGGCAAGGCTCTGAAACAAGCCGAGGAACTGGGCCTCCCTTCCTCACCGGAATACAGGAAGGAGCCGCGGTCGCCCTCCACCGCCAAGCACCGACCACACACTGCGGACACGCCGATTCCGGCCAATCGTTATGTCGTGGCGGCGATACGACTCCTCGCGCTCACCGGCTGCCGCGAAAGTGAAATCCTGACGCTCAAGTGGGAGGATGTAGACCTCGAGCGCGGCTTCCTACGGCTTGGTGATTCGAAGACAGGAAAAAGCACCCGCCCACTCGGAGCCGCTGCCGCAGCGGTTCTCAAGGATCTCGAGAAGCAGAAGGTGAAGGACAACCCACACGTCTTGCCGGGGTCGAAGAAGGGCTCGCACATTGTCGACATCCAGCGGGTGTGGTACGCCGCGAGACACGCAGCCAGGCTCGACGGCGTGCGCCTTCACGACCTGCGACATTCATTCGCGTCGGTTCCGGCCGGCAGCGGCACTTCGCTCCTCGTCATCAAGTCGCTGCTCGGCCATTCAAACATCGCGACGACTGAGCGATACGCTCATCTCATGGATGATCCGGTGAAACGCGCAGCGGATGAGACAAGTGGGAGCGTAGCGTCTTGGCTCGGCGGTGTGTAGGAATCGCACCTTGCGGACGTTTGCTTCTCACAACGCTTCGACGGCCAGTGCCGCGGATGGGTGGTGCTTAAACATCGTCCGACACCGCGTGTCGCGGAACACCCAATGAGGTTGGGGCGAGCAATTCATAAGATTAGAGATTCTGTTTGAGCCAATCCGAACCTTCCTTGTTGAATCCTGCCCACGCGCCATCCCCTTCATGCTGAACCACGAGCAGTTCATCATCGCTGTCGATGTGCTGTCGCAGGTTGTTCCGAATTTCCACAGCCGAATCGTCGGTCTTGATAATCCAAGTGGAGTCGAGGTAGTGCCACCAAGTGGCATAGGCCTTGATCGCGCTAATCAAGTCGACGTAATCCTGATGCGGCCGATTGAGGTCGTACCCGATTAAGTAAGTTTTCATACGATTAAACTCCTGTCCGGATTTATCCGTCGGCCGACGTTCGCACCGACGATGCCACCGATAAGTGCACCCACTGGTCCACCCAAGATGCCGCCAATTGAAGCACCTGCCGCGCCGACACAGATCGCGTTTGTAGTTCGAGCCTCCTCACGCTTCTTTCTGTTCAACGGCGCTCCCTTCGTCCCGTTCCATCGACGCGCTGTGCGCGTCGTCATCGTTGACTTGTCCAGATTACATCCAATGCAAACTGCTCGAACGTTGTTGCCGTGATCGGTTCCCCCCTTCGCGACTGGTACAGAGTGATCCACATGCCAGGCCCCTCGCGCGCCGTGTATGCCATAGTTGCTGAAGCCAAGCTGCTTGTGGCAGACATTGCACTTGCCGCTCGTGTGGTCGAAGATCGTGCGTCTTTCTGCTGTGCTGAACTTTTTGCGTCGCTTCATAATTCGTGGCAGTGAAAGTGAAAAGAAACCGCTCGCGGGGAGCAGGACAAAGAGAGCCTGCTCCCCGTCTGCTTTATTTCTGCGGCTTGCCCGAGCCGTTGTTCGTTCGATCGGCAATCCGATAGGACTCGCCACGATTGGGCGTCGGCGGCAGCGGCTCGCCACGCACCACGGTTCGTTCGACGCCCGTTCTACCGCCGCGCGGTCCGACGATTTCATACTGCGCTGACGCAGGCGCGGGCGTTCCTGGAGTGAGTTTCTTCCCCATGACGAAGTTCTCCTTAGCGCGTCGAACCGCCGAGGCAGTACGCGCAATTGTCGTAACCATCAGCGTGGGCAGCTGAGAGTGAGTTGTACGGCTTATCGTGCCCAGCGCGGATGATCTCGTCGATCTGACATTGGGATTTCTCGTTGTCGAGATCGTGCACCTCCAGCTTCGAGGGACTCGTGTTGGCGAGATACCTCTCTCCATTCATGTTGCCTTTGTACCGTCGAGCCATGGCGACCTCCGTTTGTACGCTGTGTCAGCGGACGGTGCTAACACAGAAGGCAAAAAAAGAGACCGTCCCTCAAGAAAAGAATCAGTCGACAAGCCGCAGTCGCGCTTGCGTGCCGGACGGTAAATAACCGAGTGCTTGCAGCCGCAGGAGCGTCGCCTGTTGGCTCACGTTGTACTCATCCGATAGCTCCCGAACAAAGTGTTCGGCATAACCTCGATTGAGGCACTCCTCCCCAGATTTGAAACCGCCGTCGCCGAGGCATCGCTTGGCCGAGGCGCCGAAAAGTCTCCTCGGTAGCAAAAGCGCAGCCATGCATCGGTTGGCTTGGTACTCCCACCATTGACCGTTGTACCCTATTCGACCGACCGACTCCTCACGACACATGATGGGCGGCTTGGTGACTGCTGATTTTGTTCCTTCGGTCACCGCAAATAATGAGAACGTCTCCGTGTCGCGCATAAACAACCCACGATGACATGCGACATGTCCACATTCGTGAGCAACGGTGGTACGAAGACGCCGCTCCGCAACGCGATCGTGCTCCGCTTCCTCGGACAGGCTCCGTGAGATCTCGATCGTGGCGCTGCCATCCGCACCGAATATTGTTCGCCCCATGACACCTGCTGGAAGATCAACGTAGTCCGCTTCCGTCTCAATCGCTCGCAGGACGACAAGGTCCACGTCGACCCCTTTGCCGGGTGTGAAGCACTCGGAACCGGCGCGACCGCGCATCTCGTCCATCATCGCTTCGAATTCGTCTTCTTCGAAGCGGAGCTGTTTTCCCCATGGACTCTTCGAGTCTGGCCAGGACTTCATTCTTCCTCGGCCTCCGTATGGGTGCTGCGAAGTCTCTCCTGTAGCTCTCTCAACACATCACGAACCGGCCGGCCCGTCTGCTTCACTTCTCGCAGAAGCTGGCCAACCTCCGGCGTCTGCCGAACCAGTTCTTGCAAGTCCGTCTCGAGCCTCGTACTCAGCGCGGAGCTCATCGTATGTTACGGGCACTCGTCGACTTAACTTCGCCGCGATTTTCCGGAGAACCTCCTCCGTAGGATTTCGTCGGTCGTGTTCTATGTCTGAGAGATACGCTGCCGAGATATCGACCATCTGCGCGAAGCCTCGGAGAGTATATTCGGCCTTGGTTCGTAAACGTCTGATTGTTCGGCCAAGTGTCTCATTTTCCACGGCCGCAAAGTACGCTAACGTTGCGAACAATGCAATAGTCCGCCAAACTGTGTGGCGATAGGACGTGCTTGGGAACGAAGGCTGACTCTCGACGTAGATCAAACGATCGCTCCTTGATCGGCCCATCCTCGCATGGAGGGCAAATGGGGCAACCGCGAAGGGCAGGCCGTTCTGCTGGCAGTTTCGTATCCATCGACGGCCCAAGTGGAGTTGGCAAAACAACCGTCTGCGCCCGTCTGCACCGAAGGCTCTTAGAGCTTGGTGAGCACTCTGTGCTTACGGCCACCCCTTCCGGAGACACTGTTGGTGGCATCGCGCGGGCCGGAACCCACACCTATCATGGCTTAGCGCTCACTTGTCTTGTTGCGGCAGACCGGTTCCATCATTCAGAAATTGCAATCAAGCCAGCGCTCCATGAGGGGCAATTCGTTGTCTGCGACCGATACGTGCCGTCATCATTTATCTTGGATGGCTTGGAGGGTACCGATTTTGAGTACCTCTGGTCGCTCTATCGGCCATCCCTTCAGCCGAGCTTCGCCGTAATTCTCACTGATACGGCCGAAGCCTGCCTGGCACGAGCCCTCCAGCGGGGGAACTATAGCCGGTTCCATTCCAATGACATCGGACGCGCCCAACAGGAGCACAATGCGGTAAACCGTGCGATAGAATTTTTATCTGCGCACTCTTATCCAGTGCAACCGATCGCCGTCGATTCTCAAGAGCCCGATGTCGTTGTCGATATTATATTAGAACTCGTGCGTCGACGAGTGGGATGACACTATGAAAGTCGCCCTGGTATACCCTGAAGTCTACGATATGGCCCGGTTCAAGGAGCGCAGAAGGGAGTTCCCTCCTTTCGGAGTGCTGTACTTGGCCGCCGTCCTGGAGCGGGCGGGCCACACTGTCGCGATACGGAAGGTCACGCCGACTACCGCTCATGTTGCTCTGGATGAATTCGATGCAGTGGGTTTTAGCCTCGCGTCTTCCGCGACGTACGGCTACATGCTCGAGGCGCGTCGTCGATCACCTATTAGACCCGATGCTCTCGTAATGGTCGGCGGGGTTCACTGCAATTTCTACCCGGAGGACTCGCTCCGCGACTTCGATGCCGATGTTGCTGCAGATTGCGAGGCCGAAGAGACGATTCTCGAGATCCTCACGCGTATTGACTCGCGTTCGTTCACAAACGTGGCAGGCGCTATTTGGAGGGCGAAGGGCCAAGTTGTGCGCGAGACGAAGCGACCTATCATTCGCGACATTGACTGCCTCCCGTTGCCTGCGCGGCACCTACTACCGGTCGAAGATTTTGTGCTTGACGACCGCTTGGCCGGGACAGACCTGCGAATGGCGCACGTAATGTTCAGCCGCGGGTGTCCCTTTCCGTGCAGCTTTTGCGCGGCCGGTCAAACGAAAATACAGTACCGCAGCGGAGACAGCGCTCGTACCGAGTTGCGTCACCTCATCGAACTCTATGGAATCGAAGGCTTTGCGATCGTCGACGACAACTTTATCGTCAACAAGAAGAAGGTGGCAGATATTTGTGAGAAAATTGCCGATCTCGGCCTAAAATGGTCAGCGTTATCGCGCGTCGACACTGTCAATAAAGATCTCCTTGCGAAGATGGCTGCGTCGGGCTGCATCGAGATCAAGTTCGGAATGGAATCAGGCAGTGAGTCCTTACTCCGCGCAATGCGGAAGAACACTACACGCGCACAGATTACCGCTGCCATCCAATCTGCGGCCGCTGTCGGAATTCATCCGAAGGTGTTTATTATTCACGGGTTTCCCGGCGAGAATATGGCGACCACTCGGGAAACCATGGAGCTGCTGTCCGCACTTAAATCAGAGATCTCGCGGGTCTCGCTGTTTCGCTTCGTACCGCTGCCGGGGACGACCGTATACGCGAACGCCGAGGCATACGGCGTTCGCGGTACCCATCTTCAACCTGACTGGGATGGCGATTGGTCGAAATTCCACATCCACCACAACGAGCGACACTGGTGGGGCAACGACGAGCAGTGGGCAGAGCTCCAACGCGCGTACGGAGCTCTTCATGCCTTTGTGGAGGAAACCTGGAATCCACAAGGATAGGGCGACACGCCGATGGCGCGTGGTAAGCTAAGGCGATGAGATCACTGGTTCCCACGGTCGCCGACTCAATCATCCTCACGGATGTGGACGCGCACCGACTCTGGAACTGGGTACTTCGACGCCAAGGCCTGGCAGACGACACTCGACTCTCAACCGCCTACGAAATAGCGCGTGAGGCGCTCGGCCTCCATGCGGCGCGCCTGCCGTCTCCGTTCGCGACCGTTCTAGCCAGAAGTGCCAGTGCTGACGTCGCCGTCAGCCTGTTCTCGCCGCTGGCTACGTCGACGCTTATCACGGTGCGGTGCATGCGGAAGACACTCCACACCCTTCCGCTATCGCTAGCTGCAATTGCACATGCGGCGACGCGTCACTTTCGTGTTCGAGATGCTTTGCGGCTCATCGAGAACGCGCGGTTTTCGCTCTATGCCGCGGAGCGCACTATCTCCCGAATTGAGGACCTTCTGGCTGAATCCGGAGCGCTGTACCATCGCGAGATTGAACGGCGCATCGCGCGTAAGGGGACAGATGTCCGGCTTGTTCGCCTCTCACTCAAGCTGGCTTGGGAACGCGGGCAGATAGCCTATCTCAACCGTTCGAGGGGATGGAATAGAGAGAATAGGCAGTTTGCGCTCACGACGGTGGCTTTTCCCGACCTCGACATGGAGCTCGACCGAGAAGCCGCTGAGATAGCGTTAATGTCAGCCTACTTCGACCGGTATGGTCCGGCGTCTCTCAGCGATGCGGCATGGTGGTCGGGCTCCCCCCGATCTGCGGCTGTACGCTGTCTCCAGGGCGACAGGCCGGTTGTCGAGCTGTGGACATCGTGGGGAGAAGCGCCACTGTACATGTTCGCAGACCGCTATTCCCAGTTCGTTGAAGATGCGACAGAACCAAGAACGGGAGTCAATTTGCTGGCACACGAAGATGTTGCACTCAAGGCATACTTCGAGACCCGCACGCGATATCTTGGCGCCTTGTCGAGTCGATTGGCCTTCAACGAGATTGGTGAGGCGCTTCCTACGGTGGTTTACGACGGTCGAGTGATCGGGATTTGGCATTGGTTTCCTCGCGAGATGTGCGCCAAAGCAACGCTCTTCAGCAATGATATTCCGACTAATGTCCGACGAGCCGTTCGGACGCAAGTCGACCGACTCACCACATCACTTAGGATGGGCTGGACGTCGGGCAGCGATATGCCCGTTTGCTAAACGTTACGTTGATCTGCCTGCTGTGGTCGCAACTCTCTATGTGCCTCACGAGCGGCCGTTAGTCTTGGCCGCGCGATCCCAGCCATTGGCCTAGGACGCCGCCAGAGCGAGCGCCACCGCTTCAAATACGTATATTCGCGGATCGATCTGCCAAATCCGTTTCGTCGGTATTGATCGAGTCAATTCCTTCCGGAACCGTGTTGCTATCTCAGCCGCTACCTCATGCTTGCTAGCTCGCACGGATAGTCCTAACGCCATCCGCACCTCTCCAGGCGACAAGAGGACGGTTCGGACGTCGCGGAGCTCGACAACTCTAAGCGCCGCCTCCACTCGACTCCGAGCACGTTCTGCCCGTCTGCCAGCGGCCTGATCTTCCAAGACGACCAAGTTCGGCTTGAATCGATCGAGCAATTCCTCGACACGATCACAGAACTCCATTTCGGCACCCGTCCCAAGACTGACCTGCCCGAAGTCCGCCAGGCGGTGTTTCCCCTCAAGCACCGCGTAGGCAAAGCCGCTCGTTCGGGGGTACAGTGACAGAATCCGATGGCTAATGTCCTTACAGTCCGTCACGCGGCGTCAGACGTTAGCTCGGACACTTCCACAAGCAATGCGCGCAGGATGGCGATCTTATGATCTCGTTCTGGACTCGGCGGCCTACGCTCAAGGCTGGCGCACAGTCCACGAGCTCGGACACGAACAGAGGCACGCGCGTCGTGAAAGAGTCCTTCGTACAGCTCCCGCACCGACGCCTGCAAGATGAATTCGTACATCAAGGCCGTGCGCAACGCCGGCAGGCGCTCGGCGCTTTCGTGGCGAGTGAAGCTCGTACCGGACATCGCGCCGCAGAGAAAGGCGATCTCATCGTGAGTGAGACCGGCGCGCTTGCGGTACATGCGCAAATAAGTTGTGAGCGGAACAATGGTCATGTCGGGTGAGCCTATCAGCCCGGACGAGCCCGCGCACGGTGATAAATCCTGCCGGAGATGCCAGGAGCGGCCACCTGAGCGACACGGCTCGGCACGTGTGTCAACATCATAGCAGACTTGGGCGCATTCGAGCCCGGCAGACTGTGGATGGAGCGTCGACCTGCTTCACATGCTTGCTCACCAGACGCTGTCAGCAGTGAGCGACGCTCGTCGACGTCGACGGCATGTTTCGGCTCCTCCAGCTCTGGTCATCGGTGCTGTACGCTGACGTCATTGATTTGACCGATGAAGACATTCGCGAGTTCATTGCGATCTGGGAGACGGAATTCGGAGAACAAATCTCCGCAGACCGTGCGCGGCTTGAGGCGGGATTACTCCTTGAACTCGCGTGGGCCCTAGTCCAACCACTTCCGGGCGAGTCGTGCTATGATGACCTAAACGTTGAGTCATGAAGTACGCCGTCTACCATCGTAAATCCACGCGGAACGAAGGACGTCAGCGCCTCTCGATCGAGATGCAGCACGCGGACATTGCGCGCATGATGCCGCACTGGGGCAATTTGGACGTATCTATCTCGCTAGATGAGATGCGCAGCGCGAAGGTCCCGGGGCGCCCTCTGTTTAACCAAATGATGAAGGACATCGAGCGTGGTGCTGTCCAAGGCATCATTGCTTGGCATCCGGACCGTTTGTCGCGCAACGCCGTCGACGCTGGTCGGATCATGCACCTCCTCACCACGGGCAAGCTCAAAGATCTCAAGTTCGTCGCATACACCTTCGAAAACACGGCCGAGGGGCGCTTCATGCTCTCGATCATGCTCAGCCAAGCGACTTACTACTCGGACAACCTCTCCAATCGCGTTAGCCTGGCGATTGATACCAAACTCGGACAGGGTTGGCGGCCAAACCTGGCACCGCTCGGCTATTTGAACGACCGGAATACGAGCACGATCGTGCCTGACCCTGAACGGTTTCCACTGGTTCAAGAACTCTGGCGTCTCATGCTCACCGCCAACTATTCCGTCCGGCACTTGTGGGATATGGCAGCAAACGAGTGGGGGCTGCGCACCCGTCAGCATGCGAAGTTGGGGAATCGGCCCGTGGCTCTCAGCGCAATCTATCGCATCCTGACGTCGCCCTTCTACGCCGGCGTTCTCACGCGAGCCGAGCGATGCTATCCAGGCAAGCACGTCCGCATGGTAACGATCGACGAGTTTCAGCGTGTGCAAGAACTCCTCGGCCGCCCTCATCCGAGTAAGGTGGACAAGAAGGAGTTCCCGTTCACCGGCCACATCGCGTGTGCGGAGTGCGGATTTGCGATCACCGCCGAGGACAAGACGAATCCGTACGGGTCACGCTACACATACTACCATTGCACGAAACGCCGGCTGGACTATCGCTGCCGACAGCCCGGCATTCGTCGCGAGGCCCTGGAAGAACAAATCGCTCGGTTCGTCGATCAGACGACGTTGTCTCCCGCCTTCCAATCCTGGGCTGGCAAAAGGATTGAGCGGCTCGGCGCCAGCCGACAGGAATCAAGGCAAGCGCGGCTCGCCACGATTGACCGAAGTATCGCTCAGCTGGATCGCGAGCTGAAGAACCTCGTTGACATGCGGCTCCGAGAGCTCCTCAATGACGACGAGTATCTCGTGAGGCGACGAGATGCTGAGGGAATGCGCCTTGCGCTCGTCCAACGTCGCGAGGCCGCAGCCACGTCGCAGGATTGGTTCGAATCTGCTCGACTTCTGATTTCGTTCAGCAGTAGAGCCGCCGAATTGATTCGGCATGCCGAACCGAGTCGAAAACGCTTAGTCCTGAAAATCGTCGGTTCGAACCCGACCCTCTCATCCAAAATCTTCAGTTGTGAAGCCAGGAAACCGTTCCGTGCGCGACCCGAAACGGCCCGCATTCCCGCCTTGCGGGCCACCCTGAACGAAGTTCGAACTTTATTTGAGTCAGACGATCCAGACTTTGACCTGATGCTCGACCAGATTCGCGAGGTTCTGAAGGACGATAACGCTTCGCCCGCGGCGGCTTGAACCTATTGTAGCAGAGTATCGTCGGCTTCTCCCGGCAATGGTTCCGTGAGAGCAAAGGTGAGCTCCAGGAGTTTCTCCATCTCCGTTATTGCCTGCTCCTCGGTGAGCAGTTCTCCAAACTCCTGGGCCCAGATACCGAGAAACTCCGCAATGTCTGCAGGGGTGAATTGTTGTGGTGGCATCCGTCGAGCATACGGGCTTATCGGTACTTTCCCCAATCGCTCGCTTTCGGATCTCTTTCAGTGGTAGTCAGCAATCAGTCTTCCCGCGAATGTTCGTAGAGGGAGGTAAATGGCGTCGCATCGCCATAGACTTCGCTGACGGCCGCGATCACTGATGGATCGGCGCCTTTCTCGACCTCGTCCAGGTACGCCATCAACTCGTCTCGCGTCGACATCGAGAAGACTCTCGCGTTGTAATGCCCGGCTAGGTATTGCTTCACCGGGCCATAGTTCAAAAGCTCCTGCATGTCTCGATCTACCAACATCGCATCGCAATACGGGAGCAGCACAGATACCATGTCGATGTCAGTGACCGTGCCTTGATTGGGCGCTGGGCGATGAGCGTCATTCGCAATCCGATGGGCCAGACCTGCCCACAAGCCTGCCGCCAACCGATTGAACGGGACAGCGAGCATGGCGTCTGAACCCAGGAACTCTCCGATCGTCCTCAAGTTGGCCTCAAGCTGCCCGGGGTCCTCGCTTCGCGGCAAGTACGACCGGAGCGAGGTCATGAGAACCGCCGAGTTGCTCATAATAACGGACATGACTTCTTCGGCCGTTGGCACCCATTCCCCGATCTCGATCTTGTAGTACTTGGCTAGGCCGGCAAAATACTGTTGCCACATCGACTGCCCGAAAGCCAGCCCCTCGGCATGAACACGATCATCGAATCGCCTGGCTTTCTCCATGCGCCATTGCTCCGCCAGCTTTTCGAGCGCCGCATGCGATTCTCCTCGCATACGCCGAATCTCAGCGATGTATTCGTCGCTGTATTGGGGGTTGACGCTGATTGTAAACTTTTCCTGCCACTCATTTATGGTGCCGTGCACAACATCGTCCACGGTGAGCGGGGGCGAGTCGCTTGGCAGAAGGCCGAGCGACTGGCGAAACGCATGGCAGACCTGAAACCTTTGGATGGTGAAAGCATCATTGAAGGTCACGCCACGGGAAAGGTGCTCATACATCCGCTTCAGTGGCTTGTATCGATTGACCAGCGATTCCCGTTGATGGAAATGCGAGTCCGGACAAATGATCAGCTGCTTCGCGATCAACGAATCGAGGCGCTCGAACAGCCCGAGCCAAAACGGATCGACTTTGTCCTGCTTTCCCAGCTTGGCATTGATTGCCTTCATCATCTCGCTGATCGCAAACTGATCGAGGTAGACCAGCTTCTTTTGCAGCATCGGCAGTGGGTAGGTCTTGTCTCGCCAGCATTCGCGGCAACGGCGGGTATACCGATTGCCTCCAATCGAGACGACACCGAAGCCGTCTGGCTGGCCACAGTACGGACAGCTGACAAATGGACCGCTGATGAAGAGTCGCGGGTCGATGACGGGGCGCTTACTCATGGCTGCATTATAGGCGAATCCGCAGGGCCCGTCAGCAACGGCAGTCGCACAAACACGGAAGCAAGTTCGAACTGTTCCACCTCTTTGTCGCGGAGTACGTCAGATGCAAAAGAGCCCTCGATTGAGGGCTCTTTTGCAAGTTGGTCGATCATGCCGCAGGCGGCATCGCAACGGGCCACCCTGAACGAAGTTCGAACTTTATTTGAGTCAGATGATCCAGACTTTAATCTCATGCTCGAACAGATCCGCGAGGTTCTGAAAGACGACGCATCGGCAGTGGCGGCTTGAGTCTATTCTACCAGAGAGTCGCCAGTTTCTCCTGGTAACGGTTGCACAAGAGCCCAGGTAAGCTCGAGCAGTAGGTTCATCTCCACGGCGGCCTGTTCCTCAGTGAGCAGCTCTCCGAACTCTTTTGCCCAGATACCGATAAACTCCGCGATCTCTGCGGAAGTGAAGTGTTGTGGTGGCATTGGAAGAGGGTAGCAGGACACCGACCGACTGATGTGGTCTTCCCCATTCCTTCTGCCGACGCTGGAATCGCGGTACGCCAAAGCCGTGAGACCAGGCTGTGCCAGAATGCCTAACCGGCCCTCCACAGACAGGCGGAAGAACCCTAGCGTGTTCGGTCTGATGGCCTAATTTGTGTGTCACATAGCACAGCAAATGTGACACAAAACGCGAGTTGTGGGGTGTATTGTTGTGTGCAGTGTTTCGGTGCGACGGTATTACGCATGAGGGCCGCACGTCGTAGCACTCTGCTGAGCGTGTAAATGCGTAACTCACTGTGATACAATGACTTAGGACATGGTTCTCGGCCGTGCGTGTGCGCAGAGCTCAACATTTCGAAGTTCCGCGGCGAATGCTCAAGCGTCATCGCCAAAGCGTCGAGAATTAAGACAACTATTTCTGTTAGTGCCTTGGGAGGGAGACGGACGATGGCCAAGCCAATTGCTGCAACTCCAGTCGTGAAGGGAGAGGACGCACGTCGCGTGCTGAATCGCATGCGGCCGGACCACCGCCTAACTCGGAAGGAGCGCGCGGTCTTAGATCGTGCTCTTCGCGAGGCGAAGCCGACTCCTTCCGAAGGCCGACGAAAGAAGACTGCGTAACTCGCCCTTTGGGTACAACGCGTAGGCGCCCCAAGATCCATGTACGACCCATGCCCCCGAACTTTGAGTTCGGGGGCTTTCGTTCGCGGCCAGATGGCGAAGACGATGAGCTCGCGGATTACGTCTGCGACGGTACAGCACACCGCGCTCAATTGGTTGCGTATTCAAGGACGTATATCGTCTTCGACGAGCGTAACCAATTGGTCGGCTATTGCAGCCTTCTCGCTGACGCGCTGAAACTCGAAGTGGGAGATCACGACTCAAACCTTCCCGAATATGAGTCCGCGCCCGCGATCAAAATCGCGCGTCTCGCGGTATCGGTCGTCCGCCAAGGAGCTGGGTATGGCCAAGCCATTCTTGATTGGGTCGTTCGCGAGGCCGCCACAATCGGTCGGCGCATTGGAGTTCGATTCATCACGCTCGAGTCTGTCCCGGACAAAGTCTCGTGGTATCAGTCTTACGGATTCGCGCTTGTCACTACGACACTGCCGAGTGCGGAGGCGACACCAGAAAGCGGCGAACGAGCGATGCGACTCGACCTAGGACGTCTAAGCGAGCGTCGTATCGAATCTGAGTATTTCGGAAAGACAAAGACCCGAAAGCCCGGCAAGCGCCGGTGACTCGGCGCCTGCTTTTTGATCGATTTGCGAACAAAAAGTTCGAACCGTTCCACCTCTATCTTTTCGGCGTCTAGAGACGAAAAAAGAGCCCTCTGTCTGAGGGCTCTTTTTCAAGGTGTCTGATCCTGCCGGGTGCGGCAGTGCAGCGGGCCACCCTGAACGAAGTTCGAACTCTTCACAACTCGGCCGATCCGGATTTCGCCCATATGATCGAGCAGATTCGAGAGGTACTTAAGGACGATGATGCTCCGTCAGCGGCGGCTTAGTTATTGTAGCAGAGAGTCGTTAGCCTCTCCCGGCAATGCCTCATATGCTCTCTTTTTCATAATATTCCGCCAGCGAAAGAGACCGTGCGAGGCTCAGTCGTAAAGTTCTTACCCCTCCCGACCGCCGTTCGATGGTCGCCTTGGTTGGGTTTTCGGTTGATCGGCACCCACGAGTCGAGTAACGGAGTCGCCCTCGGATATGTCTTGTGGCGCCTCGGAGCTCCCGACCAATGATCAAGTCTCTCCGCACTAGCGATCGCCTCGCGGCCGACGCGGTTACGAAGCGAGGATCATAGCATCGTTGAATTCTGTGCGATGGCTGAGTCAAAGGCCGCCAGCAAAGGCTGTTTTCGACACGCGCGAAGCGATCCGCCGAAGCGTCGCTTGCTCAGAAATCGAGAGAACCGACGGGACGTCGGATGAAACCTCGGACAAATTGATAATCAAGGCCTTCCAGCACCGAGGTGCCTCTCCTGCACCTTGAACCAAATAGATCAAGGCTTGCCGAGCGAACTCGCGGACAGGTGCCTGAAGCTGCAACATCTTTAGTCGAAGCCAGCCATGCTGGCCTCTGAAGCTTTGGCAACGCCCAAAAAGGGAGTCATCGTGCATTGCCATTCCCGCTACAAATGCTTCTCTACCCCGGTCTGGCGGATCAATCGCCCCCGCTACTTCAGCGATCAGTTCGTCCACCAACATACTATATATAGGTAATGGGCCGGCGGGGGGAGCGGAGAGCGGCAAGCAGCTCTGAAATGGCCATGCTGACGTTTGACCTTCTATATAAGTCAATAGGGAAAAGGAACTCTCGATCGCCTCTTGCACGCGATCGCTTCGCCTTAACACTCTTACCCAGTTTACGGCGAGATGTACGCGCCTTGGGCCGAGGTGGGCCATTTCGTGCTGATCAATGAGCGTGTTGACGTCGGTGATCGCGTGGCGGAGCCTTATGATAGCGTCGGCGAATTCACCGCGGCGATAATTGAGATAACTGGCAACCGCCTCAAGCTGGCTTCTCGCAAATAGTGCCGCTCTCGGCGAGAGTGCTGCCTCCTTGAAGACTGCGCCTAAAGCTGCGAGGGCCGAGTCTCCGTCTTCTGCGCGTCCGGAACGACCAGCTGTGATAGCCGCCGCCTCCAACGGTGCGGCTTTGCCAAACACGACTTCATCATGCGATGTCAAGAATGGACGCTTTCGCGTCGAATGAAGCTCGCCGGCACTTGTGACGCGAGGAGAGGTGTCGATCTCATGCCGGTCGATCTCATGTTCGATTTTCGCGAGCAGTTGACCGGTAGTCCACCCTTCGTATTCTGACACGTTAGTACCCATGAACTTAGACACTGCGAAGGTGACTCCGTGTCCCGCGTCTATTGCGGAAACCAGAGATCGAAGAAGGATGCCACTTGATTCGCTGCGGGGTGGTCGAGGTTTGACAAGGCGGCTACCACGTAGCCTGACCTTGGGTACATCCTGAGATCGCCACTCATTCCTGGTGCACCACCGCCATGACCGACAGCAGCGCCTCCACTGTGTCGTTCGTCGTCGAAGCCGTAAGCATACATTCGACCTGCCGTGGAGCGTACCTTGCCGTCCAATAGCAGGTTGGTGTACTCGGCATTCAGCAGCCGGCATGACAACAGCGCACCAGCGAATCGTGTGAGATCTTCAACGGTCGAATAGCCGCCACCCGCCGATGTCCCGCGATACGGAAGAGTTCGCGTGTTTTCGGTCCAAGTAAGCCCAATGTCGTCGCGCATGTATCCAATTGCGCAATCTGCTGCGATTAACTCCTCCGGCTCCGAGCCCGTGCGCTCCATGCCAGCTCGGTGAAAGACATTTCGCGTTACATACTCGTAATATGTCATCCGTGTGACGCGCTCTATCAGCACGCCAAGAAGAATCATTCCGTAGTTGCTGTAAGCGAACCGCGTCCCAGGTTCGAACGCCGGCGCCCGCTCGCCGTACAGAGCTACGTAGTCAGCTAACGACCGCAACGATGATCGGTTCTTCTGAAATAGTGGGCCAAATATTCCACGCGTGCCGCCCGTATGCGTCAGGAGGTGGTGAATGGTGACCTTTGCCGCCACCTCCTGATTGGGATAGTCGGGAATGTATTCCCCGATGGCGCTATTCAAATTGACCCGATTGTGCTCCGCAAGTTGAAGAACCGCGACTGCGGTAAACATTTTGTTCATGGATCCGATTCGAAACCGGGTCGAGAGCTCGTTAGGCAGTCGTCGCACTCGCTCCGAGAACCCAAAAGCTCGCGCCAACAACGTGGACGACACGCGACCACTCGAATCGAGCTTTGTAATCATTACCGCGCCTGAGAACCTGTCTGCGCCGGCTTCTTCCTCTAGGCGAGCTTCAAGTTCAGCGGCGACCTCCGCGGCCGACAGGCCGCATCCCTCCTGCTTCGGCTGACTTGACGCGTCATTGCTCGGTCGGTGGACTGCTCGCATCCGCGGCGCCCAGCCCCACGGCTCGATGAGCCTGTCGAGTGGCGTGTCCGCCGTCACCTCGAACTTCGGAAATACTGGAAACCCGATCTCCGCGCCAAGTAGCGGAACGTCTGAGAGCCTCGCGGGGCGACCGATTTCATGCGAAAATGACTCGACAAAGCCCGCTACGGCGCTGACGAACTCTCGGCGAGTGTTTCGATCGTGCCCCAGTTGCTCCCAGACGGAGCCCGCGGCCAGAAATGCCGGAAGGACGATTCGCACGACTCCCGCTTCGGTCATGAGGCAATCGCGGTCACGACTTGCATGACCCGCAAATGGGAGGCACGGACAGATGTCTCGGAGATGAATCGCCTTGCAGTAGCCATCTATGTAGGTTGCCCAAGAGGCGTTAGAGGACAAACGCATCACCCGCTCATGAGCGCTCCGCGACGATGCGGCTAGCATCACAGCTCTAACTCTCAGCCCTAACGACTGGATGGCTTCAACCAGACTGCACAAGGTAGTGCCGCTAAACGCCGCGTCATCGAGAATCGATGCCTCCTGCGCCAGCGGGTGCGCTTTCAACGCTGCCGTAACGTTCGTCAGCAGCCCGGCGGAGGCCCCGCCGGCGCGTCGCGTTCGGATGATGTGAATGTGCGGTGAGACAGGCGTCGGTGGATAGAGCGGGTCGGCAACATACCACGAGCTATCGGGACTCATTTCCGTTCGAGCCCAGCTTGCAAAGCGACCGTAGCTAATGACCTCCCATCCCCGAGAGGCTGCCCAACTGAGGATCAATTCGCGGAGTATTTCGGCGGTCGGGCCAGCGACGATCTTGCCAAGATCGCTGAGCCGCAGACTAGCGGCGTGCACGTCGTCGATGACTACAGGTCTCTGTTCGCCGTCGATTGCCTTTCTCGCCATGATGGAGTCCCCCAACGCAACGACTCAGCGCATTCTGCCACTCATCTTCCGCCAACGCTACAAACGAGGCACCAGTAGGATGGGACACACCTCGTGAAGACCTCCATTACTCAAACAACAGTTTTCAACTCCCGCCAATAGACCGCGCCACATCCATTCGTAGCATTCGCCGCAGGGGAACGCCCGCGCCAACTGCCATGATAGCGAGCAGTGACACCATGCTCGCACAAATCGCAGCGACCGGCGTCGCAATCAAACGCGCGGTCATGTAGCCAGGCCGGAACATAGAGTCAAGCCACGCTGTTGCTTCGACTGTCGCGAGCAAGCCGAAGCACAATCCCGCAACGACGCTCCATCGAAGCCCACCGACGATGAGCCAGATCATCCTAGCCGGGGCCGCGCCAAGCGCCATTCGAATTCCTATTTCTCGGGCTCGCAATGCTGTCGAATAGGCCACCAAGCCGAAGACGCCTACAGCTGCGAGAGTTATCGCCAATGCGGCGACTCCAATAAGGAAGTAGGTGCGTCCTCGTGTTTCGAGCCTGTCGTGCTCGACCGATTCCATCGCAGTCGAGACGTCGCTAACAGTCACCCGATCATCCGCAGCGCGGAGGGAATTGGAGAGGCTGCGAACGACGAGGCGAGGGGTGGTCTTGGCGCGGATAAGGAGGACCGCGCTTTGACGCATTGCAAGGTCCTCTACCCGCATCACTGATGGGGTGAACCCGAACAATCCGTCGCCGATGTCGTCGACAACGCCGACAACAGTCAAGCCGCCCGGATCTCGCGAATCAGCGCCCAGACGCATCCGCCGGCCCGTAGCCACGCTAGGCGAACCGAACAGGTGGGTCGCGAGGCTTCTGGACAGCACGACAACGCTCGCATGCGCAGATACCTCGTCCGCCGTCGGCAAACGGCCAGCAACGGGCCTCAAACCGAGGACGGCAAAAAAAGCCCGAGACACGTGACACGCGACGGCCGGCGCATCCAAAGTGGTGGACGTCTCGTACAAGGCGGCCAACGTCTCGGTACAGCCATTGTACGCAGCGGCGAATTCAATTCCGCCGAGCCCCGCGATGTTGTCGGTTAGTGGTTGCAAACTGACGGGGCCGCCGGCCGTGTCGATTCCGAAGACATTAGCCTTGAGTAATCGCGAATAGTCGATGCCAATTGCGGAGCGCTGATAGCGACGATCCGCCACGATCAGGGCCATGACGACAGCAGTCGCAGTCAGTGCGAGTGACACTTGCAACCCCACCAGTGCGTTGCGCCCTCGCAGTTGGCGTCGGTGTGTTGTCGAGCCGCCGGTGCCGCTCTGCAGAACGGACCGGATGTCGACCCGCGCGGAGTCGATTGCCGGGATGCAAGCAAACAGGACGCCCATGACCATGGTGGCCAATAGCGCGAACACGGCCGTTTGCCAATTCACGCCTACCGTTAGCGACATGATGCTGCTCGCTAGGAAGTGATTGGCGAACCGCACAAACCATAGCGCAAGTCCGAGCGCTAACGCGCCACCCACAATCGCCAAGGCGGCTGATTCCACAATTGACTCGAGGATGACACGCGTAGCGGACGCACCGAGAGCTCGGCGGAGCGCTAGCTCATGTCCGCGAGCCATGCCTCTCGCGAACGACATGGTGGCGAAATTCACGCCACACAGGATCAGGACGATGATGGCGACGGCAACCCACAGCTGGAGCTGATCGCGCATACTACCCGTCAAGTAATCTCGAAGAGTGCTCACGTGCGGTGGATCGCTGCCGCGAGAAGACACGTCAGCCAAGAGGCGACGGTACGTGAGCAGGACTTCTGCCTGCGCTGATTGAACGGTGTTGCCAGATGCGAGGCGCCCGAGAATGAAATACGGCGCAACACCTTTCGCTGCCGCGTCGATGGTCATCGGGATCCAGAGGTTCACCCGATTCGGAAAATCGAAACCAGTCGGCATGACCCCGACGATCGTCCGCTGCTCACTTCCGACGGTAATTCCCTTGCCAATGACCGCTGGATCGCCGCCGAATTGGCTGAACCAGAGCGAGTGAGAGATGAGTACTGCTTTGTCAACACTTCCCCCGGCTCCAAATTCGACCGTCGACCCGACGTCGGCACTCCGTCCGACAACGCTAAAGAAGCTCGGCGAGACACTCGCGACCGACAACGAATGTGCCTCACCGCTTCGGCCGACAATCATCGAATGGGAGACATATGCGGCCATCGATGAGAAGGCCGTCGCGGACCGGGCGAGCGACGTCGTTAGGCTGAATCGCCCTGACGGGCCGGATCCAAATGGCACATAGATGACGACGAGCTGATTCGATTCTTTGAACGGCAACGGCCGCAACAATACCGCGTCAAGGGCGCTAAACACCGCCGTAGCGAGCGACATCCCGACAGCGATTGATAGGGTCGACGCGACCGCAAAACCGCGGTGCCGCCGGAACACGCTTGCCATCGATCGGAGTGTCAGCATCTGGCTCTTAGGTGAATGGTCTCGCCGCGACGACCCGCAGCCTCATGCCGGATTCGCCGGTTCCTTGGTGGCTAATTATGATTTCTGGCGACACGAGACTCCGCCAAACGCCTCAACCAGCTATATAGACGGCGTTCATCTTCAGCGAGACCAAGCCTGTTTACGTTCATGTGGATAAGCCCCTTGGTGACCGTCATGAATGTCCCGGTCGCGGCCATTCGCCATTCCGATTGCAATTGCCGGATCAAGCTGTTTCGTTGGCCGAGAATCGGAATCTCAGGCGCAGCACTTTCACCGGACTCCACATCGGCAATCGCAGCTTCCAACTCCACGCGCTGGCTTCTGAACTCATCGGCGTACCGCTGCCGCGCATCCTTATCCGTCGCATCAAGCTCTCGATAGATACGAGCTAAACCCTCGTCGCTCCAACCGAGCGACCGCGTGAGCGCATACGCCGATCTAATGCCGATGAATCGGCGTGAGCTGAGCCACGTCGGCTCGTCGAACTCGTCAAGTAGATTGATCGCAGCTTCGCTGTCTGCGTGAAAGGCAGATTCGGCAATCAGGACTCCACGCGGTCCGCCGTACCTTTCGACCTCGCGGATATAAGTATCGTACTGAACCGACCCAACCAAACGATCACCTAGCAACTCCGTGAACGCTGTTTCGAGCCGGGGTACCAGCTCGGCGCGTAGCACTGAAGCGATTCCATTGAAGCGCACGCGGATGTGCGGGGCCGGGTCCGGGTAGTACAAGAAAAACCATTGACTCAAAACCCCGGCGTCGCTCAACTCCACGATGATTGGCCGTAACACCTCGCGAAGAACAGCCCTGGCTACGGTTGGCCCGCAGAATACCTTGACGTATACCCACTCACTAATTGGCGAAAAGCGGCGCCGCACTCCAACTTCTTGACGCATTAGGCGGGTCTGAGCAACCGGTTGCTTATCGCTTCTCACAAAGGGAATTACGAAGTGGCCGACGAACCGCCCTTCATCTCCGGCAACCGCTTGTTGATCGAGCGCAGGCCACTGTTCAAGAAGTCGAAGGCTTCCGTTCCGCTTGAGCATTTGCCAGCACACTTCCACGCTTATCGGCGAGTCAACGTCGACGGTAAGATTCACATCGTTTTGCTTGATCATAAGTTGCTTCGGCAGGCTCCCGGACCGATGCCAGTCGCGAAACACCTTGAAGCGATCGAACGGAGTCCGCGGAGGGGTGCCCAAATCCTTCGGCTTCAGGTTCCACTCTGCGCACCGGAGGACGACCCGCCCCGACGAAACCCGTGGGAGGAATTCCGCTCCCTCAAGTCGACCCCACGTCCAATACGCATCACTGTGCAATCCCTCACGCTGCAACAGCGCAAGGAACCGAAATAGAGGCAGGTGGCCCGGACTTGAGGTGTTTTGAGCAGTCGTAATTCTGGGGACGATGCGCCTGTTACGGCTGGCCGATCGGACGATGACATGGCCATCTCTCACCGTGACCATGAGGTCGCTGAGCGGCACGACATCCGTGTGTGTGCTCACCGTGCCAAGAATTGCGATTCCGTGTTGTCGCAGCGGCGGCCTAAACACTACGTTCCCAACACGATCGCCCGGCAGATGATATACTTCCGCGAATACGCCGTCCATCATCGTCTCTTCGACACGTAGGTGTCGTTCAACATGGTGCTGCAACTGGTCATCGAGATGGCAAAACCGACCCAAGAAGGGCACACCGGACGGCCCCGAAACGCCACCGACGAGCACACGGAATTCGCCGACCCGGAGAGCCGACGCGGAAGCCGCGGCCACCACACCCACGACGCAAAGAGAATCCGGTGCTTCGCGGACCTCTTTGACGATGAGGCGCTCGAGGTCAGCGGGCCCTAGAGAAACTTCGTGCTCAATCGATCGTGCGCCACGAGCGACCAAGCTGCCGAGCGAAGAGATGGCTTGAGTATTTGCCAGAACGTCGGCCTCTAAGCCCGTCGGGAAGCCGATGCCCTTCTCCTCGTCCAGTGCCTCGAGAAGAGGAATCTCCTCCGCCTCATATCGGCGCACAAACGCCTCGCGGAACTCGCGAAACGGGTCGACCCGTGGCGTAAGTTGGAAGAGGATTTCTGCGCCTCGGCGGAATTCCTCGAGTACATCCCGACCCAATACCAGGCTGTCCGTCTCTCTGAACGCATCGACTTGGACCATTTCAATCGGCCCAGTCTTCACGGGGAGATCTGACAGTGCCTCCGCAACCTCCACGTAATCGGCCTTCGATCCGAGCCTCCGGCCCTCGTCGATTGCAGCGAGCATTTGAGCGCCGTTGGCCAAACAGGTCGCGACCGCATCGCCACGCGTACTGCCGCGCAACGCCGAGATCATATGACTGGTCGGATCCGGCGAGTCAAGCGGCGGATTGATGTCGCTTAGGAGAATCTGGGCGTCGATCAATTGCTCGATGAATTCGCGGGCCTCAACTGGGCCGATTCCAAGTTCGACGAGCGGTCCGACTAACTCCTGCACCGTTGATGGCGTTTCAGCGAAGGTGAGCATTCGTTCCAGAGGTTGCGACGTCTCGGCAACGCTGAGTTCATAGCGGTAGACCTTGCCGGCTGGCTTTGCTTCCACATAGTGGATTTCCGATCCGACCGCGTGGGCCGTCGGGTTGCGACGAAAGCGGGCGGCTTCGCGTATCGTCGGCTCGACGATCAGAGCGTTTGCTAGTCGGACTAAGAAGTCGCTATCGAACCTGGTGTGACGCCTGAGGGGCTTTGCGCATCCCAGATCGAACGTCGTTGTTCCGGCTGCTCCAATCCTCCCGATTGAGCACGCCGAGAAAAGGCCGAACGGTGTCGCACGCGTGCGGCTTCGTGCGAAATATTTCGCGACCGCAAGGGTCACGCGTCGGTTCGCTTCGTTGTCGGGGCCACCGAGCCACCCGTCGAGTTCCGCATCCAGCGTTGGCGAGGCAAGCAACAGCGCCTCACGGAAACGTGGATCGCAGACATGCCGTCGGAGCTTCGTCGCTTGCATCGCCCAATCTGTGTCATAAGCTGCCTTGGCCGAATCGATCAAACTGTCCACGGGAAGGTTCGACGTGTCCAGGCCGCTCACCCATTCCACGAACTCGTCGGACGAAAATGCTGGCGTCCTGAGAACGAAGAAATCCGCACCTGCTTTCAGGGACGACATGTGAGGCTCGTGGGCTGGAGTCGACAACTGCGTACGGTCTACTGGTTCGAGTGTATCTCGACGATACCGACATCCAGCGCCGTGACTAGGAGTCGCCTTAACCTGCGGGTGGTGAACTGACCCGCTCCACTCGTTGGCGTACTGGCTGATAGTCGGCGTCTTAGAGAGGAATAGCTTCGACGCGTTGTAAGCCACCCGAGGACGCGGCGTTCCCATCGTGTAATTGGCATCCAGTGAGCGCCGTCATAGCCTGGATAGACTACCACATCGGGCGATTTCGCTCGTCGCGGCAGGCGAGAAGGCATCGCACTACCCCAGTGCCCCCAATCGAAGCGCAATCGGCGAAAACGAACTCCAATGCGAAGTCGCATGTCCACTGGCTCGCGCCAAGGCGGCAGAGGATCACCCGCGTGGGAGCGAATCCATAACTTTCCGTAGTCCCTAATGCTGGTTTCAACCCGGAGAAGGCACGCTTCGAGTTCCAGCGCGTCGGCGAGATAGAGGTCGGAAGTTCTCCGCGCTTCGTCCCTTAACACCCTTTCCATCATTCGTACTGGGGCATTCCCCCGGTAGGTCGCGATAAACTCATGGATTCGTTCTCGACCGCCCGCCAAGCGTGAAGCGACGGCGATACTCGCGTCGAAATACTTCTCGCATTGGAGGAGTCTTAGTTTCGCGACCGCACCTTCGCGACGAGTTTGCGCCTGAGATCGTGGCGGCTTCGGCAGGCCCGGCCACGTTCCGCGTCGCGCGTGTTGCGGCGGCAAAATCAGTACAGACGGTATCGTCTGATCTGTGAGCCGTAAAATGAAGTGACCGATTCCTGCCTCGCCCAAGAAAAGCGTGGGGTCCGGCGCCTCGCGCCACGTTCCAGATGGCCACCGGGCGTCAGCGCCGCCAAACCGCTCCAATGCGTCGTCAACGCATTCTCTGACTGCGACTTGCCACGATGGCTCAGGCAAAGATTTCCCTGCAGCTAGAAGAGCTTCGCAGTTGCCGAACTTCCCGTGGCAGAGGCTATAGTTGCTCAGCCGGTTTAGGAATGCACTAAGGTCGCTGCACGCTAGGCGAAGCCTCGTGGCGTGGCCCCGGCCTCCGATATAGTCGAGGGCGCGCGCGCGAGTTAGTGCAATGCCGGCAGCTCCATGGCACCATTGGTTCTTGAAAGTCACTCTTGGTTGTGCGGCGGTTCCGAAGACATCTGGCGGGGTCTGCCCCGGCTCGAGGAGGCGTGGATTAAAGTCGGTCCAGTTTCGGCGCTTCCGATCGAAGAATCTATCCTCGTACGCGAAAGCCTGTTCAGCGCCATATCGAAATTCAGCCTCGCCAGTGGCAGCCCAAAGCTCAAGCAAGGCATATCCCGCTCCGGCCGCGCCATGCGCGAGACCAGTAAGGTCGTTGACCTTGAGCGGGCTGTGTGAATCCCATGACCAACCAACCGGCCGATGATGCGCCCGGCGAATAAGCTTATGTCCGAGTTGAACGGCGTGCTCCGACAACTCGGACATCTCAAGCCAGTCGGCGACAGCAAGTAGGCCGACGATTGAACCGGCAGCTCCGTGAGTGAAGTCAAATCGTTCGACATTCACTTCGGCGAGCAGAGGGCGCAGGCATGCTATTGCCAAATCCTTCCATCGCTCAGATTTCGTGAGCTGTGCACAGCGAGCAAGGACCCAGGCGATACCAGCTCTGCCGAACGCAAATCCCGAAGGGCTCGCATCCGAAGCAACGGAGCTCGTGGCGGCATGCAGCAGCGCGCCTTCAGCACACTTTCTAAATGCCCTATTGGCCGTCGCATGGGCGACTTCGAGCATGAAAAGGCCGATCCCTGCGCTGCCTTGATAAAGACTCGCCCCGGCCATTTCCGCCTCATCACGATACGGAAAGACGGAACCAATAGTTCGCCACGTACAGCGGTCAGCGGACCAGACGGCCGTCCGCCCTAGTCTCGCAGCAATTGACTCCGCAACAAGTCGTGGATCAGTGATACGCACTTGGGCGATAATCAGGGTCAGGCGAGTAGCGTCCTCCGTGACGCGCGCACGAAGGCCGCCTACTGTGCGTCGCCAGGCTCTCGCGCCAGGCGGGATTGAAGCGTCAGCTCGACGAACAGCCAGGGTTGGTTCCGCAGGTCTGCTCAGTGAAACAGCAGCCCATGCATGTCGTGTCGCATTGCATTGTGCATCCCTGCGTCGAGATGCCTTCGACGTCGTTCAATCCGGCGCCGAGATTGCGAGCGGCGTGGCGCTTGAACTGCGGCTGGAATCTGGTTACGGATTGAGTTCGAGTGGTTGCCTTGATCATGATTCCTCCAATCGTGCGAAGGTGAGACTGCTGTCCGGCATCGGCGCCGGATGTCGCCTTGTGCCCTGCTTCACTTCGCCAGCCGCACCGGTCGATACAGAGCCGGCGACGCGTCAACTGGCGGCACAAGGAATGCCTTCGTTGCCGAGTTCGGCGCCCTGGCGCCGCCCTGTCAACGCGATGTCTCCCGTTAAGCGTGGACTGTGTCGACGTAGTAGACCGCACAGGCTCGGCATGCTCCAAAGAAGCCGACAGTGCGAGCGACGCGGCGGTGTACAAGTACTTCGCCGTCCGATAGCTGCCATTTGCATCCCTGCAGATCGTCAGGGGCGTGACGAATTCGTGCCGTGGATGTGATTGCATCGGCGGAGGGGTTGCCAACGCGCCGAGGATTCGTCGCAAGCGTCCGCGTCGACGGCGACCGATGCTCCATGTCTAGCACTCGCGCATGTATGGCGCAAGAGTAATCTTCTATTAACTTCCCTTAATGATCCTATCTTAGTTGCCCACCAGCGAACGCGGCTCGTTGGGCCGCAACCCCAATCGATCGTTGCCGATTCACGCCGCGAGCCGCGCGCTACACAGACTACATGTTGGGAGCCGCATTCATCGGAGAGGGCTCAGACAGGCAGTAACCAGCACCTCGCACGGTACGCAATGCGCATGCAGCGCCGATCGACGCGAGGCGCTTTCGGAGCGAATGCACGTACACCGCCAGTGCACCATCGCGATCACTCGTCCGCCGTCCCTCGCCGGGCCACGCTCTCGCGATCAGCTCTGAGCGCAGAACTGGTCGCCCCGTTCGCTCCATAAGCGCTCCGAGGATTCTCAACTCCGTTCTGGAGAGCGGAACCGGCTTCGCGCCCGCCGAAATCGTTCCATTGGCCCAGTCTACGGTCAGTCCGGCCGGCGCGACGCAGGGCCGGTCATCCTCTGCGGTGATCGTGACGCCGACTCGGAGCGAGACTTCTCCATCCACCGAGACCAGGATGAATTGGCCGGTCCCATCTGAAAGCGATCGCTTGAGTCGCTGACTTGCGCCGACGCTCATGCGTAGTTCAGCGAGGAGGGTGCTTGGGCCCCGCGGTGCTGCCGAAGCCGAATCGCGCGCAGACGCAACGTCCCAACTAGGCCTGCTCGCATCCGCAGCGTGACGGATTGAGTTTCCCATCGCTTCCTCCATCGCCCCGTCGAATTGCGAAAGTTCAACCTACCGCTAAGGCATACGAGGAAGGGTTACACCATGGCTAACTCCGGAGGCACTTGCTGACGCCTGAACCCGCCTGTCGAGACATTGGATGACAAAGTCTACGCCGCCGGCCGCTCGGAGCGAGCTAGCTCGGACGCCGGTATACCTCTTCAGGAGGTTCCTGAGCGCTGTGTCCGAAGGAAACGAGAGTTCGATTGCAATTCGGCTGATGGCGCAGCCTGTTGTCTCAAGCAGGTGAGCAACAAGCGCCAAACGCGTCCATCGAAGCAGCTCGGCAGGCCCTATGAAATGACTCTTCGCACAACGGGCGATAAGCGTCTTCCGGTGCATCCCGAGCGCTTCCGCGAGGCCCGTCGTGTCAACAATCACCTCTGGTTTAGCGAGGGCGATTTCTGCGATCGGAAGCAGCATCGGTGGCAACACAAGCGCGAGTTGCCGGAGCACGCACTCCGCAGCGCATTGTCGTCTCGCAGCGCTCAGAACCGTTCGTAGGGACACTCCGACATCGTCGACACCAGCGAACAAGAACTGATGGACGCCCGCGATGGCCAAGGACCGAATGTTGGACGTGAATTGCGTGCCCGCCTGGCAATAAGCCACGATCGCGGTGTTCGGCCGGCTTATCGCGACCTCTCGGATGAGTGTTAAGGCCCCTTCCCCATCTGGCACGAACGACGGGACTACCAGTACATCAATAATCTCGGCAATTGATCTCAGGCAGTGCCTCAGCTCCGGGATATTCTCGGCAAGCCGCATATCGGCGCGGCCTCGAAGCGCATCGATCAACCGCGCTCGCTGCCCGCGGTCAACGGCGCATGCGACGACAATGGGTAGTCGTTGAATGGTGTCGCTGTGTAATGGTGCGTGTCCTCGCATAACCGCCCAACAATCGTTCTCAGCCTACTCATGGCGCTCCTTCTTCCCAGGAGCGTCCAATGCTCGCCTTCAGATTGTCCCGTCAGAGCTTGTTTGTGCTGGCCTGTATTGCAGTCGCATCCACCATCGCGTGCTCTGAAGTATCAACGGAACCCCCGCGCACGGTCGCGGTTTCACATCGGGCTCTCCAAATCGACGACGATACACTCAATTGCCTGAGCGGCTACGTTGTTGTGAATGGACGCTATGTCTGCGAGTGAGTCCGTGCTGTAGGCTGCGTCAGGCTGCACCCACGACATTCGTATGGGCTGGCAGACGCTCTGGAGCCAGCCGGATTACTTTGTCTGCCACGCGCGCAGCCGCCTTGCCGAGCATTGCTGCTGTCGGCCGTTCTGCGGACGCGCGGCGCGCCTCAATCTCATCGCCTCGGTAGACGATCTCGTGGAACTCGTATCGGTTTGCCATCTCAAGCCCGGCAACGCGACACGACTCTGCGAGCATCGTCTCGCCGATGATTACAAGCGCCGCAGCACACTCAACGAGGGCTTGCGCAAGGGCATACCGCGGCGCGAGCGACTTGCCAAGCTCGCTCACCTCTCTGGCCGCCCAAGTTGCCGACTCGGCATCGCCCATCCGTGCGCTCGCGTTCGCGAGTCCACCGAGCGCCGGCAGAAGAACGTGAGGAGGGATCGCTCGAGATACGACAGCAATGAATGCCGAGCGCGCTGCACCAAGGTGTCCAGCATCAAGGAGCGCCTGGCCAATATTTTGAAGGATGGCGGCCTCGTCGACAGGATCGCCCAACGAGAGTTCGTAGACACGCCATCCATAAAGAAGCGCGCGCTCGACATCGCGACGGGCGCCAGCGGCAATCGTTAGCCCATCATAGGCATTGCGAGCCAACGCGTAGAGACCCGCCTCTTCCGCAAGGCGCGCGGCCGTCTTTGCAAATTTTTCCATTGCTGGGTAGTTCCCGCGCATCTGCGCAAGTGCCACATACCCGATGTTCGCCCGGACTCGGAGTTCCGGGCTCCGAATGCGCCGCCCCAGGATATCGAGTTGGCGATATCGGTCAGTCGCGGCGTCGATCTCGCCCAATTTCCACGCAACTCGGGCACGCTTGGCTAAGACGCGACCTCGCTGGATCGCGGAAAGGTCCGTGCTGGCGTCGATCAGCGAGTCAAGTATGAAAGCAGCCAGATTGAGACATCCGGCTGTCTCCGCCCGCTCCGCGACAAGGACGATGATCTCCGTTGGTGTCCGATCATCGCCCGGCCACTCGCGGGCGGCGCGACTCGATAGCTCGGACACTGGAACGATGGTTTCCGCGAGTTCTACGGCGTCGCACACTAGCTGCCGCTTGAAATCGTCCGGCACACGAGAGGCATGGTCCAGGATCGTTCCAATTGCAATCCAAGCCCCGTCGTCCTCGGCGAACGCGAGGTCACGACCTGACGTGTCAGCTCGGTACGCCGCGGCCGCAGACAACCGTCGACTCACCTGGCCACACCTTTGCGAAACGTGATCATGTGATTGGGGCATCCCCGCTTCGTTGTGCTAAACGCTACCAGGTTCGACACACTGCCTCCATACCGGCATTCAATCTGTCATGGCGTACGCGACAGCACACCCTTTCTTGATACATTATGGATTAATTAAAGCTTAACGATCTGCCCGTTCATCTGCGCCTCAAGCTAGCGAGAGCGGCCGCTATGCCCTAGGTTTGTTCGCACAACCGTTGCGACCACTGCAACCCTCGCCTTCTCGCGACGCCATGCGTCTGCCTTTCGCCGCTTCGACTCCTGAAGGTGTAGCACTCGTACAGATTCGTCCACGGTCCCGGTCGCGCTCTCGAACTGGAGCGCAACAAAGGCGATGCCCCACGAATCGCCGAGTATACGCATAGTATCTTCGGCTGGGGCCATCCGCCCGAGAGTATATATGACATCACGACAAGTATCAGTCTGATTGGAGATCACTATGGCTCAGTACAAGTACTCGCAATTCTTGAGTCAAGAGACAAGCACGGCCTATGACACCCTCCATGTCCCGGGCGACAATACTCCAAACTCCGGCATATACCGCTGCGAAGTTTGTGGACGCGAAGTTTGCTCAAACAAAGACAATCCGCTTCCACCGCAGAATCATCATCAACATCCGGCGGGGTCAGGCGCCATCAAATGGCGGCTGATCGTGTTCGCTCAGGGTTGATCGCTAAGGGCGAATGTTTGCCTCGTTGCGCAGAGCAGCCGTCCGTGTCCGTTGCAATGACACATGCCGGTCGGATAGACTCGGTTGGGCTGGCCGCCAGCTGCCGGCGATCGCCTTCCGGAAGAAGGCAACCTCTTAAGCTACGCTCTCCAAATCATCCGGCTCGCTGAGAGAGGCGCCTGCAGCGGCGCTTGCTCGTCGAACAAGGCATTGACCGGTCCGAGGCACTAAACGAGCGGCGTGAGCGAACTGCTCCGTCGATGCCTCCCGTCGATGTCGCCGATGGTGGTGCCAACATTGAGGCAGCGTGGCGTCATTCGGCCTTCAAGTCGGACACCGCGATCATCCAAGCCCACGCCGGAAAGAGCCAATTGCATCGTTACCAAGCGTCCGCACGAAGCGGCTGCCCGCTGATTGCTCGCTGCTCTGTTCGACGGCGAGCTTGACCGCAAGGGCGGCCTTTGTGGCCGCCGTCCTTTTTGACTTTGTATTCTCGGCGCCATCACTGCGCCGATACGAACCTGCGCGAGATTCGCCGCGCTAGAGCATTGGCGGCGCGTAGTCCCGAGCGTCTGAAATCGTCTATTCTGATGCTCCGCCCTCACCCAGGCTTTTTGGTCTTTAGCGGAAACCCGGGGGTGAATGTATCCTCGTTCGCGATAATGTGATCCCATGGCAAATCACTGTTCGCCCGCGTAAGGTGCCAAAGCCCAACAATCTGTGGACTACCGCTCGCCGAGTCACAGTAGCCTGTCCACGACGTGATACTACCAAACGATCCGAACCGAACAGCAAACGAGAGGACAGGCACGTTGCTCTTTCCGGCTTGAGGCGGCTGCTGGTTCACCCACCCCGTCAAGGGAAATGCCGTCGAACCGGCGCCCGACGGGGACACGTAGTTACCAGACATCAAGCCGGTGCTCGGATCGATTGACGAGATGGTGAGTGTCGAGCCGAGCTGATTATGCCAAACGCCGACCATACTCGAGCACGTTTGTCCTCCACTCGCTGACGGCGTGGAAACGGCGAGACCCATGCAAATCGAGACGAGGACGAGGCAACGCATTGATAGGCCTCATAAGCCGGGGGGAAACTCCGTTTTCGCTGCGACGCGGGCACAATCTTGGTTCCTCCCGTACCGGCGGTCAAGGTATCACCGAAGATTAATATGTCTTAATCTATCATTAAGGAATCGTGGCGTTTTGGTACGGTGTAGGCGACGCGGCTGAACGGCGACAGGATTCGGGTGTGAACCATAGCTGCGCTCCAGTAACCAGCCGTCAAGGCTGTGGAGCCCTGATCGCCTCCTAGCGCAGTGAATTAGGGGCTTTCCACTTTGCAGGAGAGAGCGCATGATGGGTGTATTCAGCCCTCAGAAGGTCCGAGGGCTCCTGAGCCCGCGCCTACGCCAATGTCATTCCACCCCGACATCATTACCTGGTCCCAGCAGCGCCCTGCCTGGCAACAAGATGCCCTCCGCCGCCTAGCCGATCAGCGGGAGCTGACCGACACAGACATCGACGAATTGGTAATCCTGAGCAAGGCGGAGTATGGCCTTGGATCGGCCACTCCGCCAACGGCCAAGCCACTCGTTCCGAGCACCAACGGCGCAGATAACGGTAGCAAAAGCGCGGTCCTGCTCCGTTCAATCCGCGAGTTACGGAACGTCAATGCGTTGCGGCCAGATCAGGAGCTGACGGTGGCACCCACTGGGCTTACGGTGGTATACGGCGACAATGGTGCCGGAAAGTCTGGGTATGTGCGCGTCATCAAGCAGCTGTGCCGCGCTCGAGGAGCGAAGGATGCGATCATTCCGAACATTTTCCAGTCGAATGATCAGCCGTCGAGCGCGTCGCTGACGTTTTCGCTTGGAGACGAGGTGCAGCCCCCCGTCGAGTGGACGCCGCAATGTGTCGCGCCAGAGTGGTTAGATGAAATCAGTATCTTCGATTCTCAATGCGCCGCTGTGTATGTGACCGCGGAAAACCCTGTCGCGTATCTGCCACATGGTATGGACCTATTCCCACGACTAGCGTCTACCATCGATCTGGTTCGATCGCGCCTAGAGGGCGACTTAGCGGATATCGAGCGACGTCGTGATACGTGGTCCGACTTCGAGTTAGGGACGCGCGTCCGCGAGCTGTTAGGAAACCTGACTCTGCCCACCGTGTCCGCGGAGCTCGACAAATTGGCCGCACTCAGCGAGGCCGACAAAGTCGATCTCGCTGCCCTTCGCGCAAAGGACAAGCGATTCAAGAGTGAGAACCCAAAGGGCCGAGCAGAAGCTCTTCGCTTGTGCGCGAAACGAGTTGGGGCCGCGCAGCATAGACTCGCTGAGCTGCGACGACAACTTACTGACTCCTCTCTCGCGACCGTCCGGGAAATGCAAGAAGCCCTGACAGCTGCACAAGACGCGGCCAGGCTAGCGTCAAACGGGGTGTTTACATCAACTCCAGTCCCCGGAGTAGGCGAACGGTCATGGAAGATCCTTTGGAAGGCGGCGCGCGACTACGCTACTTCCTTACCAGCGCCGTTTAGCGAGTTTCCGCCGGCTGAAGGTGATCTCTGCATTCTTTGCCAGCAGCCCGTACTCGCCGACGCTGCGTCACGCCTACAGGCATTCAATTCCTATATCAAAGGAGAGGCTGAGAAGGCGATACTAACTGCCACGCAGAACTTGGACGAAAAGCGGCAGGCACTCCTCGGACTCCGACCAGGTGACATCGCGGACGAACACCTGATCGACGAGATCGCTATCCTGGATGCTGATTTGAAGGTTTTGCTCGTAGAATGTGTCGCGGCGTTGTCCAATCGCCAAAGTGCCGCGTGTGCCGCCACTACTGCAGAAGCGTGGGAGGGGGTCCAATCGCTTCCCGTCCTGATTGACGATCGGTTCGATGCGGTTCTAGCCGGGCTGGAACGAGACGCGTCTGACTTCGATCGCGCCTCGAATCACGAGGAGCATATTCGTGTTGAGAATGAGCTTCGCGAACTTGCGGCTCGCGAGCAGCTGGCTGGAGAGAGGCAACGCGTGGCGGAGGCGGTCGATCGCGAACGCGACATCGCGAAGCTTCGAAAGTGCGCGAACTCCGCTAGCACGACATCCGTCACGAATAAGAACAAAGAGATGCTTTCTCAGGTGATCACGTCGCAGCTCAAAGCAGAATTTGCGGCCGAACTGAAAGCATTGAGGCTGACTCATATCCCAATCGAAGTCGAAGCGACCCGGGGCCAAAAAGGCAAAGCATTGCATGCGCTGCGGCTCGATCCCGCATCGACAAAGACGAGCGTGTCCGCCGACAAGATTCTGAGTGAAGGAGAACACCGATGCATTGCGCTGGCAGCCTTTTTTGCGGAGGTCTCCCTTCAAGAGTCCGCATCAATGCTTGTATTCGACGACCCGGTTTCGTCGCTTGATCACGGACGTCGTCAATATGTAGCTCGACGACTCGTTGATCTCTCGCTCAAGCGTCCAGTCCTTGTCTTTACCCATGACCTTGTCTTTCTCTGGATGCTCCAAAGCGAGGCAGCCATAGCCAGCCTGCCTTTGGCTCCGCGGCTGTTTCGCCGTGACGCAACACGTGCAGGCCAAATCAGCGACGATTGGCCATGGGATGGCCAAAAGGTGTCGGCTCGTCTCGGCAACCTCCGAACCGACCTTGCTCAACTCAAGAAGCTGGCATCCTCAGATCGTGCCAAGTATGAACCTGAGCTCCGTCTGTTTTATGGACGTTTGCGCGACACGTGGGAACGGGCAGTTGAAGAAACCCTTCTTCAGAACGGCGTACGGCGTTTTGGTAAGGAAATCAAGACGCAGTCTCTCACAAAGCTTCACCGCCTTACGGAGGATCACACTAACCGCCTCTATAAGGGCATGACTAAGACTTCAGATTGGATTCCAGGACACGACCACTCACCCGAACTCGCTTTGCCCCTTCCAGAACCAGACGAGGCTGAACAGGACTTCCAGGACCTCGCGACCTGGGTTGGAGACATCAAGGCGCTGTACAAGTAGGCTCGACGAGAGGCGGACGCAACGACAGCGGTCCAGTCACTTCGCGGCGTGCGACGGTTTGACATCTCCGAGGCTAGACACAAGTCCAGTGGATCGACGACACGACAAAGCCTAAGGGATGCTTGGGCTATGTCAGTTCGATCCAAATCCCTTATGGGCGATGCTAGATCTAGCTCGAACCGCTTATACGACTATCTCACAGAAGTGATTTTGCGGTAGCGGGACTACAAAGACTACCCGGAAGGGGCCGAGTCGGATTTGGCCGCGCAACGAGTCTGCAGGTCTTTCTCTCTCCGCCACGTAGCCAGGTTGTGCCGCCTCTGCTCGGACCGGCGGATGAATAAATCAGAATCAAGACTTTAGCCCCATCGACGTTGATCCTCGACCTGGGATGGCACCCGAGGACCCGAGGTAGCTGGGCTTCTTTAGAAGCGCTCGAGGAGTGCATACGGGATGGTAGCTGACTACTGGAGAAAGGAATCGTGGGTCCGGAGGACAGCCCTTTCGACACCGACTCGCCAACAATGGCTGAGACTTAGCGAAGCCCGCGACGAGCTCGTGATGGAAGTGGTGGATAAGCTCGTTGAATCCGCAGTGGACAGAGCTGACAATAACTGCGCCCTTGTTGGCACGACCGATGCGGCACGTAACCGAGTCTCTTAGAGGAGCACCTTATGGGCAACAAGGACAACTACGAGCCGCACAAAGACCCGAGCTTCAATCAGGCTCATGGACGGCGCGACGGCGAGAGCGGGAAGTCGAGTCAAGATGAGACCGGCCGCGAACGCAACGTTGGCAGCAAGGACGCCGAGGAACACAGTCGCGTTCAGAAGGGAAACCACGGATAGCACCCGGCCTTGCATGCGTACGACAAAGCCAACGGCTGCGCCGTTGGCTTTGCTGATTGTGGGTGTACAATGACTCAATAATGATCGAGGGTCACGCGCACGAGGGCGGCAAGACGGAAGTCAGGCACTTCGACTTCGGTGATGTGCGATTCGTATCAGAGACTACCCTAACCGGATACATACATGCCTGCACGCCAGCGGATCTGGAACGCGTCCTCACTGCTCTGCCCTCGGACGATGCACGCGGTCTCGCATTCGTTGTCTTTCATCAGCCAACTCGGAAAGAGGAACGTGCCCATCCGCGTTGGGCGGCGTACGTGCCCGAGTATGTGCGCGGTCCCGAGACCGGGCCGGCCATCCTCTTAGAGGCCATTAATCCATCCAAGCCGCTCCGGTGGAGTAGCTCACTCGATCCAGAGGACGCCCGCGAATTGAGTACGCTCAAGCAGGAGGGTCACACTGTGATTCGCGAGGGCGGTTCCATTCTAATTTCACTGGACATTGAGACTGTGCGACAAACGCAGCGACGCTCGCTTCTCCACGAGTTGGGTCATCACGTCGACTATATGCGAGCCCCCCGATCGTTCGCCAAAAAGACAACGGCTGAGAAGGAAAGTTTCGCAGATCGCTATGCGAGAGACGCCGCTCCATTAGTTCTCTGACCACCGCAGCCTCGCCGCCGGATGAATGGTGTTTGAACTGGAACGAACTATGAGCTCGCTGGTTCGACATCCCTCGAGGTACCCATACGGTTTGACTAGTCTGACAAACACAAAACCCAGGCAATCCTTGGGTTTTGTGGGTTGGTTCGAATATCCCTCAAAGTGATGCTTAAGGGATTTAGCTCGAACCAATTATACGACTATTTCACGGAAATGATTTCGCTGTATCAGGAGTGCAAAGACCAGCCCGAACAGGCCGATCTCGATTCGGCTGCGTAACGAGTGTACAGCTCATCCTCTTCTTCGCCACGTACCCAGGTTGTGCCATCTCTTCTATGCTTGGCGGATGGATAATCAAGATTAAGAGTCCTTCCCCGTCGCCAGCCTAGTTTGCCGACGCACTAGCCAGTTGAGTCGACGAAGCCGCGCGTCGTGTTCGACCAACGGTGGCTCTTGCAATTCCGGAGGCCAAAGTGAGTGAATACTCCGAAGCGTACCGCCGACGTCGTCCCGACCCTCGCCTCGTCGAGGCACTTACTCACCATCTGCCCTCACCGCCAAGCCGCCTGCTGGACCTTGGCTCCGGCCCCGGCAACTACACCGCGTTGTTTGCCCAGCGCGGCTATGACGTACTGGCGCTCGACAAATCACTTGATATGCTCGTTGACGTTCCTGACACGTTTGCTCCGTCTCGAATCTGTGCCGACGCTGATTGCCTACCGCTAAGAGACGGGGAAGTCGATAGCGTCGTGTGCATCCTGGCTCTTCACCAGTTCAAGGACTGGAGGACCGCCTTACGGGAATGCGTGCGGGTGTCTCGATCTTTCAGCATCTGCCTGGTTGTTTTTGACCGGCAGTCTCCGCAAGAGTTTTGGCTCACCGACTACTTCCCCTCAGTCTGGCGCAACGCCTACTCTCACACGCCTACATGTACAGAGATTGCCGAGCACCTTCAGTCCTTGTCGGGGCACGCCACCAGTATCACCGTATTTCCAATCTCGCGGGATTTCATTGATATGTGGCTCGTCGCAGGCTGGTGCCGTCCCGAACTGTACCTGTCCGCCGAGTACCGCGCGGCGAACTCCTCCTTTGCTAGAGCAGACGTGACCGAAGTAAACGCAGGCCTGAGGCGCCTAGAATATGATATGCGCTCCGGGCAATGGCGACAGCGATATGGTGGTATAATGAACCTGACTTCCTATGATGCAGGATATCGAATCATCACAACCAATCGAAGACGCTGACGGCATGCCTGTAGACACTTGCACCCTTTGTTCAGCTATTCAAGACGATTCATTTACTCGAGATGCGAAGTTCATTGTCGAACTACCGCACTCCTTTGTATTTGTTTACAACGACCAGTACTTCCCATATCGGACCGTTGTTGTCTACCGCGAGCACAAAGAAGACCTTCTGGCACTAGAAGCAGAACAGGCGCACGGCCTGTTCTGCGACCTGCTCGTTGTTGCAGCGGCCGTGGCTCGCGTGGTTCCCGACCGGCGTATGAATTACGCGATGCTTGGCAATCGGGCTCGGCACCTCCACTGGCACATAATCCCGCGCGATCCCACACAGGCGGACGCTGATCGGGCACCCTGGCCCCATCCCGTTAGTTACTTGAATGACGCTGAATACAACAGGACTGCCGAAGAGATTCGCGCATCGATACAGTCGAGTCGATCACCCGGGGAGTTGCGATGAGCAATGAGACAAGTCGTTTCCCGTCGTGGCAACAAATCAAGTCCGTCGTTGAATTTAAGACATTCTACATAGCACTGCTTACGGCATTGCTGGGCGTCATGGCGATGCTCATCGAACCCCAGCTTTCGCTACCTCCCGCTTCGCCATTCAAAGGCGTACTCACTGCGATCGGTATTACGCTGCTCACGTCGTCCACTGTTTCGATCTTCACCGAGATGGCAATTCGGTTCGACGTGGTGGACTTAGTCTCGAATCGCATTAGCGCATCACTAGCCGCGTTGCCGCTAAGGGGGAGCGAGGTGGATCATCCCGACCTGCTCGGCTACAAACAGGCGCGAGATGAAATCGACTTTGTGTCCCTAGTGCGGGATGCTCAGGGCTTTCTCGGAATCCACGGACTTTCCGCCAATGACGTTCTTGCGGCTCAGCCCCTGCACGCGCTGCGTAAGCGTCTAAGGCAGGAGTCGAATTTTCAAGTCCGAATTCTTCTCCTAAACCCGTGGTCCCTGACGGCGTTACTCCGTGCGTCACAGAATGCCTACGCGCAAAGAGAATCATTCTTCGAGAAGCTCGTGATCACAATCAACCAAGTCCTTGATTTCCAGGAACTGCCAGACGTTGAACGCCGCCACCCAGGCGTTGAACTTCGGGTCTATGACGGTATTCCGACGGTATCAACTGTATTCGACGCGAGGCAAATGCTTCTCACACCCTTAAACTGCGTCCGGACGGGAGGGGCCTCGCCTTCTTTCCTTTTGCGGCCTACAGACAGTTCTGCATGCGCTTACCGCGTTTTCGTCGAGCACTTCGAAGCCAGTTGGGACACCGCCCAACCGATCCGCCGAGAGACATTGGCCGCGCTAGTCGAGAAGTCAAAGGCTGAGGGCGACGCCTTCGTCGCGGCACTACGGTCCGCGGAGTTTACCGGGCGCCTTGCCGCTCGATCCACGCGAATCCCCCAACTGTGACCGCCTCGAATTCAACTTCGGTCCCCCTGTTAACCCCAATGACTTAACGGACCGCATCAGCGGTCCGTTCACGACGTCGATGACCATGAAGCGAAGAGCCCCGCTGTCGAACTACTTGACTCGGCTGCCTAGCGAGTCTAGCAGCGCTTCTCTTCTCCGCCAGGAGGTTAATTCCTGCCGGCTCTGCTAGGCTCGAGGGATGGACAATCAAATCCAAGATCAAGACCTCATCCCCATCGATGTTGACCCTCGACCTGGGATGGCACCCGAGGCACTAGAAGCGGCCAGACAAGAGATGGCCGAGCTTCTTATAGAAGCGCTCGAGGAGTGCATGCCGGACGGGAGCTGGGTACCCGGGAAAGGGATCGTGGGTTTGGAGGACGACTTGGACGCACTAGCTGCCGGCGCCTAGCGCCGCTTCCCCCGCTTGGCTCTCCTATCGCCGACACGGCACTCCGCGCTGCCGCCTGCCTGCCGAAGTCAAGCGCCCAAGGGCTCTTGACTAAACATTTGTTTGTATCGGAACCGGGCGCATTTCCTTGCACGACTTTCACTATTGTTTATACTTGTTTTTACCATGCCGAACGACCTAAGCGACAGTGACAAGAAGCTGTACGTCTTCATCCGCAATCGAATTGTCCACGGTGTGGATGGACCGACGCTCCGTGAGATCAATGAGGTCACGGGAAAGTCTTCGCCTCGGTCTGCGGTGCTGGCATTGCTACGGCTGGAGAACGCGGGCCTCATCAAGAGAGCGGGACGAAAGATTCGTCTGGTAAGCCCGAGTCTGGAGCAGAATCGATCGGTGACGACGATCGACGTGCCGCTCGTCGGCTCGATCGCCGCGGGCATTCCAATGCTCGCGGAGGAGAACATCGAGGCGACGATCCCCGTGTCGACGGCGTTGGCGCGAGGCGGGGCGAAGCATTTTTTGCTGCGCGTGGTGGGTACGTCGATGAACCTTGCTCGATTGAACGGGGTCCCCATCACCGACGGCACCCTCCTGCTCGTGCGTCGACAAGATACGGCCGAGGATGGAAGCATCGTCGTCGCGCTGATCAACGACGAAGCGACCGTGAAGTTCCTCGAGCGCCGCAACGGCATGGTGATCCTCAGACCAAAATCCTCGGACCAACACCGACCGATCGTGCTCTCAGACAACTGCAGAATTCAGGGCGTGGCAGTCGCCGTGCTGCCCGCTGACCTTTACTAGCAACTCACTAAATAATCGGATCAAATAATGTCACACAACAACGAGCAGAAGAATCAGGGGAACGGTAATGATGAGAGTGTTGAGATCTTTCTCGACGGCCATCCAGTTACAAGCCCGAGCAAGACCCTGAATGGACGCCAAACCCGCGAACTTGGCCCGGGCGACAGGGTCGAGGGATTTGAGACACAAGAAGAGAACGAGAACGGCAAGAAGAAGCGAACAATTCGAGACGACGAGACAATCGAATTACATAAGGGCGAGCACTTCCGGACCGTACCTAACGAAGGTGGGCCCGGTGTCCGTTCCTGAGGATTTGCGAAGCGCTGTGGCGGAGCTCAATCAAGCTCGCAGCGTTGAGTTTGAGATCACTCCCGAACCCGTCACGGGCACTCGTCTATATGGTAGTGTACGCCGTCAACCATCCGCTTCCGGAGCGCTATACCGTCAACTCGGCGACGCTCGGTTTTCGTGTCCCCGAAAACTTTCCGGACGCAGCACCGGAGGATTCGTTTTTCATTCAGGTGCCAGCCATCGAACTTGTTCAAGCCGATACCGTCAGACAAACCAAGGTAGTCAATCGACTCAATGCGACGGACGGGTTTCTCACGGGCACCTCACTCGCTGATCACCGAACCTGGGTCTTTTCCTGGCATCTTTGGGAGAAGAGTGCATGGAATCGACGCAAGCACAAATTACTCGATCATTACCTCCACTGTTTGCGGCGGTTCGAGGCGCCTGAACACGACTAACAGAAGCCATGCACGATCTTGAAGTAAATCTTCCTCACGCGTCGCTATCGGATGAGATCAACATTGCGTGCGAGTCGAAAACTTGGAGCGCACTTTGGAAGCGCCTAACGAGAGATGCGCCGGATGAAGCGTGCGCCTTCGTGCTGACCCGACCAAGTCGAGGAACCGGCCGCACCACGTGTATTCTGCGCGAAATCATCTGGCCTGAGCCAGGTGAGGTCGTCGCAACCCCAGTCTCACTAGAACTCAGTGCGGACTACATATCGCGAGCGATGGATGTTGCAATTGATGCCGGGGACTTGGTTGGACTCACGCTCGTACACACACATCCGGAGACGAGATTCGGGCGGGGCCGAGGGCGATTTAGCAGTCGGGACGATTGGTACGAGGCCAGATTGTTTCCGACGATCATCCGGGGCCGACTCAGCGCACTCTCAGCAAGCCTTGTTATGGGAAGCGAGCCAACGTCCGTTGATGCAAGGGTCTGGTGGAACGATGGTCTCGGTTACCGGACGCAACCTGCGCATACTGTCCGAGTAGTTGGTCCGGAAATCACGTTTCTTCATACGCCATATTCGCGTTGGGAAGACCACGCCGATCCAGAGATGATGGATCGTTCGACACGACTATGGGGCGCAGAGGGTCGGCGGGTTCTACAAAACCTCCGAGTTGGAGTGGTCGGTGCCGGCGGGACCGGGAGCATCGTTCTAAACTCCCTGGCGACCATGGGCGTTGGCAGGATCATGGCTTGGGACGGAGACACAATTAAGAAGGAGAATCTGCATCGTACGCTCGGCGCCACTAAGGGTATGCTTGGCCAGAACAAGGCGAAGGCGCTCGCAGCAGTGCTTCGCGATGCTGCCACCGCTGCACCCTTCGAGATTGAAGCATTCGACTCGGCTGGGACGTCAGCTGACGGCCTATGCGGCCTGCGAGACTGCGATATCATCTTTTGCTGCGTTGACCGGTTTGCCCCGCGGGTCCCCTTAAATGACTTCGCCTACGCCCACTTGATCCCGGTGATCGACATCGCCTCATGGCTTCATCAGTCTGGGGACTCCGTCGATTCAATCATGACTCACGCACACGTTTGGTCTCCGGGAATTCCGTGCGCGTGGTGCCGGCAAACACTGACGTCCCGCCGTTTAACCAGGGAGGCGCAAGGAACGCAGCGGGATGCCGAAAGGCGACTCGCTTATGGACTTCCCCTTGACCCTTCCGATGGAATCGAACCAAGCGTCTTGCCCGTGAATATGGCGGGCGTGGGTCTCGCACTACTCGAGTTCATGCAAGTCGCTCTCAAGATCACGAGATGAACTCCGCGTGATCTCAAACTGTTCTTGCCGGAGTGGGAGCTTGATGAGAGTGACCTTGGCTCTCTCTTTGACTGCGGGACAGAAACTGACGTCGCTCTTGGAGACGCGGCGAATATCAGACCCGTCGCAATGCTGCCTTAGCGGATTGGATCAATCTCCAACAAACTGAGAGGAAGCAGACATGGCAAACAAGAACGAGATTTTCATTGAGCAGCGGGAGCAGGGAGACTTTGCAGTCAGGCGCGGCGGTTCGGAACGCGCGAGTACGGTTGAGTCGACTCAGGCGAAGGCAATCGAGCGAGCGAAGGAGATCGCTCCCAATGCAAAGCTGCATGTCGAGCGTGTTCGTGATACCTCGGCTGGGAGTCGAGATAAATGGCGCAAGCCGTGATGGTTCGACATCCCCGCAGGTAGGCAGAGACTCGGCCCCGCGCAGACACGAAAAAGCCCAAGCATTGCTTGGGCTTTTTTTCGGTTCGAGCTAAATCCCTCAAGGGTGGTCCTCAACGGATTTAGTTCGAACCAATTGTACGAATACTTCCGTGAGGTAATTGCATTCTATCACGAGGCAAAGGGCACTGCTTTTGGCTCAGCCGATGAAAAGAAGGCGGCATGAGA
>Ga0134126_10000627_pt1 | contig 44504 bp, 22 predicted proteins | sample KB31752_FD_96881 | JGI IMG/M metagenome (GOLD analysis project Ga0134126, IMG submission 96881) | Terrestrial soil microbial communities with excess Nitrogen fertilizer from Kellogg Biological Station, Michigan, USA - KB3-175-2 | ecosystem: Environmental > Terrestrial > Soil > Unclassified ...
ATATAAAACCCATGCATGGCCTGCAGCCACGTCTGGTTGTGCGCAGATGGCTGTTTTCATTGGTTTCATTTTTCCATAATCGAAAAATGAATAATCGTAATCGCCATTCAATATAGAATCCGCGCGGTAGAATTTATCAGCAATGCTCCGGGCAATTTCTGTAAAACCTGGTGCATCAGGATACTTATCATAAATGGCATAAAATAAAACATTCGGATATACATCATACCACCAGTCGCGGCCATAACCTCCTCCTAACAAAGCTACTTCGGGACAGGTGTTGTTCATCATAATATCCCACCCGGTTTCTTTATTAAAATAATTTTTGAGCATGCCAACATAATCCCTGTTTTGGCTGTTGGTTTTATCAATTCCTACCAATGTAGCTCCCAGTGTGGCACCCATTGTTGCAAGCGCTTCATGAAACATTGCTTTATTGTGAGCAGGCCCCTGGCGCACATCTCCAATTGCGGTATATAAGCCTACAACATTTTGCGGAAAATTCTTTTGACTACTGTCTATCCACACCAGCGGCCAGTATTTGCCTTTAGCTTTAAAATCATAAACAGTGCTATCGAACTGAAGAGCGAGTTTTTTATAGTCTATTATTTTTAATGGCTGCGGAATATCTGCCATCTCATCAATACGCTGTAGGTTTTGCTGCACCGCGGGAATGGCTTTCTGAGCATGGCACGAAGCGAAAAAGAAACAGGTAAGAACAGTGATTATATTTTTTTTCATAATAATATTTTAACCATGGATTACACCAATTTCCACGAATTTTTAATAGAGCGTGTCCTTCTCCTTCTGAGAAGCCCGCCTGAATGATGCAGTCGGGCAGGGGTTGGGATAAGACCTTTTGCCACCAATTACACGTATTAAATAAGCAAGAATAACCGAGTTACCCGAATGAAAAAACATTCTCAAAGTAAACGAACAAATATCCTCAATTCTGACTTTAGTTTTTTAATAGCCTGGCAATAATTTAATAGATAATAATTCAATAATTTTCTTTACACCATATCTTCAGCCACTTCGTTCAATACTTTTAGCCCGCTGATTTCTCCATCAGGATAAAGTATTTTCCCCCGTTCGATGATTTTTTTTGCGACGAATATCGAACACAATTGTAATAAAGCAATGATTATAATCGCATATCTTAAAGCAAATTCGGTGGACATAGCATACGCCAGCACAATAAACGTTCCCGCGCCTAAAAATCTTCCTACATACAAGCCTGCTTCATGATTTAAGATATAAGCAAACTCCCCTCTGTTCTCTATTTTAGATACGATATCTATTACTTTAAATTGAATGGGAAAATATGCGAGATCCAATAATGGCTTACCAATAAGTAATAATAAAATAAACAAGATTACTCCAAGCTCATTGAATAAAACGCCGTTCAATATAGCACCTAAGGCAAACAAAACCAGCCCTGCGGTAAATATTTTTATCCTGTCAGATGGTTTGGAAATACGGCCTAAAATATACATAATTATTGCTGCGATAACAGCACCTATAGATTGAGCGGTTCCTAATGCGCCTTCTTTTCCTAATAACAACATGATGAGCATTGCTGGTGCAGTTACCAGGAAACCCTGTGCAAGGCCTTTTAAAAGAGCCAGTGATAAGAGCCGGTACCACAATGGATGAAATTTAAAAAAGATGTATTTTTTTTGTTCAGGGTTCTTAAATTTTCCCCTAAAACAAACAATTGATGCCAGTACGGTTATTGCAAATACAACTCCCGTAATGGTAACATAAGCAGCATGTATTTTGGTATCGCTTCCTTTGGATTCTATATACCATCCGATTACCACAGGAATGACCACAGCAATGATGGTATAAAAAAAAGTTTCCAAACCATAATAGTAATTCCTGTTTTTATCATTGGTAGTGGCAAGCGCGAGCACATCGCGATTGGACCAATAAAAGCCAAAAGATAATCCCATGGTGATTCCGGCAATGGCAATTCCGGTAAGGTCGAGGGTTTTTAACGACATCATAATAATCATTGAAACACCACTCAGCATCATGCCCGCAGAATATAACTTGCGGATATTAAAATGCTTCAAAAGCCATCCGTTTAAAAGAAAAGTGAGTGGGATGCCTGTATAAATGGTAAGTTGATAAATAACCACTTTTGTAGGATCGTTTGAGTTTCGCATTACATAGGCTGCCACAAAGATATCAATCACGGGTAACACAAATGCATACACGAGATTGGTCAATATCAGTATCTGGAAATTGTGGGGCTGGCTTTTAAAGTGAGCAACCTCGGTTTTGAGTTTTTTAAGCATCATTAAATTTTAGTAATGAAAGAATTTCTTTTATGGAAAAATGAGCGCCACAAACAAACTCGTCAGAAGCGCCGTAATAAATGGTAATGGAATCGCCATCAGGATGAACGACGTGGCCGTTGGTAAATACTACATTACCAAAAAATCCACATACTTCATAAACAGCGGAAGGAATCATTATCGGTTCTTGAGTCCGGGCAATTACTTTTGAAGGATCATGAATATCCATTAAAAAAGCGCCAAGGCAATATTGATGTTGTGAATTTGCGCCATGATAAATTTCGAGCCAGCCTAAATCTGTTTTGATAGGAGCCGCGCCTGCACCTACTCTTGCGCTGTCCCACGAATCTTTTCGTGTTTTAATGATGCATTGATGATTGCCCCAGTGAATACCATCCGGTGATTGAGCGATCCAGATATAATTGCCTCCAATATCCACGCTGCTTGGGCGGTGTAAAGCATAATATTGCCCGTTTATTTTCTCTGAAAAAATAGCGCAATCTTTATTATGCGGCGGCAGCATCATTCCGTGAGATTGAAAATTTTTCCAATCGGTAGTAGTCTTCAGTCCAACGCCAACGCCATTACCGGAAACGGCGGTGAACGTGAGGTGATATTTATTTTCCAAAAAAGTAACCCGGCAATCTTCTATTCCAAATGTTTGCAAAACCCCTTCGCCCATTATTGGCTGATAACCTTCCGGTTCATAAAAATGAGTGCCATCATCGCTGCAAAGCAGTCGCAGATGAGATAATGTCGTTAAATAGTCAACGCCTTTGTAATTAATTACCCTGGCATCAGTCGCAATTAATTCCGGATCATTTTTGTCAATTTCAATAATTTTAATATTGCCGGCATCAGTTAGGACAGGAAAGGAGATTATATTTTCTTTTTGCTCAGGCCGTTCGGCAACCCGCACTATAAGCCATGTTTTATCCTGGTATTGAAATACGCCTGGATTTAGAAGACATGTAATTTCAAGGCCCTCTGCGCTGGATCTCAAATCTGCGGGTTTCAGTAAGGGGTTTTTGGAAAAGCGTTTGGCGATATCGTTCATTAGATCTTTTAATGTGGTTATGAATCTTTTTCCGCTACGATGACTTGTTGACTGAATACAACGTAATACAGTAGCTACTTTGAATCATTTTGGTAGCTATAACGAAGTAAAATGCTGCACGTGTATTATAGTAAATCAATCCTATAGCCGTCGTGTTTTATAGATTCCTGCTATAGGGATTGACTTATTGCTGACAATGTTTACTAACGACTATGGAGTTTTTTCCTCAGTGTAAATTGACAATACCTCTTTATCAGTTAAAGCAATATTGTAAAAACGGATATCATCCAATGATCCGGTGAAATAATCAGGCCCCCAATAATAATCCGGATCATTAGAATCACTCAAATTGTATTTCGATTTAGGCAATTCGTTACCGATAGTTATATTATAAGGAGTAGTGAGCGTGGCCGGAGGCCCAACTTTATTTGTTAACGTACTGACCAGATTCCCGTTGAGATAAAATTTAACTGTACTGTTTGAATTATCATAAGAGACTGCTGCATGAACCCAGGTACTTAGCGGAACGGTGCTGCCTGATCCGCCATCGTCGTCTGTAACCCAGTTGGAGTTACCCTTATAAACAGTGAAGTATAAAAAATTGCTGCCTTGTAAATTTAGCTTATATCCCCACCAGCGGTCCATAGCAAACATATAATCGCCGCCAGTGCTCGGCACATCTGTTTTTAGCCAGAGACAGATGGTCATACTTTTCGGATTCAACATATTATTATAGGGTACTTCAATGGTAGCGCCTTTATCGAAATAGAAAGCAGAGTTAGGGCGATTGAACCGATCGGCCACTAATTGGGGAAGTATGCCTCCGTCAACTGCATGGGCTGCATCAGGCCCTATCCAATTTGTTTTATAAACTCCATCGTTATGATTACCCGAGGAGTCATTGCCATTACCATTACACTTCCAATAACCCATCAGGTTTTCCGAAGATACTTCCTGTAGTTGCTGAGAGTTAAAGATGTTCCCTGCCCGAAGTAAATTACTTGTAGCATTATTCACCTGCTCTTGCGTATAAGTATTGGATGAATTAACTTCTTTACCCAGGTTGATCACACTGTCTAATGTTTCCTTCGCGCCGGGTATATATTGTCCCGGCTTACTACCTTCCACAGATGCATCGGAGACAGCCGTTAGGGAATCAATCACTTCTTTCAGCCTTGTCTTGTCTGAAGCGTAATCCGGCTTGGTACTATTTTTTTTGCACGAGATTATATATCCTGAAAGGAAGCAACCTAACAGGATGACGAGTAAGATATGTTTGTTTGAACGCATGGTTTTTAATTTACTGGTTGTTTAATAATCAGAGTCCTAATTTTTTATTCGTATCCCTTTCCGATTGTGGAATAGGGAACCATTTATTTTTACTATAATTAAAATTAGGTGAAACCGGTTTCAGCACCGAATTAGCATAGGTTTCTCCATACCTGATGATATCATAAAAACGGTGGAATTCCAATGCCAGCTCACTTCTCCTTTCCTGGCGGATTGCATCGCGCAGCTGAGACTGATCAAGAGTTGTAATATCTGGTAATAAACCGTCGGGAATGGTTCCATAACCCGGCAATGAGGTATCATACAAATAAGATTCCCTTGCTCGTTTCCTGACTTGATTTAACGGGATTAATGCATCGGCACTCTGGCCACTTTCATTTAATGCTTCTGCCAGTATCAATAAAACTTCTGAATAACGAATCACTTCATAATTCAGATTACCCTGGCCGCGATTATTTTGTGGGATGACAGATAAAGGTTGAATCCATTTTTTGCATAAATAGCCCGTAGTAGTCCAACTTGGATCCCAGCCAAGGTCATAATAAGGTTCCCCTTCTCTGCCAACTGTATAATCTAACCGGGGATCTTCCTCGCCTGTCGTAGCTTTTTCAAAGCTGTTTGCGAGGTTCGCAGTAGGATAAAAGAATCCCCATCCGCCCCAATCACGCGGAGTAAAGAATTGATTTAGATCATTCTGTTGCCCACCTGATAAATGGTTCACTGTGAAGACAGCCTCAGTATTGTTTTTTGTATTTGCATTGAAATTGTCAGAATATAAGTTTGTCAGGCTATAATACCCAAAGCTTTCGACGTTTTTAGCTGCTTGCGCTGCCAATTGATAGTGGTTGGCCAGATCCGCATCAAACAAATAAACCTTTGAAAGCAACGCGTAGGCAGAACCTTTGGTTACTACGCCTAAGGGGACTGACGAGGATGGGTCCTGCAGATCGGGTATGGCTTCAATACAATCCTTTTCAATTTGAGCATATATAGAATCCTGCGCTATGGCGGGACTTTGCAATTCTTCCGGTGTCTCCACTTTCAAATGCAGGGGAATATTACCGTAAGTTGTGGTCAGTATAAAATAATAATAAGCTCGTAAAAATTTTGCCTGTGCAATGGATGATTTCCTGACATCGTCGGATACGATAGTATTGTTGGTTAAGCCGTCTAATACCACATTACATTTGAATACTCCATCGTAATATCTTCCCCAAATTGCTTCGACCGCTGAATTTGTAGGGAGGATATTGAATTGATTGACGGCTTCATAATCTGCCTGATCGCCTGTGTTGCCGCCTTTAATGGCATCGTCGGATGCTACATCTCCAACGACCCATAAGGGATTGTCTGTTCCTGAGCTGAACATGAGGGGCGAGTAGGCTGCATTGACTGCAAATTGTGCATTAGCATCTGTCCTGAAAAAATTGTCTGGCGAATAAAATCCAAGTATTGGCTGATCCAGAGTTTTCTTACATCCTGCTATACCGATTATAAAAACTGATATAACAACAATAGATAATTTTATATGTTTCATAAATGATGTATTTAATGATTAAAAATTAAGATTGGCTCCTACAGTGAGTGTTCTTGCAGAGGGATAGGTCCCCCAATCAATTCCAACCGCTCTGACTCCATCTCCGGCTCCATTTGAGCTGACACCCATTTCCGGATCCTGGCCTGTATATTTTGTAATTGTAAATACGTTTTGAACGCTGATGAAAAAGCGTGCAGAAGAAATTTTCATGCTGGATAAGAGGCTATTACTGAAGCTATATCCAACTTGTAAATTCTTCAACCTTAAATAAGAGCCGTCTTCCAGGAAACGGGTAGAAGGTTGCTTATTATTTTGAGCGGCTGACCAGGAGAGCCTTGGAAATTCATTGCTTGTCCCTTCACCGTGCCAGCTATCATTTGCAATCCTTTCTGTAATGTTAAAGGCTCTGTAGAACCCTTCGATATCAGTAAGTACCTGGTTATATATTTTATTACCATAAACGCCCTGGAAAAAAAGGCTCATATCAAAGTTTTGATAATTTAGAGTTCCAGTAAAGCCGTAAGTGAACTTAGGAATGGGGCTACCAACGTATTGTCTATCGTTTTGATCAATTACACCATCGTGGTTAACATCCTGGTATTTTACGTCTCCAGCCTGAACGCCAGGTCCCTGGTATGCAGATGTAAATACTTCTTTAGCAGTTTGAAATATACCGTCCTGACGCAGCATGTAAAATTCTCCGATAGGTTGCCCCTCGGTAGTGAGTGTTGCATATACATTGTCGTCAATCCGTCCTCCCGGAATTGGCTTACCGCCCGCCAGCGATACTACTTTGTTATTAACCGTTGCTAAATTAGCGCTTAAGGAGAACCGCCAGTTGTCGTTAATTCTTTTTCTATAACTGGCATCAAATTCAAAACCACTGTTCAATACTTTTCCGGCATTTTCAGTCGGGCTTCCAGCGCTTCCAGCACTGCTGGGTACAGGCACTGATAAAAGCATACCCGAAGTAGTTTTATTATAGTAATCTACTGTAAATGTGATTGCGTTTTGGAAAAATCCCATGTCTAAGCCTATGTCTTTTTGTGTACTTGTTTCCCAGCGGATATTGGGATTTCCATTGGAAGTAATAGTGTATCCGGGAGCTAAAATCCCTCCAAAGGAATAGCTACCTGTCGGTCCTACTGTAGATGTGTAAGCATAATTTCCAATCTCCTGGTTACCTAATTGTCCAATACTTCCTCGTATTTTTAATAAAGAAATTTGACTAATGTTTTGCATGAAGGCTTCCTTATCTATCCTCCAGCCGAGTGAGCCGGCAAAGAAATTACCGAAACGGTTACTGGCCTGTAGCCTGGAAGAACCATCTCTTCTCCAACTTAGAGAAGCAAGGTATTTATCATTGTAGGCATAGCTTGCTTTCCCCAGTAGCGAGAATAACGCCCACCGTGATTCATTACCACCTGCAGAACCGTAGGGTGTTAAAGCTGTGCCGATACCATTGTCAAGGTATTGAAACGCGGGTGATTGATTTGGATAATTTTGCTGTGAAGCAGAAAACCCCTTGGAATCGTTGTAGATAAGCTCTGTACCTGCTAACAAATTGACTGCGTGCTTTCCTCTTTCCCAGTTATAGGTTGCAGTATTTGTCCAGTTATAATTGAAATTATCTCCGTTTGACTGTCCCAGCGAACCCGTACCATTCTGATCTCTTGATCCCCAGGTTGGATTGAATTGTTTGTAATCTGTAATAATAGCATTGGTGCCTAAATCGGTTTTGAGTACCAGGTTTTTTACCGGGGTCATTTGAAGATAGAGATCTCCCAGTAATGAATAGTTATAATAGTTTGTGTTGGTATTGGCAGCAAGTCCCACTGGATTTAATCCATCGCCGAAAAATGAAGAAGGATTGGGAAGATCCACAAAACTGCCGTCTTTATTGTACACCGGAGTTGCGGGAGACCTGAATAAAGCATACCTGATAATACTTGCCCCTGGATTCCCATCTCCATAACCATCTCCTGAACTTCCAACCTGCCTGTATTTATTATATGCAAGATTGATATTTGAACCTATTGTAAACATTTTAGAAAGATTGCTTACAATTGATGTGTGAATATTTGCTCTTTGATTGGATGAGTTCATGATCATTCCCTTTTGGTCGAAATAGGACCCTGATAGAGTGTAAGTTGTGTTTGCACTTCCTCCGCTGACTCCAAATTGAACATTAGTCATAGGCGCTGTTTTCAGTACTTCCTTCTGCCAGTTTACATTAGGAAGAGTATCCAGCATACCTAATGGTATTTGTGGCCTTCCGTCATTAAGAGCGGCAGTATTAAATGCCTTTACATATTCCTGTGTATTAGCCATTTTAATGAGATGTGCAGGCTCCTGTAAACCGGTATATGCATTGAGACTTAAACGCGGCACACCTGATTTCCCTTTTTTGGTGGTAATAAGTACTACGCCGTTGGAAGATCTTGCTCCATAAATTGAAGCAGAGGCAGCATCCTTTAAGATCGTTATGCTTTCCACATCGTTAGGGGATATTTCATTAATACCATCCTTAGTAGGAACACCATCAACTATATAAAGCGGATCGTTGTTCCCGATAGTGCCGATACCTCTTATCCTCACTTCAATAGGGTCTCCCGGCGCACCAGTTGATGATGTTACTACTACTCCCGGTGCTTTGCCCTGCATTATCTGGTCAACTCCCCCCACGGGAATGTCACTTATGCTTTTAGAATCAATAACTGATAAGGCGCCGGTAAGGTCTTTTCGTTTCTGAGTTGTGTACCCCACCACCACCACATCATTCAGCAAACCTGATGCTTCGTTAAGTACGATATTAAAAGCGGTTTTGTTTCTGGTGTTTACAGACTGTTTCTGAAAGCCAACATATGAAACCTCAAGGGTAGCTTCACCTGCTGGAATCAACAAACTGAATTTTCCGGAATCATCTGTCGTTGTGGCAAGTTTAGTGCCCTTAACTATTACCGTTACCCCGCTTAAAGCTTCGCCTTTCTGATTAGTAATTACTCCTGAAATACGTCTTCCTGATGCATCTTTTCTGCCCGTATCCTGGGCATGAGTAGTAAAAAAGAAAAGAGTTGCCAGCAATAGCTGCGTTGTAAACCTTCTTACTAAAGGGAGAAACGCGATCTGTAATTTTTTTCTCATAATGATTGATCGTTTTTATTTTAAAAATGTTATTTTATTTATTTGATTATCTTTTTAATACATTCTTTTTATAATCAGGATCCATATCGGGAGTACGCAAACCCGCCACCTCATCCGCCATCAGGATAAATATATTCCAGCACAATCCCCTGGTAGAAGGCCACCAACTATCAGTTGTGGTCCATTTTGTCGGAATAAATTCTTTGCTGAAAGGCCACTTAGGATTCAGATAAATCTCAGCCCATACACGGTTCTCCATCACTTTAGCGGCTTTCTTCCATCCATGTTTCAGACCAGCGACATAAGCGCAATATTCTCCGCGCAGCCAACTTCCGCCGTTATAATAAAATCCATCATTTCTTCCATCTGAGTAATTTTCTTCTCCGAATTTTTCAAATGGCTGATAATCCTTACTGAGATAAGCATATCCTTTTTTATCCTTTGTGAGACGAATTAAAATTGGCGCAGTAGTTCCATATTCAGGATGCGGTGAATTGGATACCTTATTGAGTAAAGGAATTTGATCAAGATGATTTATTACCATCTCATCTGTAAGAATCGGGCGATTGAATAACCAAAGAGAATAAAATTCCGGTTCAAGGTCAGTCACAGAAATAAGATCCGGATATTTTCTGTCGTACAGAAGATGTTTTCTTTTCGGATCATAAAAATTGCGGTAACCCTGTTCTGCTTTTTCGATATGAGATTCCGAAACAGGAAACCCAAGTTCTTTGATAACCCGAAGCGCAATAGCCAGCATGCCCTGGTTTACAGCAAGACGGTCGGTTTTGGGATTGAAATCAATAATGTCAACCTGGCAAAGTGGAAAGTGAGAACGGCAAATTCCATCTCCTGTAGAATCAAATTCATTTAAGACATAATCAACTGCTTTTTTTATTTTATCATGAGGTAATGTCACACCAAACCGGCGTTTATTCAGCAAGGCCCACATCAGCCATTCTATGGTGGCTTCATTATCCTTTGCCTCTACAGAGCCCATCAACGGAGTGATGATTGTCCCAATACCGCCTTTGGATGTTTGCGTTTTGCCCCATTGATTCCACAGACAAAGATTCAATTCTTTATTATAAGTGGATACTGTGGAAAAAAAACAATCTCTGTTATACATGTCAGGCATGTAATTCATATTGGGCACATTGAACGGGGCAAAATCCTGTACTGATGTGATCCAGGTAAGCATGTTGAAATTAGCGTACAACATTTTTTCAATCAACGATCCTTTGAATCCTTTTCCTTCTGCTAATTTGGCTTGTGATGATATCATAAAATCTTCATGATTTGTCCACGGTTCGATAAAAGCATAACTGGTTTTTTCAATTGCTTGTCCAAGTGGGAGAATGTTATAAGGATCGCGCCTGGGCACGTTTTCTACTATTTTAAAATCCTTTATCTGTAGGGTAGATTCTTTTCCGGACTGCGTACCAACAAACAAAGAAATACTATCATTTTCTATATAAGGGACCATGATGCTTCCTTCAAAAAGTGTCCAGTCATTTTCTTCGGTTGGAAACGCATCTATGTATTTTAAACCATCTTCCAGTTCGAGGGATTGTTGACCGTTTTTAATGCGAAAAAGTTTAAGTGCGACGGGCGTATTTCCTTTGCACAAAAAAGATATGGTATATACTTTCTGATCTTTCATAGGGGCTATAAAAGATATTCCTGATCTGCCGCCCCGGTGACAGGTTAAAGATATAAGGCTGTCATTTTTTTCAACTTCTGTGTTCCCTTCCTTTTGATAATGATCGGGCAGTTGTTGTTCGATAGTTGTGCCTGCATCAAGATTGTACATTTCTCCATAAGTCTGCCGGATATAGTTATCGTGCCTGCTTTGTTCTGATGCTGTTGCAACGGAAAATAATTCAGGATCAGGTAATTTGCGCATGCCTACAAATCCGCCACCACGGCCGCTGAAACGCCGGCGCGTTGTGCGTGTATATTGATTCTTATAACCTGCATCAGTCAGAAAGCCAACCACCTGGTTGTCGGGAGTTATCCAGCCTGCAGCCGGAAACATCTCGTGGACAAATCCTCCGGGGAAATTATCATTTTCAAAACTTGTATATTTTGAAGGGGCATCTGCCGGCCTTGCCGTTTCATCCAAAATATAAAACATATCCGGCATTGAAGGCTGAAATAAGTGGATTGTCTTTTTGATAATGTTATGATGAATCACTTCATACTTCACACTCACTTCAAGATTTGCATCAAAATCTTTTATATAAGAATTCCTGGTAAGCGTGATGAGTGTATCATTCCCTGTCCATTTTTCACCTTTCCACGAATCAAGTGTGGCAGTGGTGCTAAGATCGAGGTTGAATAATTTTATAGAGAACTCTTCTGAGCGGGTAATTCTTAATTGATTTCCTTGATAAACATTTACATAAAATCCATGCCGGGCATCTCCTGTTATTTGTAAATGTAACGGCGCTTTTTGAGCGAATGAGCAATCTCCGAAAAAGGATTGACAAAGTAAAAAAGCAGCGAGCGTAGCTTTGGTAATTGAAAGATGAAGCAATCGTAATTTAAACATATCAACCAATTGAGGGGATAAAACTACCTTTTACCACCGGCGAACCAGTACACTATAGTAACATTTCACTGTACTATTGTTTCATTTTTGGTGTAAAAGAGCAGTATTTTGGATAAAATAAAAAAACTGGTGAATTCTTAAAATCGTATGAGTAAAAATATTCAATATTTAATATTCAATAGTCGATGTTGAGGGTTTAAAAACGGTGCAAACCTGAAATCAGAGTTTACTTTTTTCAGAGTATAAATTTTTCTTTGCTGTTTTAACTATTGAATATTTTTTCTTGATTTCCACCTTCCTTGAATATTGATCATTGGCTATTGAGTATTTTTTCTTAATCTTTACTATCCTCTCACCGTATTCTTCTCTCGGTATTCATTAGGCGAGCAATTATAAATTTTCTTAAACTCTCTGAAAAAGTATGATTGATTATTAAACCCTGTTCTTAAAAATATTTCTGAAACATTAAAATTGGTGGTGGTTAATAAACGGGCAGTCGCTTTTAGCCGCAGATGTTTTATGAATTCTCCCGGCGTCATTGCTGTGAGGGTTTTTAGCTTTCGGTACAATTGCATCTTGCTCATACAAAATTCCTTCTCAAGAAAAACCGCATTCAATTCTGCATCTTCAAGGTTTTGCTCGATTACCTGGACCAGTTTGGTTAAGAATTCCTTATCACTCTCCGGCATGTCAGTCTCATTCAGTAAATCAGAAGATGAATTGCTTCTAAAAATGCCATGTAATTTTTGATGGTATTCCAATAGTTTCCGGATTCTTACTTTCAGATGCGCGGTATTAAAAGGCTTGGGGATGTATGCATCGGCGCCTGCTTCATATCCCTCAATACGATGATCTTCGCTACCTCTTGCCGTAAGTAAAATAAAAGGAACATGGCATGTTGCTGTATCATTTTTTATTTTATTACATAATTCTAATCCGTTCATATTGGGCATCATTACATCGCAGATAACAATATCTGGTAGTATTTTATCGATCAGTTCCAATGCTTCTTGTCCGTCTTCTGCTTCATAAACTATGTAATCTTCTTTTAAAATATCTTTTAATAAAAAACGAATCTCAGGCTCGTCTTCTACTACGAGTACATTTTTTTTATCCTGATCCAGCAAATCTTCAAGAATGGCATCTTTATTATTTTCTTTGGTAGAAACGGGGTGATCCATCTCGTTGTAAGTGGTGATGGTCTGGTACAAATAAGACGGCTGATCGCTGATGGTATGTTTATTAATAACTCCCTGCTGATCATCATCGCGTAAGGGAAGAAATACTTTAAAAGAAATCCAGCCATTTTCGCTGCAGGCAGTTATTTTTCCATTGAGCATGGTAACCAATTGCCTCGTGAATGCGAGGCCAATACCGGTTCCAAATTTATCTGAACTTGAATTATCTTTCGAAGCAATATAAAATTTATCAAACAACTGATTGAGTTGCTCCGGTGGCAACTCAATACCCGAATTAGCAACTGTTATTTCCAGTTCTTTAGTGTTCTTGTTTTCATTTGCCGTAAAAATTACCTGTTCATTTTTACCGGAATATTTAAAAGCGTTTGATAAAAGATTAAAAATTATTTTTTCCATTTTATCCTTATCCGCCATGCCGCGCATACCTTTATTAATATCAAGATCGTACTGAATGTTATTTTGTTCGCTCAAAGCCATAAACGGTTCAGCAAGGTTGCTCAATAATTCTGTTATATCTAAAAAGCTATACTGATTTTCAAAAAAACCTTCTTCTACTTTTCTAAATTCTAACAGTTGATGAACGAGGTAAGTGAGTTTGGAGGCCTGTTGATGAATTAAGGATAAAAAATAAGCTCTTTCTTTATCGGACTTATGATTTACGGGTTTGTCTAAAAAGCGTTCCGCAGCGCCCATAATGAGAGTGAGGGGTGTTTGTAATTCGTGTGCTATATTGGTGAAAAATCCAAGCCTGTTCTCATGTATCTCATCCTCTTTTTTCCTCATTACGTGTTCTACCTCTAACTGATGTTTTATTTCCAGTTTATTTTTTCTGTACCTGTATATGGTATAAATAATTACCGAAATAAATAATGCATAAACTAAAAATGCATAAGGAGTGAGCCAAAAATATTGTTTCACTTCGGCCTTCAGCAAAGGCATTTCTTTCGTCCATAATCCTTCGCCATTACTCCATTTTATTTTTAAGATATAATTACCTGGCAAAATATTACTGTACATAATCTTTCCTGAAGTTCCCGCATAATGCCATGCTTTATCATATCCTTCCAGATAGTAGGCATATTCGCATTTATCAGCATTTAAAAAACTGAGCGCTTTTATATTCAGTTCAAAAAAATTATCCTTCCGGCTTATGGAGTAGTCGAGGGGTTGGCTACCGTCTGCATTCAAAACTATTAAGCCGTTTTCTTTTGCAGATTTACCTCCTATTGAAATGTCCGATATACATAGATTGGGGAGCCAGTCGGATTTGTGAATGTTTTGTGGCAAAAAATTATTGAAGCCATACGTGCCGCCAAAAAATAAATTGTCAAGGTTGTCTTTCCACACCGCTCCATCGCAGAATTCATTACTTTGCAACCCATCTGATTGCTGGTAGTATGATATTTTAAGATCCTCAGGGTCTACTTTTGCAAGTCCTTTGTTGGTGCTCACCCAAATTTGTTGCAACCTGTCTTCTTCAATTGCATGAATGGTATTATTAGGCAATCCGTTTAAAGTGGTTAATTTTTTAAAAACAGGTTCCGCCTGCAACGCATCACTGTTATTAATAACGTTAAGACCATAGCTGGTACCAATCCAGATTCTGTCCCTGCTGTCTTTGAAAACAGAAAGTACATCATTATTAGACAAACTTCCTTCGTATGTAAATGCTTTGAAGTTTTTAAATTTCTTTGTTTTTTTATTTAATAAACTAAGACCACCATAGCGGCAACCAATCCACAATTGATTTTCATCGCCCGCTGCAAGTGAATAAATAATATCGTTGGCGGGCCCGGAATCGCTGTTATTAAAAGTAAATTTTTCTAAAAAGGCGACGGAGAGATTTCCATTTTGATCTTTATGGATTTTTAAATGTATTAGCCCGTAACCGCTGGTGCCAAGCCATAGTGAATGATCAATATCCTGGAAGATGGCATACACTGATCCGAACTCCGGCCATGCATCGTATTCTTTTATGGAAGACCATTTATGGAATCTTTTAGTTTTCAGGTCATACACGCCGATACCTTTACCATCAGTTCCAATGTAAATGAGATCATCATATCCCTTTTTTAATGCATAGACTGCATTGTTATCAAGATCTGCCGGCGCCTGATAATACTGTTTCTTCATATCGCCATTTGCTGCAGACCAAAAATTTTGCATCATGATAATTCCGCTCCCTTTTGTGCCCACCCATAAATTTCCATTCTCTTCACAAAAAGCCCTGACAGATTTGTTGTAGGGCATCCCGTTTTCAGAAGTGGCAACGGTTCCAAAAGATTTTGTTTTAGGATATATTTCAATGATACCATTTCCATCCGTTCCATACCATAAAATGTCTTCGGTACCCAATGCCCAGGAAGTAATTTTTATGTCCTGCATTTGTTTTGTTTCAGTTGCAAGAAATTCAGAGGGCACAAAATTATTATCAAATACGCTGTATCCTTTGGAAGCCCATGCGAGCAGATAATGATCCCTGTAAAAGATCATAGTACTCAGACTGTGCGGAATTTGCATTACCTGTTTTTGCGTAAGTGTGGCGGTATTTATTGAGGATAGTTTATCATCGGATGTAGTAAAAAAAACTTCATTTTTAATAACAAAGAAATTGGTGATATTTCTTTGTTTCTGGAAGGTATATAATAATGAAAAATTATTTCCATTACGGGTAAAAACATCTAACTGGCCATTACTGTTCAATATCCATAAATGATTGGCTGCATCGAAAGTGAGTTTGTTGATTTTTGAATTGTGCTGTGGAAGTTTGCATGTCCGGAAAGAATCTGAAACTGCGTCATAATAATTCAGACCGCTTTTTTGGCTGAGGCAATAAACAGTACCCTGGCCATCAACCGCAATCGCATACTCCTGTTCACTTACTTTGCCCGGCTGATATTGATTATAAAAATAGTTGTAAAATTTTCCTGTACGTTTTTCGTATCGTGAAATTCCTTCAATAGTACTTATCCAAATATTACCGCGCTTATCTTCAGTTATATTTTGAATTACATTACTACCAATACTTTTAAAATCATTGTCTTTGCTATAATTAAATACATGAAAAGTTGTGCCGTCATACATATTCAATCCGTCCCAGGTAGCTACCCACAGTATATTATCTGCATCTTTGAAAAGCTTGTTGATAGAGCTGTTGGAAAGACCGTTACGGTTATCGTAATGCTGAATAAAAAATGGATCAACAGGAATCGATTTTGCCTGCAGGCAAAAGAAAAACAGAAAACAAAAAGTATAAAAAAGGTCAAGGATCCGTCTCATTAGCATTAAAATTGGAGACCCAACAAATATAGATGATTTTAAAAATAAATATTTTTCCCGACTTCTGCACTTTTCATTCGGAAAAAGTGCCGGTATTGACTATCAGTAAATCACACTGAAAGAAACGGTGTTTGTGTTTGCAGTCGTGCATCATCTTTGATAAATGTCAGGCCAAAGTATAGCGCTATAAAAGTGATTGCTTTCGGGGTAATTTTTAAGAAAGCACTTGAACCTGATTACCTTGTTTCATAAATTATTTCAGTAGCTACATGGTTCTATTTTTTATGTAGCATTCTATGAACAACAGAAATAATTTATAAAATTTTATTTTCATCCACCATAAATGCACGGGTACTTACTGTATAGTCCCCGCCGTTTGCATCCTTGTATTTAAGGTCAAGATAGTATGCCCGGTAACCTTTTTCGGGGAATTTTTCTGTTGTTTTTATCCTGGCTTTGTGGCTGATATTGAGGTCTTTACTTTTCCATAATTCATTTCGGAAATCCTTATCATCTGAATCAGCATACCATAAAGTAGCGCCTAACAGAATATCTTTTGAAGCATCAACTGTTATTTTTACGCCCTTTTTGCTTTCAGAAGTGTTCCACTTACAAAGAGGGTAGGCTCCATGTTGCATCGAAATTCCAAAGAATGCACTTAATGCTGAAAAAGCAGACGTCCCGTCACCCAGGCCATGCCCGGCATTGGGTACATAATGTATCAGGTTGTCGCCGGGTATATCTTTCAGGTAATTCTTTACGTTGTCAATCACCCAATACGGGTCGTTGGTGCCCATAAACAACATCTTCGGCATTGTCAACTTATCTCTATATGAATAAGGATCTATCATGGTCACTAAAGCATTCCCATTCTCCGTGCCCATTCCCTGCACGATACCTAACTTTACATAATCTTCAATTTCCACGCTATATTCTCCATAGGCATCAAGCTGATGTTTGAGATTTACCGGCATGTTTAAAATATCTATTACCATAGGCCCTATAGCCTGCACTCTTGGGTCGCTGGCGCCGGTAAGCCAGGTAGTCCAGCCACGTTTGGAAGCGCCTGAAATTACAAACCGGTTGATGGGATGCTGTAGATTTTTATTTGAAAATTCCTGTACGGCATCCATTGCCTTTACTGCACTTTTAACCATTGGAAAAAGTAACGGCCATGTGTAATCGTTATCTTCTTTAAACTGGTGCAATGTATATGAGATCAATGCGTCTTCTGTTAAGCTATCATACAAAGGCTGGTTGGGTACCTGCCTTATAATCGCTACGATCGCTTTATTTTTTTCAGCCACTGAGATAAACATTTTGGCAAGGTTGTCATCTCTTTTGTTCCAGTTAGGCTGTTCATTTTTATCTGAGCCACCGGTGATAAATAATAATGCCCCATCGTAATTATTTTCCTTAGGTGATAATATAGTTAACTGATGCCGCCATGTATATTGTCTCCATTTTTGAGAAGTCAATAACAGGTCGTATCCCTTTACTCCGTGGATCTCAAAGGAATCTTTTATTTCCCATTGATAAGCCGGGTCCGCTTTATGCAGGTAATGCTGCAATGCAGAAGCAGGCGTTAGCGTATCCTGCGCCGAAATATTAAAAACGAAAAAGATTTGTACAATCAAGGCTGCCGAAGACGATAATAATAATTTTTTCATTTGAATTTATTTTTGTTTTTAAATGGACAGATATTCTTAATTATTGAGCTCCTGTTTTTATATTTTTTGTGATTCACTGTTATTACTTCATTGTATTGTAAAATACTTGCAAACCATAAAATCTATTTGTTCTGTGGCGGAGGATTCGTTTTTAACCATTTTAATACTTCGTTAATGTAGATGTCACCAGTCATTTCGCCTAAGCTCGTGCGACAGATGTAATCGTATCTTTTAAAGCTATTAAAGTCGACTTTGTCCAAAATGTATCCAAAGGCGTCATTCGTAAGTCCGAATAAAAAAGGTTGTTTGGTGTTCATGTGTCGTTTTACATAATATCCAATATTGGGCAGCGCTTCACCGGGGATGGTGAGTACCTGGGCAGTACCAATGTTCAAAAGGTTAATTCTGGTGGCAACTGAGTCAATACTTTTAGACTTAAATTGTAAAGGTGAATGTTCAAAGATGAACTTCATTCCTTCATTTTCCAATGGGAACATGATTGTGCGGCTGGCACAGTAAATATCAGGGTTGACCTGTACCGGTGCCGTGGAAACTATTCTCAGGGCTTCATCGGCCAGGAGATCTCCAATCCTGATACATTCATTCCAGTCATTCGCTTCGCCACCATCGGGCAGACGATTGTCTGCGGTAACCATTCCTCCCTGCGCACTATTCATAAAAATAGCCACACCTCCTCCCTGCGCAGCGATTCTGTCATACAACGGGCCACATAAGTCCGGGCTTAGAATGCCTCTTGAAGAACCAATGATTTCAGGATGGATGGCATAGTTTATTAAAGTAGCGATTGGCTTCCCTTTATTTTTGCCGGATGTTGCAAGCACCTGGAGCACACTGCATCGTGGATCATAAAGCTGTGGAGCATAATAATTATAAGAAATTTTTCCGTTCGCTTCTCCGATTGCTGTTTTCAAAGATGCGGGTTCAAGGTTCTGAATCGCTTCATTTACTGCATCCGCTATCTGATGAACACACCAGTCAAGATATTTCAGGTCAACGGATGACTTTCCATTTTCATCGGGGAATCCATAAGCATCCGGAGCGCTGTGTGTATGTGTAGCTCCGATAAGAATATTTTCAGCGGGAATTCCTTTTATTAATGCTCTTGACTTATCACCTAACACAGCCGGCCACCCCAGATTGTCTATACTTACAATTGCGATGCGGGTGGTGCCTTTTTCCAAAACGATCGCCCTCGCGTAAAGATCTCCTTTTTTTATAGTCGTGGGTTTAGGAATTCCGATTCCGCCGGATACGGGCAAAAGAGGATCAGGTGTTATCATCCGTACCGCAACGCCTGCTTTAAAAGTCTGCGCCTGCGCACCAATAGCGAAGAAAAAAACAGGAATGATAAAAGCAACAAGAATCTTTTTTATAGATCCTTGTATCCTACGTTGAAGCAATAATGTTTTCTTGTCATAGATTTTTAAATCCATTTACTGTTTTTTAGAATTATCTAATGATTTTGGTGAATAATTTTACCATGGTTTCCCGGTTCCCTGCAAGAGCCACATTTTTGACCACGCACTATTTTTACTGCCATCTGCGCCAAAGCCTGAATAAGATGTCACTTCCAACTTATTTGCTGCTGCCTGTTCATTAGCACTGTTGAGATTTTGTTCAGCTTTTGGATAATAAAATCTTACTGGTAATTCGGGAGCAATGGTACGTCCTTGTACACCATGTATTTCCGGAAATCCTGTTCTTCTAAAATCAAACCATGATTCTGTGGCGTTCGTCCAGTTGGCTATCCACTTTTGTTCCATGATTTGTTTTTGTGTGTTATCAAAAACAACCCCGGGTTGTGTAATGTAATTTGAATATGTGCTGCCTAAGCCCCATGCATCAAACGATGATTTAATAGCGGCATAATATTCTGTTTCCGCATCGGCTGCTGTCCAGCCTTTAATGGCTTTGGCCTCTGCAATAATAAAATGTACTTCTGCCGCAGACATGAGACGTGCCTTTAAAAGGGGACCCTTGGGGTCTCTGTAGATATCATTTAACCATGATACATGAGTATTTCGCGAGGCCTGGTTTAAGTCGGGGCTTAAGTTATAAGCCTGTGGACCTGTCAAGGCTACCGGAAGGCCGACATAGTTGGGATCCTGGTTGATGTCATTGGGTGTGAGTGCCCTGCTTGAAAGAATGTCTGGTGAAAGGTAACGTACTCTTCTGTTTTCTCCATTGACCACCGTATCTGTGATATAGTCAGTACGAGCCGGGAGATTGTCGTCTACCTTTAAAAATACCTGAACTTTGGCTGCAAAAATACCTAAACGAGGATCCTGCAACTCCTGCAAAGCGCTTACAAATGTGTTACACATTTTTAATCTCCTGTAATTACTGCTATCAGAATCGTAGTTGACATTATTGGGCCATGAATTATCGTTGCTGTTGCCTGCAAAAGACATGGTAGCATCATCGGAGGCAGCCGTAATGATTGGATAATCTGTTGGATTGCCCATGATCATTTCTATCCCGGTTTTAGCGTCCGCCGGCAATTTTTCTGATATTCTCATATAATATCTTAACGCTAAAGAATTGGCGAGTTTTCTCCATTTTGCAGGATCGCCATTGTAATACAAATCCACACTTCCCGGATTATTTGAATATTCACCTTTCGGTTTAGAAAGCAGTGTGTTAGCAGTTTTTAAATCAGCCAAAATACCTTCATATATTGTCTTCTGATCATCATAAGCAGGGAAAGTTTTGTCCTGACCGCCTTCGTCTCCCTGTAAAGCGGTAGTGTAAGGTACATCCCCGTATAGATCCGTTAAGAGGCCAAATACCATTGATTTCATTACCAATGTAATTCCCTGCTGAAATTCATCTTTTGATTCTACAGCTTTGTTATAGACGTATTGGTTGTTTCTTAATATATCGTAATAAGCAACCCACGGATTATCACCTCCCCAATCATAATTATTATGGCCTGAGCCCCACCCGTCTTTTTGAGTGTATTGCATTACTCCGGCAATATCACCATAGCCAAGGCCCACAAAAGTTTTTCCTGTTTCAGAAAGCACCGTAGACAATACGAGGCTTGGATTGGTAGTGGCCGGGTCGGCTCCATTAGGGTTTCCATTTAATTTTTCTAAATGCTTGACACAGGAAAACGTAAGCCCGCAAAGAAGGATGTATAATACGATATGAAATTTATAAATTGACTTCATGATCATTAGTTTTAATGTTAGTTTTAAAAAGTGACGTTTAACTTAACACCGATAGGAATTGCCCAGGGTGTTACATTATACCTCTCTATTCCCTGTTTAAATTGTATTCCTCCGCCCTGAACATCAGCGCTTGGCTGGTAGGCATTCTCAGGGTCTATTCCAATCTTGGCAGCTGTCCACAGAATAATATTACGGCTATACACTGATACGGTAGCATTCTGTATTTTTAAAGCATTCGACAAACGAACGGGAATCCCATAAGAGAGTGATACTTCACGAAGCTTCAAATAAGACGCTGAAAATAATTCAGCTTCGGTAAAATCCCAGGGATTTGATGCTGCGTAAGGCACCGGTAAAGTTGCATTTGGATTGGAAGGGTCAGTTCCGAGCACATTCTCTCCAAGATTTTCAATGTAACCCGTCGGATTTCCGCTTGCATCGTACCCCGAAGCATACACGCCCGGAATTATTAATCCCCCGTAAGGAAGCTTGATTCCGCTATACTCAAATGGGAAGCTTGTATGTTCTGGTGTAGGCCATCCAACCCGTGGAAAATGGTTGCCTTGAACCTTAATTAGTTGATCTGCGTGAGCTACTAAATAATCACGAAGTTCTTTTCCGCTCATGCTGCCGGCATTAAGAAATTGATCCAGTTGCAGAGAGGCATTTCCATTTTCCATTCCATAGCGATACGTCTGCGATACAAACTGGCCACCGTTTCTCCAATCGAAAGACAAGTTCAGGCTCCAGTTTTTCCAATTGATAGTAGTTTGCAAACCCATTATAAATTTTGGATTAAAATTGCCAATCTTATTTTTCGTATTATGTGCATCAATACTTGACCATTTAGCTCCTCCATCAGAAAATTCAAGCAATGGATATCCATAATAAGGTGAAGATTTGTCTGTGACAGTCCTTAATTTAGGCCCATAAATATCTCCTACATCTTCCCCTACATAAGTCCACGCGCCACCTTTGGCATCTTCCCAAAAAGTGAAATAAGGCATTTCGTTGGCAAGTTTTATTATCCTGGTGCGGTTACGCGTCAGGTTCGCATTGATGTCCCATCTAAAGTTTTTGCTCTGTATGGGAGTGCCGCCAAGAGATAATTCGATTCCACGGCTTCTCACCAGGCCGGCATTGATATTTTTGGAACTATATCCTGATGAAGGTGGAAGTTGTGTAGTGAATATCTGGTTGCTATTTTCTAAGATATAATAGGTAGCTGAAAAATTGAGCCGGTTTTTGAATAAAGTAACATCTAAACCACCCTCGTACGAAGTTGCTATCTCTGGTTTTAGATCTGGATTCAATAGTGTTCCGGAAGTAGATAATCTTGGGATGTCTCCCCAGGTGCCTGCGTTTGATAATACGCTCAACAATTGATACGGCGAGGCGTCATTACCCACTTGTGCAATGCCCGCTCTTAATTTAATGAGATTGACATCAGAGGAAGTAATACCTGCTATCTTATTCATCAACAGGCTAAGAGATGCTGACGGATAAAAGTAGGGCGCTACATTTGGAAGTGTGCTGGACCAATCATTACGTCCGGTAACATCAACAAATACCCTGTCCAGGAAGCCCAATGAAGCCATTCCATAAATGCTATTCGTTCCTTTCTGAAACGAGAGGCTGTTATAATCAAGAGAAGCTGGCAAAATATTTTGAATTGTGTAAACATTCGGCACAATCAGCCCGGTTCCGTTTTTAGTGGCATTCCTGATAGAACTGCTCTTTTCATATCGCATGCTCCCTCCTGCTGAAACAGACAAGTTAAAATTCTTTAATTCTTTTTTATAGGTAGCGAGGAAATCAGCGTTGCGTTCAAAAGATTTAAGATTGATTAATCCATAAGCGCCACGCGGGTCTCCCGTGTAACTGGTGGGTATTTTAAATTCCCTTTGTTCAGAATAAGTGTCCAAACCATAGCGAAATCGCATGCTGAAATCCGGAGCTATCTGCCAATCTCCCTGAATATTGCCATATAACCTGTCCCTGACAAAACTGTTCTTAACTTCGTATGCCAGGAAATAAGGATTGTTGAACGTATTATCTTGTGATCGCTGCTGCAATCCTTCCTTTCCCGGTACCCAATAATCTTTCAGGTCATTAATATCAATATGAGGAGACATCGCATAAGCCCATTGCAGGGGATTCGTACCTCTTTCACCGGCCGGCCTGCTGTTAGAATTATTTCTACTCAAATCAATATTGGTACTTAGCCTTAGTTTGTTATTCACTTTTATAGATGAATTAATATCGATTGTATTTCTGAAGAGATCTGAGTTCGGAATAATTCCTTTGTTAGTCATATTGGAATAGGAAAGACGATAATTGTAAGCGTCTGTGCTATTTTCAACGGAAACGCTGTTGTTGGTGGTAATACCTGTTTGTACGAAATCCTTGACGTTATTAGGATGCGACACCAGGGGCAATGGAATCGGCTTACCTTTATCATCGAGGGGACTGTTCCATTGTACCGCCGTATATCCTCTGTCTAATTCTCCACCGTAAGTACCGCCCACATCTTCCTGGATTAGCCCTCCAAACGGATCAGTTAAAATATTTCCTGTTAATTCTACAGGTATTGCAGAAAACTGACCTGAACCATATTTATTTTGCCATTTCAAAAATTTATAGGGCATATCAAAGACCGTACTCGATGTAACGGAAACGGTTAATTTGTTGACACCCCGTCCATTTTTGGTGGTGATTAATACGACACCATTACCGGCACGGGAACCGTATAAAGCCGCTGCGCTCGGTCCTTTTAAAATAGTTACACTTGCCACATCATCCGGGTTGATGCTTGAGATGGCGTTACCGAAATCAACGCGGTTGTCTGTTCCTACGTCAGAGACATTGTTAAGCGTGTTAGCAATAGGTACTCCATCTACCACGAACAAAGGCTGGTTATCGCTGCTTAAAGAATTGGCGCCACGAATTACCATACTCACAGAAGATCCCGACCCACCGGTTTGGCTTATGGTAACACCTGATACCTTACCGGCTAAAGAATTTAAAACATTTTCCTGGGCTACACGATTTATATCTTTTCCAGCTACTTCTCCAATTGAATATCCGAGTGATTTTTTTTCTCTCGAAATTCCAAGTGCAGTTACCACCACGTTCGAAAGTTCCTGCGAAGATGTTTTTAAAACCACATTTATCACCGTCCTGCCGTCTAAGGCTATTTCCGAAGATTCATAGCCAACAAAGCTTATGGTTAATACAGCGTTAGGTTTCGAAACCTTTAATGAAAAGGTGCCATCTCCCTTGGTTGTCGTAACATTATTCGTTCCGTTTTCCCGAATGGTAGCTCCACTTAGTGCACCTTTTTCGTCGCGAACTGATCCATTAATGACAACATCTGCAGCATGATGCAAGGCATTATGATGAGAATGCGCTCTCTCGGAAGTGCCCTCCAAGTCATTGGCGGGTGCGCTCAAATCCGGTGTACCTTCGCCGAAAGCAATGGAGGAAACGAGGCAAAATAATATTGCCGAAAATAGTTGTTTTATCAAGTTTTTATTTTTCATAATCTTCGTTTGAAGGTTAATTAAAAAAATGGTTAGGGTTGTTTTTCAAGAATAAGTCCTAACGGTGCAGCTCCGAGGCCGGGAAATTGTACTGTGATTGAAAGGTTTAAATCCGTACTGGTAATGCTATTGATCCAATGAGGATCCTTTTCCTGTTTAGATGAAATTAGCTCCACTACCGCATCGTAGATGGTGAGATCCCACTTGCCACTATTTCCGGCAACAGGAAGAATGAGATCAGTACATCCCGTAATTCCATAAGTTCCGTCGGCGTTAAAAGAATAGATGTTATCTGCAGTGCATACTATTGCTTGAGCAATAGCCGGATTTCCGAGAGCCTGCCCAAGTAAAGGAGCCAGCGCAATCATGCTTGTTCCCGCCGGAATCTTTTGACCTGCGATCTTAACATCAACTGCGATGACGAGATCTTTTTGTTTCCAATTACCCGTAACCCATTCATGATTTTTATTTTTGAAGTTTGCCTTTTCATCTGCCGTATCTTTTTTACAGGATGCAAAAAGAAATATCAGTAGTATCAGCAGTGCATACTTTGCTACGAATTGCTTTTTTTTCATGATTTTTTATTTAATTGTTACGAGTTCAATTTTTAAAAAATTCTGGTTTTATCATAGTGCCATAGTTATAAATGGGTAAATTTTTGACTTTTCTTAAGGTAAAAATTTGCCGTTTTATCCAACTAATTAATAATTGCAGTAAACAGACTTTTAATGTGAATTTGTATTTAATTACTTCAAAGTCACCATGATTCATTTTTTTATAGGACCATATAACAGGAATCGAATTACCGTATTCCCTTTTCTTCCAGGTATTCGATGAGCTTTTCAGGATGATTTGTCTGCAATCCATCCACTCCCTGTTTCAATGATTTTTCCCATTTTTCCGGGCCCTCATCGTTACCTTGCACATCGACCCAAACTGCGATCGTTCTTTTGTGCATAAGGTTTACGGTCTCGTTATTATATGCGTTATCCACTATATCGACAGGCCTTTTATCCAGTAAAGTGTTGAGCTGAGAAATATTCATATTTTCGGGAAGGCTGGCCATCAGAGGAATTCGCGGTGCTACTTTTTTCCATTGCCCGTATTGTTCTTCTTTGTTCAAATAAACAACCAGGTTATTTTGCATACCTGCTTCCTTTATCAACCGGTAAGATTCAGCCACATCTGCTTCTTTAAAATCCAGGTAAATATTGATTTTTCCTTTACATAAATTCAATACACTTCTAAAGTCGGGAATGCGATAGGTGGTCGTATCCACTTTATCATTTGATTTTATTTTCAGGTCTCTGATTTCACTGTAATTCAAATCTTTTATCAGCCCCTTTTTACCTGTCATCCTGGTTGTGGATTCATCATGCATTATTACCAGGTGACCATCTTTTGTGGTACGTAAATCTATTTCTACATAATCTGCACCTTCTTTTATAGCCTCTTCATATGCGGCCAAAGTATTTTCAGGAAATTTCAGATGGCTTCCCCGATGTGCTATTACAATCAATTTGTGTTTAGTTTTCGGCAATGGAGTTGGTTGCGGTACCGAAAAACTTTCACCGATGTGAGATGTAACAAAGCTATTCTTGAGATCATTAGACTTAACAACATTGGCAAACATAAAAGCCAATAGAATAATAGAAAGTTTTCTCATAAGTAAAATAAATGTTTTATGAATTCTCGGTGACTGATCCCTTTATCAAGCAGTTAATACGTGAGTATTAACTTATTTCGTTAGTTGCGGGATATTGGCTTAAAGTAATAACGGCAAAATATTAAATGGATAGAGTTCTTTTTCCTGCATATTTCCCGCCATTTGTTGAAACGAATTTAAAGTAGTTTTACTAAGGCTTAGTGGCTAATATTGTCATAGAATTGTAGGATGTTACCCAATTAGACGCGGGAAAAGGAATAACCGGCAAGAAGTAGAATTTTCAGGTCAGAAGGTCCGTTTAAAATCAGGTTTTGGGTACCAGGTCAGGATTGACAACAACGTATTTGATCGATTCCAGATGTTCTTTTCGTTGGTAAGAGTAGGTGATGTGCAATAATCCATCAGATGCCTGTAGCATGGAAGGATAAGAAAAACTTCCGTCACCTTTCTTTACTTTCTCGAGATGCGTTTTCCATTTCCATGTTTTCCCTTGGTCATCAGATAAATAGAGGCTTATTTGATAACGCCCGTCATCAATATCATTGCCAATAAATGCCCATCTTCCATCACGAAGCTTGTAGACTTGCACACTGGCGGTATTGGGAATCTGTGATTTTTGTGCGGCTGTCCAGGTCATCCCGGAATCGTTAGACTCGCTGATTTGCACTCTTGAAGGTTCATCTCCGTTATCGCGCATGTAGGCCACAATCGTACCATCCTTTTTTTGAATCAAAGAAGGTTGAACATTGCCTCTTCCAACGATCGGCAGGCTTGAATGCCACTTTATTCCATCATCATCGGAGATGGCAACTAAGGACATATTAAACCCATCTGAATACAAGGGAAGCAGTATTTTATTCTCACCTGACAGTAATGGTTTAATTCGTGTCATCCAGCCAATGCTTCGTTTTCCTTCATCCTTACTTGCTTCTATTATCATATTGTCGTATTGCGGTGCATAAGCTGCCCATGCCGAAGTGCCAGGCGGCAGGTCTTTGAATTTAGATTTGACTTCTTTTGCAAAACTGTCATCCTGTTTTAGCAAAATATTATCCTGCCAGTTCCAGACTGGTGCTCCGGTTTTAGCGTAATCAATTGATGTTTTGTACCTGAGAATTGAGCACTCCCACCGGTTGGCTTGCACGGCAATCCACACAAGAAATAATTTTTTTTGATGGTTAAGAAAGAGTACCGGATTGCAATCGGGGATATTGTAAGTATCAGCCATCAGGAATGGCTTGCTCCATGAGGCATCACCCTTTCTTAAACGCGCTCCCATAATTTTTACATCATCGGCCGTCCGTTCGCCGGTGCCTTCAAACCATGCAGCGAGAAAATCACCATTGGGAAGATCTACCAACGTGCTGCCATGCGTATGTAGCTGCTGAGGTGGAAAAATAAGAATGCCTTTGACTATAGGAGATTGTGAAGTTGGGGATTGGCCATAAGAAATGCCATCCATTAAGAAAATCAACACAACTAAAATTTTAAATTTTCTCATCGTCTATTTAATTTAAATAATCCTTGCAAGCATATTTTAATGGGTACTTTAGGGTATTTTAGTCTATTTGAATCCCCTTTTTGGTGTCTCACTTGTATCAATATAGTAAAATAAAATTCCGGTTTTTTCTTCATTTACTGTAAAGAAATTTCTTTCATGAAAAGCACAAGCGAGACGCTTGCGCTACTAAAACAAACAATACACCTTGCGCCAATTAGTGGATAACTGGGCGTGAACGATGTATGGTTTGCTGTTCTTCAGGAATTAGGGACAATACAAATTTAATAAAGGGCTTATTTTTTTTAACCACACTTCCGTTTATTAAAAGATTAAAACCATCGGTGCAAATAATAACTTCCTTGCCTATCTTGTTTTTATAAATTATTTTGGCTCGGGTATCTACATTAATCTCTCTTCCATTTTTGAAGAGCCTAATACTTTTCAAAAACCTATCAAGTATTGCAATGGAATCTTTTGCATTCACTTTATTGGTCTTTATTTGCCCATCAAATTGAATAGTAAAGTTTTCACACGGAACACTGATAAATGTTGTTGTATGAAAATTAACACTAAGAACCAAGATTGATTCTTTCTCATTTGACTGACCAAAAGAGAAAATTGAAAACAACAAAATAAATACAAGGAAAAAATAAATTTTCATTCTATTTCTATTTTTTTTAATCCCGTTCAGGTTTAGGTACCCCTTTTGGAGCGTCTCCTTTGTGCCACCACAGTAAAATAAAATTCTGGTTTTTTCTTCATTTACTGTAAAGAAATTTCTTTCATGAACAGCACAAGCGAGACGCTCTAAAACAAACGATACACCCTTGCGCCTAGGGGTGAACCCTTGAATGCTTAAAACTTATGAATTTAGTCATCACTTATTTCTTATCACTCATTTCCTTATAACTTATCACTCATAACTTAGCATTCACAACTCTTCCACCTAATCTCCCTTCTTGATAAAAGCAATCAAATCTGCCATTTGTTGCTTACCAATTCTTTTTTCAAAATCATTTGGCATTGGAGAAACATTTAAAGTTCTGATGGATCGTATATCCTTTCTCGCAATGGTTGTTTTTACACCTCCCTGGCGGTTCAGAACAATAGCATTTGATGTTTCCGAAACGATAATCCCCTGTAACATAGTTCCGTCATTGAGTACGAGATTCCATAATTCGTATCCGTGTGAAATAGAAAGGTTGGGATCCAGTATGTTTATCAAAAGATTCTCCGGGTTCCAACTCTGAACGGTACCCAGGTCGGGGCCAAAGGCAACACCCATCTTACCTCTCACCTGGTGGCATACCAAACAATTGGCTACATAAACCGTCTTACCTTTATCCGCATTACCTTTCAAACTAAGTGAGGTTTCATAATCCCGGATGACCGGAGTACGATCTTCCTTTTTAGTTGACAATAACGTTCTGGCGTATTCCTTAAGTGAGTCGGGAATATCCCGCATAAGTATTACCGTTACAGGCCATCCTAACTCACCTCTTGTTATATTTCCGTTTGCGATGTTTTGCAGCAATAAAGAAAGTCGCGGTACAGAAAAAGGCTCAGTAATAAATGTATTTAGGGCAGCATCCCTGATGCCGGGAGATAAAGACGGCCAGTTTTTCAATAAGAATACTGAAACCGTTGTGCCTGGAATTTTGTTAAGAGCTTGAATCGCCGCTAACTGAATATCCGTTGGTCCATCCGGGGTAATTAAACTTTCCAAAAACGCTACATTATTTGTAGGAATTTGAAGGGCCATCAGATTAACAGCCTCTGCTCTTTTGTCCGAAGAAATGTTTTTATTAGCTGCGATTCTTTGAGCCTCCTGCATTACAATTGGCGCCATCGGACTGTTTGAAATACCAATAGCTTCCAGCATACTCCTGGCGCTTCTTCTGATATTTACATCAGGATGATGAAGGCATACATTGATCAACAACTGCCTTTCTGAGCTAAAACCTTCGGGAAGTGACTTCCTGTTTTTAAGCCCTTCCGCGAGGCCTTCTAATAAAGATGCGCTCCAGCTTTTCGCGGGATCAGGGATTGGGTCCACGGCTCTTCTTAAAAAGGACTCAATTGTTTTTGAATTTTTACTTGCTCCAATCATAGTACCCAGCCGTGTTACCAGGGAGGCATAAGCCGGAACCTCAGGATTGAATTTTTTAAGTACTCCTTCGAGCATATCAGAATTTTGTGATGATGCGCTTAATGCGGCTATCTGTACCCACTTATCACTAATATCTTTAAACAAAAGTTCCTCTCTTGCCTTGCCGGCTTCGGGAGTATTTACAGACCCCAGCGTACACAGCAACTGGTATCTCACTTTTGCATTATCATCTTCCTTCAAAGCAATCAAGTTAGTTGCCAGGTCAGGCGACGCTGCGAAATGAAGTTCTGTCAACTTGATAGCATTTTCACGTACGCCCGGCTCCGGGTCTTTTAATGCCTGCATAATCAATTCGGGTGTTAATTTATTCATACCCTCTAATGTCCACAATGCATGTAAACGACCCAATGGAGATTCAGTGTTTTGCGCCATCTTAATAAGTGCAGGTACCACCGTTTCATGGTTCCTGTCTACAAGTAATCTTTGAGCATTACTTCTCCACCAGATATTGGCACTGGAAAGTTTTTCCACTAATTGTATATCAGTGGAATCGTTCAGGTTCAAATGGGAAGTCCAATTTGCCGGGGCTGCATCCGTGGCGCTTATGCGATAAATACGGCCTTTATCCCGGCCATTATAAAGGTTGCCGGCTTTCACAGCAGATTCAGACATCCATTCCGGGTGTTCGATAATTTCCCGGTAATAATCCACAACATAAAGCGCCCCATCGGGACCTATATACATGTTTACCGGGCGCGACCATGCATCTGTCGAAGCTAAGAATTCCTGGTGATCAAGTACGCGGCTTGCAATAAAAGAAGCGCCGGTGTCCTTAAGACGATCGGCATGTATCAGGTTACTGACTGGTTCGCAAACAAACGTTACATTATGATTAAATTTATCAGGGAATGCACCCCCCTGGTAATCTGTAATACCGCAGGCCGAGGTAATAACACCCACGTCCGTCAGAAGCTGGTGCTCCGGGTTTTTAGTAATCGGGTATACTTCACACGCATCTCCATGATCAGAAAGAGATTCAGTAGCATCACCGACAAATTGGTCGGGATTGCGTTTGAGGTAACGGTTAGCTATCACTTCCTGGTAAATATGGTTTGCATTATATACAAGGAAATGATGTCCCCAATCATCAAAAGTTTGTCCAAATTGAGTGGAACTGGAAGTTTCTTCCAGTGCATGATTATCAGGCCGAAAGCGTACAGTGCGCCCCTGGGCGTTTACAGGTAATCGGGGACCAATAGGATCCTCCGGATAAAAAATATCTCTGCCTGTATCTCCAAATTCTTTTTGATAGGTATCTGTTTCTTCTATGCCTTCATGGGCAAGATAAATCCAATTGTCTAAACCATACATCGGGCGATTGACAAGATATTGAGGGTTCGTCAAAGCAAACCCGGTAAGTAATACTTTTTTTATGTCAGCTTTTCCATCACCGTTTGTATCTTCCATATAATAAACATTTGGAGGATCTGTAACGATAATGCCTTTTTTCCAACACATTACACCGGTAGGAAGTACAAGACTATCAGCAAAAACAGTTCGTGTATCCATCTTCCCATCTCCGTTTGTATCCCTCAGCATGATTATTTTACCGGCGTGGTTTAAGTCAAGGGGATAACCGTGCATTTCCACAACATACATACGTCCTTCTCCATCTATGGTCATGTCAACCGGATCGGAAATGAGGGGTTCAGCAGCAATTAATTCAATTTTAAATCCGGGTGGTAGTTTGAATGTGGCAAGTGCACTATCCGCAGATTCGCTAAAAGGAGACGAAGCTTGAGGCTTGCAGCCCGCGATTATTAAGACAAACAGCAAAACGGGCAAACTTAAAAGTGAGATTGATTTATTTTTCATAATGATGTAATTTTAATAAAACATACTCTTTGGCGCATCTTTAATATTAAGGACGTTGTATTGAAATCCGCCACCGTAATCAACTAAAACTATTCCACCATCCTGGGTTCAATAACGTTTCATTATCCAGGTATTATTTGATTAATACAATTTTGGCATTGCCGGACCATCATACGGTTTAGCTCCCTGTTGTCCTTTTCCTGATGAAGGCGAAACAGAAATCAGTGCCGGATCATTAGTTTCAGGAGCCTGAATGAAACCATGAAAACGGGCCATCCAATACTCCATTATGAAACCTGATGGGTCATGGACTACATTTCCCCCGGAGCCACCGTCAAGTTGAGTGGTTCGGGCCCCAAATGAATTTTCCCGGGGAGAAATAGCCCGAATCGCTCCTGCATAAGAAGTATAGCCGGGTTCCATATATAAATCGTCGCGGGATGAATTGTTATAGTCATAATCCGTACAGTCCAACACTTCTTCACGCATCGCTTTTACAGACTGAGGCAACTCACAATCGTTCCCCGTAATAGCACCATAAGTAAAATTAAACCATGGGTTGTGTTCCATACGCAAAACTTCCCATGAGCGGTCGAGGCTGCGCAGGTAAATTGATCTCAACTTTGGATCAGTAGCGTAACGCATCAGGGTATAATAACTCTGAATAGCCAATTCATCATCCCATGGCGCAATGGTTGCAGGAGGAAAGACATTTTTCTGCCGGATGGTATTGGTCGGGTAGCCCCAGCTGACCAGCTGCCGGTAGGCATCCGCATACTTTTTTTCACCTGTAATTCCAAAGGCTGATTTGGCATAAGCCAATGCTTCCAAACCGTTTAAACCACGATCACTGTAACCATAAGCCCGAAGCAGATATTCGGGATTCCAACGACCCCAGCGGGTTGGTTTACCATCGATATCGTTGAGTACCCAACCATTTTTGATAATGTACGAAGCAATCCGGTCGAGATGCTGTTTGGCCATTTCTTTATCCTTCCCATCAGCTATGAGATCGTGAAACAACGAAACAGCATAAAAATGAGCCGTAACTTCGTCACTCGAAGCATCACTTTTCCAAAACCATTTCCCATCTTTCGTCGGATACCATTTGGCCGGCAACCCACCTGAACCTTGCGTACTTCTTTGGTCTTTATCTGCAGTTGTTGACCAAACGGCCCTCGCAAATAATCCATCAACCGGTGTAATGCGCTCAAGCCACATCAGGGCTCTAAACGATTCTACGGCTGCTTTTTTAGCTTCCGGATCGCCGGTTACTGCATATTTGTAACATATAGCTGCCAGGTACGGAGCTGTGTTTCCTCCATCATTATCACTGATTTCGCGAATCCATTCCCCATCTTTTTTATAAAGATTGTGAAAAAAACCAAGTCGCTTATGTCCCCATTCCCGGATGTGGCGTTCATAATAAGCAACTTTTTTCTCAAGCGTGTAAGGTTCATACTTTATGATTCCGATACCTTTATCAGTTGCTATATAAACGATGTCATCACCAACCGCAATTCCGTTTACATGGTCACCTGGCAACCACATTTGTCCGGCGAAATAATGCCAATCGTTTGGAAGCATCCGCACAGCCCCGCGGGCTGTACCGATCCACACATCATTAGCAAATCCTTTTGCCAGGCAGGTTGTATTTTCAACCGGCAGCCCATCTGTTCCCTTTATTGTAGAAAGAGCGGCGCCCCGCAGAACCCCAAGGCCTCTGTCGGTACTAATAAACAATCGGCTCCCATCACAAAGCATGTCACGGGTAACTTTCGATGGCAATCGTCCCCAATCTATACAATCTTCATTTACCTGCAGGCCATCAAATGAGACCAACTGCCCCGGACGAAGGACATAAAGTGTTCCGCTATATGAGCCGATCCGGCTGATTGGACCAAGCCGCACCGGATCTGCATGAACCTGGCTTCCATCTTCCATCACAACAGTGATGTCGCTGGAATTATATCCATCTCTCGGTTTTGTTGAAATTAATTTATCATTTTCAATTTTGTAAATTTCTTCCTTTGTTGCGGCATACACAGCGCCGTTATATACACACAGATCTACATAATCCTGGTCGTCAATGGTCTTCCAGGCATCATTTTCCATCTTGTAAATGCCCTTAGAAGCCATTGCCCAAAGACTCCCGTTTGCCGTTTTAATCTTGTTGATCCCATTTGGGGCGTTTTTTACGGCGTTTAGTTTGTCATCTTCAACCAGATAAATTCTTCCGTCCATCAGGGCGTAGCAATGGTTATCCAGCACTGCAACGTCTTCAATCGCTTTATCAGTAAAAATTTTTTCTGAAACTTCCTGTAGATAAACTTCATCCTTTTGAGGTGTCCACAATTGCTCTGTAGTTCTAAACAGGTTCTGAGCCATTAGTGAACCCGATAAAATGTTCAGAAAAAAGGCAAAAAAAAGGGATTTAAAGTAAGTCTTCATGTTTTCATGTTTAAGTTATTGTATTATTGAATACAGCCCTGCATCGACCCTTTAACAGACTAATAAAAAGTGCGGTGAAACTGTAAAAAAACTCCTTCGCCGTTTACTTTCTAACCGTAAATGAATCAATCACATTATTATTAGAATTTATCGCTATAAAACTCAATTTTTTTCCTTCAATTTTTACATACTGATAAAGATCTCCATTAAAATTTCGCACCGCTGCATAGGATTCTTCCGGATGTTTTTCCGGCTTTGTTGGGATGCCAACGGATTCGACGTAAGCGGTTCCCTCGTTATAAGAGCTAACAACTTTTCCTCCCTTCATTGGCTTCGAACGCATGTAGTAATGAATATGGCCATTCATTACCATATCCACATGATACTTGTCGAAAATTGGTACCCATGCTGCCTGGATATCCGGGGAAGGTTCGTCCCAATTGTAAGGCGCAAAATGGAACATGGCAAATTTCCAGGTAGCATCGCTTTTAGCGAGCTGTTCTTCTATCCACACTTTTTGCGAGTCTATTGATGCAGTAGATTCAATCATCAGGAACAATGCATTTTTATACCTGAATGAGTAGGTGTGTTCCGGTTGAACACCAACGGGCGCATTTTTAGGATAACTAAATAACTCCCGGTACATCCAGGCTCCCAGTCCCTGGCGGGTGTCGTGGTTGCCGATGACCGCCATTAAAGGTTTCCTGGAAATCACGTCTTTGGTGAAGTGAAAAAGATCATCCCATTGATCACGGTGTAAACCTTCACTGACGAGATCGCCAGCGATGGAATAAAATGCGGCATCCGGATGAGATTGATCAGCAAGGTTATATAATTTAGTTATCGTTGGTGAATGGTGTGTATCGCCAGTCCAGACGAACGAAAATGAACTATCCGGCGCTGGTGTTGAAAACGTATATTTTTCGTTCCAGGCGGTCTGCGGTGGAATTTGATATTCGTAAGTTGTTCCCGGTTTTAAATTTTTTAATTGGGCTGTAAAACGGTTGATATACCTGTCATTCATCAGAACGCGATCTTCCATTCTGAATCTTTCAGCACTCGCCGACATGATGATAGCTGAACCTCTTTCCCAGTAATTCACCTTTCCTTCTGCAACGGTAGTGTCAGTTCGCCACTGGATATCAATGCTGGTTGCCGGGTCAGAACTCCAGGTCAGCATCACCTGGTCAGGCGTAGAAGAAGATGGATAAGCAGTTTTACGAAATGCTCCGATCAAATGCGATTCGGTTCCACGGCCCCTGATAGTCGTAAGCAACTTTTCTCCTTTCATATCGTCCGGGACGTTCATCAAAATTAATTCGGTCCAGTCATGATAGGTAAATGCGCTGTCCTGGAGAACGCCCATGTATTGGTTTGCCGGAAAGAAATTACTTAATTCAAGTTGATCGTTTTTATTTTGAGGAGCGACAGAAACAAAATAATGCAGCATATAATCTTCAAAACCGTTCACACCTAATCCTACATGTCCTTTGTCGAATTTTTTCTGCCAGACCTCGTAGGTGACCTGCTCGTTTTTCATGGTTTTGTCCGTCTTTACAAATCCGGCAGGGACCAACCAAAATGGTACTGTTTTTTGTTCGGTACTTCGCATCACCGACAATATGACCGGTACATTCACATCGAACATCCAATGTTTAGTTGCCAGTACCTTTTTTTCCTGATTAGTAAATAAAGCCATGACCTGGTTGTTCGTCAGCGAATCCAACTGTTTTTCACTCATAGTTCTGTAAAGCCGGGTAATGGTCTGGTCCATCACTTCCTTTACTGTTTGTTCCTGGTTGCTTTTATCAGTACATGAATTGAACGTTATTGCGATAAACAAAGTGAGGATCGCTAAAAGATTTGAAAATTTATAGATACTCATATTTGATTGCCAATTAGTATTATTTTTTAATGATTTAATCATGAGTGATTGGAAGACCTGCCAGGTTTTTAAAACCTGGCAGGTGGGTGAGCTAAATATTACCGAAATAGAAATCCTTTTTATTTCTTCGTTTACTGTAATTCGATTGCACCGTTTATTTTACAGGAGCACTGATCACTTTGAGATAACGCCCCATCCAATAAGGTAACAACCAGATATCACCGGCACTGTATTCAGACCTGCCGCCGTCACCGCCGTCAAGTTCAAACCGGTTGGCATTATGACGGTTAATGTCGAGTTCGTCCGGCGGCAAAACTTCCTTAATGGTTTGGCCTCTGAAATTGGGTGCTATCAATTCAATATCTTTTCGCTGACTGTTCTTTTCCGTCCAGTTTATCAAATCGAGAGGATATTTTTGCAGGTACCAGATCGCTTCTTTTAAATCAAAATTTTTTGTACCGGTTAACGCTGTCATGATATCCCACAAACCTTCTTTCTCGGGGCGTTCAATCTGCCAGTGGTCAATGATAGCTTTTTTGAAATCGGCTTTCAGCGTGTCATTTAGTGCATAGCGGTACAAACCCCAGTAACCGCAGAAATACATCTCATCATCGGAATGGTTCCATCCGTCTGATAATTCTTTGCTTAATTCATCAGCATTATCCGGAGCATGGCCAATTTCTTTCATCGGGCGCATCAGGTTTTTCAAATATCCTTTTTCGTTTAAAAGGTAAAAAGCAGCTTTTTTATATTTCTCCTTTTTTGTAAAATGATAAGCCGTCTGCAGCATGGCGATAATGTTGGAGGAAGTAATTTTGCGGTCACCAACATTTTCCGGGCGGGCATTTACATAATCAGGATTCCATCTCGCCCATCGCGTTGGTTTGCCATCCCAGTCTATCATATAAAATCCGTTTTTAACTATAGTTGACATTAACGTATCTATCAACATAACCGCTTTGTTATGTATATCAGGGACGTGGACTAATTCAGCAATTGCACCCAACGCAAAAATGTGACCGATAGCTTCATCGCTGCTGGTGGTTGATTTCCAGTCCCACTCCGGGTCGTCAGCTCTGCGCCATGGTTTATCATCATATTTATAACCACGCCTTTCAAACGACCTGGATGGAAATCCGGGAATAGAGTTTATAGTATATAGACGCTCAATTGCATCAAGCGATTCCCGCACATTTTCCAAAGCATAAGGTGATTGGGTCACAGCGTAGCGGAATGTTTCACCGGCAAGGTACATACAAGTCCACAAGCCATCATTATCCGAATCTTCCACGCTTCCGGTGGTTACGTCTCCATCCTTCATATTCGAAACGGTGGCATTAAAACCAAGCCGTATATGCCGGTCGCGTACCTGCTTTTCATAAAACATAGCTTTTTCATACAAAGTCATTTCTTTAAAATAAATCTGTCCTAACCCTTTGGTAGTAAGGATAAGTACTGAATTTTCGGGGCCCTTTGTAATGCTTATAACTGTATCAGATGGAATCCAGCGTTTTGATGCGTAATAATTGAATTTTCCATCTTTGCGAAGCTTCATAGCTCCCCATGTTGATCCAAACCATAGCTCGCCATCAATCTGGCTAATAGTAGTTAAATCCGTCCATGGCATTTTTTTCTGAATGGTACCGGTTTGTTTTTTTGTTTTTGAATCTACCTCAAAATATCCGTCTGTTGTTCCTACAATCAGTTTTCCGTTGACAGGTTCGATACAGGTTAAATTATTCCCGGTATATACTTTATTTATTTCTTTATTTGCGGGATAAAAAGTAAAGATTGATTCACTCCCCAAAATCCAAAAGAGGTTATTCTCTTTATCATATTTGATGTCTTTTACTTCTTCACCGGAAAGAGAGCCTTCCCATAACGTCTTAGAATCTTTCAGAAGGTTTAAAATTTTGCCGTCCGAGATCAAAAAAGTAAAATCTTTTCCACCCGCAAAAATTTTAGCTTCAGGCATGGTATGTCTCGAAAATAACTTTCCGGCCCATGCATTGCTTAACACCGCCTGGTTGTCAACATAAACCAACTGATCCTGGTAAGTTCCTATTCCTGCAATTTTCTTATCAGATGTTTGTTTGTCCTGTTCGTCAGTAACGAGCGTTCCAGGAAAAAGGAATTGTCCGGCACGGGTACGTAGCAATCCTTTTGACGATAATATTTGAATGTAGCCGTTTCGATCAGACACGACTTTCAGCAATTGTGCATTTTGGTCTTCGTTTGCGAATTTGATACTATAATCCTGGGTATAAAGCTTATCCTGATGCTCTGTTATTTGGCTTTTCGTTACAACCGATGTCAACATGAAGGCCATTGAAAGAAAGATAATTTGTTGTTTTTTCCGATACATTGTTCCTGATTTAGTTAAAGTATTTTATTGTAATGCTGAATGCCTTGTGCCTTACGCCTTATGCCTCATGCTTTCTGCCTTATGCTTTCTGCTTTCTGCCTTGTGCCTTATGCTTTCTGCCTTGTGCCTTATGCTTTCTGCCTTATGCTTTATGCTTTCTGCTTTCTGCCTTGTGCCTTTTGCCTTATGCTTTTCGCCTAATTTATTATTTTAAGATAACGGCCCATCCAATAGGGTAATAGCCAGAATACCGGTTCCCGTTCTACATGAGGATCGCCACTTTCAGCAAGCCAGGGGTTTTTATCCCACCTTACCGTCGATCGCATACTAACAGGAGGCAGCTTGTCTATTTGTAAATCTTCCATGGTTGGCCGCCTGACTAACCTGACATCTTCCCTGTTGCGATGATCTATATTCCAGTCAATTAAATCCAGTGGTGTATCGGTCAAAAAACGAATGTCATTTTTAGGATTGATTTTTTTATGCCGCGCATAAGCATACATAAAATCAAAAAGCGGGGACTCGGCTTTTTTATTCATGGAGTACCATTCATCCATACTTTTTTCATATACTTTTCTTAGGGCCGGATCATCTTCATATCGAAGTAATATTGGAAATAAATAGCCATTTAATGTTTCATCGAAAAAGATATACCACGCAGGGTTAGTATGGTTTAGCGTAGCAATGTTGTTTAGGTATCCCTCTTTATTGATTAGTCGTAAATATTCATCTTGATATTTTTTGTCCTTCGTGATGCCATAAGTGAATTTAAGAAAGGCAAGAAGTTCAAACGAATTAATACTTTTCTCAGAAGCCCATTCAGGATCACGGTTAAGCTGGTCGGGAGACCAAACGCCCCAACGCGTAGAGGTTCCATCAACATCCACGAAATTGTAATTGTTAGCCATAAGGTAATCCATGATCTTTCTTACATGATCACGGATCATTTGCTTTTCAGTATTGTCTGCTGCTAATTCGTAAAAGAAAAAATAGCCCATCAGGTGGCCACACATTTCATCACTGCTGGTATCGTCTTTCCATAGCCATTTTCCATCAGCCGATTTATGCCAGCGTTTTTCTACAGGCTTAAATCTTGGATCTTCCACCAATGCGTCAGCTAATTCCTTTGCAGTATACGTTTTGTTGCCATCATGTACGGTAGTCCAATCCGAAGGAACTATAGTGCGTGCAAAAAATCCTTTAGTCCCCGTTACCTCTTGCAGCATTTTTAAAAAATTAAATGCCTTTAATGCTTTGTTGTGTGCATCTTCTTCTTTAGTAACAGCATATCGGAAGCTTTCCATCGCAAGATAATTAGAAGTATATTCTCCGTCATTGTCGTCATCTTCGGGAGTCCATGTTGTAGTATCACCGGCAACACGAAGATGGCATTGACCTGCAATCCATGGCGCACGAATATGCCTTCTCATCAATACATCGTAAAAGAATTTCTCTTTGCCGGCCAGCGTCATCTTTCTTTTTTTAATAGCACTTACACCGCCTGCAGTTGCAATCCATGCATTACCTTCAGCATCGAAACTTATTTCCCTGACATTGTCATTCATAAGCCAGCGGCGGCTAAAGCGTAAAGAGTGACTTCCATCCTGTTTGTACCTGACTATTCCCTGGCTGGTTCCTACCCACATTGTGCCGTCCGGCGCTTTTTCTATACAGTTTACATTAATGGTAGGAAGACCATTTCTCGAATTAATTGTTTTTATCATCTTACCTTTTGCCCTTATGCTCACTCCGCCCATGCCTCCTGCCCAAAGTTGTCCGTTATTCTTCAGGGCAAGACCTTCTACGTAAGCGCTGATTAACTGAGTGGTATCCTGGTAAAGTGTCGTTTTTTGAGGAGAGCAATGATATAGACCAACTTTAGTAGCTATCCACAATCCTCCGTTTTCATCAGAGATTGCACACTGTATAGATCTTGCAATCGCATAATTTATCTTTTGGAAATGTTGATTTTTATACAGCCATATCCCTTTCGGTCCAAGGGAATATACTCCTTCTTTAGAATTACAAAGAACCGCAACCGGACCTTGTATGCCTTCTATTTTCCGAATTTTGTTGTCCTGAAATTGGTACACCCCATTCCAAGTGCCCATCCAAACGCCGGAAACTTTATCAGCTATAACGGAATAGGCAGGTCCACGCGAGTCTTCATCTAACACAGGAGACCATGTATTTTTGTTGCTGTCTTTAATAAAAATACCGGATGCCGAAGCAATCCATACGTTTGAAGATTCATCTACGGCAATGCTACGAACGTCGTTATCACCTTCGTCATTTCCGACAATAAATCCCTGGTGGTATTCCTGCCAGAACGTAGTATCAGGCACTTCCTGTCCGGCTCCGGCAAAATGAACTGGTGCGTCTTGTCCCTGTACAACCAGGAATAACAGATGATAACAACAAATAAAAATGATTTTTTTCATAAATAGAATTGCTTTCTCTCAAGTAAAACATCGTATGATTCACCTGCTAAACATTCACCGTAAACAACTATACTTTACAATTACACTAAACCAACTTTTAAAAGGGATTTGTATTTAGCAAACATTTACCGTAATCAAGTTTTACAAATACAGCAAATCAACTTTTAAAAGGGATTTGTATTTAGTTATTCTTTATTAAGTGAACCCTGAATCTTATACATCAACCTTCTTCACCAAAGATGAATCAATGATTTTTCAAACGTTACTATTTACTGTTAATCATCATTCATTCTTCATTGCCATTGACCTATAAATTTCGCTCCGCTATTTCCTTAATATCGATATCATGCAATGGCCGGCAATTGTGCAAAGAAAGATTGGTGACATTCTTCAATTGAAAATTATAAGATCCTTTTGTAGCAGGCCATTTCACGTGATTGAAATCTGCCTGCTGAACATCGTTTAAATAAAATGCAGGGCGCTCATCTTTTTGTATGTAATGGATGGCTACGTTGTTTACTTCAATATCATTTACGTGCCTGATGAAAAAGCCCCAGCTTGGCAATGTGCCGTACATTCCGGGTTCGGGATATTTTTTTTCTTTTTCCGGAGGGCTAATCAGCGCTAACTCTTTTCTGCCTGCACCCTTGTAATAAGCAAGGATATTATTCAATTTGATATTTTCAATTTTGTGCCCCGGGATACCGCTGATGCTAATGAGGCTGCCAAAGGTTGAATCAACGTTGTATGCTACGATGTTACTTATGTTTACCCGCTTAATTGTTCCCACCTCCATATTTCGGGGCGCCCGCATTCTGCTTCCCAAACGAAGAAAAATTGCTGCAGATGACAGGTTGCGCATTGTTATATTAGAAACTGTAATGTCCTCGAGATTACTGCCATCCACAGACTCCAGGGCGAGTCCATAACAGGTCTCAAAAACACAATTATTAATGACGATATTTTTGAAATCACCGTTGGATTCCGTACCTAATTTGATCCTGCCCATCGGATCCGGAGGATAGCCGGCAGGATGCCCCTCACTGTATTTTTTATGACTTCCGTCCAGCAAAGCACCTTCCTGGAATCCGCCGGTAACATAACAGCCGGAAATGGTTACATTCTCTGTTGCTTTTGGATAACCAAGGCAATAGGAAGTTTTTAATACAATGGCATCGTCCCAGGGAGAATTAACACTGCAATCAGTGATCCGGACATTGTTGCAGCAATCTATGTCCATTCCATCGCAATTGGTATCAATCATCACGTTGTCAATTGTTGCATTTTCTACCCCTGAAAGTAGAATTCCAAAATGCCCTCCATGTAAAATAGAAATATCCCGGATAATTATATGATTGCTATGCACAATTGCAATCGATTTATTGCCGAGTTCAATTGGTAATTTGTCACTTTCGCGGTCGCGCGTAAGCCCTTTTCCATAAATTAATCCCGGTCCCAATATAGATACGTTATGTATGCTGTCGCCCCATACCAGGCTGTTGTGCCAATGGCTATGGCCATAATCCTGGTATTGTTTCCACTCATTAGGCTCTGCCTCGTCGTAATCTGATACGTTAGGGGACGCTTCAATAACGGAACCCTGATCCAGGTATAGAGTGATATTGCTTTGTAGCCGGATAGATCCTGATAAATAAATACCAGCCGGGAATGTCAGCGTTCCGCCGCCCTTTGAAGCAATGGTGTCAATTGCCCGATTAATAGCTTTGGAATCAAGAGTCGTACCATTACCAATCGCGCCAAAATCCTTTACATTATAAATAGCCGTTGAATTTTGCGAAAGCAAAATTGTAGCGTCCGCAGAGCTGTACGTTTTATAATTGGTCAGCGGTTTATCCATAGAGAAAGGCTGGTTGTTATTATAATTCCTTTCTACCTTCTTCAAAAAATATCCCTTTGATTGTTCAGGAAAATCGCATCTAACGGAAACAGATTTTACAAATGAGTTGTCAGTATCTGAAGCTACGGTGTAACCGTAAATACCGGAGCAAAATGGAAATACTATGATAATAAAAACAAGATTCCTCATTAGATATTTTTTTGAAACTCTTATACGCGCGCAGGTACCTGCAAAAATGCAGGTATTGGTGTAGCCACTTCGATACCCCGAATTGTTGGGTAATCACTTTACTTACCCGGCTGGCATCTACTTTTTATTTTGCCAACCGGGTATGGTATTAAAAGCGTTCTGTCAAGGCAGGAGAGAGCAAGCTAAAAATGCCGCCACTAATGCCGATGCGAATCATATAGTACTTCCCTCATTAGTTTTACCAGGGTTCAGTTGTTCCTTGCAATAACCAGAATTTTGACCAGGAACTGTTATTACCATCCGTGTTATTGTAAGTTGAAGGAACAAGTTTGTCAATAGCTACCTGGGCATTTACTGAATTATTTGATAGCTCAGAATTATTATAGCCGAACCTAAGAGGAATTTGACCGCGATAGGATGCCCAGCCAATGGTCAAAGCAGGCAAACCTGTTCTTCTCCAATCCATATAAGCTTCATTGCATGCCTGCCATGCGGCAATCCATTTCTGTTCCATAATTCTTTGAAGTGTGCCATCAAATGCTACTGTAGGTTGCGCAATGTAGCTGTTATAATCTTTTACACACCCGTAATAGGCATTAACGTCGGACTGATAAGTCGAAAACACTTGCCAGGTATCTAAAGAAGCTTTTACTCCATTATCATACCAGGTAGCAGCACTGCCACCCACATTCCATCCTTTCAGCGCTGCTTCGGCAAGGTCAAAGCAAATTTCGCTGTATGAGGCGAGTCTTTGTGCGAGCAAAGGGCCGCTCGGATTATCATAAATATCAGTTCTGAGATAAGATACATAGTTGCTCAGCGAGGCGGATTGTGTACCTGATCCATTGAGATTGTAGTTGAAATCAACATAATTATCATAGCTAATGGGTATTCCAACATATACCGAAGAAGTGTCGTACAAGTTCTTGATTGAAGTTCTTAATGCACCATAAGGCCTGTCAGTGGTGTAGGTTGCAGGGTTAAACTGTTTGTAGTTATTAGCAGCTGCGGCAGCAGGGTTGATATAGCGAATCCCATTAACTATGGTTGTAAGCGTTGTATTATCTCCCGGGGCAAATTGGCTGGAACTTACAACAGATGGTGTTACGATGGGCTGAGCCATAATAACAATTCGCGGGTCTTTTAGATCCCTTAATTTCATCGTAAGTGTACCACACATTTTATTTCTGTGGTAGCCAGAAGGTTCATTAAATTTTGAGCAGAACTGGTAGGAGGAATTCTGATCAGCGCCTGGGAATGGCATAAGCCAATCATCATCGTTACTCTGGAATACATTTGCTGCAACAGCTTCTACGTTTGCCTGTTCATCCATTTTGGATGAAAGGCGCAGGTAGTAACGCAACAAAAGCGAATAAGCCAGTTTTTTCCATTTA
>Ga0134126_10000628_pt1 | contig 44484 bp, 74 predicted proteins | sample KB31752_FD_96881 | JGI IMG/M metagenome (GOLD analysis project Ga0134126, IMG submission 96881) | Terrestrial soil microbial communities with excess Nitrogen fertilizer from Kellogg Biological Station, Michigan, USA - KB3-175-2 | ecosystem: Environmental > Terrestrial > Soil > Unclassified ...
CTCGCCGTGATGGCCTGTTCTTCATCGCTGGTGCTGCAACAGCACTGTATGTGATTGGCGTTATTGCGCTGGCGGGGTGGGTGTCATGAGCGCGCGGATAGTCGTTAGCAATCCGCCATCGCTCGTTGAGGCTGGTCGCTCATTCTATGAAGAACTGCGGCAAGTCAGAGCTGCCGAGCTAGACCGGCGCATCGAGGAGAAGGCAGCAGCTTACATGCTGCGGGGTCCCTGTGCCTACGGGCATCCGGTGACGCTAGAAAACACGCAGCGAATTGGCACGGCTGGATATCGTTGCCGAGAATGCCGCCGCAAGATTGCGCGCGAAAGCGCTCGTCGCAAGGCCGCCAAAGCTCGCGGTGAGCAATCATGAGCGCGCCGTTCAAGCCAACCGGTAAAGCGCTTCCCGCGTGGTTCCGTCAACCCGGCGAAAGCTGGCACGATTGGGACAAGCGCCGCATTGCTGAGAACGAAGCCGCGCTGGAAGCCAAGATGGCCGATTATCCCGCGCCACTCGATCACCTGAAAGCTGGTGGTCTTGGACTGGCCGTGGGTGTTGGAACCTACGATGCGAACGGTAATCCGAAAGGATCAGGCTGGTGGTGACGAACGCCATCCCATCTCTCCTAGAGGACGACCACAACAAGGGCGTTCCGGCTTCGCCGTCGGACCAGTCGGGCTCCGCCCCGAGCCCTGAAGGTCTCGGCCATACGGCGACTGTTCCTAACGCTGCGTTCGAGCGCAGAGTGGACTTTATTCCCGCGTTCGACAGGCGCGATCCAAACCCGAGCCGAAATTACGGCCTCGGATCAATGCGCATCAGGTTCGTTCTGAAGGGAGAACTTGGCGCGGTCCAGTGGATGATTGGGACTTCGTGGGACGTGGAGTCTGCGCGCGAACCAACTCCGTGGAGGGATGGCACGAAACCGGATGGTTGGGACTTGGGCTATCACAGCCCTCGGCCACTTTACGAAGGTCAGACCCATATGGATTCCTGCGACGTGTTGCCAGGGCCTTGTTATTATGATGGTTCTGGCCTCAACGCCGAACTGCTGATTGAGAACTTCATCAGCCAAGGCACCGACTATGTGTGGAAAGCGCTGGAAGCTTATTACCGCTGCACATTCGAGGATGCGGACTGGCCGTTTGACGATAGCGGCAATCTAAAAGCGTCAGCGATCGAAGCCTTTGGTCAAGACGCGAAGCGGCTTGATGTGGAGCACGAGAGCGCGGTCCCGCAGGGAGACGCCCGATGATCAGCACATCTCTCCTAGAGAGCGCACAGACACCCGAGCTTAGTTTCGCAATCTCCAAATTCACGGCGATGAGCGGCGAATGGGATCGTGCTGCGGCTGCTCTCAAGCAACGCGATTACGATGCCTTCGACCGGCACATGGCGAAATTCAACGAGATCAAGGATTCCAACCCAGGAGGGGGCGCGTCCAATAAATGCGCCACACACAATCATGGCAACTAGAGCACTAAAGACCGTCGAGAACATCATCGACGAAGCGGACAGCAAGCGCAACATCGCGCAGCGGATCGCTGCCGTCATGGGCGAAGTCGATTACGTCCAGAAGGAACGCAAGCAGGGCATGAACTACTCCATCGTGTCGCACGACGCGGTGACGGCCAAGGTTCGCCCGCTGCTCCACAAGCACGGGGTGATCTACTACCCCAAGGGCCTCCAGGTCCAGCAGAACGGCAACCGAACCGAAGCCGTGTTCTCTGTCCGCTTCGAGAACATCGACGATCGCTCCGATTACATCGACGTTGAGACGATGGGCTACGGGGTGGATCCGCAGGACAAGGGGCCGGGCAAGGCGATCAGCTACGGCGTGAAATACGCGCTGCTGAAGGTGCTGGGGCTGGAAACTGGCGACGATCCCGACGAAGTTCAGGACAACCGCGCCGACTTCAAGCCGGGGAACTTCATAACCGACCAGCAGCGCGATGATCTTGAAGCATTGGCTGGCGAGGTTGGGGCCGACGTTCCGCGCTTCTGCAAATACTTCGGCGTCAAGACCCTCTCCTGCATCCCCGCCGACCGATACGACGCCGCAGTCGAAGCGCTGAAGGCCAAGAAGAAGGAAATGGCAAATGCATGAACAAGGATCCCAAGAGTGGCTGCAAGAGCGCTGCGGCAAAGTCACGGCCTCACGGATCGCGGACCTGATGGCTCGCACCAAGAGCGGATATTCAGCCTCACGGGCGAACTATGCCTCGCAACTCATTTGCGAGCGCCTGACAGGGTGCGTCGCGCCGTCATTCACCAATGCGGCAATGATCCACGGGACCGAGACGGAGCCGGAAGCTCGGCGGGCTTACGAGTTCTACATCGACCGTGACGTGGTTCAGGTCGGCTTCATGCCGCACCCGTCTATCGAGATGGCCGGCGCGTCTCCCGATGGCCTGATCGGCGACGACGGACTGTTGGAACTGAAATGCCCCAACAGCGCCACGCACATCGAAACGCTGCTCGGCGGGGTTATTCCTGACAAGTATGTGAAGCAGATGCAATTCCAGATGGCCTGCACTGGCCGTCAATGGTGCGACTTCGCCAGTTACGACAACCGGCTTCCCGAGCGGATGCGGCTGTTCGTCAAGCGCGTTGACCGCGACGAGGAATTGATTGGCGAGATTGAGACCGAGGTTCGCGGCTTCCTTGCCGAAATCGACGAGACGGTGGCGCAACTCCGCGCCAGATACGAACAGCAACTGGAGGCAGCATAGTGGCTTACGAACAGCGCGACCTTAGCGGGTCGCTATTCAAGAACGACAAGCGCGAGAAGGACAGCCACCCGACCCTAACCGGAACGGTGATGATCGGCGGCGTCGAATACTGGGCGTCGGGCTGGACCAAGGAACGCGCCAACGGCGACAAGTGGATTAGCCTGTCGTTCAAGGTGAAAGAGCAGCGCAACGGTTCGCAGGGCGCTCCGATGCAGCGCGGTCGGTTTGACGATGATCTGGACGATTCCGTGCCGTTCGCTTCGTGCGACCCGGACTTGGAGTGGCGGGTCGGCTGATGCTCCGCAAGACAGCCATTGATTTACCGCCAGCTGAAATCCTTCGTGAATACCTCAGCTACGATGCTGAGACTGGTATTCTCCGTTGGCGGAAAAGAGACCAGCCCTCCCACCAACATCTGGTTGGGAAGGAGGCTTTGTCTGGCCCAACATCGCGTGGCTACAAGCGTGGTGGCCTATTTGGTCGGAACGTCATGGCGCACCGCGTTATTTGGAAGATGGTCTATGGCGATGACCCGCTTGAGATCGACCATATTGATGGCGACCCGACCAACAATCGCCTGAGCAATCTCAGATCAGTTACTCGGCAGGACAACGTTAGAAACGTTCGTCGTAAAGTCGGCAATAAGAGTGGATGCACGGGCGTGCATTATCGGCGTGGATATTGGATCGCGTCGATCAGGCATGATGGACGGCAGATCGAGCTAGGTTACTTCAAGGACAAGCAGCTCGCAATTGCCTCTAGGAAGTCTGCGGAACGGCAATTCGGATATCACCCGAACCATGGGAGGGACGCATGAAGCGGAGCTCACCGTTAAACAGCCGCCGCAGGCACAAGCCCGCCTGCATCAAGCGCTATCACGATTGGGTCGCATCGATGGGCTGCTTAGTCTGTGGAGGAGCGGCTTGTGTCCACCACGTCACCGCTTACGCTGACAAGCCGGGACGCTTCTCGCGTGATGATTGGCTGGTGGTGCCCCTTTGCCCGCCTCACCATCAGAAGGTGTTCGATCCGAGCGCCAGCGATCCGATCAGCGTCGAGGGATTGGGCCATCAGGGCTTCTTCGACAAATATGGGATCGACCTTCTCGCAGAGGCGATGGCCTTTGCCGAAACCTATCAACGGAGGGCCGCAGCGTGAACGCTATCGCACTACCGCTTGAGGAGAGACTGGAACGGGCGCTGCATACGCTCGGGCAAGTTCTCAGCCAAGCCGCCACGGCTCGCGCCGACGCGGAAACCAATGAGGCGATCCTGAAGCAGAAGAAAGCCGTCCTGTTCCTGAAATACAAGTCGGGAGGAGAGAGCGCAGCCACTGCCGAGCAAATGGCCTTGGCCGATCCGGCTTATCAGGAAGCGCTCACCGACTGGACAAAAGCGAATCTCGCATACCGCCGACTGGATGCGGAGGCCGAAGCTGCGCGGTTGCGTTTCGAGGCGTGGCGCACCGCTTCGTCGAACAAACGCGCTGAACTTAACCTGAGGTGAGAACATGATCTTCCGAAACAGCCGCGAGACGGAGAGGTCTTTCATGTGGAGGCCACATTGGCAGACACCTGGAAGGAGAGAGTGGGTGCATGGTCGGGTGCACGAAATGCGGTGCAAATGCTCTCGTTGCCGGAGGGCGGCGTAATGGGCTTAGATACCTCACACGATTGCTGGCACGCCGCATATTCGGCGTTTGGTAGATGGCGGCAAAAGGTAGCTGAAGTCGCCGGTTACGCCATTTGGAAAGTCAAATACGACGATTATCCAGCAACCGATACAGTTATGATCGATTGGGGCCACCTGCCGGAAAACGCCCTAATGGGAGACTGGCCCGAAACCCCGAGCGATCCTCTACTCGTTCTTATCGCTCACAGCGACTGCGAAGGGATTATCAGACCGGAGCAAGGGGTGCCGTTGGCTGATAGACTGGAAGAGCTTCTTCCTGAACTAGAGGCTGTCGATGCCACCGAGGGAAGCGTTGGCCATATAGAATATCACGGCGGATATGCCGGTGCAGCGCGAAAGTTCATTGCTGGGCTTCGATTGGCCGCAGCTGCGAACGAAGATGTGGATTTCCACTGATGACCCAAACACCACCATCATCAGGCACACAGTCATGACAGTATGGAAGACGATAGACACATACCCGTTTGACGGGACTCGCGTACTCGTTTGGAGCCGACTGGAGGGCGAGCGCGATGACGGCCCAACGCCGCTGCCAGCTTACTGCGATGCTGAAGACGGCATATGGTGGCTAGCGCAAGGATTGGAGGAGGTGGATAGCCCAGACTGGTGGATGCCCTTACCCCCACCACCGGACAACACTGATGTCTAAAGCCGCTCGCTTCTCGCAGGCTGACCGTCCCTATTCGCCGGAAACTTTAGCCGATCGCTGGTCTTGCTCATCGGAGACCGTTCGGCAAATGTGTCGGCGCGGGGATCTGAGCTACTTCCGGCTCGGCAAGCTGATTCGCATTCCCGCCAACGAGGTTGAGCGTGTCGAATGTCTGAATGGCGTCTCGTCAAGCACAGAGGACAATGGAGCCTCGCCTACGGAAATCCCCGCAAGCGAATTGCGACTGGCACGAATGATCGGGGACGGGCCGAAGCTATCGCTGGTGAAATATGGCGACGGCTCAACCGACCAGCGCAGGAACGGGTAACAGACCTGTGGGAACCCTACAAACAGGATCGCATAGCGAACGGCGGCTCGGAAGCGCGGCTAAAGTCGCTCTGGAAAACCCTGGAACCGGCGTTCGGATACAAGCTCGGAAAAGCCATAACGAAGCAGGATTGCCGGGACTATGCCGCCAAGCGGAAGAGGGAAGGGAAGTCGCCTTCCACAATCAAGACCGAGCTGGAAGCGCTAAGGGCCTGCCTCAGGTGGCACTATGGCAAGGATGCTCCGATTATCACGGCCCCCGCTCCTTCCAAGCCGAGAGAGCGGTTCCTGACGAAGGAGGAAGCCGACAAGCTTCTAGCGAGCATAAAGACGCCGCATGTTCGGCTGTTCGTAACGCTGGCGCTGGCGACGGGCGCGAGGATGAGCGCTATTCTCGACTTGACGTGGGACCGCGTGGATTTCGAGGTTGGCACGATCGACTTCCGGCCAGCGGGCCGAAACGTAACGAACAAACGCCGGGTGATAGTGCCAATGAACCGCAGGGCTCGGGAGGCACTGGAAGAGGCGCGGAAGGGCGCTCTAACCGATCATGTGATCGAATATGGAGAGAAGCCGGTAAAGAGCATCAAACGAGCCATCGCGGCGGCGGCGAGGCGCTCCGGCGTTCAATGCTCGCCGCATGTGTTTCGGCATACAGCTGGAGTGTGGATGGCTCAGGCCGACGTGCCGATGCAGAAGATCGCGCAGTTCCTGGGACACACATCAACGAGGATCACGGAGACCGTGTATGCCCGATATTCTCCCCGGTTCATGGCCGATGCAGCGAGCGCTTTGGACTGGTAGCCGGTTCACTGGTTCCAGTAGAACCTCTCGGGCGAATCGGAAGAAATGGCTGGAAACTGCGGTGGGCGGTGACGGGCTCGAACCGCCGACCCTCTCGGTGTAAAAGCGAGCCACCCCCGCCAAACCGCCATTTTCTCGACAATTTCAAAGAGCGTCATGCTAAGCTGTCTCTCTTAGCACAGGCGCGGGGTGGTACCAAGTGAACCAGGCGTACATCTCGGAAAATCCGGTGTTCTATGCGGTGACTGGCGGCAGGGATTATGCCAACTGGGCGCACGTCAAACGGGTGCTGGACGAAGAGCGCCCCGGTGTCGTTGTGCAGGGCGAATGTCCGTATGGTGGCGCTGACAAGCTGGCAAAGCGATGGTGCCGGGAGAACGGCGTTCCGTGCATCGGCATCGAGGCACTGTGGGATTACTACGGAGGTCGCGCAGCGGGGCCAATCCGCAATGGTTGGATGCTCGATCTATTTCCGATCTACAAGCTGATCGCGTTTCCAGGAGGAAGGGGAACGAACAATGCCGTGTTACAGGCCGAGAAACGCGAGACACTTGTTCGTGACGAACGCGGCGGCAACGCCGATGCGCCCACTCCCAGTAACCCCACAGGAGAAGATGTAGATGGCTGACGAACGCATCCGATACCGGCTCAGGCAAAACGGAACGGTCGTCGCATGGGCGGATGGTCCGACCGCAATGGCTGAGATCCAACACTACGCTCTCGTCTACGGCCAAGACGCTCCAGTGTGCATCGAGCATTATGAGCGCCATAAGTGGAGGTCACTCTCCCCACCCGTCCCCAACAAGGGAGGTAGGTGAAATGCCACAAGTAATCACCGGGCGCCCAATCGAGGACTGGGTACAGGACTATCTTGATCGCCAGAAGCTAGACGGGCCCGATCCCATCGATGTTGTGGTGAGGCTGGTCACAAATGCGTTTCGTGAAGAACTAGCCAAGATAAAAGGTTCGTTAAATGACCAATAAATCCGCACTGCTGGAACTGGCGTCCCGCTGCGAGGCTGCGACAGGGCCGGATCGCGATCTTGATTGGGCGATCACCCAAGTTCGACATCCCAGCGCGAATCCTCACCCCCGTAATCCAGCGCTGTTTTTGCTCTGTGACGGACACTTCAGGCGGAGCGACTTTAACTACACCGCCTCGCTAGACGCAGCGATGTCACTGGTGCCGGAAGGGTGGGATACTCAGCTTCGCACACACGTCACCACGGATGGTACGGCAATGGCTGTGCTAACCGATAAGGCTTGGTTTGATGAAGAGCCTCACGGGAGTTTGATACAGGCCGATGCCGGTACCGCATCGTTGGCTCTCACCGCAGCCGCACTCAGGGCACTAGCGGAGAAGGGGGAATGAGCGAGCCCGAATTTATCGAACGCAACAGAAATCGCTTCTGGCTTGTGCTTCAAGAGCCGGGGCGAGTTCCGGAGCGCAAAGGACCGTGGCTGAGAACGGGGATGGCCCCGATACTTCGCGACTTTATGAAGTTGCGCCCGACTGCCTACATCCACGTTCTTACCGTCGATGATTTTGGCGAGCCGTGGGTTGAACATGGCCCGGAGGCGCTTCAAATCCTTGACGCCCGCTCAATGGGGACCGGTAAAAAGCACAACGAGCGAGTTCGCGCAGCCCACGCTGAAGCGCGCGAACAATTAGGGCAAACCCAATGACCGACACACCCGAACGCGAGCTGATCGAGGGTAGATTATGAACCTGGTCCCGCTTTCGTGCTTCGCACCGCGCCAATCTACGGTGTCGCGGCCTATCGGCTTCAATCGGGGGTAGAATGCGCGACAAGCCTGTCAGTGAGATCATCAAGCCAAACGCCGAAGATGAGATCGGCGACTATTGGGACCCGTGGGAGAGCTTGGGCCTGCGTTGCTGCTCGTATAATAGCGAGATCGACGCTCAGGCACTTGAGGTTCTACGCGGCATGGCGAAGGCCGAATACTGCGACGACATCGCCAAGCGCGCCGGAATGTCGCCGTCCCATGTCGAGCTATTCCAGAGCATTTTCTGCTCGGCAGGATGGGGAGAATATGGCACTAGTCCGCGCGGGTGCTGGCCGATAGACCGAGAAGGCTTTCCTGCGCTCATAGCGGCGTGGGAGGACTATTATCGCCGCCAGTGGAACGAGGAGCCTACCGCTTCCTAATCCGTCTCCGAATAGCCCATAATTCCGTGATTATGTCGTCAATCTCGGCAAGGCTGTAAAACCCTCCCACACTTGCTCCATCAACCGACGATGCGATGTAGGCGCTATCCGGGTGTTCAGCTAATATAATGCGATGGCGATCACCGATGATGCGGGTGCGGGGGGTCATGCCGCCGCCTTGAGCGCTTGGATTCCGCACCGCAGACGGGTGATTTCTCCATACTCCCGATGATAGATGATCGCCTTCATGTCGCGGCCAGACCGGTAGCCTTCGTGGGTATGCCAGCTATCCTTTGCCGCTAGCGTCCTATGTGTCTCGACCGTGCAGCCGGGACTTTCCTTGAGCGCGAACTTCTGGTCGTGGTGGAAGTGTCCGCAATGCCAATGGCGATACTCGGACGCAGCCCAATCCTGCGGAACGTCGGTCGCCATAATCAGCGGCAGCTCGCCCAGTTTGGCCCCGTCGCCGTGCGTTGATCCGATCAGAACCTTGCCGAAGCGATAGTAATAGAAGCTTGCCGGGGAAAGGTCGATTTCGACACTTTCAACGTCATGGTAATAGGCATTGAGGGCCATCGCCAGCATGAACGCCTGATGCGGATCGTGATTGCCGCGATTGCACCGGACGATGACCTTGCGGTGCTTCTCTCGCATCCGATCGACGCAGCGGATCATGGCGCGGAAACCAACCGAGGCAATCTTTTGAAAGCGCCCGTCAACGTCCAGCGACACGCCACTTCTGGGCGTTCTGTTCGTTGAATTATCCGCGTGGAAAAAGTCTCCGAGGTTCAGGAGCAGCGCGGTCCCGGCTGCGGGAACAAGGCTTGCCAGACGGTCCACGGCTTCGACCGTGACGCTTTCGGCAATGGAGAGGTCGAAATTGTCGCCGCACTCTCTGGCCCATGCGAGAAGTCCGAAGTGTGGATCCCCCATTGGAATGACGGCCAGCAGATCGTCATCGCAAACAGAGGGTGGCTTTACCGCCGGGGCGAGGCCGCGAATATCGGAGACAAGATCAGCCAGAGCGGCTTTGAATGCCTCTGCCGATTGCTCCTGGTGTGGAGACTGCCGCTCCCATGTGCGCTCAACCCCGCCCTCTGCGTTGCGCTGGACGGTGACTTTGCCCATGAGGTAGCCGGGAGCAACGCCGTTGTTGAAGTGGCCCGGAGCATGGCCTTCACGGGCTTTCGTGACGCTGCGAGCCCGCGCCGTAGTGACCCGGCTTTGCATAGTCGTTCTGGAAATACCGGCAGCGTCGGCAGCAGCGGTGATAGAGCCGTGAAGCTCGACTAGCCTAAGCGCTTCGTCGCAATCGGTATCTGATAGACCGGGATTTGCCACGCATAGTCCCCCGCTACCGGCTATTTGGCCGGCGCTTCCGTAGTCTTCGGCCAGACCTTCAACACTTGATCGTGCCAGTCTCGCCATGCCTTGTTCTCGTTCAGGAGTTCGTCGTAGCTTTTGCCGAATCTGATGGTGTCATCGAATGGCAGTGCGATGAGTTGGGGCCCTCTTGTGTCAGGCAATTGAGCCAAGGGAGCATCGGCGGAGGGAGCGGCTTGCTCGTGTCCACCGGGGCTGCTGGGAAGGGCGGGGCAGACAGCCTTACCCGGTCCCCGCAGGCGCAAAGTGTCAGCATCGCCAGCAATGCGGCGGTTTTCTTCATCGGTCCTATCCCTGAGTTGTTTGGAGATTTGCGCGGTTTGCTTTTCAGCCGCCTTGTTCTTTTCGGTTTCCGCGTCCAACTGTCTCCTATAGTTGACAGCCAAGCCTTCCCATTTCGCTGCCGAGTGCCGAGCGGAGACAAGCTGGAAGTGTTGAACACAAATAAATACACATAGGCATATCGATAAGAGCTGCCACAGGGATGCATGGGATAGCCAACCCCACGCACGGCCCAGCATGGCTTTGGCGATTAGGAGTGCGGGCATAACTTAGTGTCCTGTAGGGGCGTCGAGAAGCTCACTCCGGCCTCCCAATTCGCGGCGTTGACAGTGCCGACAACTTCACCCGATCCCGCATCCACCACGGGACCGCCTGACTGCCCCGGTTGCGCCTCAAAGACCCCGATCAGCATCGCCTCACCATCCTGAGACAATCCAAGCGCGGTTAGGTCTACTGATGTCTCACTGTCCAAGCCCCGAGCAAAGCCGTAAGCGATGTAATGGTGGCGGGGCAGGAAGCCGGAACAGTCGATCTTCAGCCAAGCGTCCGATGGCTTTTCGACCTTGAGCGCGGTAAAGTCGCCATGCCGGTAGGTGATCGTGAAGGGTGCACCATTTATAGTGCAACCCGCCATCGTTGCGACGTGCGCGACGGAGATCAGTTCGGTCGGCCCGACGCGAAAAGCCGTTCCCGATCCTGCCGTGCAATCGACCTTAACGATGACATCGCCAACGGGTTGAATGCCGCTCTCGGTTGATACCGGGTGAGCGGTCATCGCCATCAGCGGGACAAGGGCAAGCGCTCTCATTCCGGCATCTCCGCGACCTCAAGGCCGTGTTTTTGAAGCCAGCAGCCGATGAAACACATGTCGTTGGCCGATACGTTCGTCAGGGAGACGTGCGGGTGTCCGCGATCATCGAACAGGATGAGCATGGCCCCGCGCGGATCGGAGACTGTCGCGTCCACGAAGTCCGCAACCGAGTCCTCGCAAAAGCGAAGCGTGTCGCTCGTTATTGCGATAGGCAGATCGGGGCGGATCGGGACGACGCTCATCGCCGCCTCACATCCAAGCCCGACGCAGGGTCAGCAGACCCTCTGCGCAGGAGGTTAAGCTGGATGACCTCATAGCGTCCGTGTCCGGCAGTGTGCCACCACACCCGAGCGCAATCCCCGGTGATGTCGTAGATCCATCCGACTGGACCGCCCCAGACCGCGACCACGCAATCAGACGGGATAAGGTCCGGCTTGTCGTTTGCGAGCCATCTACGCAGCGCGCGGCGGAAAGACACATCATCCCTCCCGGTTCCCGTTGGTTGATTTGAGGCACAGAACCGCCTCCGCATTGCGCCTGCGGACCAGACCGTTGTGGACGCTGGTTCCGGGCATGGTGTGCCATGTGCGGAAGGCATTGCAGCCGCCAACCCAGTCGCTACGGTTGAACCGCTGGGCCATCGGGGAACGGCAGAAGGCGGAGACACCCGCATTGTAAGATGCATCCACTGAGGCAGCGAACGCCTCGCGCTTGTCGGCGAGGGCAGGAACGCACTTGAGGACACCGGGCGCGTAGTCGCGCTGTTGGCGCGTCTCCAGCAGCATCTGGCATTCTTCCGGCGTATAGGAGCGCATCTCGACTTCGGTATCGCCGAAGCATACAGTGAGCGTCCGGTGGTTGCCCGGATCGACGTAAGGCCGCGTCCGCAATCCCTCGAAACCGGCAGTCAGTCCGCACGCCAAGGCGCAGGCCGCGGCGATCTTCTGGCCCCGGCTAGCCATTGGACTTGCCCTTGTAGATGCGGACAGCCCATCCGAATGCGAACCATGCCCCGGCAAGAGTGAACAGGAACGGCTTTCGCCACTCGGGAGGAATGCCGTAAACGAGGTTGTTCAGCGCATTGGGATTGTCGATAACATAGGCAAATGCTGCCGTGCCGATCCAGTGAAGCCAGACGCTTCCGAACTTCCACGATTGCCGCCAGTCGTTGATAAGGCGTGATTTTATCACCTCAAGCATCGGAACCGTCCGAAGCCGAGTGCGTTGAAAGCACTGCGTTCAATTTATGAGGTTGGGCGCCATGGACCGCATGGATTTCGCGAGAAGTGCGGTCAGCGTGCCGAATATCACTCTCCGGCTGAGTAAGACGCCCGCTGGACGCCCCCCCGCCTCCAGTCCCATCGTCCGAAAGGCCGGAGAGTATCTGATGAAACCGGCTCGGTATTCCCTCCGAGATAACAGGGTCCCACAATTCACCGAGGATTACGTCCATCGCGTGGCCGTTGCGCCAGTGCCGGAGGACAGATGCTCTCACGACGGCCTCACCCCGTCATGGGTTTCATCGGCTGCATTGATTATTCGAGAGGCGTTCAGCTTCCTTCGGTTGAGCAGCCATTCCTGCCAAGCAACACCGATTCTGAGGATAATCCAGATCGCGGCAAGTAACGCTGTAAGGTTTGGCAGTAAGTGGAAGAATGCAGCGACCGCTCCGGTCAATGCTCCAGCGTCGGCCAAATGGACGATGACACTATTATTATGACCGTCCACGACGCAACTTCCCCCGCCGCGTCCTCCTGATCCTTTATATCAAGCCATGCTTTGTTTACCAATAGTTATTTCTGGCGTATTGTGTATTTGGAGATGCTTATCGAGGGGGACCATTAGGTGAGTTCCATTACTGCCGCAGACCTGAAACTCGGCGGGAGACTTGTCACCGCCTGCGATGCAATGGGGAGCGGGCATTTCAGGCGAGCCGCCGGGATATTCGCCGAGATTGCCGATGACCTGAACCGGGAAGCCGAAGAGGTGGACGGCCTCATGTCGGACGATACTCCACCCCCTCCCAAGGTTGAAGCTCCACCCCCCGTTCACAGCATGGAGTTCTGCATGAAGAACGTCCACTGCTTCGGTCCCGTGGACGAGCGCGGGTGGAGGGTATGCGTCACCTGCGGATACGTGAATGTTGCCCCGCCGGAGGACGCATGAAGTCGGCGCTCAAATCCAGCGTAGCTGCCAATCCGAGCCTCCGCGTCGAGGTCGCCGATATGATCCGCCAGCAATGGTGGGCGCGGTGCCTCCTTCAAACGGAGTCTGACAAGCTCGGGCTAATCTTAAGAGCCGTCATGGCAATGCCGACCAACAATCCCCCGTGGCTTGGCCCCTCTGCAATCATCGACGACAAGGGGATCGTCCTCTCCAACTATGTCGATGAACAGAACCGGCGGCAGTTCGCTTACGCCGTCTGCCACATCGACGAACTGCTGGATAACCTGAGAAGGCTGGTCGATCACCTGAAGCTGTCCGACGTTCAGGCGCACGCGCTGTTCGCTCAAGTCCGGGGCTGGATCAAGGAAGACGCCAGACCGGAGACCGAACAGGCGGAAGATCGTGTGCCGATTGAATATCGCCGCGTGAACTGATTGCCTGCCGAGTTTCTAGGGGTTAGTGTGGTGGCGCTCGGGTTAGGAGTATCGTGAGCGCGAGAGACCTTCTCAAATATCTTGAAAACACGTTCTCTCTTGAAAGGCTGATCCGTGAGGAAGCCAAGCCGATCAAGGGCATACTGTGGGGGTTTTTGCTCAGTGCGCCGTTCTGGATATTGCTGCTGTTCCTGATTCGAGCTTGGCGCGTTAGACACTAGCTCGGCTACATGTGTCCATAGAGGCTAACCACTGAGTTGTCGGAAAAATTACCAGACGAAAGGAGAATATCGATCTGCGTAATTGCCGCAGTGTTCAGCCATTCTCCTGAGTAGAAATCCCTATTCTGAGTGGTGGCAGTCGTCCCGTCTGATCGACCGCTTTCAGATGTATAGTATTTGAAGAAATTGGTGTCGCGGTAGTTATATATTATCGCCCTGCCCCCACCCGCATGTGTGCTGGCCGTCGGGAGGGTCGCCAGTCCGATCGTGGTCTGCGCGACTTGGCCTAGTCCCGTGAATGTCGTGTTATTTACCCGGCCAAACTCCCACTGATAGTTCGCGCCTGTATCGCTATTGAACCGCGCCAGAACGTTCACCGCAGCGCTAGCATGTCCTCTGATTACGACAATCAAATCACGATATGTCCCTGGTATCGAGGAGAAGGTGATTGTCGATTGTGAGCCTGAAGTAACCACTTCCTTAATCAGGGTTACTGCACCGCTTCCACCACTAGAAGAGATGACACCACCAGTTGCTGTAATAGTCGTTCCGTCTACCTTGACCAATCCGAACTGTGACGATGACGCTTTCTGGATCGCGGGGGCAGCATCCGACCGCATGAACGTTGTGGCCGTTCCGTTTACCGCCGTATCGGAAGCCGTTGCCGTGGGGTTGGCCGCCGACTGGTCGCCGGTATTCGTTCCTGAGAGGTTTGATCCAGTAACCGTTCCCGTCGCCGCCACACTGGACGGGGTTATTGCTCCGAGGGTGAGCGTGATCGCCGGGGTCGTGGTCGAAGTTGCGACTGTACCGCTAACACCGTTTGCCGTGACGACACTGACGCTTGTGACTGTCCCGCTGCCACCCCCGCCAGTCCCGTTAGAAGCGGCGGTAACGTGCCCGTCCGCATCCACGGTGATGTTGGCGTTGGTGTATGATCCCGCCGTTACCCCGCTCGCCGCATGGGAAAGGGTAAGGTCCGCCGAGAGAGGTCCGCCGCCAAGGATCGGCGAGGTTGTGTGAATCTGGCGCGTGTTCGGGACGTAGGTGGTTGAGATGCTGGAGGTTGCAGCAAGCCCCATCTGCTTCAAATGGGTAAGGCTAAGAAGCTGCGCAGGCCCCTGTCCTGTGCCGGGGAGACGACCAAGCACATATCCGGCGGGAACGCCTATACCCCTGTTCAATCCTGGTATGACGACTTTGGGCGGCTTCATTGCGCCACCGCCGTTGCGGTCTGGATCTGCTGGTTCTCGTCAAGCTTCTGGAACGCTTCGCTCGGCTTTTTCCCCTGTATCTGGGCGACGATCCCCGATCCCGTGACCGAGAGCTGGATCATGCTATTCAGGATTTGATCGACCGCCTGCGACTTCTCCTCGGGCCGCATGGTGGTGTCCGTGTTGACCGCAGAGATTGCGGCCGACTGGACCTTTAGAGCAGCCGCGATCTTGCCGACAATCCGAAGACCGTAGAACGGTCCCTTCGTGGCTGTTGCGATCTCTCCTTGGTCACCGTGCTTCAAGGCCAGCGCGAAGTCGGTATGCGCCGCCTCCATCGCTTTGAGGTCGGTGTAGAAATCCTCGATCTGCTGGGCGTGCATATCGGGATTGCGGACGAAGAATGTTCCGACAATCGGGGTGTCCGCCATCTGGTGCGGCGGCTTGTAGTCCGTCATCCGCCCATTGACGGCTTTGAGGATTCCCATACCCACGGGGCCGGTCCAGCCATCCACCCAATGCTCCAGTTGAATGGGCGAGAAGTTGGCGACGTTGACACCCGGAGGTCCGAGCCATCGCGAAATGGCTTTGGCCGGTTCGGTCGTGGCGTTCGTGTATTGCATGTAGCCGTCCGCTGCCTCGACGGACGAGGGCACAATCGGGTGGCCGGTCATGAAGTTGTAGTTGGCAATCGATTCCAGCGGCGTCTTAATCGCCGTGGGCATCATCTCCTGCGGCTTGTATTCGCCGAAGAGGCCCGACGCCCAATCGTCAAAGGCGTGAGGATCGTCCTTCTTCCAGGAGTCGAGGAAGCGGTTGACCAGTCCGCCGAAGGGCGTCCCGACAACCGGAGGGTAGGGAAACTGGATTCGCGCTCCCGCAATCGGAGGGGTGATGTAGTGCGTGTCCCTTATCCAGCGGGGAATCGCATCATACCGCTGATCTTCAGGCAGGTATTTGTCGTAATAATAGTTGGCCGCGTAGAGGAGCATGGTCGGGACGGTGACTGTGGCGACCGTGAGGCCCAGCGTCCCCTTCAGTCCGAATTTCGCAAAGCCTTTCGGATCGTTGGCGAAGGCTTCGGCGAATTGTTTTAGGCCCAGTATCTTCGGGCGGAAGAACGGAACCTTCCGAGCGATGCTGTTCACCGCCTGAAGCGAGGCTTTCTCGGCGTAATCCAGATAGGCTTCGCGTGAGAGGGTCGCGGACTTCAATGGGGACAGCCCCATGTCCAGCCCCTTCTTGTAGGCTCCAACCCTGGCCGCAGCGTCCATCCGCTCGGCAACCCACTGGTAGGCTTCCAGCGGGTGCTTCACCGTATTCCACAGGCGGTTGTAAATCCCTTCGTCCTCGAAGGTCTTTTCCATGTCGCGCTGGAACCACTTCACGTCCATGTCGGCCAAGGCCGTTCCAGCTCCTCCGTTGGCCATCCATGACTGAAACACGCCGTTCTGTGTCAGCACGTCAGATATGCCGCTCATCCATGTGAGGAACGGGGGCGGGTGAAGCGGTGAGGCAATGTAGGCGGTGATCTGGTGGCGGAGGGTGATCCGAGTAGGGAAGGAGGGATCGAGAACAACCCCGGCCCGATCCAGTGCCGCGATCTTGTCCAGAGCCCTGCCGATGATATTGGCTTCACCGGCATTGCTCGTTCTCTTCATCAATGCCGCTAGAGCGGGATCGTTGGCCTTCCACCGCTCGGGCACACCATTGCGATAATAGATGAACTCGTTGGGCTTGAGCTTCCCGAATGCTCGCTCTGCCAGAAGAGGTTCGTAGGGTGTTTCATCGGTAATCCCGTAGGGCGCCAGAGCCTTCGACTTTGGAACGTTCGCGTCCTCAATCTTCTCCAAACCGAGGTCGGGGAGATTGCCCCTCTCCACTTGGCCGATGATCGAACCGATGGCGCGGTTCCTGTCCGCCATCGCGACAATGACTCGAAGGTTATCCAGTGTGGCACGAACCGGGTCGATGATCTGCCGATCCGACCCCTCCATCTGGCGAAGGGGGTCTCTGGTGTTGAACTTGCCCGCGCCGGTCCCGAACGCCTCATCGTCGCCGATCACCCGGCGCATGGAAATGTAGGCGGGATTGTCCCGCTTCATCGCCTCGATCTGGGCCTGGCTGAACAGGCCGCTGTCCCGGCCATATTCGAGCCCGCCGTTCATCACCCCATTGAAGGTCTGCGTGGCCTTATCGTATTTGCTTTGCTCCCCGGAATCCTCCGCGAGAACCTTGGCCGCGTCGAGGTTGAAGCCGGTCTTGATCCCCTGCTTGTCCTTGTCCACGGTTCGCTTGGACAGCATGTAGGCGACCCAGCCCCGCATATCGCCGCCGGACTTCCGAACTTCTTCCACCGCTTTCTCAATCGAGGGACTATCCTTCACCACCTCGATTGCGTTGTTCCCGATCCTGAGGACGCCGTAGCGCATGAAGGCCCCGGCGCGGGTATCGGAGGCGTAGGTCTGGCGAAACATATCGCGCTGTCCCACGTCTCTATTTCGGTCGATTGCTCCCTCTTCGACCAGGCGGCTGTCGATATTGTAGGCGGGCTGAAGCTCGCTCACATATTGCTGGAGTATCTTCTGCGGATTGAGGAGGCTCGGGGGTTTCTGAGGTTCCCCGATGTTCGTCATGATCTCATCGGTTGCTTGTTCTGGCGTGTATTTCGGTCCTTCTTCCGGTCCTTCGAGGCTAGGGGGTTCGTCGCCGGGAGGCTCGTTTCCGCCTCCTCCGCCTTCTCCGCCACCACCCTCTCCGCCGCCGCCCATTTCCGCATGGTTCTCTTCGGACGGGAAGACGCGAAAAACGGGAAGGTTGTTGCCTCCTTCACCACCACCGGCCATCTCCGTAGCTTGTGAAGCCCCACCAGACCGTCTCCGTCCGTTGGCGAGATACTTCTGGGTCTCCATCGGGAGCCAGCTTTCATCACGCGCAGACGGAACGCTCTCGTAGCGGATTCCACCACGCGCCGTTTTATCCGGGATGGCCTCAAGCATCGTCCCCGGACCCTTGGTGAGATACTCTCCCGCTCGTCCCGGCCCGGCGTTATAGGCGATTAGCATGGCGTTCATGTCGCCGTGGAACCTCGCGTGGAGGTCGGCGGCGATCTTGTGGAACACCATCGCGTTGTTGTTCGGATCGTGAAGCCACTGTGCCAGCTCAGCCTGGCTCATACCCTCCCCGAACCCATATTGGCGGGCCGTGCCCACCATGATTTGATGCTTGCCGATAGCCCCCTTGGGGGACACGCTGTCATCGCGGGATCCCTCAAGCGCGGTGGACAAATCCTCAAATGATGTGACCTTGGGAGAATGGCCCGGAGTCACGTTCTTCATCCCCGGTCTGGACTCTTCCTCACCTCCTATCTTGATTGGGGGAGGTTCAGGAGGAGCGACGGCGTGCGTCCTTGGGGCAACGCTGTTGCCGTTCACGTCCTGCTGCAGAATCTCCTGCCTTAGTCCAGCGTCCTCTCTGGCTTTATTGACCGCATCCCATGGAGCCGTTCCGTTGCGCCGGTAAATTTCCTCGAGATTGTTTGCAGCGTGGAGAACCTCAGGCGATGGACGGAAGACACCGTGAACGACCACACCGGCCTTCCAGACGCCGTGAGCGATCAGCATGGTAGCCGCCGCAGTCACGAAGTCCTGCGCGTCAGGCATACGCTGATTGATCGCAGCGCCCGTTCCTACACCCGCAACCGTAGCGCCGCCGATCCCCCCGACCGTGGCCGCGACGGGCTTTGCCCCGATCTCAGCCAGCTTCCCGGCAATCGGACCAGCCAATCCGAACGGCGCGTTCTCAGCCCCCGATTTTAGCGTGCGGATCGTGCTGGCGCCGACAACATGAAGGAAGTCGCTGACGTTGTGGATTTGCCCGCGATTGTAGGCGTCGAGAAGGACCTCCCTTGTCCCCTGTGATGCGATCCCCATGCCCGCCGCACCAGCAACCGCCCCTACAACCTCAGAGGCTCCAGTCTCGCCAACACCCGGAACAGCAGCGCCCGCCGCCGCTCCACCGAAGAAACCCAATACGTCAGTTCCGATGTCTCCTGCGGTCTGTCCCGCAGCCATTGCGAGATTGTTGAGCAGTCCGTGACCGGGCTGAACCTGGAACGCCTTGTTTGGATCTTCACCCATCACCATGTGGGTCGCGATACCGGCGACCGACGTTCCCCATCCTGCCTCGAACGCGGCCAGCGGGCCGTGGGCTTCCGTAACTCCGGACTGGCGGACATTGTTGGCGACGTAGTTGGAGACTTCCGGGGAATGCGGGTCAGTTGCCCCCCAATGCGCCTCAACGTCCTGAACCGAGAAGCCCGCATCCAGAAGCTTCTGGGTTGTTCGTCTCTGGTAGTCGGCGACCTCCTGATCGGAAAAACCCGCTGCATGTAATTTTGCTATGTCGGCAGCGCCGGGGGCAATCGGCTGAGTCTTGGCCTGCCCCAGCGCCCTGTCATCGTGGAGGTGACCGGTGAACGTATCGACGAGGTAATCCGCGACCCCTGCGGCGGGGTTAAGCGTGTTCAGCAGCCCCTTGACTGCGTTTGCGACTGGTGCGTCGGGCATTAGCCGCCCGTTCGCTTGAGATAGGCGTCAGTGGATTCGTTTGCTCCCCTTGGAGGGGCCTGTCTCACACCTCCCGGCGGGGCGACAATCGGCTGCGGCTTGCCAGAGGAAATCGACTGGATAACCGATTTCAGTCCGGCCTTGCCGTCATGCACCTGATATTGCGGGATGAAGTGATATAGCCCCCTTGGATTGCGGGGGTCAGTCATCATCGTGAGGGCGTGTTCCGGATCATACCCGGCAGCGATCATCTGCTTAAGCTTCTGGGTCGCGTCCCACGAGAAATAGGAGAAGTTCTGAACGCCCGTCTGGTCCAAGTTCCCGAGCAAGGGATTGGACTTGTCGATCATCGGCTTGATTCTAGTCAGCCACTGATTGAGTTCGGTGAAGGCATGGACCGCCTTTGGAGCGGACTGCTTGCTGTCCACCGCCGAGGTTCTGAGGAAATAATAATCCTTTTCCTCCAGCTTGCCTTGGGCGTAGGCTTTATCGACTTCGGTTGTGGTGAGGGGGTTTGCGCTGGACCCGATCTCCGAGGAAAGCTGAACGAACGTCGAGTGATCGGTGACGGTCTCCTTGCCCGCAAGCTTGTCCTGAGTTGCGGTGTGCATTGCATTCAGGAGCGCTTCGATCTTCTCCGGGTGCTGTTTTGCTCCGGGCATCTGTGCTGCCCTTTGAACAGCCTCAAGCGCCTGCGGGGTGACAGCCATCGTAACCCCACCCGCTCCGTTGTCCTGAAACAGCGACGTCTCAATGGGGAGAATCGCTGCGTCGAAGTCGTCGGAATCCTTCTTCCTTTGTGCGGCGTCTGCGGTGTTGAACAGTTCCTTGCCCTGCCGAACGGCTTCATCACGCAGCTCGAGAACAGCGGTCTGCTGTGTCGGCGACAGATTGTCGAACCCCTCCTTCTTGGTGGTGGCGTCGTCGAATGCCGCAAGCGCCTTAGACTGCGTTTCGTCTCCCATCTCGCCAATCTGATTTTTGGCAGCCAGGGCCATTCCGCGATACCGGGCTATGGTAAGCTCGGGTAGAAAGTCCTTGATGCGTTGGGTGTACGCACTCTCCCGAATTTCAACGTCAGAGATATGGGACACGCCCTCTCTGGCCAGTCCCTCCACGGTCCCAACCACCTGTTCGTAGTTGGACTCAGAGGGGTCATCGATCAGCGAAGCCGACAGATGGTTGATCGTTTGAAGGTCATTGGTTTGAAAATGTGAGAGGTCCATGGCGGCCTGACCGGCAGCGGCCCGGCGAAACACATTAGTGCGGATTTGAGCGCCCATCTCGGCTGCAATTTGCTTGCCCCGGTCGGTTGATGCGCCTGACGCCCATTTATCGATAACAGGGCCGACATTGGCCATGAAGCGATCAGCGAAATGGGGATCGTAGCCCCCGGTCTTTTCAGATTCCGCGCTCTGCTGCGCAAATTGCTGGTTTAGGTTGAACTCCAATTCAGTCCCGGTCTTATACAGCTCTGACGTTTCCATGACGCCCATGTGCTGCTCAACAGCATCCCCGACGCCTTTCACATCGTCTGCTAACTGGTGGTAGAATAGGCCGATCCTGCGCCCCGCGACCTCGGCGGCCTGTATCCCACGGTCGGTAGGTTCTAGGTTCGACTGAGCATTATATTCGACGATATTTGGCACGGCCTACACCTTCCCTTCGACAAGGGTTTTCAGTTCGGCGTGCATCTCCTTGATCTCCGCGAACTCGCCCATGATCATCTCATGGTCCTGCTCGGCTCTGGCTTCCGACTTGGCCCCCAGAAGGTTCTGCCCGACCATGATTATCGGAAGGAGGACCAACTGGAAGCAGTTGGAGACGTAGAGAATATCCCCCTGATAAGCCGGGAACATCAGCGGCAGGAGACAGAGGACGAAGAAGGTGTAGAAGCACCACACCGTCCCCGCCGCCAAGGTCATGTGCAGCGCCAGCCAGTTGTTTACCCTTGTCATATGAACGGGAGGACCGCTGCGGCGGCCTTGAAGATTCCGCCTATGATATCGCCGGTTCCCGCTTCTTTGGCAGCGGTCGCCATGCCTTTGAATTGCGCCGCCTGCTCCTCATAGCCGGTGACGTTGATCTGGGTCTGCTCGTTGACAATCGCCTTTTCCAGCGATCCCTGAGAAATGCTTGAGCGAAGAACGTCCTGCGCGCTCCCGCTCTCCGCTAGTCCGGCTCCGGCGTATTGCGCTTTCTGCGCACCAAGGGTCCTATAGATCGCGCGCTCGGTCTGGAACGACTTGATCTGCCCCGCCTCTTCAGAAACGACGGCGTTCTGCTTAGCATATTTCGCAGCCTGGCTATAAGCCTTCCCTTCAGCGTAATCGCCAAGTCCAGCGAAGATGCCTGAGAATAAATCTCCGACACCGCCAGCGATTTGTCCTGCCCCTCCCGCGCTGATCCCACCCATCAGACGTTCTCGTTAGCCTTGTGCTGAAGCTCGACTGCAACAACCGTGCATGGATATGGACGACAGACTTCCCAGCACCACATGTTATCATAATTTGAGTTGGCGTCTACTGGTGACCAGTAAATACCAGAGAAGGTTTCTGTTAGGGGAATACTTACAGTTCCGCCAGTTGACTTGAAGTCGCACGTCCGCATCGTCATGAAGTCTACGCCGACCTTGACCCCTTGGGCGTCGTTGAACAAAACACCCGACGACGTTGCTCTGCGATACTTGCCGAGCGACGGCCCGGTTTGCGTCATGCTCTCGTTTGGAGTGACGGGCCTTAGTATCTGCCCCTTGCTGCAATAGGTCTTCCCGATGCAGAACGGGACACAATAGAGCGCGGGGTCGGCGAACGACAATTTCATGAACGGAGAGGTGGCGCTTGAGGTCGTGTCCCCCCTGTCCGCAACGCACTGGTTGTAGCGAACCGCGAAGGTCGTGTTGAACTTGCACCAGACCGGCTCCTCAGCCGCGAGCCAGATTGCATTGCCAGTTCGATCCCAGATTCCGGGAGCAAAACTGTCAGGGTAACTCAGGCCCCCGGACGTTCCACCGGCAACAGCCTGGTTATACTGAGAGCCGGAGACAACCTGCGACCTTCCCAGAGTTCCGGCATAGCCGGTGTAAACCGTGTCCCATCCGGTCTCGGGGATAACGCTTACGACCTGCGGGGCCGAGCCGTAGGTGAACTTGTAATCGACAAAGACCGACAGGTGATAATTGGACGCATCGACTATGGAACCGCCACTCATCGCGATACAGTCGAAGCGGAACCTTCGGACGGTATAATCTACCGAATGAACGTAGTCGCTGCGGTCGAGGTCTATATCCAGCGGATCGCAACCGGTAACGAGATAGGCCGCTCCCGCCTGATCGGTGACGGCCCAGTTCGCGTCCATGAACCCGCCGACCATATGTTCGTGATAGTCGAAGGTCGCGCCTGAGAGATTGTAATAGGTGCAGTCGATCCTGAACCTTGCTCCCAGTGTGGCAACCGTTCCCCCGGCTCCTCCGGTATAATCTCCAGGGGCAAGGCAGGAGAGGAGAACAAGATCGTTCGGTAATTGAAGGATCGCATTGCCACCGAAAGCGGTCTGGACCCAGCTCGCACAATCGCTATTCGGTCCGGTCGAAGAGGACCATGGCGTCAGGTCAGTAAAGCCGGAACCGGGGACGCACTTCCACAGCTTGAACGCCTTGGTCGTGTTTTTTGAAGCGAAGATATAGAGATTGGAGTCGGCTCCGACCGACCAGCCCCACGGGAAGATATCGGTCTGGTAAAGCCTGTAGGTGCTGTCAGGAACCGCATAGGTGTAGGTGGCCGTCAAAGCATCTGCGGAAATCTCAGACGATGATGGCGTGCTTGGCAGGACAAGGATTTCCTGCCCGCTGCTTACACCGGGAGTCGCGTTGGAATTGGCATAGACATAGGCCCAGTTAGCCGTCGTCCCGATGGGCGCGGCATTAGCCGAACCGCTGTTCCTCGCGATCTCCAGCGGCCCGATTGTTGAGGCATAGTTGTTGGAACGCTGGAAACAATGGACCTGCTTGTTCCACGGCGCGCACCAGAAGTTGCCCGTCCTGGGATCGGTGACAGCCGACTGCTCGATACTTCCGCCGAACAGACCAAGATTGCTATTGCCGTTTGAAAGGCCCGCAACAACCGACCGGCCCCAAGACCCGTCAGACCCGGAGTTGACGGCATCGACGGTTATGTAACCCTGTCCAGCCGTCCCCCAGTAGAGCCTGTCCCCGACTGTGTAGCCGTGCCCGATGTTCCAGAGAGTGACACCCGTAACTACCCCAGTAACAGGGTCTCCGGTGACGGCGGCACTCGCCCCCTCTCCGGTCCCTCCGGTGAGGTAATTGGGCTCGGTCGTCCCGAAGGCGAAGGAGGTTCCGGAGGTGAGGGTAAAGCTGGTAACGCCTCCTGACCCCTTCCCCGAAGGAACGGTTTTCGAGGCGTCGTAGGCCGGGTAGAAAGTGACAGATCCGGAATCGATATTCTTGGCCGCGGTCTGGAACGTGAACTCTTGGCATAGATCGATGGTGTTTCCCGGCGGAGTAGCCCCATGCCCCGACCACAGGGTCTTCCCTGTCGCATTGACCTCATAGACTGCGCTGAACTGGTCGGGATCGGCCGTCTGACTGGTGATCGTCGTCCAATACATGATGTTGCGGCGAACACGGTCGAAGGCCGTCCCGAGGCAGTATTCATTGCAGGTGCAGAAGTTGGGCGCGGTGCTGTTGGAGAACTGCCCCGCGATGACGGAGGTATAATTCTCCTCTGCCGACATGACATAAGCGACAGCGCTCATCCCGTTATCTCCACGGAAAGCGGGGTGCAGCCAGCAGCGGTGATGCTTGCAAGAAGGCTATCGGTGAACAGCGAGGACGTGGCGTTCAGGGGAATGTCGATCGTCCCACCAGAAGAAACGGTGAAGTCCCCGAGATCGAGGCCCGCGCCCCACGCGGTCACACTCTCCCCGATCATATACCAGAGGCCGTAGATGCGAATGACAGTCACACCATCGACCGTCATCTTGTCGGCGCCAACGGGGATTGCCCCGCCGTCCACATACCAGGCAGTCAAAAGGCTATCGCTATCGTCCCACAGGGTCTGAAGGAACTCGACGTAGCAATAGGTGGTGGACGGGTCCTGAGTGGCAAGAGAGATGGTATCCGTCTCTCCCCCGTTGGCTGGACCGCCCTGTATGGAAATGACGTTCCTTCCAGTCCCCAATGTATGACGGTGCCACCCGTTGAACTCTATGGGTTTAATGGGATCGTCGTGCTTGTAGGTGCAGCCGATCAGTCCCCCGTTATTCAGGCGGCACCAGATGACGGGGGTGAGTTCCCGCATGTAGGCAAGTTCCGCCACACCACTGACGGAGAGATGCTTGGAGCGGAGGATCAGATTGTCGGCGACGAACTTCTGCGTGAAGTAGTTCGCCATATATTCATAGACCTTGCGCCCGTCGCGCTGGACGAAGACCGTAACCCGGTCGATCTTGATGGCTGGGGTATTGACGCTCCCGTAGTGCGTCATTTCCCGAGTTGCTATTGAGGTCGGAGTGATCGGCTCGCCGCCGCCCGAAGAGGCGATGATCCATTCCCCGCTTTGAGTCCCCGCTAGAACCCCCTGTTCGTCGGGGAGCATCCACAGGAAGTTCTCGATTTCCTTGGCGTTCAGGGTGCCCGATATGCCGTTGTTGTCGGCGACCGTTCCATCGAGGCCGGTCGGGGCAAAGTTGATGTAGCCGTTGACGGAGAAGTCGTTGGAGACCGAGGCATCGAAGCGGTTCTTGACCGCCCCCCCTAACCACACACGGCCTTGGTAATAGGCTCCGCACGAAGGATAGCCGGTGGTGTCGCAATAGGTCCCGAGCTGCCATGCGGTGATCGGCGTGGTGTAGAGGAGGTTGCCAGAGGCTACGTTGTCTGGATAGGTGACTTCCGTTACCGGCGTCCCGACAAACTCCGTGGTGGACGTGACCGATGAAATCGTGCCCCACGTCCACGCCGCCGCACTGGGGTCAATGACCCAGTTGGTTCCGTTGTCGGTGCTGGGCTGAACGCCGGTAGATGACTGAACGGCTTTCCAGTAAGTCCCCGCTTCCTTCACCAGATTGCCCGACGAATAAGCCGTCCCCGAGGCCCATGCGGCAGGCTCCGAAAAGACGCGGAACATGCGCCCAACATCAGTCGCGACAAAACCCTTCCCGTCGTTGATTCCAGAGGCGGAAGAGGCGGTAAATGTAATCGACCCAGACGTTGCGCTTGGGGTTAGGGTGGTCCCGTCCGAGGGAATGTCGAGATAGGGTCCGTCATGGAACGTCGCGAGCGTAAGGGAGGCTGTCGTGAACGAGCCGTCCGTCGCATTGGTCAGCGAGAAGATACGGGGCGCGTGGCTGTTGTGAAGGAGAAGGGCGTCAGTCCCGTCCTGAAGGATTCTAACTTGCTGTAGGTCGGTCTCCGCATAGGGCGTGGCAATGTCCACGATCTTATAGACCGTGAGGGTGTTGAGGTTGCCGAAGGTGATCAGGGTTCCGTCAATCGCCGCGCCCGTCAAAGCGTCGGTTACGGTGAAGGTATTAGTGTCTATCGCCGATACTGCGAGCTGGCGCCCAAGGACCTGATCGATACCGGCATATACAGTCGCACCGCCAAGCGTGAAGATGGCCTGATCCCCGGTAGCCATCCCATGAGCTGGAGCGGTGAAGACAGCGGGGTTGGCAGAGGAAATCGCCGTGACCTGCGTTCCGGACCACACGACTAGTCCCGCTCCAGACCGCCACAGTCTCAGATGGCCGGCAGTCAGTTCCAGAACATAGGGCTGAGCCTCATCGACGTTATATTCTCTGAGGACCGCATACGCACCGTTCCGGGTCACTCCACCCAGACGGGTTCCCGACCTGCGTGGAGCAGCGCCCTCCTCGATCGGGATCACATTCAAACAGACGTTTAAGCCCGTTCTGTAATCTTCCCGGTCGAAGCGGCCCTGCATCTGAGGCGACCATTCGCCCCCCAGAAACGAAGTTTGGGAGAAGCTGGCAGTCCCCACGGCTTACAACCGGCAGACCAGATAATCATCTAGAGGCGGCTCGACGGAACCTGTTTCGATCCCGTTCACGTTGCGGGCGTCCCCCATCATGGTCTTGTAGATTTGGCTGATCGTGCCTAGCTTGGAATCCGACTGGGTAAGCGGCTCGCAAATCTCCAGTCCTATTCTCGCTGCAAGACCCTCGCAGAACATCGGGTCCATCTGGCTAACGTCCTGAATGTCGGCGACCGACCTTAGGATGATGACCTGACTGTCCGAGGTCGTGATGTAGTCACCCTCGAACACCCAATCGTCGTAGGGCAGGCCGGAAGGTGCACCGAGATAGGACGCGACACCCTGCTTTGGGTCCTGCGGTGCCTCCCTCAAAAACCCATAGGGAAGGCGAAAGACATTGCGGCTTGCCGACTGGTCCCGAGGTCCCGCGTCAATCGGATACTGGAACCGCTGGTATCGGACTGTGGCGTTGATCTGTAGCCAGCCTTGGCCGATCTGGGTTGCCGCCTGATTGGTGACTGGAACGGCGGTCCAGTAGGTATCCTCAGACGGCGTGTTATTGGTATTGAGATCGACCTTCGACTGCCACGTGGAACTGGAATAGGATACCGTGTCGCCGATGTTGTAGGTCGTCGCCGCATCCCACGCGATCGCTCCCAAAGTGGGATCGTCCGCTGTTCCTGAAATCAGGCACTGGTAGACGTTCACTGTCCCGGCAACGACGTTGTAGACAAGCTCACCGGCATAATACTGGGTCGTGGAGTCGTACTTCGTGACGGTCTGCGGGCCGAAGTAGACCGTCCAGTACGCTTCATCGGGGCTACCCGGAGGCGTGTTCGCAGGCACGTATTGCGCCGCGAAATAGAAGGTATTGTTGTAGGAGATAATGGAGCCCTGTGGGTAGACCGCAGTGGAACCCCACGCAGCGGGAACGAGGAACATGGTGCTCTCGTCCACGGCCCTTAGAGCCGCCTTCCTTACGGAGAAGCGCCAGACGTTGCGGCGAAGCTCGGCAACACGAAGCTTGTCATAGACCGCGTTGGTGTAGAGAGCGCCCTTCGCGTCATCCGTGAATGCGGAGATATTGGGAACGCCGCAGTGATCGAGAGCCCGGTTGGCGATGTCCAGAGGGACGCGATATTCCGCCACGGGTTACTCTCCTGGAATGCGGGTTACACTCGCATAGACAGCAGTGGCCGTGGCAATCGTGAGCTGATACTTGCCCGGAGTGAGGCTCAACGCCCCAGACGTTCCATTGGCCGTCATGGACGTGGCTGCGTCGATCAGGGTAGAGCCGTCAGGGCCTACGCGCTGAAGCTTGACCGACCCGCCGCCCCATGTCGCGACCGCATCCAGAGCATAAGTTCCGCCAAGGAGGCTGAACTGGGCCGGTGTGGCGCTGATGTTGCTCCATGCGAAGCTCTCGTGAGCGCGCATTACAGCTCCTTGAAAGTCTTGGGACCGTAGTTCTGGTCGTTGACGAACCAGTCGAGCTTTTCTAGCGCGAGGAAGATTTGCTTGAGGCTCGGCACGTTGGCCGTGTTCACCCGAAGCTCAATGTCTCCCGCACCCGGAGCCGAAGTCCCGACCGTGATGTTCTCGGGGTTGACGTCTTCGATCTTATCGACCGTGAAACTTAGCGAGACACTGGCCATTCATGGCTCCTGATGTTTGGTCGCCGACCCCGTTGAAGGAGGACAAGACCGCAAGGTCGGCGACCTCGGGGAGACCCCGATATTAATTCACCGTCGAAAGGTTGATGCTGACATTCCCCGCAACGCCCGTCGCTGCGGCGGTGTGAACAGCAAGAACAACGTCGATGTATCCACCCGGATCGGAAGTGAGGCCGACCTGCTTCCACAAGGGCGAGGTGCGAAGATTGGCATCCAGATTAGAAAGCGCGTCAATCTTCGATCCCGAAGTGGTCTGGGCGAACGCCTTGGCGGCAACGAAGCAGTTGGCGGAAATCTGAGTACCCTGGAGGGAGGCAGGCGTTCCGTCAGTCGTGCTATCCGAGTAGTAAGCCCCCAGGTCCACGGCCAGCGTCGGCGAACCGTTGCTGTCCATCTGGCCCTTGGTGAACAGCCAGCCGTCTTTCATGACGGTGGTCGTCGCCAGTCGAACCATCTTGTAGAGCGAGGAGGTCGAAGCCAGACCGGCAGCCGTCGCGGCCACATAGTCAGAGTGATTGACCTCGCGGCCCGGTCCGCCAATGCCCTCGGTAAGCTGGGTAGCGGAAGCCGTCCCAACACTGTCGAGAGTGGTGACCGAGGCGGATTTAACAGAGTCAGCAGCCATTGCTCAATGTCCCTTACGGAGTGATCAGTTGACAGCCGTAAGCTGTCGGGTAAGATGAAACATTATGAGAACTCTTGAAGAACAAGCTGCCATCCGCGCTAAGAACGCGGAATATCAGCGTCGGTACCGCCTGACTAATCGCGGAAAGGAAAGAACAGACGCCTACGAACGATCGAATAAGGCTCGCGCCAAAAGATGGCGCGAAGAACTTAAGCGATGCTACGGAGTTACGCCAGAGTGGTACGAAGAAACTCTTGCAGCCCAGAACAACGGATGCGCGATTTGCGGGCGTGACCCCGACAAACGCCGACTGGCCGTCGATCACCATCACACGACTGGCCAAGTGCGCGGACTTCTCTGCGCAAGGCATAATATCATGATTGGTGTTCTTGAGCATCCTGATCTTTCCAAATTACTCGATTATCTTGAGTCCTATAAAACTAAGGCGTGATATCTGCCCCGGTTGAGTCGGCGCAGTTGACTTGCAGAACCTTACCCGGCTGCGTGCGGGTCGAGCCGAACGAAGTCTGGGTGTAGATCTGATAGGGATGACCGGAGAGGTCGTTGCGCTGGCTGGCGATGTTGGTCATGTCGCGCCAGATGCCGAGATACAGGCCCGACTTCGCGAACGCGATGCAGTTCCTGATGCTGGAGGCCACCGCAAGCCGCTCGGAAACGACGATATCGAATCCGAGGAAGCGGGTGATCTTGCCATCGGTGAGAACCGGGCGGTCGTTGAACTCGGTCGAGACAACCTGAACCTGCTTGAGCAAGTCGGCTTCCTGAGACGAGCCGATCACGAGGCACAGCGGATCGCTGTCAATATCGACGTGATAGTGACGGAAGATGCGCTTGGCTTCGATGAGCTTGGCAACGGTAAGGCCCACCGAGGTCGCGCCCGCGCCGAAGGTATCGGCGATGCGGAAGTTGGTGGTGTCGAACGTCTCGGGAGTGAGAGACGCTGCGTCCTGCCCGGTCTGTGCCGTAGCGAAGGCATTGGCGATAATGCAGTCATCCCAGCCACGGCCGACAGCCTGGGCGGCGTTGTCGGAATACTGCGACTTGGGATCGACAATCGTTTTCAGTTCATCGAAGCTGTCGATGAGCTGGGTAAGTTCGCCGTCCTGCGGGAATACCCAACGCCGGGTGAAATCCGGGTCGGTGCGCTGGATGGGAGCGAAGCGTCCTGCCGGAGCTTTGAGCTGGACCGCGCCGATCTGGTTGACCGGCGATGCCATCTTGCCGACATGGAAGCCCTCGCGAAGCTTGCCGCGAAGTTTCGACCCCATCTGCTGGAGCTTCAGCTCAAGAACAGTCGAGAATTGGGTCGTGTAAAGTTGATAGAGACCATCAGTAGCCACGGAATGACTCCACAATCAAAGTGATCGTTTGGAGACCGTATCCGGGAACCGGGGGTCGGATGACTTATCGAGCGGCCCAAATGGGTGTGCGCTCTTATGTCAGCACCCTAAATCCTATAACTGTTACTCGTTGTCAAGCTATTTCTTACGAAACTCCGTAAGCAATGGCACTAAGATTTTCCATTTCCTTCTTCTCAGCCATTCCACCGGCAAGATAACGAGCAGTCCAAGTAGTATCCGCTTTCAATTCATTGATGCGGACCACTGCGGTTTCCTTGGTGTAGTAAGTATTGCCGGAAGGACCACCACCGCCAACGAACGTATCTTCGCCAAGCTTCTTGCCGATCGTCAGAAGAAGCTGCATCGTTTCCGCTTTGCCTGCGGTTTCACCGAGCTTTTGAATGGCCGCAGTCATCTTGGGCTGGTCGAACCCGGCTTCCTTCATCAGCGCTTCGTAGGCGCGATCGGCAATGACCTTGTAGGCTTCGTAGTTCGGCCCCCATGATTGCTTGAGCTGTTCCAGCGCCTTTGTCGCGGCGGCGGTTTCCTCTGCCGTGGACGCGGCCCTGGTGGTATCCAGTTGTTTGATCGTGTTCTCTGCGAGCTTCTGCGCGGCAGCGGGTGAGAGCTTCAGTTCACTCGCTTGTACGCGGATGAAGTCCTTCATCGCGTCGTCTACGTCGGTGCCGTCCGCGTGCTTTAAGCCTTCGAGCTTGTAGTCGTCGGCGTTCTTGGAATAACCCAGTCGCTCGTAAACCGAATCCCATTCCTCGGGCGGGGCATCGGACTTGGGGAGCTTGAGAAGCTGTTCCTTGGGAACCCCGATATAGGCTTGAGCCTCTTTATGGGCCTTGGCGGTATCCAGGAACGCCTGAACCGGGTCCTTGTCTGCTAACCCACGGGACGTGATGTAGCCCTGCGTGTCGGCGTCGAGAGCGGAATACCACTTGTCTGCCGTTGCCGTAACCGTGCCGGTGCTTTCAACCGTGATTGTTTCTTCACTCATCGTCTTCCCCCTCTTCATATTTCACGACCACGGCGGAATCGCCGAGGCGTCGTTGCATCAATTCTTCGACTGTAAGGTTTTTCTGCGCGTCGATCCTAAGCCAGACCTCTCTTCGCCCTTCCAGAACCGCGTGGAGCCTTGGGTCGGCATGGAAGCAGGTTTCATTGGCTCGGCAGAAGCGTGAGAGATCATTCAGGACCATTGCCCCCGATGGACCGGAGAACGCCATCAGGTAAGCCTTCTGGAGTTCGGCGGTGTTGTCGAACAGGGCTTTCGCCTGCTCCTCAGTGATCGGCTTTGGCACTGACTTCCTTTGCCGCGCGTGCGGCCTGAATCGGAGACTGCCAGTCCCAGTATCCGTTGCCGTTCTGGGCCGGGTGGTTGGTCCCGTCCCCGGTCACATGCTCGGGTGCCTTTTCCTTGTGCGGGACGCTTTCCAGCTCGACCGAATTGACGCCGGGAAAGTAAATCCGAAGCGTCAGGCCATGACCGAGGTTGTTTGTGACCAAGGCCGCATAGGGACCGTCATAGCGTTTCCCATAGCCTTCGGTGAACCCGATCCTCTGCATCAGCCGTGGATTGTAGTAATCCACGAACGTTCCGATCCGGGGCTTACCCGGCACATGATCGACCATTATTGTCCTCCCGCTTGTTGTGGCACGGGCTGTCCGGCCCCCGGAGGTGCCTGTTGGCCGCCAGCTTTCGCCACCGTGGCTTGGGCTTTGATCATTGCAGCCTGCGCGGGTAGAGATTGAATCTGCTGCTGCTGCGCGGCCTGATCCGCCCTTGCTTTCCGTTTCTTCTGGATTGTCGCGTCGTCGTTGAGCCACCGTTCCGGCACGGCCTGGATCATGGCGATCTCACGAACCGCTACGTCGAAGTTGAACACGTCCAAGACAGAGGGGTCCTGTGTCGCGTTGACGATCTCTATCACACTCTGCTGGGTGCGCTGGAAACCCGCTACGTCCTGCGCCCGCTGGGCTCTTGCTAGAGGCGACGTATAAACGACGTTATATTCGCCCTGCGCTTCCCGGATCACGTCGGGCATCGGCGGGAACTTTTTCATGCGTGAAAGAAGGTCCAGCTCCCGGTGGATCATCGGCCCGAGGTATTCAGACTGCTGCCGTCCCACCGTGGGGGCGATCAGTATACCCTTCTCGTTCGTCCGCTCGATCACCTCGGTCGCGGTCATCTGCGGCGTCTCGGTCAAAATCTGGAACAGGGTGACAAGGAAGGCGTCGTTGATGAGCGCCCGTTCCTCGTCCATCATCTCCTTCGTGACCTGAATCTGCCCGGTGGGAAGAATCCCGATTAGCGGCTTTCCATCCGCCGACATGCCGCCCTTGTTCACCGCTCCCGGCTTCATGGTCGGGTCAATGAGGCCGTCATCGTAAGTCAGGAGGGTCGGGTCCGCCGCCCGGTGGCCGACCTTCAGGAACGTGGTCTTCTCGGCGTTCAGGGTCTTGAGGGCCGGGAGAACTTCCATCGCCGGGGACCGGCCATAGGTCTCCATCGGCGTCTGGATATACCGTCCTACCGCATAAGGAAAAGAACGATAGCCGCCTTCTGAAAGTAATGCCCTGCCCTGAATAGAGATGTACTGAGACGAGTAAGGCATTCCCTTGACGCCCCACTCGCCCTCTTCGTAATCCGTCTGAGGCTGGACGCAATGGAGGAAGTCATACATCTGCTCCGACTTCTGTTCCATTGCCGCCAGCAACATTGCCGGAATGCGATCACCGAACTTCTGGTAAGCTTGTCTTGGCGTCATCTTGAACCAGCGAATAACTTTATCCACTCGTCCCTGATGATTCTCGCTAATGAACAATTCCCCAATAGGAATGTTCTTGTAGCGTAGCTTATTTACTGGACGATTCCAGTCATCAACAGCCTGATCGATGAATAAACCACCAGTTCCATAAGCACCAATACTTCTATACGACCGCTGATTACCTGCGGTGAAGTTGGCAATAGCGTCATAGCGCTCCTGAAATAGTATCTTAGTGACTGCCTCATACCACAAACGAGCGTCACGGTTCTTCATGATGTCTGGATTGTCCGACGCCAACTGGTGCCAGATTTGATTCCTAGGGGTGAGAAGGCTGTCGAGGATGGCCGAGAACCTTCCAAGAGCCATCATTCCCGTGGCGTCTACCTGGCGATCGGTCTTCTTCTGTCCAGGCCAGTTGTAATTGCCGTAGTAGAAGGTGTTTCGCGAGGCTGGATCTATGAGTTCAGCGATCTCTTCCCAATGGGAAGCCGTGGTGTTGCGCCACAGGTTCATCTGCCCGAACTCAGCGAGCCGGGTCGTTACGATCTCTTCTTCATATCCCGATTGTGCCGGTGCAGCGAGCTTCTCCTCGTGCAGCCGGACAAGCTCACCCATTTGGCATCCCAGTCCCCATTAGCGCCTGAAGCGCCATTCCCCCGGTATTCCCGACCCCCGAGACCCCAGACAAAGCCAACGCCCCGAACGCCCCAGGCTGCTGGTTGGCGACAAGCAAAGCCCGCTTTCGCCGGTCCAGAATTTCACTATCGACCTGCTGCTGAAGATCGGCTCCCAAGCCCAAATCGATCCCAGCCTGCGAAAAGGCTCCGGGGTTTGTAGGAATTAAAGGACTTGGCTGGGCCATGACTGACTATAAACCAGTAAAGGGGTCTATGTCTACACCATGAGCCATGAAAACACCATCGCTCGATTGAATGTTTTTTCTTGCGAAGTCTTTCCAATGCTGTCCACCCAACGATCCCATTGGTATTCCGCCGACGCAAAACCTCTTCGCCATCATAACTAATATTCTGGTTGCAGACATAAGGTCATCGTGGACTTTGACGATGTTTCCGGTTTCGTCGCGGTGATAACTTACGAACTCTTCCCACCAGTCGATCAAATGCGAGCAGACCTTCAATCTTCCTGAAGTAAATCTCTGCTGCATTTCCATGATACCGGCTTCGGTCGCATACCCCCCGGTGGGGAAGGTGGCGTGGGTCGCGAACATTCTAAGGCCCAGCCCCCGGTAGAGACCTGCCGTCGTCTCCGGTGAATCGTCTCTGGTCTGCCGGTGGCCGTCGTGGGGCCAGAATACCGGGGCTCCGGCGCACACCCGCTTCATCGCGTCGGCGTGCTGGATCGGCATCATGTTCTTTAGCTGGAGGGCGTGCGCAATGTAGAGAATATCCGTGATCGGATCATAGAACCCAAGGACGGCAGCAAATGGATGGCTAAACTTTCTAGAAGCGCCTCCCATTCCGCCGAAGTCAACTCCCCACCCAAGTCGCCAGTGGCCCAGTGGTTCCTCAATCGGTGGTATCTCGATGCTTTCTCTAAGTATCGGGAAGATAGCACCCGATCCCATAATCGGGCGACCAGACCTGCGGGCTGCCTGTTCGTGAGCGGGAAAGCTTTCGATCGCTCTGTCATAGGACTCCCTCGTTAGGTGGCTGTGGGGTTCGGCGAGAACATCGTCACCGGTCATGTTGACGAACCCCTTGTCCGCATCCGTGGCACGGGCGAAGGACTGATACAGCTCCGTCTCACCCTGAAGCGGAGTGAAGGTGATCATCATCGACCCGCCGGTCGCGAGAAGACGGGCCTGACATTCGGTGTAGACCTTGAAGTCGTCCGGCTCCTCGTCGAGCCAGATGAAGCTTACGCCGTCACCCTGGAACTTCTGCCAGCCCTGCTCATACGACTTGAACGCAAGCGTCGAATAGCTTCCGCTTACGTGTTTCACAGCAACGCTTGCAAAAGCACCCGTAGTGCCCCGGCCCAGCACAGGATCGGTTACGAAGCACGACTTCGGGATCAAACCCGTCCCAAGAGTATCGGGGGTGTTCGGTTTCCCGCACAGCTTGAGCTGGTTGATCCCCATCGTCTTGTCGGCAGTGAGACCGCACGCCCACGCCAGAATGGGTTTGTCGAATCTTAGGCCCTTCCACCATGGCGGGTATATTCCTGTTACGTGACACGCGGTTTCGTAGGCTCCGGCGTCGGACTTCCCGAGCTGGTTCCCGGCGTTGAACATTCGCTCGCGTTTCGTCGCCCCAAGCTCGAAGAACTCTCTCTGCTTGGCGTAGGGGACGAACTGTTCGAGGCGGTTGTATTTCTTGAACTCGACCGCAGCCGACAGGACCTGCGCCAGTCTGGCTAGGCGGTCCTCACTCATTAGGGACTTCCGTAAACTCGCCCTCGACTACCCCGACCCCCGCAAGGAGCTGTTTCGGGTCCAGCTTCAACTCCCGAGCCATGCCCTTGATCTGCTCGATGAGGTCTCTTTTGTCCTCGGTCACATGCTCGACCCTGATCCTCTGTTCCGCCGTGAACCCGTTGATGGCAGCAAGCTCCTTCGCCGCCTTAAACCTGTCCTTGTGATCCTCTGACTGCGCGATCTCCAAGAGAACGCTGACCCCGACAATCGCAGCCCCGGTAAGCCTCTTGACCGACTCCTCGTGTAACGCGGCAATAACGCCCTCGTCCCGCATAAGGTGATAGCCGTAGTCCGGCCTATACCCCGCAGCCTCAGCCGCCTCCATCACCATAGCAGGGTTCGCATTCCTCTTGAGCATTTCAAGAACAAACCCGCGCTGACGATCCGGCAACGCACGCATCGACTTGCCGTCGAACTTACGATCCGTCTGAATAGCTAGTTCCCGCCCCATTCGACTAGAGTATCACAGTATTTGCGAAATCCAAATACTTTAGGAATCCGCTAAATTTCTGAAAACCCGCGATTTTTTAAGGGACCCGATTTTTGAAAACGCCGGATAGATTGGTTGATGGCACAACATAACACGCTCGCAACTTTGGGGGTGCCCGCCACCATGCCCCGGTCTCTTTGAGACCGACGCCACATGAAGCCGATGCATCGTAATGGTCTAGGCCTCGACCGCATGTGTCCAGGTTGCGGCGGGATCAGCGCATCCCGTGCCGGTAACCCGCTACCGGTGCGACGTGAATTGCAGATGTGTGATGATGCGGGAAATGAGTTATTCCCACCCTCATAGCATTCGATGCTTGACAGGACCAACGGACCTCATTACATCAATGCGCATCGGGACATTGTCCCACCTAACCCAAGGGAGAATGGGAATGAAGAAAACCATCTACGCAGAGGTAAACTACCTCACCGGCTCCAAGATGCCTCACCCTACTGGTATCACCAGGCAGAGAGCTGATCGCTTCACCATGTATGCACCTGGCTATCGGCCAATGGCATTCAGGACGCTTGAGGCAGCGAAGGCTAAGCTAGAGCGTCATCCGGGCTTCGTGCGCTGGTTGGAAGCCTAACACCGGGGCGTTGTCCCACTCACGCCAGAGGAGAATGGCACAATGATCGAGACCCTACATAGAGAGATAATCCGCACTGCGCTTCCGGGCGCTTCCAAGCGTGAATGTCCGGGCGGCTATGTCGCCTATATCGGCAAACACATTGACGATGGCCGGTGCGCTGTTGTCTATGTCCACCACAATACGGATCAGCGCATCCACGATATGACGTGGAAGCAAGTTCGCGAGTTTGTGCTCGCATAACCGGGACTACAGTCCCACCTGATGAGGGAGAACGATGATGAATACCTTTGAACTTGCGCGCAGGCTTGGCGGAGGAGCTATGCTTAAGTCTCCTGGCGGGCAGCGCTATCGCATCTCTGATTGGTCGGTCGGCACTCGCCATGTGTTCGGCCATCCTGTCTTTCGCGATGGGTCGCTCGGGCAATATCAGGAGCTTCCATCTAACCTTCAGAGCGAGGAGGCTTGAGCCATGACTGACCGCATGACGCCAGCCCGGCTTCGCGCACTTGTCGAGGAAGCTGGGCGCGAGCCTTACTTTTTCACCCGCGAGACAATGCGCTTCTTCGGTGACACCATGGCCAACTACAGCGTAAGCCGGGAGCCTGTTACCTTCCAGACATACAGCGGTGAAACCGTTACGTGCTGGGAACTGTGCCGCAAGCGCCCCGTGAAGCACGGCCTGCGCTCCCCTGCCTATTTTGACGTTGAGACGTTCCACAAGGTCTCTCGACCGGGAGCCGATTGAATGACCCCTCAAGAGTTCAAATCCATTCGCCTGCGGGCTGGCCTCACTCAGCGCCAGCTCGCAGCGCATTTGCGTATCAGTGACCATCGTACGATAAGGCGGTATGAGTCCGGTGAGCGCTCTATCAGCGGTCCAGTTGCCATCCTGATGGAGCAGCTCGACCACTAATTCACCCTCCCGATCGCCATCTTCACCATCGTTGAGCTTAGCATCTGGGCTCTTACCAGATCCCCGTAGGCGTGGGACTTCAGCAGCTCTGCCATTGAGTGAAGCAGATTACCCATTGGCTGTCCGCGCCAGTTGAGCGATTCACTCTCGAAATGCTCTGCAAGATTAAGCAAATCACCCATGCTGTCACCTACATAAAATTGGCAGAAAAGTCAAAGAAATTCAGTTGGTTTCGATGAAATACCTGGACCCGTCAGCGCGATATCTGGCCTTGGCTTTCAGCGTCTCCAATATCCCGTTCAGCTCGGTTGTCTCTTCCTCACTCATCGGCTCACCGCGACGGTCCATAAGGGGCTTCTTCGGTGGCGGTCCCTCGATCACGGGCGCCGAAATATGCGCGCTCCGTCTCTCCCGCTTCACCGCAACCAGCTTGGCGATCTCCGGCACAATCTGCGAAGGGCGTGTGACCGAGCGGCGAACCTCCATTGAAACCGCAGCGACTTCCGAAGCGTGAATGCCTTGCAGAGCGTCGATGGCGCATGTGATCCAGATGGCTTGCTGGTCCGCGCTCATCGTGACCGGAGCGACCAAACCGAGCATCTTCGCCAGCTCAGTTGAAAGGATCTCCGCTTCGTATCGCGGCCTGGACTCTTGCAAGTGCTGTCCCGGTTGGGTTGGTGTCAGTTCGTTCATTTCGCCGCGTCCGTTCGTTTAAGACCCATTCCAGCTTCACGGTCGTCCAACCTCGCTCCACAGCGAGGGCGATCATCTCTCCAGGCGGAAAACCGTGCTCCGCGAGAACGACGAGGTTGTTCGTGATCCCGGCGTAAGCGGTCGCGCTCATCCCAGCCTTCCGCCGCTTCGGGCTATTCAGAAAGTCGCGCCAGACTTCTTCAGGAACATTGGGAGGAGCGGGAAACTCATCTCGCTTGCGCGCGGGTCTAGCTGAAGAAGCTTTAGCTTCTGAAGCTACTGGTTCCCTAATAGTATCCGTGTCCCGTTTTTGGGACTCTTTGGAGGAAAAAGTGGAACTGTTCCGTTTTTGGAACTGTTCCGTTTTTGGGACGCTTTCAAGGTGGAGCGAATAGACCTTTATTTGGCCCGTTTCCCCGCTACGCCTGCCTGTGTCGCTGATGAGGTTGCTGCGCTCGAGTTCGTCCAGCGCAGCGATAACAGTTTTACGGTTGAGCCCAGTCCAGTCAGCTATCCACGCCGTTGATGGGCGTGACGCATTCTCTTCAGTGTTGTGCCTATCGGCGAGCGCGAGAAGCACAAGCTTTCTCGCCGCCGTTCCCGGCTGGCATTTTCCAGCCCATGCGAGAGCATCGAAGCTCATGCCGGAAAATTACACGATTGAGGCCACGGGAAGCGTGGCCGATATTTCATTAACTTGTCAGGATCGGCGGTTTTCCACAGCTTCATGGGCGCTCGTCTCCGTACGCCTCTGGAGAGCGCTGTTCTCGAAGGAGCTTCTCCAACAGCTCCAACTCTTCCTCCCGATGGCGCTCAAGAATTTCGCCGTGCGAGGATTCCAGCATGGTTTCGAGCTTGTGAAACTGCTTGTGAAGGGCAGTGTGGCTTCTGCCGAACTCCGTCTGCAATCTCTTGAACGGAGCGCCATCGATCTTCTTTCGCCGGACAAGCCTAACGCTGTCCTCGGGTTTCCAACGGGGAAGAGCAGTCATCGCGCCTGCCACCCATATCTGGCGCAGACCTTCGACCATGCCCTTTGAACAGCCTTGTAGCTTATCCCCAGACACTCAGCGCATTGTGATGGTGTTCCACCATAGGCGGCCATCCATTCGGATACCTGGTCTTGACGGGGAGTCATCGCCATCCCCACTGCGCCAGCGTCTCAGTCGCATCGGCAATCGATCGAACGACCGCATAGGGAATGTGCCAGACGCTCTCGCACAGATTGGCAAATGTCTTCTGTGAAGCCTCCAGCCTTCCGCCTTCGCGCTTGATCTCGAAGAAGCCGACACGGCGCACAAAGCGGCGGTCCAGCAATAGGAGGTCCGCAGCTCCAGGCATTAATCCAGTAGCCTTGAGCTTTGCCATCTGACGACAGCGTGAGGCTTTATCACCGGCAAGGACAGCGCCGTTCGGTATGGCGAGCGAGTCAATGCCGACGCGCGCCAAATAGGCTCGAACGTCTTTTTGAACGGAGGCTTCGGATTGCATTATGCTGCCTCCTCGGGCGGAGAACCGATGACGATCTCGACGCCGTGTTCAGCAGCTACGCGCTTGCAGTTGTCGCAGGCGTAGTAATGGCCCTCCAGGTAAAGCGTGCCGCCGCGAGCGCGGTCTCCGGCTGCCAGGCAGGCGTTGACTTCAGCATGGGCTGGCTGGTCACAGATGCTCTTGCAAAGCTCATATCCGACGCCGGTAGGCATTCCCTCGCGCGGACACATTCGCTGCGGATTGCGGACGTAGTTTGTGCCGACGTATCGGGAACCGTCCGGAGCGATGATCGTGGCTCTTGTGGTGAGTTTGGCGCAGGTCATGCTGCCTGCCTTTCGGTAAGCAGTGATCCCCATTGATCGGCCATCGCGTCGGCAACAGATGGGAAGAACTTTGCCCGCTCTTTTGCGTTCTTACCTTGATGGAAGTAGGCGCGGTAAATTTGGCCGGCTCTCGCGCCGCTCTTGCGGACGTATTCAGCTTTGGGAGGAGCTTCGACGATCGATGTGGCGAACAACGGCGGAAGGTTATTCAGCCATAGACATATGCGCTTACGCTCCGGCGTTCCGAACTCGAACGGGTTGATTTCCTGATCTGGCCGGCGAAATGCTTTGCAGGCGTATCCGCGCGGGTTTTCCAGTGCCACATGGGGAACTGGAGCATTGTAGAGGGCGAGAAAGAACTTCAGCGCATGCTCGCGAAGCTCCGCTCTTCCTTCGTCGTTCCAGTTTGCAGCTCCGGCGTAGGTCAGATAGGTGCACGGCGGGAAGCCGACGAGCAAATCCCACCCGTTGCCGACGATGTCGAAAACGTCTCCTTGGTAGTGCGGACCAGGAGATTCGGTCGGTAACAGATCGCAGCTCATTGCGTCGTGTCCGCGTGCTAAAAACGCATCGCGAACGACCTCTGAATATTCGCACGCAATGAGAACCCGAGCCATCGCTCTACACCGCCCTGTTATATGAGGGGGGAGTCACTGGTTGAGCCGCAGCTCGCGCTGCTTGGCGCGGAAGGATTTCTCGGCTTCGTCGAGATTGTAGATCAGCCGGTCCTGCAGCTCTGGCCATTTCGCGACCGCCTTGAGCCAACAAGACATTGGCATTTCAGCCCCGCCGCAGATATTCTGGTGGACTGATTGCGCCTCTCGTTCGATAGCCTTGCCGATCTTGGAGAGCGTAAGTTCGTTGGCGTTCTTGAAGTGCAAAAGAGCAACAGCCATCGCGGCCTGAATCGCCTCGCAATCGTATTCAAGGAAAATTGAATCGGTCATGGGTTAGGTGCGCCCCCGAAATGACCGAGGGCATCATCTGGAACGGGGACGTTCGGCCAGTCGCCGTAAGCCTCGCCGTGCGCGTCAATCTCGGGCTCGTGCGTAACAAACCACGCCAGCGATCCGAGAAAAGCGAACCACAGAATAAGGGAGATGATGGAGGCGGGTTCCATTTATGCGGTCTCCGCGAACGCAGCCGCGAGAAACAGGCCAGCCATCCCAAGGAACGCCGCAATCATGCGCGCTTCTATGGGCCAATCCCCGGCGTCGAAGTCCCACATTACGAAGCTTACGCTGAGATAAACCAGCAACTGCCAGAGGCTGAACACCATCGCGCCCCACTGAACCGCTCGCTTGGTTCCCCCGCCGCTCATCTACAAGAACCTTGCAACCAGTATCGGATGGGGTGTGGCGTTGCCGCTCTTCGCTGCGCACATGACGGGATCTGCAACCCGCGCGCCGGAGCAGCGTTTACTCATGAGAGCAGAGCGGCCATTTTCAACGCCGCCACTGTCGTTGGTTTGGAGCTCCAGCGCTGCCATGTTTCAGCCGATGTGCGCGAGGGTTTCGACGCGCGCTTCGAGCGTGCCGATTGCGTCGAAAAGCGAGTCGAGGTCGTTACGGTAGCAATCCTGCGACGGGTCGGTGGCTTGGGCGGTCTCCGGCGATTGGCCGTGGAAGTTGTCGAGGAATGTCTGAACCTTCCACGATGCGACAGAAACGCGCTCGGCAGCGGCTTTCAATCGCCCAAGTTCGGGCTGCGGCCTGACAGCTTGTTGGACAGCCTGTGCGGCAATTTGGCCAGTCGCGTTCATCATCATTCTCCTTCAAAGAAATCGTGCAACCAGTATCGGAACCAGCTTGGGAACCGACAAAAGCACCGCCTCGAATATGCAACCGGCAGTCCAGAAGCAGAGGCCGACAAGCTGCCATTTGAGAAGCTTGCCGTAGCTACGGGCTATGGTGGTGAGAGCGCTCATGCTGCCTCGCGCTCTTTCGGCGGCGTCCACGGGTCGTGCCGCTCGAACACGGCCATTTCATCTTCAGTCAGCGGCGCGATTGTCGGGTGCTTCCACCCCGTTCCCCTAAAGATCGCAATCGCCAGCGAGCGCGGCGGGATGCGGCGCTTCTCTGGATCGTCGCTCAAGATCATGCTGGCGTAGGACGAGCTGATGCCCGTAGCATCGACCAACTGCTTGGGAGTGGGGGAATCCATCCCCCACTTGTCACATATTGTGACTACTAGCGCAAGCCCCGATTTTCACAGCCTGTGCGTGCCGCATCTTGTCACAGAATGCGATATGCGCTGTATGGACGGCGACAAAAACGGTGGCCCGGTCTATCTGCGGGCCTGGCGCGAATATCGCAAGATGACGCAAGAGCAACTTGCGGAGGCGGTCGGAACGAACGCTAACATGATCCAGTATCTGGAGACCGGAGAGCGCGGATTATCTGCCAAATGGGCCAGAAGGCTAGCCCCGGCGCTGAAAACGACTCCAGGGATGCTCCTCGATCACAATCCTAACGACCTAGACAGCGACACGCTCGAAATGTGGGCCAACGCAGATGTGCGCCAAAAACGCCAGCTCTCTGAGATCGCGAAGGCGCTTCTCCGCACGGGGACTAACGACTGATGAAGGTGCGTTGGGAGCTTCTAGTTGGAGCGGCCCTGATTGCTGGCAGCATTGCTATCACGAACCGATGGCAAATAGCAGTAGCCCCCGCGCAGATATACAGGCTGGATCGGTGGTCAGGGACCGTGACGGCCTGCAACGCGGCTCCCGGAGGAAACGGAAACATGGCCTTGTTCCAGCCGGGCGCTGATGTTCCATGCAAAGCGACCCCGTAATTCACAATATGTGAAAAAGTAGCTTGACGATCTAATCACAATATGTGACAACTCTCCTCAACGCACAAGCGTGGAGGAAAGAGATGGACCCCGACGAGGAATATGTTTCTCCAACCTCAATCTCAGAGGTTGTCGAACGTGAGGATGGGACTCACGAAATACGCATTCGCATTGAGCCGCCGTCGCGCGAGGAAATAGCTGATGCTTTGGCTCGCCGCCTGTTTGCCGATTATTCGAACAGCAAAGCCATTCGCGAAACCGCACTGGCGGCGTTCGAGAACATGGTCGTCGCCGCTGTCAACTCAGAGGCCAAGGCTGCAATTGCAGACGCGCTAGGGCTCCCTCGCCAGCCAACCGACGAGTTTGGCAACCCCACGGGCCAATCACGCACATTCGCCCAAATGCTCGGCGAGCAGGTGAAGGCGTGGCAGGAGGAAACCGTCAACGCATATGACGGCAAGCCGAAGCGTAAGGATGCTTACAACTCCTCAGATATCATCACTAGGCGCGAATACCTGATCCGCCAAGTCGGCGCTGCTGAGTTTGAGAAGCTCGCCAAGGCTGAAGTTGCCAAGGTTCGCGCCGAAGCGAAGGCCAAGGTTGAAGCCTCGATCAAAAGCGCTGTCGCAAGTTCGCTTACGGCAATGGCGTCTGCGCGATGACCCTCCGTCTCGTCACAGACAATACCCCCAACAATTAACGCACAAGCGTGGAGGATGAGATGGCTGGCGAAGACTCCAAGATACCTGACGCCGAAACGTTCACTGAGCGGTGTCGCAGGATGCTTACCGCACAACCAGAGCGACAAGAGTTCACGCTTTCTCGCGCGGGCTTGGAAGTTCTGGTTGTAGACAGCGAGCGCTACGCGACCGCCAACAAGGAACAGAACGAAGTTTTGTTAGCGGCCAGAGAGGTTGCCGCCAGCACGACAATGGTCACTTCGGATTCTGACGCGCTGCTTGATGGGCGCTGCGATCACTGGCTTCCTCACATGTTGCGTGACATGGCCGTGGGTAAGCTTCGCGCCGTTGGTTCGGAGCAGTCAGCATGACCCGGAAACAAACTTCCCCTGAACGGAAAGAAGTTTCCGACATACTGCGTGCGTGGCTCGCGCTTCCAGACGGAAAGCGCGGCGAGCGCTTATGTCTGGACCACGAGACGGTGAGTAAGATTGCCGCAGCGCTGGACGATGCGAGATGAGCGTTATCCAAGACACCGCGCTCGATACAAGTATTAAGTATCTGCTGCTGTCACAAGAGAATCGGCGGCTCGTAGCCGCCGCCGAGCGCACCATGCGCGAATTACGCGATCATGCCGAAAATCTCAGCCCGAGGCTTCACGCATACCCCGCAGATATGATGCTCCGTGAAGCGCGGCGCTTGGAAGCCGCTCTCTGCCGTCAAGCGAAACTTTCTTCCGAAAACGGGCAACTTCTTTCCGGCAATGATGCGCGCACGGAACGCTATCGCGTAACCGCCAATATGTTCGGCGGCTCAGCGCGCGGAGGGCGGGTCTACTGCGTCGTTGGGGTTGGAGATGATCCTTACACGACGGGCGATTTGGCTACCGCCGAGCGCGTTGCGGACGAATGCCGGGCGCTCCCTCAAAGCTACCGCGAAGTGCGGATCGAACAGGTGTCGGCATGACCCTCCGTCTCGTCACAGATCGCACCATCGGCACACCCGAGGACGAATGGCGTAGGCTTCGTAACGAGGTCGCCTTGCGTCGGCAGCGTGAGTCTGCGCGATCAGAAGTCTCTCGCCGTGATGGCCTGTTCTTCATCGCTGGTGCTGCAACAGCACTGTATGTGATTGGCGTTATTGCGCTGGCGGGGTGGGTGTCATGA
>Ga0134126_10000629_pt1 | contig 44483 bp, 37 predicted proteins | sample KB31752_FD_96881 | JGI IMG/M metagenome (GOLD analysis project Ga0134126, IMG submission 96881) | Terrestrial soil microbial communities with excess Nitrogen fertilizer from Kellogg Biological Station, Michigan, USA - KB3-175-2 | ecosystem: Environmental > Terrestrial > Soil > Unclassified ...
TACGCCATTGACCGTTATCGTTGCATTGGCGTCGGCTGCCGACGGGGTTATTTTAACCACAGTTGTTGCATTTGATACGCTGGCTGTGTAACTGGTAGTATTAAAGTTAAACGCTGGCGACAAGGCTACATTCCCGCTGTTTACTTTAAGATTTGCCAGGTTGGCGTTATTGGAGATCCGCGTTACTGTAACGGTGTAGGTTTTGGTAGTTGTGCCATCCTGCGCTGTTACTACGGTCGTAACCGTATTTGGGCCGAGGGCTAAAGTAATGGCAGCCGAGGCGGCGCCCGACGTTACCGCAGCGCCGTTTACCGTTATGGTTGCGCCGGCATCGGCGGCGGTTGGCGTTACCGTAATTGTGCCCTTATTAACCGTTGTTGTATAGCTCGTGGTGGCGCTTGCGAATGCCGGGCTTAATGTGCCGGTACTAAGCGTAAGGCCGGCAAGGTTGGCATTGGTTGATGGCGCGGGCAAGGTAGTTGTGAACAAACCACGTCCGTGGGTGGCGGCTGCCAGTGTCCGGTCAGCCGCACGGTACGCCAGCATATCAACCTCCACGTTTGCCAAGCCGGTGTTTGTTGGGTCCCAGGTAGTAGACGCCCCATTTATAAGGTCGGTTGTCCAAACGCCTAATTCGGTAGCGATGATCGCTTTGGTAGGATCACCGGGATAAAACAAACTCCAGCGGACCGGCATATCCGGCAGGTTTCCGCTCACATTCGTCCAGGTGGGGGTGGCCGCGCTGGCATTTTTGGTTTCGATAATATGAGTTACGCCATAGTTTGAATAGGTTACCAAAATATGGTCTTCAGAGGCCGGATCAACGTTGACGCATGAAACATTTATCCCGCTGCCTACGGCCGGCGCCAGCACAACCCCGGGTAATGAAGTGCCTGTTTGGGCGTTGTCGACCATTACCACGCTGCCATTATCTAATCCAAAGTAAAGCCGGTTGGCGGTTATTGGCCCTACGGCAACCGATGTTATATTGGCGTTGCTAAAGTTGGAGACGAATACTTCGTTATAAGCCGGGCTCAAAATATTTTCGGCCCTGTAGTAGTGGCCCGAGGCGCTGCCGGCGTACAAACTTTTTGTGGATGGATCATAGGCAGTCGGATTGATAAATTTGCCGTTCCCGTACGAACCTAAGCCATGAAAGGTAGCGCCATTATCGGTCGAAACAAAATACTGATCGTATACATAAGCAGTAACCTGAATGTTCCCGTTGGTTTGATCGATAAACACATCAGCGCCATCGCCGCCGGTAGCTACGGTTGTAGGCCCGACGCCCGCGCTTGAAAATTTCTCAGCGCCATTGTCCTGTGCGCCTGCCAGGGCATAATTCAGGTTGGTGGGATGCAGGGCAACCGAATAAAACTGGGTAACATCATATCCATTGTTTTTATTTGCAAATGACGGGGTTACATCAGCGTTAACGGTATAAAACACGCCGCCGTCTGTACCCATCAATAAACGGGTTGACGACCCGGGGACATAAACATAAGCGTGATGATCGGCATGAACATAGTTGGAAGCGGAGGTGTTTGCATTCCACTGGGTGTACTGCGTCCAGGTTTGGCCGCCATCGGTTGACTTTTCTGCGTCGAGACTGCCTGCGTATAAAACACCGGAGTTATTGGGATCAACCGCCGCCGCTATGGAATACCAGGCCTGTCCGTTCCCAAACGCCTCGCTGGGGACCGTTTTTACCGTCCAGGTATTTGTCGATCGGTTATATTGCTGCACTGCGGCCAGATTGGTTTTACCACCGCTGGAAAAATAATCGACTTCAAAAAAAGCATAAACAATATTGGCATCGCTTGGCGCCATTGCAAGTTTTATGCGGTTCCAGCTGGTTGTTGCAGGGGTTATTACACCCGTAGTTGAGGGGGTAATATTGGTCCAGGTACCGGCCTTGCCCGTATTAGCGCCATTAACTGCAAAATCAGAAACATAAATATGGCCGTTTAAAGAAATTACGCCGCTGCTTGCGTATACATCGCCGTTGGCAGCCATCTGTAAGTCGGCGCCGGCTTCGGATGAACTGATCACATTGGTCCAGGTATTGCCGCCATCTGTAGATTGATCGACACCAAAGCCAACAAATATAGAAGTCTCACCGGCAACATATACGCTGCCGTTTTTGTCAACCAAAATTGCATTGATAAATTTAAACCCGGTTGTACTCGGGAGCTGCGCCCAGGTTGCGCCACCATCGCTTGATTTCCAAACCCCCAGGCCCTGTATCGCATCTGCGTTTAAAAAGCCTTCCCCGGTGCCGGCATAAATTTCTTGAGGGTTAACGGGGTTTTGGGCTATACAACTAATGGCGATATTATCAAAAAAGTCATTCACTTTAGTCCATTGCACAGGGGTTGCGGTGATATCACTGGTGATCCACAATCCGCCGCCAACGCCGCCGGCAATAACCCTTTTATAGCCATTCGCCGCATCGCCCATGTCAAACATTAATGCCCGGGTACGGCCGCCCACGTTGTTTGGGCCGCGTTCCTGCCATTGCAGGCCGCTTATGGTAGAGGCCGCCACTGGGGCGGCAGCGGTTGAAGTGCCGCCAGGTTTAACAAAATTGCTTTGGGGCCTGGCTTTTTTCATCCTGACTTTAACATCATTTAAAAACTGGTCGCGTTTGCTCCGGGCAGTGAGCAGGCGCTCAAGCGGTACCCGGTTTAATTTGGGGTCACGCTGTTGTAAAAACTCCTGGTATCCGCGCGCGCGGATGTCGTCATCCACGCCATCTTCCATTTCATCTTCTTCCTTCTTTATTTTTCTATGTTTTTTAAACTTTCCGGGTTTCTGAAATTGCGAAGTATCACCCGAAGAGACCGAGGTTTTTAACAAACCGACGGTTGAAGTTGCGGCCATCGCCTGCTGATAAAACAGGGCAAACAACAAAATAAGAATGGTTTTGTAAAATGTCTTCATATTAAATATTTCAGTACTTAATTATCAATTTCTGCAGGGAGGTTACTTACAGCGAACAAAAATCAGCTTTAATTAAAACAGCAGGTTATTCATCACCATAACCAAGCGCTGAGGTTATTGACATTAAATGTATATATTATTTTATGAAAAGCAAGTATTTATGCGAATTAAGTGGCTCGCCCTAAAGAATTTAAAACATCTGTAAAGAATGTAAATTACTATTCGCCACATACAAATGCGGCTAAAAAGAATGCAAGGCATATTTTTTAATAATGCTTCATGCATCGATAGCTGTAACCAGCCCGGCCAGTCTTAGCAACAGTCGCCGTTTCCATTAGCGATTAAAATATTCTGCTAATACTTCAGCACAACAAAGCCTGTTTTACGTTTAAGCGCCCCTTTTACCTTATAGGCGAGCGAATAAAAATAAGTGCCGGGCGGCTGCATTTTGCCGTTTTTATTGGAATGCCCGTCAAATACCCTGGTGCTGTTGTTATAGCCCGTTGCCTCAAATATCAGCACGCCGTTGCGGTTCATGATCAATAGTTTGTTTTCCGGATGCCTTGCGATGCCGTCGATAATAAGGAAGTCGTTCTGCCCGTCGCCATTTGGTGACAGGCCCTGGTGGACTGTGATGCCGTCGGTTTCAAGTTGGGGGTTTTCTATGGGGTTTGCAACGCCTACCGTTGCGTTTAAATTTCTCATAGGGGCCGCCCTTGTTACCGTTACCGTATAAGTTTGTTTTGTTATGCCATCCTGGGCAGTCACCACCGTGTTGATGGTATTCGGGCCAACATTTAAGGAAATTGCATGTGATGCCGCTCCGGATGCCACCGTTGTGCCGTTAACTTTTACCGTTGCGTTTGGATCAGCAGTGAACGGCTCTACATTTATCGATGAAGCAGCATTTGCTACAGCGGCGGTATAATTGTAAGTTGTATAATGAAATGCAGGGCTCAATGCTATCTTCCCGTAATTTATCTGGAGGTTTGACAGGTAGAAATTGGACGGCGGCCTTGTTACTGTTACCGTATAAATTTTAGTGGTTGTTCCGTCCTGTGCCGTTACTATAGTGGTGATAGTGTTTTGGCCGAAAGCCAGAGGAATGGCAGCTGATGCTGCTCCGGATGCCACCGTTGTGCCGTTAACTTTTACCGTTGCGTTTGGATCAGCAGTGAAGGGCTCTACATTTATAGATGAGGCAGCATTTGTTACAGCGGCGGTATAGTTGTAGGTTGTATAGTGAAATGCGGGGCTTAATGCTATCTTCCCGTAATTTATTTGGAGGTTTGACAGGTAGAAATTTGACGACAGCCTCATTACTGTTACCGTATACGTTTTCGTGGTTATCCCGTCCTGCGCCGTTACTAAAGTGGTTATAATATTCTGGCCCATGATTAAAGGAATGGCGGCTGAGGGGGTGCCGGAAGTTACCGCTTTGCCGTTAACTATTACTGTTGCAGTTGCATCGCTGGTTGTCGGAGTTACGGTAATCGACGCCGTATTAACCGAGGCAGTATAGCTGGTTGTGCTGGTAGCAAATGCAGGGCTTAATGTGCCGGTGCTAAGTGAAAGGTTCACAAGGGTAGCGTTATTCGATATCCTCATTACAATTATCGTATATGTCTTTGATGTTACACCGTCCTGCGCGGTCACAACAACGTTAATGGCATTGGGGCCGACGTTTAAGTTAGCAACTGCGAAAGCCACCCCAGATGCTGTTGCATTGCCGTTGATCGTTATTTTAGCCAGTGGGTCGCTAAGGGTGGGCGTTACCTTTATCGAGGTGGTTGCATTCGCCACCGAAGCGCTATAACCGGTCGTATTATAGTTAAACGCCGGGGACAATGTCCCGCTGCTTATTTTCAGGTTTGAAAGGTTTGCATTGCCGGGCAGCGATCGCGTAACCGTCACGGTATATGTTTTGGTGGTTGTGCCATCCTGCGCTGTTACTACGGTTGTGATGGTGTTTTGCCCAACGCTTAGTGGAACTTTCTGTGATTTAAAGCCGCTGACCACAGGCAACCCGTTAACCGTTATAGTTGCCGTGGTGTCGCAGGCAGGCGTTATTGAAATTGCACTTGTAGCATAAGGTACGGTTGATGTATAGCTGAGCTGGTTTGGAGCAAATGCTGGTGTAAATGAGGCGCCGCCATTGATGGTTAGGTTTGTGAGGTTGGCGTTCTTGGACGAGGTTACCGTTAGAGTTCCCGCGATATAGCTAATGTTATAATTAGGACTGGCAGCACCGCTTACGGTAATCGGATAAGTTCCGGCTGGTGAAGCAGATGTAGCCGTAGTTGATATTGTTGGCTGGGTAGTTAAGGCGGATTGTGTGTCACCATTTACAAAACCACTATAGCTTACCGTTAAAGATGGATTAGCGAAACCGTATACTTTGCTTTGGTTGTTTGCAGTTATGGTTAAAGGTGCTGGAACAACCGTTAATAGTTGTCCTAATGTACTATTACCATCGGTTGCAATAATCGCTGCCGTGCCCACACCAACAATGTGAATTTTCCCCGAAATTATGGTCGCAACAGAGGAATTATTGCTTTTATAATTGATAGCAGCTGTACCAAAAGCGCCGGGATCGAAATCAGGCGCACCATAGGTTTGAGAAGGTATAGGGTTATAAGTGAATGTTGCATAGGTAAATCCGTCTATTTGGGCCAGCCCCAGAGGCGTTTGAACGTATACCGTTGTGCCACCATTTGGACCGGATTCAACTACCGCCGTAATGATAGACGAAGAAACATTTGTAAAGGATCTTGCGGCGAATCCGCCAAAGCTTACCGAAGACGCGTTTTCCAGATTTAAGCCTGTAATGGTTACAGTCATGCCAGTCATAGCAACGTGTGGGCTGATAGTGTAAATTACAGGTTTAAGTTCGACAAGTTGGCTCGCACAATCTGTGCTATTACAGTCCCCGATTGCTTTTACATAATAGGTTGTGTTGGCAGCAGGACTTACAGTTATCGTTCTTTCTTTGGTAGTTGCGATTACGGTGCCGCCACACGCGTCATTATACCATACCCAATTTGCATTTGTACCTAATGAGCCCCCAGCCACAAATAAATCGATATTGGTACCTGTTTGCGTAGGGGTGAAGTTGGTTTGAAAGATAGCCGTAGGAGCTATTGAAGGGGTACAGGCATTTACGGTAAGTGTGGCCCCAAACGTTGCACCTTTTGAACAGCCATTTGACAAATCACAGATAAACAGATAGCCGCTCATATCGGTTGTGGTGGGATATATTGTAAGTGTAGGCGACATTACATTATGATATGTGCTGTTTTCGGAAACGTTATTATAGGTATTTCCACCATCAATGCTATACTCCCACTGGTAAGAAATGGACGTTCCGGCCGAAACGTTACACGTGAACGAGGCGGATGAGTTAGTGGATACAGTTTGATCGGGCATTCGGGCAGTAAAGCTAATCGGAACACAGATAATGCCGTCAGTAATATTTATAGAATTACTTATTGTCGTAGAAACGGTACCGGCAGCATACGAACTGCCCGAGTAATCTATTATTAGCGAGTACGCGCCTGCAATAGTTGTGCTAATACTTGTCAAAGAACTCCCCTGACTAAATAATCCGCCATTTAGCAGCCATCTATAATTTAAGACTGTGCCACTTCCTGGATTTTGAGCGATTGTCGACAACGTTATACTTTGCCCCTGGTTTATTTGTGTACCGTTTGAAGTAATAACCGGAGGGATAGAAAAATAGCGCGTGTTGCTTTCTTGTGGAGTAGGACTTATGCAATTTGAAGGACAGTTCACTGCTCCGTATGCATATTCATTATATCTATATAGCATTCCAGGCTGAAGATTAGCCGACAAGGGAATGGAATAAGAGGTAGCTGACAAGCAGGTAACAAGCGCTTGATTTTGGTTTGGTATCAAGTTAGCACCGCCGTATGGGTATTTGCTGACATATAGATCGTAACTTGCTCCGGTTGCGGTCCATTGAAGCGTTGGGGTAGTAGTGGTTGTTATACCGGGACTGTTAGTGTTTCCAAAAGTGCCTGTAGGCGGTGGCGGTGGCGTACATGTTACAGCATTAAAATTAATGGGAACAAAAACCTGGTTGTTCGCTTCATTACTTTCATTTACGGCACCGGCACCATCTGCACCAAACATAATATACCACGTGCCAGCATAAGGCCCTTCGGGTATAATAATTTGTTTAGAAAGAGTACCACTTGTTTGTCCTGCGCTTAATGCAGACACGGGAATTTCGCCAAGGTATGTGTCTACTGGCGCACCATCAAACTTTTGGTCAGCAGAAAACCATACAGACGTTACAGAAGTTCCCGCATTTCCTGCACCTTGATTTATGGTGCTACAAGAAGCTGTAACCTGAAGCCCCATATATACTGATGACGGCGATACCTGTGCGTTTTGAACTGTCAGATCGGGGAGTGAAGGAGCGGTATGAGTAACCGCAATTTCAAACCCACCATTCGTTGTATTCGTTCCTCCATAATCATATACTCTTATATAGTAAAAGCTGCCAGGGCTGGTGGGAATTGTTAAGGTGGAAAGCGCCCCGTTGCCGCCGGGAGTATCGCTACTATTAATTTCTGTAGTATTCGTGCAAGAGCTGTATGCGGCTATAATCGCATCTAAGGAACTACCGTTAGGGTTGACCGTTATAGTCGTCGAAGTTCCGACGGCCTGAAAATAATACCAAACATCATCTAATGACGGAGTGCCGGTGTAGAGATCCTTGTTTGCCTTAGGAAATCCGGACGGCGTGGCATTATTTACCGTTTGGTTAAGTGTATAATTAGTTGACGTAGAGCTTGTTAATAAAATAGCTGCAGAGCAGTTGTCGTTTGAAGGTTGACCACCGCCCCCGCCCGCAACGATATTAGAATTCGGAGATAACGGAGTATAGCTCGTAAGATTCACTGGCATGTATGTCCCGGAGGACGTTCTCCAATCTTTTGCTGAGGCTTCCAAGACAGTGAACGAACCATCAGCATTTTTTGAATATACTAGTCTAGTGTGAGACCCGGCCCAATTAAAAATATCTCCCTGTTGCATGGATGACGAAGCGATTTGCGTACAAAGTCCGGGTAATTCTTCGGTACCGTAGTGCCTGCTTAGCGCCCACGCCCTACTGACAAATCCAGAGCAGTCTAGTCCCGATGAACAATTTATGCCAGCGCCAGACCCAGCACAACCGCCGCCATTTCCAGATGAGCAAATATCGCCAGCCGATTTGCAGTTTGCCATCGCATTGGTATGCTCAGTCATAGATGAAAACCCTCCCCATGCATAAGGCATAGATACATTTGTGCCAACTCTAACCCAATTTGCGGCATAAACATTTCTTCCACCGCATGAAATCCCGTTCCAAAGATTGCATGAACTTGCCGTCCATGAAAAAGTTGTATAAGGGAGCGCATTGCTAATTACCTGTGCCCGCGAAATTTGAGCAAATGCTATTTCCGGCAAAAATATCGGCAGGGCAAAATAGACTATGAGTTTTAGTATTGATTTCTTCATTTGCTTTAAATTGTTTAGGTAATCAGTAACGGAATGTTTATTTTAAAAGCTAAAAAATCAAATTAATTTCCGACTTTTAATAGGTGATTGTTGAAATGATATTGTATCGTGTTTAGTGCAGTTGGATATCCCTTTGAAATAGTTGAACTAGCTTCCCTGAGGGAAAAAACGAACATACCTGTCGGCGCAGTTAGCATATTGTAAATTCTTCCATCGTCTGCTAAATAGAAGTCTTTATTCGAAAGAACATAATAACAATCTGGAACTTTCGTATCTGCAATAATGTCACCAAATCCGTTTTTATTTTTTTTAATTGAAACAATACGTCTTTCAACAGAAATTGGATTTTCTGAAATATAAAATTGCATGTCTAATACTATTCGAGTTAAGTTGGCGCCCACTACGAAAACCCCAGCAAGTTTTTTTTCAGTAGTGAAATTCTTTTCTAAGTTTCCGTTTGGTGTAATGATTCTTACTGAGTATGAATTGTTCCCATTAAGTTGTGTTTTTATATACATACCACATGAAGTAATCCATCCAGCGTGTTCTTTGGGCTCAATTAAATTTCCATTCCGCTCTATTTCTAAACTGTTACCTGATGGAAGCAACAAATATGTTGCTTTGTTATATCTCGACAATCTCTCCACACCTACCAGCGAACCAGGAAGCAAATATTTTCTTATTTCTTTGCCAATTTGATTATATACGGCAACGCGATCTTCTGTCAATACATAAAAATATGGCGGATCATATACAAAGTCTCTCGGAGCAAAAAGTACCTTGAATTTCCTAAATGCCTTTCCATTGATATTATTAATAGTTATTATCTCATTCGTCGCATCAGACAAAAATGCAGTCTCGTTTTTGTCAATTGGAGCGAATGATGTTGCTCCTAGGTTGGCTCCAGCTACTTGTTTATAGGACAGGCCATCATTGTCATTCCATTCAGTACGACTTATCAACGAAACATTGTGTTTTGGTTTATTCTTATTAATTTGTTTGGATATCCGTCTTACTTCACTACGTAATCTATTGCTTTTCAAAATAGATTTACTTATGACACCGTCCTTACTGTTTAAAGCTTTAAATGCAAATCCCAACGGAACTAGTGTTAGCAACATTATGTGGTATTTCAACGTTTTCATATAAATAAGTTTAGGTCAGGTGTTGACTCCTAAAAGGCCAATAATTTATCTGAGTTATAAGTTGCATAAACCTATAAAAAAATAATTGACAAATCACCCCGTTTTTTAACGGTATTTTAATTTATTTTTCTCATTATCAATGAGTTTAGTTTATTAATTATAAATGATTTCAATAAATAATAAGAAGAAAATAAATTTCACCAAGAGATGTATTTATCTTTTTAATTAAATCAATAAACCATATTTGCCCTCGCACTATCGACTTCGTAGATGCCAATTGGAATTTATGATAGGAGTTTTCAGCGTAAGAAATTCTTAAAATTTGTCGATAATACCAGTTTGATTCGGTTTTTCGCTCACAAACGGCCAGCTCATCCCTATTTTTAAAAACCCCTTTTTCACTTTTAATATTTATCCTTTTACAGGCTAATTGCTGCTCATGAAATCGCCGGGAAATTATTCGATTCCTTTTACCGGTTTGAGACTCGGAGGCACCGATTTGAGTATCTAATTACCGATGCTTTTTTAGGCGATCCGCCTTTTATCGCGCACAGTCCACAACTCATATCCCATCAAATTGCCGCCGCTTTTTCCTAAATTCAGCCAATTTCAGCCCAAAATTTAATTTTATAAAAAGATGTAACGCCTGATTATCAATTAATTGCGCCATGTGTTCCAAAAATCAGGATTTTGAAACACATTGAATATCAATGCCTTACAGAATATAGGTGAGTTGATAAAGCATTAAATTATTGATAATCAATATGTTTCATAATGTCCCACGTGTTCCGCTTGCAAAAATGGAACACCGGAACGCCGGTTGTCCGGCGCTCTTTTTCACTTTTTAAAAAACCCTTTTCACTTTTAATATTTATCCTTACATTTGCGGGCTAATTGTTGCTCATTGAAATCGCTTAGAAATTATTCGATTCCTTTTACCGGCCTTAAACTGGGAAGGCACCAGTTTGAGTACATTATCAATGATGCTTTTTTCGACGAGTTTGAGTACTCGCTGGTAAAAAAGGCAAACCTGGTTTGCAAGGTGGAGCTGGAAAAGCAAGAGACCATGCTGATACTGAATTTTGATATCAGCGGTACGATTGATGCAAACTGCGACCGTTGTTTGGCGCAATATCCGCAGCCGGTGATCGTACACGAGCAGCAGATTGCCAAGTTCAGCGACGAGGCGGTTGATGAAGATGACGAGATCATCATCCTTACTAAAAATGATCACGAGATCAATATAGCCAGGCTGATATACGAATATATAAACGTTGCATTGCCATTTATAACGGTATGCTTAGACGAGGGGCGCACCCCTTATTGTGATAAAGAAATGCTGGATAATTTAAGCAAACTTTCAGCAAATACAGAACAACACGAGCAGCCGGACCCGCGGTGGGAGGTGCTCAAAAAATTTAAATAGGCCTCACCCCAAACCCCTCTCCAGGGGGAGAGGGGTTTAAAAAGGAAGAAAATTTTTAAAGTCCTCTCCTTTGGAGAGGATTTAGGTGAGGCCGGTGAGGCCACAAATTAAAAATCAAATAATAAAAAAAACAGGATCATGCCACATCCAAAACGAAAAATATCCAAGTCGAGAAGAGACAAGCGCAGGACGCACGATAAAGCGCCGCTGCCTACGCTAACCACCTGCAAAACTACAGGCGCCGTGCATTTGCCGCACAGGGCTTATACCGTTGATGGTAACGTTTACTACAACGGCAAGTTACTGATCGAGAAAGCGGCAGTAGCTTAAGTTTAATTTTCTGCAATGAAGATTGGCTTAGACATCATGGGCGGTGATTTCGCCCCTCAGGCAACCGTCTTGGGGGCAATTGCGGCTCATCGCGAGCTATCGGCAGATCAAAAACTGGTGCTTATAGGCGATAAGGAAATTGCCCTGAGCATTCTTGCTGAAAACAACTTCGACCCCGGCAGTTTTGAATATGTTCATACCACCGAAGTGATCGGCATGGGCGAACATCCCACCAAAGCTATCTTCCAAAAACCCGATTCGAGTATTGCTGTTGGCTTTAAGCTGCTGAAGGAAGGCGGCATTGAGGCCTTTTCGTCGGCGGGCAACAGCGGGGCCATGCTGGTTGGGGCCATGTTCAGCATAAAAACCATTCCCGGCGTTTTACGGCCTGCCATAACCAGTATTATCCCCCAGCTAAAAGGCACATTGGCTATTTTGGTTGATGTTGGCGCCAATGCCGATTGCAAACCCGAATATTTACCGCAGTTTGGGGCTTTGGGCAGTTTATTCGCCCAGTATGTTTATCATATTGAAAACCCCCGGGTTGCCCTGATGAATATCGGCGAGGAGGAAGAGAAAGGCAATATACTTTGCCAGGCCGCCTTCCCGCTGATGAAGGAAAGCAAACTGTTTAATTTCGTCGGCAATATGGAAGGTCGCCATGCGTTTGAGGACTTCGCCGATGTAGTGGTGTGCGACGGCTTCACCGGCAATATTATCCTAAAGCTAGCCGAATCGTTTTATGACGTCGCCGTAAAAAAGGGAATAAAAGACGAATTTTTCGACATGTTCAATTACGAGCAATATGGCGGCAGCCCGATACTTGGGGTAAATGCGCCGGTGCTGGTCGGACATGGCATATCCAGCCCCGAAGCTATAAAAAATATGGTCATGTTGTCAAAAAACATGGTCGAGACCGGGCTTACCGATAAAGTAAGGCTCGCTTTCCAATAAAAAAATAATGAGTAAAATTCACGCTGCTATTACCGCCGTACACGGTTACGTACCCGATTATGTACTAACCAATCACGAGCTGGAAACAATGGTAGAGACCAACGACGAGTGGATCACCACCCGTACCGGTATAAAGGAACGCCGGATATTAAAAGGCGAAGGCCTCGGCACCTCCGATATGGCAGTTCCCGCCGTTAACGCATTGCTTGAGAAACGCGGTATAGGCGCCGACGAGATAGACCTGATCATCTTTTGCACCACCACCCCCGACTTTGTATTCCCCGCTACTGCAAACATACTGGCCGATAAAATTGGCGCAAAAAATGCCTGGGGCTACGACCTGCAGGCGGCCTGCTCGGGCTTTTTATTTGGCCTGGCAACCGGTTCGCAGTTTATCGAGAGCGGCAAGCATAAAAAAGTTTTAGTGGTGGGCGGCGACAAAATGTCGTCAATAACCAATTTTAATGACCGCGCCACCTGCATTATTTTTGGCGATGGCGCAGGCGCAGTCTTGCTGGAACCCGACGAAGAGGGCAACGGCGTTATCGATTCCATTCTAAGAAGCGATGGCTCAGGCGCACCTTACCTGCACCAAAAGGCAGGCGGCTCGGTGAAGCCTGCATCCCACGAATCTATCGACGCCCGCGAGCACTATGCCTACCAGGAGGGCCAGGCGGTATTTAAGTTTGCAGTAACCAATATGGCCGATGTGGCTGCCGAGGTGATGGAAAAAAATGGCCTTAAGTCGGAAGATATAGCCTGGCTCGTGCCGCACCAGGCCAACAAACGTATTATTGACGCTACGGCGAACCGAACCGGAGTTAGCCCGGATAAGGTGATTATAAATATTGAGCGCTACGGCAATACAACAAACGGAACAATTCCCTTATGTTTGTGGGAATGGGAAGATAAGTTTAACAAAGGCGATAACCTTATACTGGCTGCTTTTGGCGGCGGTTTTACCTGGGGATCGGTTTATTTAAAATGGGCTTATTGAGGGAGATGTGCAGATGTGCGGATGTGTAGATGAGTAGATGTGAGGAAGATGTGCCGGCGATTTTTTCATTTGCACATCTGCATATTTGCACATTAATAATTTGCACATCAATAATCTGTACATCAATTTTGAACATTATCAAATATGTTTTGTTAATTTGCTTTAGCTAACTAGTCATAATTAAAAAATCTGCACATCTGCATATTTGCACATCTGCACATAATAGTAAACCAATTAATCCCCCGGCATGGATATTAAACAAATACAGGATCTTATACGCTTTGTTTCCAAATCAGGAGTGAACGAAGTTTCAATAGAGCAGGATAATTTTAAGATCACTATTAAAACCACCCAGGCTGCGCCTGCATCAAGTTCAACCCTGGCCGATGTTCATTATGCGCCACCGGCGCCTGCGCCCCTTGCTGCTGCCCCGGCGCCTGCACCCGCGCCTGCTGCCGAAGCCGCCCCCGATACATCAAAATACGTGATGATAAAGTCGCCGATGATCGGTACTTTTTACCGGTCGGCAAGTCCCGAAAAGCCGCTTTTTGTTAACGTTGGTGACGAGATTAAGCCTGGCGCCGTGCTTTGCATTATCGAAGCCATGAAATTATTCAATGAAATTGAAGCGGAAATATCTGGCCGGATTGTAAAAGTACTGGTTGATAATGCATCCCCGGTGGAATATGACCAGCCATTATTTTTGGTAGAACCTATTTAATGATTACACCGATTTTTTAAGGTGATTACACCGATTTTTTATTTGTAATCGGTGTAATCAATCCTAATAATCGGTGAAATCCAAAATTAAAAGCATGTTTAAAAAAATATTAATAGCTAACCGTGGTGAAATTGCCCTGCGAATTATCCGCACCTGCAAGGAGATGGGTATAAAAACCGTAGCTGTATATTCAACCGTGGACCGTGACAGCCTGCATGTGCGTTTTGCTGATGAGGCCGTATGCATAGGCCCGCCGCCAAGCCGCGACTCGTATTTAAATATTCCGAATATTATTTCAGCGGCCGAGCTGACCAATGCCGATGCCATACACCCGGGTTACGGCTTCTTATCCGAAAATGCAAAATTTTCGGCTATATGCGCCGAATATGGCATAAAGTTCATTGGCGCTACCGCCGCCCAGATCAATGCCATGGGCGACAAAGCCTCGGCAAAGGAAACCATGAAAAAGGCCGGTGTGCCAACCATCCCGGGTTCCGAAGGGTTATTGACAAGTGTAAAGGAAGGCATCGATATCGCAAAAAAAATAGGCTATCCTGTAATATTAAAAGCAACTGCCGGCGGCGGCGGCCGGGGTATGCGTATTGTTTGGAAAGACGAAGAATTTGAAAACGCCTGGGATTCGGCACGTGCTGAATCAGGTGCAGCCTTTGGCAACGATGGCATGTACCTGGAGAAGTATGTTGAAGACCCGCGCCACATAGAGATACAGGTAGTCGGCGATCAATACGGCAAAGTTTGCCACCTGTCTGAACGCGACTGCTCCATTCAGCGGCGCCATCAGAAACTTGTTGAGGAATCGCCTTCGCCTTTTATGACAGAAAAGCTCCGTAAAAAAATGGGCGATGCCGCAATAAAAGGGGCAAAGGCCGTGAAATATGAGGGGGCGGGGACCGTGGAATTTTTGGTTGATAAGGACCGGAATTTCTATTTTATGGAGATGAACACCCGCATACAGGTAGAGCATCCGGTTACCGAAGAAGTGATCAATTTCGATCTTATCAAAGAACAGATAAAAGTAGCGGCGGGCGTGCCGATATCCGGCAAAAATTATGAGCCGATACTGCATGCCGTAGAGTGCCGCATCAATGCCGAAGATCCTTTTAACAATTTCCGCCCGTCGCCGGGCAAGATTACCAATTTCCACTCACCCGGCGGTCATGGCGTACGCATTGACACCCATGTTTACAGCGGCTATGTAATACCGCCAAATTACGACTCGATGATAGCAAAAGTCATCTGCATGGCGCAAACCCGTGATGAAGCTTTGAGCACTATGGAACGTGCACTAAGCGAGTTTGTGATCGAGGGCGTAAAAACCACCATACCTTTCCATTTAAAATTACTGCAGGACCCAAATTTCCGGGCTGGTAATTTTACAACCAAGTTTATGGAGACGTTCGAATACAGCGAATAAAAAAACTTTTTAAATAATTGAATGCGGCGCCATAACGGGCGTTATATACAGGGGTTTGAGATAAAAAGATGAGCATATTTAGCAGGTTCACCAAAGCGGTAAAGGAAAAAGGCGAGCAGATGGGGGCCGAAATGTCATTTTTTCAGCACCTGGAAGCCTTGCGCTGGCATATCATCAGGTCGGCCATTGCCGTGCTGATATTTACCATATTTGCGTTCGCCTTTTACACTAAAATTTTCTACAGCGTTATCATGGCCCCAACGCGCACCGATTTCTGGACCTACCGGATGATGTGCAATATGGGCGATGTTTTTCACAGCCTATTCTCATTTATTGACCCCAAAGGATTTTGTGTGCAAAGCATCAAATTTCAGTTGATAAACACCGACCTGGCCGGGCAGTTTAACCTGCAGTTCAGTTCTTCTATCATGATTGGCCTTATTTTGGGTATCCCATACTTGCTGTACGAGCTATGGCGGTTTATAAGGCCTGCCCTGCATGAAAAGGAACGCAAAGCGGCCAGCGGCTTCGTGTTTTACTGCTCATTTTTGTTCCTGCTGGGCGTACTTTTTGGTTATTACGTGGTTACGCCTTTGTCCATCAGGTTTTTTGTGAATTATACCATCAGCGATAGCATAACAAATATGTTCAGCATCGATTCGTTTATATCATCCGAAACAATGCTGACACTGGTTGCCGGGATAGTTTTTCAATTGCCGATAGTGGTTTATATCCTGTCGAGCCTTGACATACTAACGCCGAAATTTATGCGCGAAAAGCGCCGCTACGCCACCATTATTATTTTAGTATTGGCGGCCATAATTACGCCTTCGCCTGATGCTTTGACCATGCTGGTGGTTGCCCTGCCGCTGTTCATCTTGTACGAGTTTAGCATTTGGGTAGCCGTTATGGTGCAGCGCAGAAGGAGGAAAAGGGAAAATGATGAGTTGATGGTACGATAGGTTCATGTGCGGATGTACAAATGTGCGGATGTGCAAATGTGCGGATGTGCAGATGAAGAAATAATTTGAAGATGTGGCAATTTGAAAATTGCTTTTCAGTCCATCATCTTCAAATCTTCAAATCAACTAATTTTCAAATTAATAAAAATGAAACAGGGGCTAAAAATTGCGATTGGGAGATCACGCCGGGTTTGAATACAAACAGGCTATTATTGATTTTTTATCGGGACAGGAAGTTAAAGATTTTGGGCCTTATTCTGCTGATTCATGCGACTACCCTGATTTTGCGCACCCTGTAGCTTCGGCCGTTGAGCGCGGCGATTTTGATTTCGGCATCCTCATTTGCGGCAGCGCAAACGGTGTGGCCATCACCGCCAATAAACACCAGGGCATACGCGCCGCCATTTGCTGGAACGAGGAGTTAGCAACCCTGGCCCGCAGTCATAACAACGCTAATATAGTTTGTATCCCCGCCCGCTTTATTTCTCGTGATGAAGCCAAAAAAATTGTTCAAATATTTTTAAGCACAGAATTTGAGGGCGGAAGGCATGCGACGAGAGTAGGTAAGATTGCTTGTTGATTTTAGAGATTAGAGGTTGAAGATCAGAGATTAGTTATTTTTGTCCGAAAGTTGCGAAAGTCCCTCACAAAAACGATGCGCCGCTGTTCAACAATGAACAAATGAACCAGTGAACCAATGAACCAAACCGCTGAAGAATTTATAACCGCCTCCGAAGAAAAGGCCTTCGATATGGGCCACCGGCACATTATCAATTATAATATTGGTAAGTACGATGCGGCTGTTGACAGGGGTTTATCGAGGCTTATCAACCTTGAAAATGCGAAGCGTAAGGGCCATGCCATCAAGTGGAAGGTGATGGAGAACCTGGATAAGCTGCTGCCGGAATTCGAGGCAAATTTTCAGAAGCGCGGCGGTAAGGTGATTTGGGCCAATGATGCCGCGGAAGCCAACCGCGAGATCCTGAACATTCTGAAAAAAGCAGGCGCGAAAACGGTAGTAAAATCAAAATCGATGGTTACCGAGGAAATTGAGCTGAATGAATTCCTCGAGCATCACCACATCGAATCGTTAGAAACCGACCTTGGCGAATATATTGTACAGTTGCTTGGGCAAAAGCCTTACCACATTGTTACCCCGGCCATGCACCTTTCTAAAGAAGACATTGCCAAATTATTTCACGAGCGTTTCGGCTCGCCGCTCGACGCTACGCCTGAGCAGCTTACCCAAAAGGCCCGCGAGCTGCTGCGCGAAAAATATGTGCAGGCAGATGTGGGCATAACCGGGGCCAACTTTTTAATTGCAGATACCGGCAGTATCGTGATAAACGAGAACGAGGGCAATGCACGCCTAAGCACCGCCTTTCCAAAAATTCATATTGCCGTGGTCGGCATCGAAAAGGTTATCCCATCAATGGCGGACCTCGACCTGTTCTGGCCCATGCTGGCTACGCATGGCACCGGGCAAAACCTCACCGTTTACGGCACTATACTAAGCGGCCCGCGCCAGGCCAATGAAACCGATGGCCCCGAAGAAATGTACGTAGTGCTGCTTGATAACGGCCGCACCAACCTGCTGGCCCAAAAGGAGCAGCGCCAGGCACTATATTGCATCCGCTGCGGCGCTTGTTTAAATGCCTGCCCTGTTTACAAAAATATTGGCGGCCATACTTACGAAACAACTTACAGCGGCCCCATCGGTTCTATTATCAGTCCGCATATGAATGGCATGGAAGAGTTTAAGCACCTCAGCTACGCCTCAAGCCTTTGCGGGAAATGCACCGAAGTTTGCCCGGTAAAGATAGAGATACATAAAATGCTGCTACTGAACCGTCGCGATGCCGTGAACGAAGGCCTGGTGACCACTAAAGAAAAGTGGGGCTGGCTGGCCTGGAAAAAAGGTATGCTCAAACGCAAGCTTATGGATTTTTTCAGCGGCAAAACCAAAAATTTCTTCCTCAAAAAGTTCTTCAAAAAAACCTGGGGTCATTTCAGGGAAATGCCGGTTGTGGCGCCAAAATCATTCAGTAGCGACTGGAAAGAGCGGAATGGCATTAAAGAGTGACCTGTAGCCATTTAGAAACTACTTAATACTTCGGTGTTCGATATTCAAGATTCGTTATTCGATATTTTTCATTTTTCCTACGGCCATTTCTAAATAAAAATCATCCGTTCCCCACTCTTTCAATTTCATCATTGGCGCTGGTATCGGCGTGTTTGGCGGCTTTGTAGGCCTTGCCGAAACGGTAGGTAAATGCCAGGGTTATCACGCGGGTATCGCGCAGCTCTTTAAAGTACTCGGTGGCATTGGGGAACTGCGTGAGGCCCTCCATCCAGTTGGTATGAAAAATATCGCGGTAGCTTAGCTTTAAAGTTGCTTTCTTTTTCAAGACAGGTCTGGATATGCCCAGCGATAATTGCCCGGTTGGGTATAATAACTCCTGTATATCGTTGCGGGCGCGGGTAGTGTATGCGCCGGTAATTTCGGTGGTATACGTTTTGGCAATGGTGAACTGACTGGTGGAATTAACGCTCAGCTGGTTTACGGTGCTGGTGTAATTGTTGCCGTTAAAACCGGCCAGCTGCTTATGGTTAAAGATGGCCTGCGCCGAAAATGACCACCAGTTAAAAGGCGACACGGTTACCGCCTCCGACAGTCCCAAATTATACGTATGCCCCACGTTACCCTGCGAATATAAAAGTATCTGCTTCGAAGTATCGGCCAGGAAAAGCTGCGAAAAATAATTGCTGATCACGCTGTACGATATACTTGTGGTAAGCAGGTTTTTGTATTGATGGCTGAGCTCCAGGTTCCAGCTATATTGGGGCAGGATATAGGGGTTGCCGGTTTGGTAGGTGTATTTGTTGATGATAAACAAAAAGGGGTTCAGCACCTGGAAGGCGGGCCTGTCGATGCGGCGGCCGGCAGTCAGGCTGAAGCTGTTGGCCGTATCCGCCTGGTAGCTGATATAGCCGCTCGGGAAAAAGCCACCGTAATTGCGCGAAAAGGCGGAATCCTTTTGAATGGCATTGCCCAACTGGTTGGCATGATAGCCCGTATGCTCATACCGCAGCCCGGCCTGAATGCTCAGATGATCTAATTTTTGCTCGAAATCTGCATACAGCGCGTGGATAGTTTCATTATAGATAAAATGATTGCTTTTTGTATCATCATCGATATATTGGCCTCCGACTAAATTCTGGTACGCAGCGGAATTATCGGTACTGCTGTGTGATGATTTCCAGCCGGCTTCGAACGTGTCGTTCTTGCCTGCTTTTAGCGTATAATCAACCTTGCCGGTGGCTATATTAATGGTGGTGGGGATGCTTGCTCTTGATACCTCATCATAACCGCCGGCCGCTAATAGCTGGTTATCAAAATTCTGATCGCTGTTAATGGCATAATGCAGCAGGTCGAAATCGGCGGTAATATCCTGCGATGGGGATATGGTATGCCTGGCATTTACATTTATGGCCCCGTTTTTAAAGCGGTTGTTGTTCCTGTTATCAGTAAATATGGCCGAATCCAGGGTGCCCGAGGGGCTTAGCCAGCGGGCCAGGTCGGTATTGTTGCCGTCGCGGCGGATGGCAGTACCGGTGAGCACGAGGCCGATAGTGGTTTTAGTGTCGAGGTAATAATCTACCCCGGCCTTAGCCGTATTGTTTACAAATGTGCCTTTAAAATATGCGGGCTGCTCAAGCATGGAGAGGAGCGTGCCGTTATCATCGTAATATTTGCGCAGGGCGTACAGGTTAAGGTAGTACTGCACATAATTCATGTTATAGGTAAAAAAGGTATTGAACTTGCCCGTGCGGTAGTTTAACACCAGGTTATTGCTGTTTTTTGGATAGACCCCTTCGCCGACCGATGTCGTAAACGTGCCGTTAAAGCCCTTCAGTTTGTTCTTTTTGGTTTTTATATTGATGATGCCCGCGTTGCCATTGGCATCGTATTTGGCGGTGGGGTTGGCGATCAGCTCTATCTGGTCCGCCTGCGAGGAACTCATGCTGCTGAGCAAATTGTTAAGGTCCTCGCCGTTGAGGTAAGTGGGCTTATCGTCGATAGTTACCAGCACCCCGGCTTTGCCCTGCAGCGAAATGCCGCCATTGCGGTCCACCGTCACCCCCGGCGATTTCTCCAGTACTTCCAGCACCGTGGTGCCGACATTGGTGACCGAAGCGTCGACATTTAAAATCACCTTTCCCTGTTTTTGCTCGATGAACGGCCTGCCGGCTGTGACATTCACCTCCTTAAGCGCGGTGCTTGCCGGCTGCAACGTTATCGTAGCCGCATTCGTATCCCCCGGGAAATGGTATGCCCCGGTAACCTGCGGCTGGTAGCCCGTATAGGTGACAGAAAACGTATAGGCCCCAACGGTAATGTTCGCAAAAAAAGCCATGCCCTTTGCATCGGTTATGGCAGCTTTTACCAGCTTGCCGTCCTTTAGCAGTTGCACCGTAGCGCCATCGGCCGGCTGCGACTTTTCGTTTAAAACGGTAAGGGTAAAACCCGTGATCTTTTTGGGGGACGGTTGGGCATGGGCGATGGCTGATAGCAATACTAATACCATCAGCAGCGCTGTTTTTTTGGAGTTTACTTTAGTTGTGGAATAATAATTTGGTAGAAATATTTGCATAGACGTCGTTTGGCCGGATGTGGATTGCGCTTTGTTTTTGATATGACGCGCGAGAAGGGGAATAATTACAGGAAAGATGTTAAAAGTGGGGGGCCAAATAAAAGAAATGGATTTCGTTCCTTAATGGCATAAGGGCTCTGAAAAATGCGAATCAAATGCATCAGCACTTACAGCCGCCTATTTACCATAATAAAGATCAAAGACCTCATTATAAGTATGCGTACCTGTGCCGTTTGTTATAGTAAAGGTATTTTCGGAATGGACAGTAAGATGAGAGCGGTCGAGCTGCGTTATTTCGATAGAAGAAGAAACACCTGTCGGCGCCCCGATTGAGCCGACGCCAAAATTAACCCAGCCAGCAAGGCCCGGACTAATAGTAAATGCGGCGCCCGAATAGCTGTATTTGCCGGTAGTATTGGCGGTGGATGGCCCCGGCCATGCGTCGAGCAAATTATTATCCGGCCTGTACACGCTTGCCGAATTGAAAGTTCCGTCACTATTGAACTGGGCGGTGGCGTACGTGTTGGCCGAGGCAGCTAGAACGGTATCTTTTTGCCGGGCATTGTCGATATTCAGCACCGCATGTTGTTGCTGCAAGGTCCATTTGCCAACGATCAGTGCTTGAGGAGAAGTATTGTCCTTGCCGCATGAGAACAGGCATGCAAAGGAAATTGAAAATATAAAAATGTGTTTTCGGGACATGGGCAACTAAATAACATATTAAATTAAGAAAATAAATTTCAAACCAGCAAATAAACCCGGTTTTTAACCCGATAGGCTCAGAAATGCCGCGGGCCAAAAGCGCTGATGAACTTTACGCTTAGATTACCGGCAGTGTCTGGAAAGCAATCAAAAAAGCCAAAAAGTGTAAACCCACGAAAAAACGCAAAACCTCACAATTTATTGATTATCAATATATTACAACAATGTAAACCCCGAAATATGTAAAGGCAGTGTAAACCCACTTTCAACCCATCAATGTCAATTATCGCATAAACAACGGACGTTCTGGAAGGTAGGTGGCATTCTACTTTTACCCTGCAAACTGCAAACCCCCAACTGCTAACTTTTTTCCCGCCGCTCCCTGAAGCGCGTGAAGACAATAAATGCGATAATGCATAGCACAAACCCGAACAGGCCGTTTAATCGCAATCCCAGGTCGTGGCCGGGGTCTTCGCCATAAATTGTAAGGAATGCGAATAAAGCAATTCCCAGGGTTTGGCCCAGTTTTACAAACAGGAATTTCACCGCGAAAAACATTCCCTCGCGGTTTTCGCCTGTAACTTCAGTATCATGCTCGGCAATTTCGGCTAAGATGGCGTTGGGTAAAATTCCAAGCGCAGCCAACGGAAACGCTGCAAAAAGAACCAGGGTATAAACCTGCACCTTGGGCGAAAAGGGGAATTTCCCTAAAAAATAAATAGCGATGAATATGAGGCTTAATAACGCGAAGGAAAATAAGACAAGCGCTTTCTTGCCTCGTTTTTTTGAGATATAATTTATAAGCGGGTAAAAAACCAGCGAGCCCAGCACCATGGTCAGCATCAGCAAACCGCCCATCGATTCGGGCAAACGAAGCAGCACTGTCACAAAAAACAATAAACCGCTCGATATAATGCTTAGGGCCATGTAATACGAAAAATCGGAGATCAGGTAGTATTTAAAATTCCGCTGACCGAACGTTTTTTGTATTGCCTGTAATATCGGCAAATGCGAGGGCTTTTTGTTAACCAGGTACCTTCGTTCATCAATGGCCAGCACAGGTATCAGCATAATTAATCCTGCAAAAATGCTCAGGCACCAAATGGTGCATTGCACAGCGGTATCGCGGCTCGTGATATGAAAAAAATGCTGGGCCAGGTCGGCAAAATTATTGGTGAGGGCGCTGATGATGATCCCGATTACAAATCCGACTTGCTGAAATGTCGAGAGCTTAACCTTTTCTTCGGCTGTATCAGTAAGCTCGGGCAGCAGCGCATTGTAAGGTATGATGTAGGTAGTGGCGCCCATAAAAAAGAAGATCAGCGTAAACGTCAGCCAGATTGCATTATGAAGGCTTACGCCTTTCACAAGCGGACAAAAAGTAAGTCCGCAAAAAATTACCGCCGGCAGTATGGCGCGTTTCATAAACGGGATGCGCCGGCCCCGGGTGTGCCCGCTCTTATCACTCAATGATGCTATAAACGGATCGTAAATGGCGTCGACAAGCCTGCCGGATGCTGCTATGATCGACATAATATTTAACGCGCCGAACAGCAGCAACTGGGGAACCAGCGGCGTTAATCCCGAGTTTGAGGGGGGCAAATAAAAATAAGGCAGCATCACGATGATAATATTGGTCATGATGCTCCAGCCTGCCATACCGGAGGCATAGGCGATTTGTTTTCTAAAAGGTAGCTTTTCGACAGGCATAGTAATTGACACGAATGTCACGAAATGAATTTGAATTTCACGAATTAGAATAGTGTAATTCCAGGTCGGTCGCATAAAATTAATTTATATAAGATTGTCCCATGTGTTAACTGACTAATGCGGTATACCGCAATGCATGTCAGGTAAGCAGTCTTCAGGCGAAAGTCGGTCTTGTAGTGGGCATGGATAGGGACCTTCCGGGGGTGTGGTTGAACGCAGCCCGGTTGACTCATCCCGGTCTTCTCCGCCGGCTAAGGTGGAAGTCGGGTTAATTAACCGTGCAAGCGATGACCGGCTACGACAAATCTATGTTTTATAAAAATGGTTATTTAAATGCCCCGGTTTCTCTAAATAAATCGCAATGAGCTTAAAACTATTTTAATGTTTATGCCCTGATTTCAGCTTCGTGAAATTTCTCTTTTTCAATTATTTACCGTATATTTAAACTTTATCGATAGTTATTTGTCCTACTACCAAAAAACAACCTAACATGAAAAAAATTGGAAGACTATTAATTTTAGTGTGCGCTGTGTTCTTTGCATCGTCAAAGTCAGATGCACAGGTAAGCATAGGGGTATCTGTCGGAATAGCTCCGCCGGAAATACCTGTTTATGTACAACCCGCTTGTCCTACCGACGGTTATTTATGGCAACCAGGCTATTGGGCATATTCGGATGACGGCGGCTACTATTGGGTACCGGGCGTTTGGGTAGCCCCGCCAAGGCGCGGCCTGCTGTGGACACCTCCCTACTGGGGATTTGAAGGCGGATCATATGGCTTTCATGTCGGTTATTGGGGACCGCACGTAGGATTTTACGGCGGTATAAATTACGGGTATGGTTATGCAGGTATTGGTTTCGGCGGCGGGCGCTGGGACGGCGACCGGTTTATGTACAATACAGCCGTATATAATGTTGACAGGCGCTTTATACGGAATGTTTACATTGACCGCACGGTAATTTACCGGAATAATTATGGCCGGGCAAGCTTTAATGGTCCCGGTGGGGTCAATCGCCGACCCGAAGCAAGAGAGGAAGAGGCGATGCGGGAGCGGCATTTTGAAGCCACGGCAGAGCAGCGCAGGCAGGTGGAGTTTGCCAGGGGAAACCGGGCGCAGTTTGCCTATGCAAATCATGGCCGTCCTGCCGCGGTTGCGATGAACAGGATTGGTGGTCAGGCCTACGGTGAACGGGGCAGGCAAGCCGACTTAGCGCGCGCCAATGCACAAGCAGCCCGCGTACGTAATAACGCAGCAGAAAACCGTGCGAAAAATAACGCTGCGGACATCAGGGCAAAGAACAATGCGGCAGACATCAGGGCAAGGAACAATGCGGCAGACGTCAGGGCGCGTAACAACGCAGCCGACGTTAGGGCGCGTAATAATGCCGCTGAGGTAAGAGCGCGTAATAATGCCGCTGCTGATAGGGCGCGCAACAACGCAGCTGCCGATAGGGCACGTAATAACGCAGCCGCCGACAGGGCACGTAATAATGCGGCAGCCGAGAGGGCGCGCAATAACCAGGCAGCAAGGCAGCAACAACAGCAGCAACAGCAACGAAACCGGCAACAACAACAACGGAATCAGCAAAGGCCGAATCAACAGCAAAGGCCGCATCAACAGCAAAAACCGCAGCAACGGTAAGAAACAGTTCAGAAATAACCTGGAATAAAAAAATGCCTCGCTGGTAAATCGGCGGGGCATTTTCGTGAGTGCTTTTTCCAAAAAATATGGCAATAAAACCATTGAAGATTAGTTTTTAGAAAAATTTACTAAACTTAATTACTCATCGATTGTCTTATATTTGTTACAATGAGCAATCATCTGAAACAATTAACAAATACCTACTGAAATGAAAAAAATTGGAAAACTGTTAATCTTATTATGTGCATTGTTCTTTGCAGCGTCAAAGACAAGCGCACAAGTAAGCATTGGCGTGGGAATATCTGTAAGAATAGCCCCGCCCGCCTTGCCTGTTTATGTACAGCCTGCCTGCCCGGTTGAAGGTTACATGTGGCAGCCCGGATATTGGGCTTATGACGACGATGAAGGCGATTATTATTGGGTACCTGGCGTTTGGGTAGCCGCTCCCCAGCCTGGCTACTTATGGACGCCGGCTTATTGGGGTTATGAAGGTGACGTGTATGTATTTCATGCGGGTTATTGGGGCCCGCACGTGGGTTTCTACGGAGGGATTAATTATGGTTATGGCTACATAGGACATGGCTTCTATGGAGGCATGTGGGAAGGCGACCACTTCAGGTATAACGCTGCGGTAGTAAATGTGAATACAACTATTGTGCACAACACCTATATTGACCGTACAGTGATCAACAACGTTACTGTAAACAACCGCGCAAGTTTTAACGGGCCCGGCGGCGTGAACGAGCGCCCAAGGCCGGAGGAGGAGCAAGCGATGAGGGAGCAGCATATTCAGCCCACTGCTGAACAGATTAGTCACCGGCAGGCTGCGAGGCAGGATAAAAGCCAGTTTGCAAAAGTGAATAACGGGCGCCCGGCCGCGGCAGCAATGGATAAACCCGGCGGCCGGCCAATAGATGAGCATGGCCAGGTTGCTGTAAACTCAAAGTTGGGCAACCCTAATGCAGGTGCTGCAAGGAATACTGCAACTAATCCTGCAAACAGCCAAAAGCCTGTAAATAACACTGCGCCTCAGCAACAATCGCCGCAGCAGCGAAGCCTGCAACAGAGCCGGCAGGCCAATCCAGGCCAGCAGCGCAATTTACAGCAGCAACAGGCTAATCCAAACCAGCAGCGCAATACACAGCCGCAGCAGGCTAACCAAACCCCGCAGCAACGGCAGCAGCAACGCGCGCAACAGTTGCGGATGCAGCAGCAGCGGCGGATGCAGCAGCAAAGACAACAGCAACGCCCAAAACAGCAGGATAACCCGCCGAAGGACAAGCAGCATGTACAATAAAACAGCGGTTTTCAGCTTCTATCAAGGCTGCATATACCAACAAAAACCCCATCCTGCGAAGTCAGGATGGGGTTTTTCTTTATTCAGATAAACTAACCTAATCAATTCATTCTATACGGTGCGATGAGGTAAAATTCAGGAATCTGGACGTTGAAAATAAAATTATCCATCAGGCGCGACATCTGGTATTCGCCTTTCATGCTTCCCATGTCAGTCTTCAAATTACATCCGGATACATATTCATGTGAATGGCCCGGTTCGATCACAGGCTGCTGGCCTACAACGCCTTCGCCTTCCACTTCCCTTTTGGCGCCATTCGAGTCAAAAATATACCAATGTCTTCCTAAAAGCCGCACCGAGTAATTGCTCATGTTTTCGATGTTCACTTTATAAGCAAACATAAAATGATCATTTGCCGGGTTTGAATATTCAGGCTGGTAAATGGTTTCAACCGAAACCTTAACTCCGTCTGTAATAGTAGTAACCATAGTAAATTTCAATTATTCAAATATATATGTTCCAGTCAAAAATCAAGCCATTTCAAAAATAAAATTTGGGCGGGATATTGAAGGGCCATTTTGTGCGCAACTCAGCAAAAAATAAAGCGCAAAGTTTACAAAGAAGTTACAAAATTTACGAAGGGACCGTTTTTATTTCGTCGTTTTTTTGCAGGCGCCAAAGGCGAACGTGAGAAGAGCGTTGATTTGTTAAAAAGCAATATCCTGCTCAAAATCAGCATATTTGGGATTATGTTCAACCTCGTTCAAAATGCCCAGTACCTCATCTAAACTGCCCGCCATAACCAGCCTCATCCGGTACTCTTTAAAGTTTTCTATCCCTTTAAAATAGTTGGAATAATGCCTTCGCATCTCAAAAATGCCTGTTTTTGGCCCTTTCCACTCAATTGATTTTAGCAGGTGAGTGGTGCATGCGGCTATCCGTTCGGCAATAGTCGGCTTATCGAGATGTTCGCCGGTTTTAAAATAATGTTTTATTTCCCTGAAAATCCAGGGGTAACCAATGGCAGCCCTCCCAATCATCATACCGTCAACACCAAACTCCATACGCCAGGCCGCCGCTTTTTGTGGAGAATCTATATCACCGTTCCCAAAAATGGGGATTTGTATCCTCGGATTTCTTTTAATTTCCCTGATCAATTCCCAGTCGGCAACGCCTTTATACATTTGCGCGCGCGTACGGCCATGTATGGTAAGCGCTTTTATGCCAACATCCTGCAAACGCTCGGCAACTTCGTACACATTTTTGGTGTTATCATCCCATCCCAGCCTTGTTTTAACGGTTACCGGCAGATGCGTGGCCTCTACTACGGCTTTGGTCATAGCCACCATTTTGTCAATGTCCTGCAACAAACTTGCGCCGGCTCCGCGGCATGCTACATTTTTCACGGGGCAGCCGTAGTTAATATCCATTAAATCGGGCTTGGCAAGGGTGGCTATTTCGGTGGCCTCGCGCATGTGGTCAATATCGCTGCCAAATATCTGTATGCCTATGGGGCGCTCGTACTCAAAAATGTCCAGCTTCTGGCGGCTTTTGGCAGCATCGCGTATTAATCCTTCCGATGAGATAAATTCCGTGTACATCATGTCAGCGCCGTTTTGCTTGCACACATAACGGAACGGAGGGTCGCTTACGTCCTCCATCGGCGCCAGTAACAGCGGGAACTCTCCTAAATCAATATTTCCAATTTGTACCGCCATAGCTTATCTTCGTTGCAAAAATACAAATTTTAAGCCGGATGATAAACAGACCTCCTTTTCAGCAACTTAGAACGGCCGAAAACACAATACCACCTGGTGTCCAATTCATAATATTTGCCGCTATAGCTATCGGTGTGCTGATTGTTTGCAATATAATAGTATTAGCCGTATACGGATTGCAGGGCACCATGGACATAATCAACCTGAAATCATCCACGCCGCACCTGGTCACCTCCCTTTGGGTAATACAGTTTCTCGGCACCACCCTTCCCATCTTTGCCGCGCCTGTCCTTTTTGCGTTTGTTATCGTGCGTGAGCCGGGCAATTATTTAAAACCGGGTTTCCGGTTTCCATGGCAATTGCTGTTAATGGTTTTTGCCATCATGTTTATCTCCAACCCGGTGATCGAGTTTTTATCGAACCTGAACCAAAAGATGGTTTTGCCGCCCTGGCTGAAATGGATGCGCGAGAGCGAAGACAACGCGGAAAGGCTTATGGGTGTAATGCTCGACATGAAAACCATTTGGGGCTTATTTTTTAATGTGCTCTTTATTGGCTTGCTAACAGCAGTTGTCGAAGAATTAATGTTCAGGGGTGTACTGCAAACCATTTTTACCCGCTGGACAAAAAGTGCGCACGCCGCAGTATGGATAACGGCTATTTTATTCAGCGCCTTCCATATGGAGTTTTTTGGCTTTTTACCACGGCTGCTGCTGGGGGTGCTGTTTGGCTATTTTGTGGTATGGAGCGGCAGCATATGGCCCGCAATATGGGCACATTTTTTAAATAATGCGACCGCTGTGGTCGCTGCTTATCTTTTTCAGCAAAAACTCATTAATGAAAATCCTGACGATCAGCATTTGTTCGCAGCCGGCAGCTATATATTTAGCTCTGTAATTATGCTACTTTTGCTTTTTATTTACCGGAAAATAGCGATTGATAAAACAAAAACCGCGGCCGATATTAATGGAGAAGAACTGGGTTAAGATTTTTACTTCAGCCGATTTTTATAAATCAGAAATGATAAAGCAAGCCCTTGCAGGGAATAATATCGATACCGTTTTACTCAACAAACAAGATTCGTCGCACCGTACCTTTGGTGATATTGAAGTTTATATTCACCAGGAAGATTTTAGCAACGCTATCGAGATCATCATCCTCAATCAAATTAATCTATGAAAACACGCGCCATTACCGGCTTCTTTTTTGTTATAGTAATGCTTGGCTCAGTACTGTTGGGACGTTATCCCTTTGGCTTGTTTTATTTGCTGCTCAGCCTGTTATGCCTTAATGAGTTTTATAAGCTGGTAAAACATAGCGGGTTCAGGCCCAACATAGCAGCGGGGCTCATAAACTGCGCATTTATCTACCTGGTTTTTGCCGTTATTAATTACCAGGACAGCATCGGGCTGCATAAATTACTGATGGTATTGCCGGTAACTATAGGTATTATATTTATACAGGAGCTTTTCAAGAAATCAATGGCTCCATTTGTCAACATTTCGTACACCCTGGCAGGCCTGGTGTTTATTTGTATCCCCTTTACTTTTTTTCACGCCCTGGCTTATTTAAAAGGCGATTTTAATTTCCACTACCCGCTTGCCTTTTTACTATTGCTATGGGCTAATGATACCGGCGCTTACCTGGTTGGCAGACAGTTTGGCCGCAGTAAATTGTTTGAACGGCATTCGCCCCAAAAAACATGGGAGGGTTTTATTGGCGGCATCGCAATCAGCGCAGGCGTTTCGCTTATTATCGCTTATTTTTTTAAGGACTTGCTTTGGAACCAATGGGTGTCGGCAGCGATATTGATCGCCTGCTTTGGCACACTGGGCGACCTGGTGGAATCGATGTTTAAGCGCAGCATTAATGTTAAGGACTCGGGCAGCATATTGCCCGGCCACGGCGGCCTGCTGGATCGTTTCGACGGATTCCTGCTTGCGGCGCCCATTGTTTACACATACCTGTATTTTATCACAAACTGAATTTTGGGCACGCTGTTGGGGTCTTAATGACCCGTAGAAGAGGGCAAATCGAGCGTTTTTGCAGCCAACTCATTTGGATTTAGTACTTTTGAAAAAAGATTAGAAAAAATGACCATCCATAAAGAAGGATATACATCCATAGCGCTTTGCATCCTGTTTATATTTGTTTTGAACGCGGTGATCCAGTTTTATTTTCCGCAGGCTTACACTATAAAATGGATAATTTATATCCTTTCGTTTTTCCTTTTTCTTACTATTCTGCAATTTTTCCGCAGCCCCTCTGTCACTATAAATGAGGACGAAACACAGGTGCTTTGCCCGGCCGACGGAAAGGTGGTGGTAATCGAGGAAACCGAAGAAGCGGAATATTTAAAGGATAAAAGAATACAGATATCGGTTTTCATGTCGCCGGTTAACGTGCATGTTAATCGCAATCCTATAGCCGGGGTCGTTAAATATTTTAAATACCACAAAGGAAAATATTTGGTAGCCTGGCATCCCAAGTCGTCTACCGAAAATGAGCGCACTACCATCGTTATCGAAAATAGCAAGGGCGCGGCTGTGTTGTTCAGACAGATTGCCGGGGCCATGGCACGCAGAATTGTTTGGTACGTGAAGGAGGGCGACGTTGTTGCTCAGGGCCAGCAATTCGGCTTTATAAAGTTCGGTTCGCGCGTAGACGTTTTTCTACCGCTGGGCTCAAACGTAAAAGTTGATATCGGGGATATGGTAAAAGGCGGGCAAACCGTATTGGCTGAATTGCCGAAGGCTGCCCCGGTAAGCAAGTCGGAGCGAGAAGGGGCATTTGAAGCCGTGGCCTCGGCAAGGCCGGTGAAGAACACGCTGAAAAAAGCCTGACCAGGATTTAACGGATTGACCGGGATTTATTGGATTTGCCGGGATTTACTGGATTAAGGAAAAAACGGGGCCTTTCATGAGGCTAAAACAAGATATTTAAACAGCAAAAAAAAGCCTTCACGAATTTTTCGCGAAGGCTTTTTATATTTTTAATTTCCTCCGCTCTATGTCGGAGACCAGGGATTTAAACTCTTTTTGACTTAATACGGGCAGCCTTGCCGGTAAGCTCGCGCAGGTAATATAACTTGGCGCGGCGCACTTTACCGCTGCTGTTTACTTCGATTTTATCGATATTCGGCGAATTGACAGGGAAGATACGCTCAACACCTATGCCGTTCGAAACCTTGCGAACGGTAAACGTTTCTGTGTTACCGGTGCTGTTGCGCTGAATGACAACTCCCTGGTAAACCTGTATACGTTCTTTGTTTCCTTCGCGAATTTTATAGTGGACACTTACTGTATCACCCGCTTTGAATGACGGGAGTTCTCTTTTTTCTGCAGTTTGTTCTTCAACAAATTTTACTAAATCCATGATTTTTAGCTCTTAAATGCGATTTTTAGCCCGTAAAAATCGGATTGCAATTATAGGGATTATTTTTTACAAATGAAAGTACGGAAAAAATGTTTTTTGCATGGCTGCAGGCAGCAGCGCCCTTCCCATTTCAATGGCATTAATGATTAAGCCGAAATCACTTTAGTTTTTATTGATATTTCCCGCTCAGCAAACACGCACCGGTATCAATCTTAAGTTAAAAGAACTTAACCCGATAAAATTGAGGTGCATTCCGTGTCGATTCGAAATAAATCCTGAAAATTCGTGTCAATTAGTTTTTATTCAGCCCGTCTTCAATCCTCTGCTGGAGTTCTTTTTTAAAATCATCATTAAGCCGGTACCCAGACTGCATGGAGCTGCGAAAGAGCTCCTGTACCATGTCGTTAATTACCCGGCTTTGCTTGCTGTATATCCTGCAAAATGAGCAGCCGAATAAATGGATGCGAAGTTCTATTGTCTCGCGAAAGCTTAGCCTTTTGATCGATTTTTTTTCGATCAGGTAAGTCGCCTGTTTGCAGTTATATATGATTTTCTTCAAATGGTTCATAGCCAGATTATTTAGATCCAGTTTTTTTGGAGGCAGGCCCTCAGGTTAAGTTTGGTGCGATGGGTTATTACCCAAAAGTTTGAGGCGCTTACCTTTAGCTCAGCACAAATTACATCTGCAGGCTCATCATCAATATGTTTCATAGTAAAAACAGCCCTCCACAGCACCGGCAGCTTCTGCAAACATTTTTGCAATATCGATTCAAACTCCTTGTTGACGAGGTGGTCTTTATCTTCGATCCCAAATTCTCTTGGGCCATGTTCAATTGTCCAGTGACCGGTTTCAGCATCGAAAAAATCCTCTTGTTCGCGCTCGGCGTCGGTTATGGCCGTGACCTTCAGGCGGGATGAATTTTTCCGGTACACGTCAATGATCTTATTTTTAAGGATGGCAGTAAGCCATGTTCGTTCGGAAGCCTTACCCTCAAAGCTGCCGATCCTTTCCAATGCGGCTAAAAAAGTTTCCTGCACCAGGTCCTTTGCCTGCTCTTCGTCATTGAGGCGCGTTATCGCAAATGCGTACAGGTAGTCGGCATGGGCGGCTACCCATTGATGAGGGTTCAATTGATGATGCATAAAATTAATCAGACGCGAATTTAATATACACAAATTTCACGAATTAGTACGAATTAACACGAATTGTCAAGGTTGCGATTTGTGCTATCACTTTGTCGGTAATATATTCAAAACCTTACAAGCCAACGCTATTTTTACAAATTGATTCTGACTATCCGAACGATTGGCTATTAATTCGTGTTAATTCGTGAAATCCGTGCCCATTAAATTCGGTCATTAATTGTACAAGTTGATACAAGTTCGTTCAGCCATCGTTATCAAAATAAAAAAAATTAAATTTATTGTAAGGTTCCGAAAAGATAACCGACTATAAGACAAAAGACAACAAAATTAATTCATAAAAAATGAGATCGATCAAATCATTTTCTCTCGCCGCTTTTCTTACTGTTGCGACGCTCGGTTTAACGGGTTTTATCAGGACGAAGTTTTTGAACAACGCCGGCAGCGAGACCGGGGGCTTCGCAGTAATAGAATTGTTTACGTCCGAAGGATGCTCCAGCTGTCCGCCGGCTGATCAATTAGTTGCAAAAATTCAGAAAGAAAGTACCGGCAAACCCGTTTATATCCTGGCCTATCACGTAGATTACTGGAACAATTTGGGCTGGAGAGATGCATTCAGCAGCGCTGATTATTCAAAACGGCAACGCGAATACGCCCATTATTTGCACCTGCCATCTGTTTATACACCGCAGATAGTAGTTAACGGCAAAACGGAGTTTGTGGGTTCGGAAGAAGCAACGTTACGCAATGCCATTAAATCCAACCTTCAAAAAACCGCGACCGCTCAATTATCGTTAGTTGTTTCAAATGCAGGTACAAACCGGGCAAGCGTAAAATATAATACCGGCGGAACAGATAAAAGTACCATTTTGCTGTTGGCTGTTTTACAAAAAAATGCGCAGACAAAAGTTGAGCGCGGAGAAAACAGCGGCCGTTCATTATCGCATGTCCAAATAGTGCGGAAATTACAGAAGATTCCGTTAAAGGGAAATGAAGGCTCGGTAGATTTAGCCCTGCCTAATGGCTTTAGCAAGCAAGATTGGGAGATCATTGGTTTTTTACAAAACACGGCTAACGGCGCAATAACCGGCGCCGCAAAGCCAGCCCTTTAAGAATTATTAAATGCAGGATGTGCCACATCAATGAAATTTTAAATAGAAATTTATTAATTTTATAAAGAAAACTGAGTCCCGGGCTCAGCAAATACTTTTTTAATGAAAGCTATAAAAGAAAAGCACTCGTTGGCGATGCGTTGGTGCCACTGGGTAAACTTCCCGGTACTGACGATAATGATCTGGAGCGGGATGCTTATTTATTGGGCAAATGATGAATACTCCATCACCATTTTCGGCCATACTTTTTTTCGCTTTTTCCCCGATTGGTTTTATAACACGCTGAAGATACCGCATCGCTTGTCCGAAGGGATGGCCTTCCATTTCCTCTTCATGTGGTTTTTTACCCTTAACGGAATATTGTATATTTTGTATACTGCCATATCAGGCGAATGGCGCGAGCTTGTGCCGAAGAAGAATTCGTTTAAAGAAGCCTGGCTGGTTTTACTGCACGACCTGCATATCCGCAAAACGGCCCCTCCCCAAAACAAATATAATGCAGCCCAGCGCATTGCCTATACTGCAATAATTATTATGGGCATTGGGTCGGTGATCACGGGCCTGGCGATTTACAAACCGGTTCAGTTTTACTATTTGACATGGCTTTGCGGAGGCTATCATTTTGCACGGATAATACACTTCGCTTTAACACTTGGCTATGTTTTCTTTTTTGTTATCCACATTGTGCAGGTAATACTTGCGGGATGGGGCAACTTCAGTTCGGTAATTTCGGGTTTTGAAGTTGTTAATGAAGAACCGCAGCCCATTGTTCAAACCATAAAAGAAGATGAGCATGCCGAATAAAAAAGTTAAGAAGGAACTGACTGTTGAGCAAAAGATAAACAGGCGCAACTTTATATCTTTTGCCGCTTTTATCCTTTTGGCTGCGGGCGCCTTTGAGGGCTGGCGCTGGCTATATAAATCGCCTGAGGAAGCAGCGGGAATTACCGGCGGCACACGCAAACCGCTGCGGAAAGCGCTTAACAAAACCGAGCTGTTTTTTCGAAGGATTGCCTTCAGTGACAACCACCTGGTGAAAACTTATCCCAAGTCGATGGCCGCCAAACGCGTACGTGTGAACAGCGATATCGGTGTCGAAGCCAATAAGAAATTCGATCCTGCCGCCTGGAAATTGCAGGTCATAAAAAAGGGGGGCGAAATTTTGCAAATAAGCCTGCAGGAATTAATGGCGCTCCCAAAGACCGAGATCGTATATGATTTTAAATGCGTTGAAGGCTGGGACCAGATATCACATTGGGCAGGGGTTAAGTTCAGCGATTTTATAAAACATTTTCAACTGGACGACTACGCCAAAATGCAGTATGTGGGCATGGAAACACCAGACAAGGCTTACTACGTGGGCGTTGACATGCCGAGTGCTATGCATCCGCAAACCCTGCTGGCCTACGAGGTTAACGACAAGCTGCTCCCCCTGGAGCACGGCGCACCTTTGCGGCTCATTATCCCGGTAAAATACGGCATCAAAAACCTGAAACGCATAGGCACCATCGCCTTCAGCAATACCCGTCCGCGTGATTATTGGGCCGAACAGGGGTATGATTACTATTCGGGATTATAGATAAGCACTAATTTTCACGAATTACACGAATTTGATGGGTGTCTTATATGGGGTATACTATTAACCGCAAGCTAGACGTGTTCGCAGCCTTCTTCAATATTTCGCTCGAGCTCATTCACTTCTTCTAAGGTGAGCGTACTTTTAAAGTCGTGGAAACTTTTGCTGCGGGGTAGTTGCGTTTTTGACTTGGTGAGCACTGTTTCGAGTTCAGCCAATACGGTATCGCTGTCGACTTTTAGTAATTCCTCTATCAAATGAAGTTTTTTAGCTTCTGCATGCATAACACAACCTTTCTAATCAAAAATACAAAATTAAACTCGAAAGCAAATTAGAAAAAATTCGACTGTTCGCAATTTCCGAACAGTCGAAATAAAAACAGATGTCAGGCCGTTCAAACCATCAGCGCCGTATCAATCAAATTTCGACGGGGAGTTTTCATCGTACGGTAAAGCAACCTGTCTTCAACAAAGGGGGGTTCGCCCCTAACTGACATGGATCAATACACAAAAACAGGGATCCTATTTTCTTAACGGGAATAGCCTTTATTTTTATCAGCTGGAATTTTAGATTTATTTTTTGTTTAGGACTTAAACAGGCTTACACTTAAAGGATTACCCTTAACAACGCAAATATTAACCCCGCTATAACCGCCGAAACGGGGATGGTTATTACCCAGGCCCATATAATATTGATGGTTAAGCCCCATCGCACAGCCGATAAACGTTTGGTTAAGCCAACGCCGATGATTGAGCCGGTAATGGTATGCGTGGTAGAAACCGGTATGCCAAATTGTTGTGTAAACAGCAAAGTAAGCGCACCCGCAGTTTCGGCGCTGACGCCTTCGAGCGGGGTAATTTTTGTTATCCGCGAACCCATGGTTTTCACAATCCGCCAGCCGCCCGACATGGTGCCCAACGCAATCGCCGAATAGCAGGCCAGGGGTATCCAGTTTGGCATCGGGTCGCCGGATTTTATAATGTTTGACGTAAACATCGCGACATATAAAATACCCATAACTTTTTGCGCATCGTTGCCTCCGTGGGCGAAGCTTAAGGCGGCTGAAGATACCAGCTGCAGTCTTTTGAACCAGCGCTCGGCGACAGCCGGCCTCGCCCGCTTACATATGTGCAAAATGAGCAATGTTACCAGGTATGCCGTTATGAGCCCTATAAAAGGAGCCAATACGATATAAGCTAAAATGGTAAGTATATAACCGGTGTTGACAGCGCTCAGCGCCGCGGACCCCATATACAGCGCGTTGGTAATCCCGGCCCCGGCAAAACCGCCGATGAGCGTATGCGATGAGCTGGAGGGTATGCCAAACCACCAGGTGATCAAATTCCAGGTTATTGCCGCTATTAAACCGGCAAGTATCACGTTCATGGTAACAAAGTGCTCCTGCACTATTTTCGACACGGTATTGGCCACCTTATGCTCCTTGATAAAAAAGTAAACCAGGAAGTTAAACGCGGCAGCCCACATAACCGCCTGGAAGGGTGTCAAAACTTTGGTGGATACAATAGTGGCTATTGAGTTTGCCGCATCATGAAAGCCATTGGTATAGTCGAATATTAACGCAAGGCAAACAACAACAATAAGTATGGGTGTGATCATTTGTTGCTCAGGCGTTTTTAACTAAAATTGATTCCATAACATTTGCAGCATCTTCGCACATATCCGTGGCTGTTTCCAGCGAAGCCAATATCTCTTTGTATTTGATGAGTCGGATGGCATCTTTTTCGTACAAAAACAAATCGGCCACCGCCCGGTCAAAAACATAATCTGCCTGGTTTTCCACACTGTTTATCCGGATGCATGAGTCGGCAATATTTCTTACGTTCTTCAGGTCCTTCAATTCACGCACCGCCTTCTCCAGGTCGGCGCTTGCCTGTAAGATCAAATCAGAAAGTTTTTTGATATGATCATTAAAATCATCGATGCGGTAAAGGCTCATCCGGTTCGCCGCGCCTTGTATATTATCGGCAACATCGTCAATAGCCGACGCAAGCGAATGGATATCTTCGCGATCGAATGGCGTAATAAAGTTTTTGCCAAGCTCCAGGTATATTTGGTGGGTTATCTCGTCGCCCTTATTTTCCAGTTTGTCAATCTGTTTAAAAAGGTCCTCCCTGGTTTCGGGATTTTTTGAATTCACCGATTCGACCAATATAGTTGCCATCGCAACTACGTTGCTCGCCGCGTTCTCGAATAAAGGGAAAAAGACTTTTTTATCCTTAGGGACAAAATACTGGAAGATGCTATTTAATGACATTTTTGTTTGAGGTTTCGGCAAAGGTAACTTTGCAATGTTAAGTTAATGTTAAGTTTTTAGCACAGGTATGTTAGGGAAAGGTAAAGCCTGTTTCGATTTTTGCAGGGTGAAACCGAATGTTGATCCCAGGCCTTCGGTGCTACGGACGTTTATGGTTTGCTCATGCGCCTCGATAATGTGCTTTACAATGGCCAGTCCCAAACCGGAGCCCCCAATCTGCCGCGAACGGCTTGAGTCGGTACGAAAAAAGCGCTCAAATAGCCTTGGAAGGTATTTTTCTTCAATGCCGATGCCGTCATCGGTAACCTCAACCAGCACCTGGTCATGCAATTCAAACAAGCTTACCGAGGTGTTCCCTTCCTCATTCCCGTATTTAAATGAGTTATCGATCAGGTTTACAAGCACCTGCCTTATCTTTTCACGGTCGGCATTTACTAATATTGGCTCATCATATTTTTGTTTGAATATTAACTTAATGTTATGCTGCCGGGCTTTTACTTCCATCGATTCAAAAACCTCTTTTATCAGGTCATTTATCTTAAACCTGGTGAGATTAATGGGTATCTCGCCCGACTCGAGTTTTGATATTTCGTCGAGGTCAGTAATCAGGTAGCTCAACCTGTCGACATTTTTTGCCGCTTTTTCCAAAAAATCCTTTGCCAGCTCTTTGTCTTCAAATTCATCATCCTGCAGGGCCTCTATATACCCCTGTATGGCAAACAGCGGGGTTTTAAACTCATGCGAAATATTAGACAGAAAATCCCTGCGGAATTTTTCCTGTTTGCGCAGTTCGTCAATTTCGCTTTTCTTTTCCCTGGCCCATTCTTTCACTTCTTGCTCCACGTCGTTTATCGGGTCGGCGCTGATGTGCTCACCCAGCGCATCGCGCAGGTCGCGGCCCAATTTTAAATTGTGAATGAGTTTATAGATAAGCTTTATTTTCGAATAAACATATTTTTCTATCAGGTAATAAAAAACAACGAAGCTGGTGGCGATAGTTACAAGGAAGGTTATGATCACATAATACCAGCTATGCTGAAAATAATAGTTAACAGCTGAAAGCGTTATAGCTACTGCTGTTGCGTTAATTAAAACAAGTATGCGAAATTTCATACTTGTAAAGATAGCAGTTAGAGGTTAGAGGTAAGTTAATTAGAGATTAGTTTAAAAATATCGCCCCGTGTTTTGGTTAAAAAGCAAATTACAGGCGAAAACATAGATGATATCTACCTGCCGATGGTTTGAAATCAAGCGAATAAGGCCCCCGGAGGATATTAAATATTGTACAATATACCAGGCCAACGACCATTTGCTATCGCTATGGACCATCGGCTATACACTAAAATCAAATATTACATTCATAAGAACAAAAATCACGCACAACCCTTTATATTTGTTGCACACTATCAATAAACTTTAAACTAATTCATTATGGCTTTTACACTACCGGCGTTACCTTACGCTACCGATGCACTTGAACCGCATATTGATAAAATGACCATGGAAATTCACCATGGAAAACATCACCAGGCTTATGTTACCAATTTGAACAAAGCCCTTGAAGGAAAACCCGAAGCCGACAGCAGCATTGATGATATTATAAAAAATATCTCCAAATTCCCGATGGCGGTACGCAACAACGGCGGCGGGCACTATAATCATAGCTTGTTCTGGACGCTGCTAACACCTGGCGGCGGCGGCGAACCTACCGGCCAATTGGCATCTGCCATCGCCAGCACCTTCGGCTCATTTGCTGACTTTAAAACAAAGGTTAATGAGGCTGGCGCTACCCGTTTTGGGTCAGGCTGGGCATGGCTGATTGTTACGCCTGATAAAAAACTCGCAGTATGCTCAACGCCAAACCAGGATAACCCGCTGATGGATATTGCCGAAGTAAAAGGCACGCCCATTTTAGGTATCGATGTTTGGGAACATGCTTATTATCTTAAATATCAAAACCGCCGTCCCGATTACCTGGCCGCTATCTGGAATGTGATCAATTGGAACCACGTTGCTGAATTGTATAGCAAGGCGTAAGGGCCCCTTAACCCCCTGAAGGGGGAATAAAAAAATAAAACGGCAAAATTGGGTCAATTCTGCCGTTTTTTATTTTGTGAAAAAGTTTAAAAGTTTACTCATGAAGGCAATAGTTCTTGAAGCGGCTGACAAACCATTGGTTTTAAAAGAAGTTGAAAAGCCGGTTTTAAAACCCGGCGAAGTATTAGTGAAGATAAAAGCTGCGGCCCTTAACCGCCGCGATTACTGGATATCCACCGGCAAGTATGCAGGCATTAAATATCCTATTATATTGGGTTCCGATGGCGCTGGCACTGTTGCCGAAGCAGGGAGTGATGCTGAAAAAGAATGGCTGAATAAAGAGGTGATTATAAACCCGGGCCATGATTGGGGCAATCGTCCGGAATTTCAATCGAAAGAATTTAAAATTTTGGGCCTGCCCGAAGATGGTACGTTTGCAGAATATGTAAAGGTTAAGGCAGCATATTTGTATGCAAAACCGCCGCATTTAAACTGGGAACAAGCGGCGGCGCTTCCGCTGGCCGGCTTAACGGCCTACCGCGCATTGTTTGTAAAAGGAAGAGCCGCCAAAAGGGATAAGGTGCTGGTAACCGGGGCGGGAAGCGGTACAGGTACCTTCGCCGTGCAATTTGCCGTGGCCGCCGAGTGCCAGGTTTTCGTTACTTCAGGATCAGGAGAAAAAATTGAACGCGCCAAACAGTTGGGCGCCTCAGCAGGTGTAAATTATAAAGCGCAGGACTGGGCCGAACAATTGCTGCACCTTGCGGGAGGTTTTGATGTAATAATCGATAGCGCTCTCGGCGAAGGGTTCGCCAAGTTGCCCGATATCAGCAACCCCGGGGGGCGTATTGTTCTGTTTGGTGGAACGGCAGGGAATATACCCGAGCTGAACGGCCGTAAAATATTCTGGAAACAATTGCAGATCATCGGGACAACAATGGGAACGAACAGTGATTTTGGGGCCATGGTCGATTTTGTAAACGAACACCGGATCATCCCGGTTATCGATGAGGTTTTCCCGCTCGCGGATGCCGCGAAGGCCGTCGGAAAAATGAAAAACTCGACCCAGTTTGGTAAAATTGTCCTTACTTTATAGGTTATATGCTTCAGTTAAAGGTTGAGGCTATAAAATGGGAGCTGCCAGATACGGCAACTTTCTTTTTCTCCGAAATTTCCGATAAAAAAATCCATTACAAAGCGGGCCAGTTTATAACGCTGGTATTTGCCCACCATAAGGAAGAAATACGCCGCTCCTATTCGTTATGCTCTTCACCGGATGAAGATATGCTCGCGATCACAGTTAAGCGGATTGCCAACGGTGAAATATCCCGGTTCATGCTGGCCAAAGTAAAAGAAGGCGATATTTTAAATGCTGTTGAACCTGCCGGAAGATTCACGATAACCGATTTCGAAGCGGAAAAAGACATTTTTCTTTTTGCGGCGGGCAGCGGCATAGTACCCATATTTTCACAGCTGAAATATGTGTTAAAACGCCTGGGCCGAAGCAGGTTAATACTTGTTTACAGCAATCAAAATGGGGGATCAGTACTGTTTAAAGATGAGCTTGATAAGCTTTCTGCGGAAAACGGAACCCGTTTAAAAGTCATTCACCTGTTGAGTAGTGAAGGCAACCGCCTTAATAACTTATTGGTTGAAAAGCTTGTAAAGAAAAATGCAAATTTCAATCCTGCAAAAGCTGAATTTTACACCTGCGGGCCGTTTGCATATATGCGGATGATAAGGCTCACACTTGTATTTATGGGGTTTGAGTCAAGCCAGATCCGCAAGGAAAACTTTGTGCTCGAGACAATACCTGTGACCCGGAGCCTTTTCAATTTTCCTCCAAGAAAAATAAGGATAAGTTTCAAAAATGAAACACACGACCTGATCGTGGGCGAAAATCAATCCATTTTACAGGCTGCATTGCAAAACAATATCCAATTGCCTTATAGTTGCCGGGTAGGCGATTGCTCCAGCTGTGCGGCTATTTGCAAAAGCGGTAAAGTTGAAATGATAAAAAACGATGTACTTACCGATGCCGACCTTGCCGGCGGATGGATATTGACCTGTACCGGGCACCCGCTGACGGATGATGTGGTGATTGCGTATTAAATTTATATATCATTGCCAAAGACAAGCCATATGGCCGATAGATTCAACCAATCCAACTACCAAAACATTTGCGATACATTGGCATCAGGTGACAACGATCTTGCATCAATAATCAATATCTACGGCTACCCCCCGTTATGGTCGCGGCCCAATACTTTTGAGACATTAGTGCATATTATTTTAGAGCAGCAGGTTTCGCTCGCTTCGGCCCTATCCGCCCTTAATAAACTGAGGGAACGGCTCGCTGAGATTATCCCAGAGCGATTGCTCCTCTTGACCGATGAAGAGATGCGCGCCTGCTATGTAAGCCGCCAAAAAGCCATTTACCTGAGGCACCTGGCACAAGCGCTCGACACCGGACAACTAAACCTGGACGACCTGGAGAACATGGAAGGCGCTGCGATCCGTGCTAAACTGACCGCACTAAAGGGCATCGGCCACTGGACCGCCGATGTTTACCTGATGTTTGTTTTGCAGCACGCTGACGTGTTTCCTATCGGCGACCTGGCCGCGGCAAACGCCCTGAAACGCGTAAAAAATTTACCGGCAAATACTACCAGGGATGAAATAATGGCGATAGCCTCCAAATGGCGGCCATACCGCACCATCGCTACCATGTTGCTTTGGCATTTTTATTTATCATCAAGGCTGTAATTTTCACTAAACCAAATCGGATTTGGCACAGCATAGGCGCATTAAACCACATAATTAACTCGCCCGAACTTGCTACTTGCCGTTGGGCTGTGGAGCATCTGACCTGAAGCGGGAACCAAGGAAATTTACCTCGGGCAACATCGCTCGCATTTGAGAAAAAGGATTTGATCAGCGACAAAAGGCCCGCAGGGTATAAATCCCGCAGGCCTTTTTTTATTGATCGTTAAACTTTTAAAAAGTTAGCGCTGGCGTTGTTGCTGGCGTGGGCGCTGCTGACGCTGTGGTTGCGCCTGGGCCCGCTGCTGCATCCGTTGCTGCTGCATCTGCTGACGTTGCTGCATGCGCTGTTGCGACTGTGCCTGACGCTGCTGCATTTGTTGACGCTGCTGGGCTTGCGCCTGTCGCTGTTGCATTCGCTGCTGTTGCATCTGCTGACGTTGCTGCATGCGCTGTTGCGACTGTGCCTGGCGCTGCGCCGTACGCTGCTGTTGCATACGTTGCTGCTGCATTTGCTGGCGTTGTTGTGTTCGCGCCTGCATCTGCGCGCGGCGGTTTGCACTTGCTTCACGAGCCCTTGTTGCTTCCATATTTGTGCGTTCCCTGTTACGGGCTTCAGCGTTTCGCGCTCTGTCCGCAGCTATATTTGTTCGTTCCCTGCGTGCTGCCTCGGCATTACGTGCCCGGGTGGCGGCCATGTTCGTACGTTCCCGGCTTGCGGCCTCGGCGTTTCTTGCCCTGTCCGCAGCGATATTGGTACGTTGCCTGTTTGCCGCCTCGGCATTACGAGCGCGGGTTGTAGCCATATTTGTTCGCTGCCTGTTGGCAGCCTCTGCATTGCGTACCCTGGTGGTGGCCACATTTTCGCGTTGCCTGTTTGCGGCTTCGTTAGCACGGGCCAGATCGGCTGCCCTGCCCCGTTCGCCAAATGCTCGTCCGCCAACCCTGTTCATAGCTGCCGCGGTGGGCCGTCCATGGTTGAACCTGGCAAACTGCGCCCTGTTGTTACGGGCAAATTCCATGGCCTGGCGCTGTTGCGGTGTGGCCTCAAAATGCCGTTGACGCATTGCGGCCAATTCCTGTGGCCTTGGCCTTGCGTTTACGCCGCCAGGGCCGTTATAAGCATAATGGTTGTTGCTCCTGTAGCGGAAAACAGAGCGGTCTATGTAAGTATTACGTATAATGGTCCGGTTTATATTAAACACAGCCGCGTTATACCTGAAACGGTCTCCGTCCCATCTTCCTCCATAGAATCCGTGGCCCCAGTATCCATAGCCATAATTAATACCGCCATAAAAGCCTACGGTTGGACCCCAATAGCCTGCGTGGAAGCCATAAAAGCCGCCGGAAAAGCCCCAGTAAGGGGGGGTCCACAAAACTCCGACTTCGGGAGGCGCTACCCAAACGCCTGGTACCCAGTAGTAGCCATCGTCGGGGTCATAAGCCCAATATCCGGGTTGCCATAAATACCCGGGAGTAGGACAGGCCGGTTGAACGTAAACCGGCAAGGCCGGCGGTGCTATCCTCGCAGTTATGCCGATGCCGACACTCACTTGTGCATATGTTTTTGGCATTCCTATAGCCATTACAAATGCGATGATTATTATTTTTGCTATTTTTTTCATGGTAGATTTATATTAAGTTAAAATAATAAGACGCGCGAAAATCAATAAAGTTTAAATTAAAAAGCGGCGGTGGGGCAAGCCTTTGTCGGAAACAATTCTTGATGTAAAACACAACACATTGATTATCAATTTAAACCGACAGGATGCAACTTAACAACTTGTGGTTATGAGCTGCTGAAGCGGCATCAATGCCTTTTCAACTACATCATTAGGGCGAACAGTTAATTATAAAGCAAAAACCTTGCCCCAATTTTCAGGGCAAGGCCTTTTAGTGGCACTTGTTAAATAAGATAAGCGGGCCGCTCCAATAAAACAGGCGCCAAACAGCTGCCGGGAACGTATTTTTACTCGCTTGATTACCGCGTTAAAGGCGTAAACAGGCATAAAACCGGTTATATTGTACTGAAGTATTGA
>Ga0134126_10000630_pt1 | contig 44476 bp, 95 predicted proteins | sample KB31752_FD_96881 | JGI IMG/M metagenome (GOLD analysis project Ga0134126, IMG submission 96881) | Terrestrial soil microbial communities with excess Nitrogen fertilizer from Kellogg Biological Station, Michigan, USA - KB3-175-2 | ecosystem: Environmental > Terrestrial > Soil > Unclassified ...
ACCACACACACGAGAACCACCAGATGGTGGTCGCGACGGGCCTGACGCTGGAGGAGGCCCGGGAGCACTGCAGTGACCCGTCCACTAGGCAGGTAGGCGAGACAGGGGATCTCGAATGGTTCGATGGCTACGAGGCGGAGCGCCGTGCGTCGCGCTGACCGCCTGGTTCTGGGTTTGGTACGGCGCGCACGACGCGGTCGTGGCGGTGGCGCTGCCGGCGTGGTGCGCCGGCGCGCTGCTGCTGGGCATCCTCGTCGGCAGGTTCATCAAGAAGGGACGCGGCTGACATGAGCCACAGACTCAGGGACCGGGACGGCACGTGGCTGGACCCGGGCAGCAAGTGGTACGAGGAGGTCGGCATGATGGACGAGGCGGCGTTCACGCGCGCCCTCGAGGCGGCCCGCGCCGAGATCGGCGTCCAGGCGGCCCGGTTCCCGGACGGGCTGACGCTCGAGGGCGTGCGCATGGTCATCCTGGCGTACGAGGCGCGCAGGCCGACGGCGCGGTCGGACTTCTGGGAGGGGCTCGGCATGTACGGCGCCGGCGAGATGTCCGCCGCCGAGTTCGCGGGGTACGTCGAGCGCGACGGGGACCCGGCCGCCCGGGCCCTGGCCAGGACGCTGCGCGGGGCATGAGGCGCTTCACGGCGGGAAACAGGAACCGGCTCTGGATCACGGCGCCGACCGAGGAGGTCGCCCGCATGGAGCTGGCCAGGCTGCGGGCGCACGTCGACGCGATCATCCGGCTGTACCACCCGGGGGTCAGGTTCGACCTCGAGGCCCCGCTCAGGGAGGACGAGACTTATGAGGACAATGCATGAAGGGAGACGCATGACTGACAGGAAGGTGAAGGGCGCCCGGTCGGCTGTGGACGACTTCGTGTTCGACGACGACGGGTTGCTCGCGCACCCCGGCACCCCCACGAGGCTGACGTTCATGTCCGTGATGGGCGGCCTGTCCGGCAAGCCCGAGACGCGCGCCGTGCGCGCGGCGACGGACGACGTCGTGAACATGGCGGGGGACCACTACGGCAGGGAGTTCCAGGGCCTGCTGATCGAGGAGTTCTCGAGGGCATGACGACGATCGTCATACCCAGCAAGATCACGCAGGTGCGCGTCCTGAACCCGGAGAACAACTTCCAGGCGCACCAGGTCGTGATCACCGGCAAGGACGGGAACGAGGTCGTGTTCGGGACCATGGACCGGAGCGTCGCGCTCGGGCTCGCGGGCGACCTCCACTCGCTCCACTCCGACGCGGAGCTGGTCATCGACCGGTTCGAGCCGGGGAAGGTCGAGGTGCCGCGGTGAGCGACGAGAGCGGCCTGCTGTTCGACGACCTGGTCCCGGGCGCGGAGGACGTGGCCGTCATCGCGAGGCACCGCGGCCGGGGCGTGCGCGCGTTCATGCGCCTGCCGGACGGCCGCGTCGTGGAGATGCCGGCCAAGTGGGAGGTCCGGTACACGGGCGCCCGCCCGCCGGAGCCGAACGAGATGATCGGCCTGAGCCTGCACGTCGGCTGGACCAAGGCGGAGTGGCGCAGGGCCAAGGCGGAGGAGGCGGAGTAATGCTCTACGACAACCGCGCGACGGACCTGCTCAAGGAGCGGCCGGAGTGCGACATCTGCGAGCTGCCGGCCGCGGTCGACGGCAAGACGCGGCGCGGGCCGTGGGCGTACATGTGCACCGAGCACTACGACCGCCTCGGCTCCGGCCTGGGCGCCGGCCGCGGGCAGGTGCTGCTCTGCGGCGACGAGCACGACGCCGCCCTGGTCGAGCTGTTCGAGTTGACGAAATGACCGAGACCGAGATCCTCACGGCGGAGCGCGTGGAAGATCATGCACGACTGCCTGTACAACGACGACGAGTGGGACGGGGACATGGGGAGCATGCCGCCCGACCTGGTGCGCGCCGACGGCGTCGTCACCACCTACGGGTTCCACCCGGGCCGGCTCTGGTCGCACGTCGACGAGATACTCGAGATGCTGAGCGAGCTCCCGGACGACTTCATGCGGGACCGCGGCGGGGGCATGTCGTTCCTCAACGCCTGCGTGGACAGGCACGGCAACCAGTGGACCAGCCTGCACCGGACGATGGAGGCGCTCTTCTGCCTGGGCATCGCGACGGGCAGGGTCGAGTGCCTGCTCCCGCGCGACATGTGGCACATGATGCCCGGCGGCATGCCGTACTACGTCGTCGACGGTCGACAACACGACGAAAGGTAGGCCATGGACGACAGGGAGCGCCTCGTGGAGGCGCGCATCTCCGACGGCGGGGACGGCAGCGTGTTCGTCACGCTGAGGTTCAGGGACGGCTCGGAGGAGACGTTCAACCCGGACCTCGGCGGCGACTTCGTCGCGACCCGCAAGCCGGACGGGCGCTGGCTCGAGGAGCTGGTCCCGGGCGGGTGAGGCGAACGATACAGATCCTGGCGGACACGACCGGGTACGCGGCGGTGCTGGTGCTGATCCTGGCCATGCTGTCGCTCTGGGCGGCGGGCGCGTGCCTGCTGACCGCGGGGCTGGCGGCCGAGTCGCCCGCCGCGGTGGCGGTCGGGCTCCTCGCGTACCTGGCGCTGACGGTCGGCGCCGGCGCGACGCTCGGACGGTTCGCCACACGCATGTACGAGGAAGAGGATCGGAGGAGTTGACGTGGCGGTGATCGCGCTCATAGTGGCAGTCCTGGCGCTCGCGGTGTCGGGGGCGGCCCTCTACGAGTCCGAGCGGGCGTACCGTCGGGCCAAGGAGCTCCTGGACAGACAGACGCAGGAGATGATCGACAGGAACATTCGTTGAACTAGAGGGGGAACGATTGGAAAGGCTCAGAGGGTTTCAGTTCCAAGGGATCCGAACTTTCGAGGGTTTCTTCGTGAGTATGGTGCTGGCGTTCGCCTTCGGCGTGTTCCTGGCGTACGTCGTCTTCCCGGCGGCGACGAGGTACGTCGACGCCCCGCCGGTGACGCACTACGTGCCGCAGTACGAGGTGCAGACGCGGACCGTGACGCAGACGCGCACGGTGACGCGCACGGTGACGGTCGCCCGGCACCCCGTCAAGAGGAAGAGGAGGCACCGGCGTTGACGAGGTTCACGGTGGACCTCCCGGACACGGTGGAGGTCGGGCGGGCGCTGGACACGGTGCTCGCCCTGCAGGAGCGGGCGAGGGTCGCGGAGGACTCGGCCCTGTGGCACGACCTGTCGGTGGCCTCCGGCGTCCTCGAGCAGGTGCTGGCCGGCGTGTCGGCCGGCCGGGCTGAGCCGCCGGCGGACCCGCTGCGGGTGGCGACCCGGGCCGTCCTGAACGTCGCCCGGGGGCAGCGGGACCGCGAGGGTGCGATCGCGGTGCCGAGGGTCGTGATCGACGAAATCAGGGAGGCAATGAGCTCCTAGCGGTGCGCACGGCGGAGAAAGTTCTTCGTCGACTCCTGTTAGTTTACCCTGGGTTTATGGAAGGACGCAATAATAGCTAGAGTTGTGTACCACCCCCGCAGGACAAGCCTTGGGGGGCCCATCAAATCAAGGAGGATCGCATGACGATCGTCGCAGTTGACGTCCCGAAGTCGGGGCGCACCAAGACCTCGAGCCTGACGGACGAGGACATCGCGAACGCGGTCGAGCAGCTCCTGGCCGGCGAGAAGGTCGCGCAGGACGACGTGACGTACGCGTCGCGCAAGAACGCCCAGACCGGCGGCTGGGAGCTCCGGAACGAGATCGCGGAGCGCTCGGAGGACGCCGCCGGCCACGTCATCGACAAGGCGAACCTGCGGAGCGTCACGTACCAGGACGACGAGGACGGCCCGTGGAAGGTCGCCGTGTTCATGAAGCGCGTGGAGTCGACCCCCTCGAGCTCCGGCTCGGCGTCGACGGGCGGCTCCGGCTCCGGCGGGAGCGCCCCCGCGGGCGGTGACGACGACGCGTAGCGCGCGAGCCTGACGCGAGGACGGACCAGCCCCGGACCGAGAGGTCCGGGGCCGTTCGCCGTTCTGGCGCCAGGCAGCGGCCTGGAAAACGACCACAACCCGGAAGGGCGGTTGACATATGCAGTACTTGGTGGAGGACACCAGGGACGGGTTCAGGATCACGCTCCTGGACAGGTTCGGGACGCCTCGGCGAGAGATCGACGAGGTCGGGGGGCACGGGCCCGTGGAGGGCGCGTACGCCGCGGCCGCGCGGGGCTGGACCCAGGCGCGGGCCGCGCAGGTCGCCAGGCAGACGGGCCCGGTCAGGGACCTCAAGCTCGACGACTGCGACGGCGACGCGTACAGGATGGTCATGGCGCGCGTGCGGGTCGTCAACAGGCACGGCTACGTGTGCTGGCCCCAGTACGTCACGTGCTCCTGGCCGGGGGACAAGAGCGACAAGCGCTCGCTGTCGGACAGGATCAAGGCGCAGGCCCGCATCGGGTTCCCCGACGCGAGCGACGTCGTGATCCTGGACGCCGCGCGCGTCTCGAGGCTGGCGATGGACAACGCGATCGCCGCGAGGGGCAGCATGACCGGGTTCCTCGCCTACTCGATGGCGGCCGAGCTCGGCGTGACGTGCAGGGAGGCGATCAAGGGGCTCGAGGCGAGCAGCCCCGAGGACCTCGAGACGGTGGCGGCCCGCTGGGGGCGGTCATGAGGTTCGGTTACACCGCGACGCGGCAGTACCGGCCGATGGAGCACGACGCCATCGTGGCGGAGCACCTGGGCCAGTCGCTGATCGCGGAGGACGAGGACGCGACGTTCGTGACCGGCGGCTGCCGGGGCGGGGACCGCGCCGTGGGCACGATCGCCGTCGTGATGTACCCGGACGCGAGGCACGAGGTGGTCCTGCCGGCCGACAGGTCCCAGGTGGACCCCTGGTGGGCGGAGCCGGAGTACCTGACCGCGAACATCGCGATCGTCGAGTGCCCGGCGGGCACCGACTTCCGGTACAGGAACACCAGGATCGTCGACCTCTCGGACAAGGTCACCGCGCTGCCCTACGGGCGGCTCGAGCGGCCGAGGTCCGGGACCTGGATGACGGCGAACATCGCGAGGCGCGCCGGCAAGCTCTGGCAGGTCGTGGTGCTGCCGTGAGCGTGTCGACGGCGTACGAGCCGCCGAGGGACCAGGCGTGGCTGCACCTCCCGAGCGGCTACTACTGGCGGGAGCGCGGCTACGCCAGGACCACGCGGTCCGGCCGGCGGCAGGTACAGCTGCGCGGCGGGCGCAGACTGTCGACCACCATGTGGGTCGACCTCGCGGAGCTCGGCGGCGAGAACTGGCTGAGGACGGCGGCGCCGAGACACAACGACGCCGTCTCCAGGCGCGACGGGCAGGACGCCCGCCTCGTGCTGAGCACTGACCTGGTCGGACCGAAGGAGATAGCGACCAGGGCAGGTACGACGGGATCTGCGGTCAGCAACTGGATCAAGCGGCACCCGGGCACGTTCCCGGAGCCGGTGTGCGTGCTCGGAAGGAGCGGCGTGTACCTGTGGCCGGAGGTCGAGCGCTGGCTGTCCAACAGAACACGGAAGGCGACACGGGCATGACTAGGTACGACCCGCCCATCGAGGCGGTCATCAGGGGCGACTGGATGCCGGAGGGCGCGGAGGGCTACAGGGCCCTGGTCGTCGGCACCTGGAACGGGTTCGCGGTGCCGAAGTTCGACGAGGCGACCATGCGTCGCGTGATCGAGGACCAGGACGCGCTCGAGACGACGCTCGGGCCGGGAGGGCCGAGGCTCACCTGGCGCGACGATGGCTCGGTCCGCACGGTCCTCTTCGAGGAGGACTCGAGCGAGTCGTTCGTCATCGAGCCCGACGAGGACGGCATGTACCTGTTCGACGTCGGCTGGGTCTGGACGCACGAGCCGGTCGCCGGCTCGGACCCGATGGACCCGACCCAGGAGTCGGTCGACGCGTTCAACGCGGTGTACGACGTCATCAAGGCCGCCGACGAGTTCGACACGTTCTCGCTCATGTCGCACGACAGGATCGCGAGCGCCGACGGCACGCACGAGTTCCCGGTGCGCGTCGACCTCGGCCGGCGGACGGAGGACGGGACGCGCGTCTCGGAGCAGGTCGCGGCCGTGATCATCAGCCCGGACGGCGCGACGACGATCGTGCCGAAGAACCCCGAGGGCAAGGTCCTGGCGGACGAGGGCATCACGATGGGCCTGAGGCAGCTGGTGGGCGTCGTGAGGCGCGCCAAGGCGGTCGACGGCCTCACCAGGATCCGCGTGCACCGGGGCGAGGAGCGCGGGCAGGTCGTCGTGGACTTCGCGCGCGGCGAGTCGATCCAGACCGTCGCCTTCGGCGCGGACGGCGAGGTGCTGTCCGTCAGGGAGTTCAGTTGAGCGTCCTGCCGCTCGCGAGCTGGCCGCAGGAGCGGGACTGCCCGGGCTGCGGCGCCCGGGCGGTCCTGCTCTGGAGCTCGATCCAGAAGGCGACCTACGAGTGCCGGGGCACGCCCGAGAACAGGCACGAGCTCTACGGGCCCGACAGGTGCGGCAGGACCTTCGTGGACGCCTCCGCGGTCCCCTGCCGGACGGCGCGGGAAGATTTACCTAGACTTTAGCCTCGGACGCCATAATTCATGTAGCGCCCTTGGGACCCCGTCCCACCGGGCGAGACCGAAAGGACGTGGACGATGACTGCGGACCCCGTGTACCTGCGCCGGTTCAGCGACGGGCTCTTGCCGTGGCTGATCTGGTGCGAGGCGGCCGAGGAGCTGCGGGCCCGGGCCGCCGAGGCGGCGGCCGAGGCCGACATGCAGATGGAGGTCGACCTGATCGTGGCCGACCACGGCGTGGCCCCGCACCCGAGGGGCCTCGAGTAGGGGAAGAACCAAGCAGACGTCGGCGCCGGGTAGACGCCCAGTGGGTTCTGGGGGTGACGCCCGGCGCCGACGCCTGCTTAGTCAACAGCGAAAGGAGCAGGAGATGGGCAGAAACGTGTGGACGGGGGCGATCAGCTTCGGGCTGGTCAACGTCCCCATCGGCCTACAGACGGCCGTGACGGAGAAGACGGTTCGGTTCAAGCAGCTGAACCGCGAGACGGGCGCGCTCGTCAGGCAGAAGCGGTTCGACTCGAGCACCAACGACGAGGTCCCGTTCGAGGACATCGTCAAGGGCTACGAGCTGACGCCGGACCGCTACGTGGTGATCGACCCCGAGGAGCTGGAGGCCCTCGAGCCGACCAAGACGAAGCGGATCGACATCGAGCAGTTCTCCCCGACGGGGGACATCAACCCGGTCGCCTACGGGCACGCGTACAACGTGATCCCGCAGCCGGGCGGCGAGAAGGGGTTCAGGCTCCTGATGGCCGCGATGGTCGGCGAGGACCGGGTCGCCATCGGCAGGGTCGTGCTGAGGACGAAGGAGTACCTCGTCGCGATCAGGCCGTCAGCCGGCGGCCTCGTGCTCCAGGCGCTCAACTGGGCGGACGAGATCAACGAGCCGGCCTCGATCCCGTCGGGCGAGGCCCTAAGCGAGCGCGAGCTCGACATGGCCCGGGCGCTGGTCGACAGCCTGTCGAAGCCGTTCGTCCACGGGGACTTCGTGGACGAGGGTCGGGCCAAGATCCTCCACCTCATCGAGCGCAAGGCCGCCGGCGAGGAGATCGTCGGGGGCCCGGAGCCGGAGGGCCCGGCCGAGGAGGCGCCGAACCTGATGGCGGCCCTCGAGGCGAGTCTCATGCAGGTCCGGGGCGACGCGGGCGAGCCCAGCGGCCGCATCCGGGCAGTCGAGCTCACGGAGGAGGAGCGGGTCTGACCGATCGCCGCGTGTCAGCGGTCTGCGACTGCACCCAGACGGACGACACCCAGGCGGGCGTCGTCCGTCTCGTCGCGCGCGGTGCCGGATGCGACTGACCGACGTCGTCGACGCCATCGACGGCGGTGCCCTGGACGAGCACCTCGAGGCCGTCTCGGCCGCGCTGCGCGACAGGCGCAGGGCGCTGGCGCGACGGCGCTCGGCGGACCTCCAGCGGGGCGACACGGTCGAGTTCCTCGACGGGGTCAGCCCGAACTACCTCGCCGGGCTGTCGGCGCAGGTGGTGCGGACGAACCGCGAGACGGTCACGGTGAACTGCCCCGACCTGCCGGAGTACCACCGGTACAGGAACTACAAGGGCCTGCGGGTGCCGTCGATACTGGTGAGGCGGGCGTGACCGACGACGCGCTACGGGCGTGCCCGCACTGCGGCGGCGTCCGGTTCTACGAGCTCAGGGACGTGACCCTCATCGTGTCGTACTCCGAGTACGGCGGCATCAGGCCGCGCGGCATCGGGGACTACGGGTCGAGCCTGTACCTGCCGTCGTGCGCCGAGTGCGGGATGACGGTGGACAAGTCGCGGCTCATCCTGCCGGGCGAGAAGTCGGACGTACCACAACCGAACAGGAGGAGAGACGACGTGATAGTGGCCAGGACCGTCGACGGGAAGCTGCTCGCGGCGCGCACCGAGGACGGCGACGAGGGCGAGTCGCTGGTGGTCGTGGACGTGTACGAGCACGACGACGCGGAGACCCCCGAGAGCTCGCTGAGGTTCGAGCCCGACCAGGGCCGCGAGTTCATGAGGATGGTGGCGCATGAGCTACCGGACTGACGACAAGGTGGGCGACACGATCGTCCTCGACTTCACCGCCGACCCCTACACGAACCTCAAGCCGGGCGACGAGGGCGTCGTCTCGTTCATCGACGACGCCGGCACGGTCAGCGCGCGGTGGACCAACGGGTCTAACCTGGGCCTCATCCCGGGCGTGGACCGCTGGCACCGCAAGACTTGAGGCCCGACCTGAAGAAGCTCTACGAGGCGCAGGAGCGCTTCGCGGACAGCCGCTGCCCAGTCTGCGGGTCCAAGCTGCGGATGGGGCACACGGACGTCGAGTGCGAGCCGTGCGGCCGGACGTGGCCGCTGTTCGTCAGGAGGCCCAGACATGACGGTAACAACGACGACTAGAAGGAGACTCATGAAGGCGTTGGACAAGTTCGGTCCCCAGGCGCAGCGTCGCAGCGAGCTGGTCGAGTGCGTCAGGGTGGCGAAGGAGATCGTCGAGGAGGCGCTCGGCACCCCCTCGATGGACAGCCACGACGAGCCCTACAGGGGCGCGGCGTACAAGCTGGTGCTCGACGAGCTGCTCACTTACGAGGTCGACGATGGATGAGGTCGAGAACGAGCTCCCGCGCAGGGGGTTCGACAAGGCCCAGCTCGTGCTCGTCAAGGAGCTGGTCGAGCGGGAGCTGAGCCGCGTGTCCCCGATGCCGGCCATGACGGTCCGGAAGACCGAGCTCGAGGGGATCCTCCACACCGCCATGGACCTCGAGCAGGAGCTGCTCGCGTTCTCGGGCAGCAGGCGGGGGATGCACGCGAGGACCAAGCCGGACGACGGGCTCGAGGCGGAGTTCCTCAGGGCGGTCGCCGACGAGCTGAACGCGATGGGCGTCGAGAGCCGGGTCGACCACCCGGGCGTGCTGGTGTTCGCCACGCACGACCGGCACTGGATGACCGGCAACACGGGACTGCACGCGCACGACGCGGACGGCTTCGGGGACGCCCTCCCGGGCGACCAGCACCTGGTCGCCCTGGAGCAGGTCGGCGGCGTGACCGTCGGCCAGGTGGCGGACACCATCCGCGCCATCGTCGACAGGCAGGTGGCACCCTAGCGCATGCCCGACGACGTGGTGATGGATTACACGTGCGAGTGTGACAGCGTCCAATGCCACCTCACGGTCAAGATCTCGGCCCACCACACGCGGCGCTTCCCGTACATGGGGAACGTGGCCGTGATCGTGGACGGGTGCCCGCACGGACCGCGCGCCTCAGACGTGCTGGTAGAGCGGGGCCCGGGCTACGGGATCTACATAGAGAAACTTGATCGGGACCGGTACAACGACAGGAAGGAGGACCACCACACGCCCAACAGGTGAGCGCGCCCCGAAGTAGCAGGCCAGGGAAAGGCCTGCGGTGTAGGTCGGGGAACCCGTCCAGAACGGTAATACCTGGCGCGTCTGCTGGACAAGTGAAAACTACACAGGAGGGTTTCCAAGTGAGGAGACTTGCCGTCGCGGCGGGCGTGTCGCTCGCCGTCGCAGCACCGGCCACGGCGGAGGCCAAGAGCGTCACGCCGAGGCACGCGGGCGTCTACGACTACCTGCGCAGGCACGTCATCAAGAAGTACGGAGTGCGTGCGGCGGGTCGCGACATCCTCAGGGATGGGCGCTCGGACAGCCGGCGCGTCACGGACGCGGACGTGGTGGAGAGCAGCGGCGTGATGGAGCGCATGCTGGCCCCGCCACCTACCAGCTACACCGCGGGCGCCGCCTCGACCGTGCTAGGGACGGTCGGTCCGAGCGTCGTGACGGGCGCGGGCGGTTGCGGTGGGATCACCCCCTACCCGGGTGGCGGCCAGTGCTGGGCCATCCCGTACAGCATCGTGTCCTGCGAGTCGGGAGGGCAGGACGTCCCGAACGCGCAGGGCAGCCCGGCGAAGGGCTACTACCAGCTCGAGGTGGGCGGCACGGGCTCCCGGGCAGAGCAGGACCAGGCCGCCCACGATCTGTGGGCGGGCGGCGCCGGCGCGTCCAACTGGACGTGCAAGGGCTGATCGCCGCCGCCACGGGCGTCATGCTCGCGGCGGCGGTCTCCCAACCCGCTCACGCGTCGACGACGGCGAGCTGCCAAAAGCGGTTCACCGTCGCGATGGCGGAGCGCGCGGCGCGGGCCGTGTACGCGGGGCACCGCGAGGTCGACGCCGGCGACCGCGCGTCGCTGGCGCGCGAGCTCCGGTGCCAGCGCAACGTCGGGGCCAGGCCGTTCGTGCGGGACTACTACCGCGCGGAGCGCAGGGCCCACGCCGACCGGGTGCTCGAGTCCAGGATGTCGCCGGCGTACGTCAGCGACTACGACGACTCGGGCAGGCACTGCTGCGGGGTCTACGCGACCTACGGCGTGGCGGTGTGCGGGTCGGGCGGCGGACCGTGCGTCCCCCAGGGCACCAGGATCCTGTTCGAGTACGGGGACCGACGCGTGACGGCGGTCGCCGACGACCACGGCCCCTACGTCGGGGGCAGGGAGTTCGACCTCAACATGAACACCGCGGGGGCCCTGGGCTTCAGCGGGCTGGGCACGGTAAGGTACCTCATACTGGGCCGCTAGGCCCGACGACCACGACGGGGCGGGCCGCGACGAGCGCCCGCCCCGTCAGGAGGACAGACTTTTGAGCAGGAAGTTCCCGCGGCAGACGGTCAGGGTCATTCGCGTGCAGACCATGGGCCGGCGCTCGCCGGACGAGCCCCTCGAGAGGTGCGAGCTCACCGGCAAGAGGAACTTCCCGACGAGGAGGAAGGCGATCGCCGCGTTCAACCACTACGTCGAGTCGAACAGGCTCGGCGAGGAGTGGATGGACGGGGACGTCTACCAGTGCCAGTGCGGCGCCTGGCACCTCACCCGCGGGGCCGGGCGGGACACCGGCACGCGGAGATTTACCTAGGACTTATCTTGAGACGCCATAATACAACGAGTCAACCGCGAACCCCGGAGATCGGATCAACTTGAGGTACCGCATGGAGATCGGGAGCGAGGCGTGAGGAAGCTCGTTCGCGGCGAGGAGGTCGAGGTGCTCGGCCCCAAGCCGGACGACTGGTCCGGCCTCGGCGACCGCGACGGGAACACGCTCGTCCGGTACCCGGACGGCGAGGTCGGCGCGGTGTCGGAGTCGGACATCGACGAGAAGCCGCGCGAGTACGTCTACCACCACCCGCTCCTGGGCAGGGACTTCAGGGCAGTCGAGCTCTCGGACACGCCCAAGGGCGTGAAGGTCGAGTTCATCGACCCGACCCCGTCGATGCTGCAGGACGGCCGCACGACGAGGACGTTCTCGCGGCGCCAGGCCGCCGAGCACCTCCGGGAGGTCACCGATGGGTGACCCGGCGCGGTTCGCCGCGTTCGCGGACGCGATCCAGGACCGCTGGCCGGACCGCGACCTGAGGATCGCGGACGTCGCCGGCGGGAAGGGCGCGCTCCGGGCGGAGCTCTACACGCGCGGGTACCGGCGCGTGAAGGTCGTCGACCGCCGGCGCGGCAAGACCCACCGCGACCACTACCTCTACGGGCGGTTCACCGACCACTACCCGGACGCCTTCCAGGTCGTCGTCGGCATGCATCCGGACCAGGCCACGGACCAGATCGTCGCCTACGCCACTCGCAGGCGCGTCCCGTTCGCCGTCGTCCCCTGCTGCGTCATGCCGTCCGCGTTCGCCTTCGACGGCCCGCGCCACCGGTCTGCGTGGGTCCGGCACCTCGCCGAGGTCGCCGCCGGCCGACGGTTCGACGTCGTCGAGCGCGAGCTCCCCATCTGGGGCGCGAACCGACTCCTGATCGGGACCCCGCGATGAGCCGCGAGACGTTCATCGCGGTGGTCGCCGCCGGGTGCCTGGTGGTGTCGGTGCTGAACTTGGTCATCCTGTGGGCGAACTGGCGCCTGATCCGTCTGAACAGGCGGAACGCAGACGTGATCCTGGAGGTATCCAAGTGCAACAAGACGCTCGCCGAACAGCTTCTGGCCAACATGACCACCACGCGGAGGAAAGATTGAGCTTCGGCCCCGAGTACCACAAGATCGACACCGTATACAAGCGGGACGAGCGCGGGGTGATCCTCCCCGGGCAGTTCTCCCGGCCGGAGTTCGAGTACCTCGCGGACCTGCCGTGGCGGTGGACCGAGAAGGTCCACGGCACGAACATCAGGCTGCGCTGGGAGGGCGAGCGCGTCGTCGTGGGCGGCAGGACCGACCGCGCCGACGTGCCGGCCAAGCTGACCGCGGCGCTCGCGGAGCAGGGCGTCCTCGAGCCCGGCCCCTGGCTGCTGGCCTTCGACCCGGACGAGAACGGCGAGAACGACGTCACCGTGTACTGCGAGGGCTACGGCGCCGGCATCCAGAAGGGCGGGAGCTACAGGGACACCCAGTCGGTCATCGTCTACGACGTCAACGTCGGCGGGTGGTGGCTGCGCCCGGACGACGTCAGGGACGTCGCCGACAAGCTCGGCCTGGACGCGGTGCCGGAGCTGGACCGGACGACCCTGCGCGCGATGGCCGCGTCCGTCCAGCTGATGGCGGAGACCGGCGAGATGCCGTCGCTCGTCGCGGCCCTGCACGGCAAGGAGTTCGGCGGCGCCGAGGGCGTCGTCGGCACCCCGACGGAGGAACTGTTCGACCGGCGCGGCCGGCGGATCGTGACCAAGATCAAGCTCAAGGACTTCCAGGACCTGGCGAGGCGCGGTGGATCTCAGTAACGTACCCGGCTTCCTCAAGGCCTGCTACTGCGCCGTCGTGGCCGCGATGATCGCGCTCGGCGTCCTGTTCGCGCTGACGAAGATCTTCCCCGGGGGCAGGCCGTACTCCCCGGCGCCGGTCGCGGTGTGCCAGGGCAGGCCGACGGTGATCCCGGCGACCTACGGGCGGGGCGACGACGGCCAGGTCGACACGACGAACGTGCTCAACCCGCGGACGATCGTCTGCCCGAACGGGCGGGTGTACGAGCCGTGAAACCGCACATCGGGATTCTCGGGCGGGCTGGAACTGCGACGGTGGCGGCCCCCGGGCCGACGAGGGCGCGCAACCCGAACGAGGTGGCTGAGGAGCTCCTCCAGAGCTACCTGTCGGGGTCGCAGGCCGCCACCTGGGACAAGCACGGGTTCTTCTACGTGCGGGGCAGCAGACGGAACGCGTTCGCCCTCTACGACGGGTACAGCTTCTGGGTCGTCAACTACTTCGGCGTGCCCGTCCGGGAGTACCACGCCGGACCGCAAAACCACGTCCTGCCGCGGGCCGACAAGGTGCTCGCGCAGATGCTGGTGCTGGAGACGAACCAGACGCACCTGGTCCAGGAGGCGTGCATGTGGCCGGTCCGGCACCCGCCGGCGGCCCTGAGGTACGGTGAGGGTTTCCGCAAGTTCAAGCGCGAGCACGGCCCGATCTGGGCGGTGCCGCCGTGGCCGAGAGGCGGGAGGGGGATGCACGCGTGACCGACGAGTACGGCCTCAACACGGCGTCGATAGACCGGTGGCGCACGCCCGCGAGCGAGTACCCGCGCCGGTCGCTGGGCCGAGCCCGGGTCAAGACCGCGTGGTACCGGCCGGGCCACTACGAGTGCTACGGGGTGAACGGGTTCGACTACTGGAGACCCACGCGCCGGGCGTACGTCACGGCCCTGGAGATCGACGGCAAGACCTGGATGGTGGACGACCCGCCGCACTGGTGGGCGATGCAGGACCACGCCCGCCACCTGCGCGGCCGCGTGCTGTGCGCCGGCCTGGGCCTGGGCCTCATGGTGCACGCGCTCGACGCGGAGGAGGACGTGTGCGAGATCGTCGTGGTGGAGCGCGACCTCGACGTCGTCAAGCTCGTGGTCCCGCAGCTCCCTCTCGGGAAGCTGCGGGTGGTCCACGGCGACTTCCTGGAGACCAGCCCGGGGAAGCTCGGCCGCGTGGACTCGATCCTGTTCGACCTGTTCGTGGGGCACGGGCCGTCGTTCCTCGCGAGCAGCTTCGAGGTCGCGGCCAACCTCATCCGGGTGTGGGGGGACCACGTCACGGTGCGGATCCACGGCATGCGGAACCCGGAGGTCGAGACCGTCGGCAGGCGCGTGTTGGCGGCCTGGAGGGCCCACAACCTTGCCTGACGGGTTCCCGATACTGATTCACGGCAGGCGGGCCCGGGCGGCGGCGCGGGAGCTCATGCTCAGCCACATGGACGCGCGCGAGCGCGAGACGTGGCGGCGGCACGGGTTCACCTACGTTATGGGCAGCGACCTCAGGGCGTACGCGCTCACCAACGGCTGGAAGATCTTCTCGCTGGACCACGAGGGCAGACCGCTTGTCGAGTACCACTTCGGGCCCAGGATGAGGTTCCGGTACGCGCGCGGCGACAGGGTCCTGGCCCAGCTCATGACGCTTCGGTTGAACGCCGACGAGGTGCTGGTTCGCGGCTGCCGGTGGCGCCCGGCCCGGGCGCCGAGGGCGCTGAGGCACGGCACGGAGTACGGGGAGTTCCTCGCCCGGCACGGCCGGCCGCTCGCCGCGGAGCCGCCCAGCACCCCGAACAACAGGCTGGTGATGGGCCTCGCGATGGTGGGGCTGACGCTCGTGCCGCTCGGGATCCTGGCCGGCCTGATAGCGCTGGCGACGGTACTGTAGGCCTACGAGAGGAGCGAGACGTGAGCGAGATCGACGACGCGATCAGGGACGCGATGGCCGACGTGGTGCACGTCGGCGACTACGGCGTGCTCTGGGTGAACGAGGAGTACCGCCTGGTGCACCTGACCATGGGCGACGCGGACGGGGACGCCGAGCGCGGCCTGACCGACTTCGCCGACATCAGGAGTATCGTGGCGGAGGCCGCCCAGCCGTTCTGGCCGGGCTGGTCCGCCGGGTCGTCCTCCATGGGGGGCCTGGACGGCGACATGGAGATCGCCGACGAGTGGGACCCCGTCGAGACCGACGGCGAGCACGGCTGGACGCGCGTGGGCGCGATCGGGCGCGTGGAGTGAGGCTGCGCGCGGAGATCGACGGCGACGAGCTGCACGTCACGTCGGAAGACGGATCAAGCGACGACTTGAAGGAGCTACTGGAATGGATCCAAGGCGCAAACGACCCCGACTTCGAGATCGAATCAAGGCTCGACGGAGGCCAGAGCCCGTCCCTGCACCTCCTGAGAAGGAGGTTGTGGCAGTCCCTCGAGGGGCAGCCCCGGCTGACGATAGACCCAGAGTAGGGTTCGAGAGCATGCCCATAAAGCGTTGACTTATCCAGGACTTACCCCTGGACGCCATAATCACACGTGGGCGCCCGCGCGCCCCGAGGACCCCGAAGGGAGACCATGACGAGGCTGACGATCGACCTGCGCGAGGAGTGGCGCGCGGAGGTGCTGGACGTGCTGGCCGAGGGCGGCCGACGCCCGGACAACGGCGACAAGGGCCTGCTGGCCCTGCTCGCGGAGGCGCTCGACGCCGTGTCCGGCGCGCAGGCCGACGCCAAGCGGGTCGCGGTCGAGACGCGCGGCGCGGCCCCGAGCACGAGCGAGCCGCCCGCCCAGAAGGTACCGCGGCGAGGGCGACCTCGGCTACGGCAGGTGCGAGGGCTGCGGCGCGGCGCTCCGCTGGTGGAGCTGGTTCCGCGGGCACGACCGGTGCGCGGAGTGCCGCGATGCTTGACGTCTGGCGCAGGTTCTTCAGGGACTGGGAGCCGCCCGAGGGCGCGCCGACGGCGCACCGGGGCGGCGTCTGGTGGGTCGGCGACGGCGAGGCGTGGCGCATGCGCGACGCGCCGGTACTGGCGAGACACTACCGGCACGACACGTACGTCCTCAACTACCCGCCGGACGAGGTCCCGGTGCCCGGCAAGCGCGCCGGCTGGTGCGTGTTCTCCCCGAGCGGGATCGAGCTGTGCGACGTCTCCGAGGACGAGGCGTTCGCGGCCGGCGCGGACGTGGCGCTGACGTGGGCCGTCGAGGCGTCCTCCGAGGCGACCGACGCGCTGGGGGCGGCGCTGGAGACGCGGCGGGCGATCGCGAGGATGGCATGAGCGCGTTCCCGTGGCCGACGAGCCGGAAGCGCGAGACGCGCTCCTCGACGGGCGAGCAGGACTTCCTGGACTGGGAGGACCAGGGCGGCAGCGCGCTGACCCTCATGCGCAACGCGGACGGCTCCGTCGACGTGACGACCAGGCAGGGCGCGGTGCGCGACCGCATCGGGAACCTGGTGAGCCCGCCCGCGGTGGCCCACTTCAGGGTGCACCAGGACGACGGGCACGAGTTCCTGAACGAGATCGTCAAGTGGGTCGTCGAGCACGACGACGAGGCGGAGGCCGCGGGCGGCGGGTCGATGCGCGCCGCGGCCGCGATAAGGCTTCTGCTCGAGATCAAGGCCGGGAAGCACTCGATACCCGGCATTCTCGTGCAGATCGACCGCATCCTCTCCGACTAGAAGGGAGGCCGAGCAGGGCAGTAGCAAGGGGACCGGACCCCAACCTGGAGGATCGAATGCAGGGCACATTGCAGATCATGGACCGCACGGGCCACAAGACCCTGACGTGGGACACCGAGGTCAAGACCAGGAACGTCGACCCCGACCTGGGGCCGGTGGACCAGAGCTACGTCGACCGCGAGTTCGACCGCCTCGTCTCGCAGGGATGGCTCGGCGTCTCGACGGACCCGACCACGCACAAGAAGGAGCAGCTCCGGCGGGGTGAGCTGAACGTGCACGAGCACGAGCTCGTGACCCTGATCCCTCCGATGCAGGGCGGCTGATGGCCAGCGTCGCCGAGCGGCCGGGGCAGATGCCCCGGTCGCTCACCCCAGACGAGCGGGCGGCCCTGCTCCTCAGGTCGTACCTGTCGGAGCACCAGCGGATGACGTACCTGAGGCACGGGTTCTTCTATGTGATGGCCAGGGACGGCCAGGTCTACGCGCTGAGCGACGGGTGGCTCGTCGTGTCCGTGGACCGGGTGACGGGGACCCCGCGCAACGGGTGGCACGTCGGGAGCCTCGTCGACATGACGGGCCACGGCGCGCGCATCCCGCAGGCGGACTCCCTCCTGGCGCAGCTCCTGATGCTGGAGGCGTCGCCGGCGTACGTGCTCCAGATCGCCTGCAACCCCGGGTGCGGCGCCCCAAGGGGCCCGCTCGGGACGGGCCAGTACCTGCGCGGCTTCCTAGCCGAGCAGCGCCGGCGGGACCGCGGCCGGGCGTCGTTCCGGCCCCCGCTGCCGGACGAGATCGTCGCCCCGCGGCCGACGCCGGCGCCGACGCCGACGCCGACGCCGCCGGCCGCACCGACCGCCGGGCGCACGAGGCGGTGGCCGCGAGTCGGGAGGTTGTTCGGCCGATGACGAGCAACGAGCAGCGGTGCATCGTGTCGCTGGCGAGGATGACGGAAAACCTGCAGTCCACCGTGACGGACCTGGTCGAGAACCTGGGCGCGGTCCTGCTGATCCTGGAGCTGGCCGTGAGACCGGGTGTGGACACGTCCGGCATCCCGGACTACGTCACGAAGCAGCGCGAGTTCCTCATGCACGTGGCGTCCGTCAGGGCGCAGCAGGAGGCCAGCGTCAGGGCCATCGTGGAGACGGCGGAGAAGCTGGCCGCGTGAGGCTCCACGCGATGCGCGGGACCCCGTCCGGGCGGGTGCTGCCGGACGAGCCGGAGCTCGTGATCGAGCTGACCGGGGAGGACCTGCTCCGCTGGGACGTCGTCAGGCGAGCGGAGCGGGTCAGCCGGCACCGGGTCGGGAGCTTCGTGGTCGTGACCGACCAGCTCACCGGCGACGAGTACAAGGTGGCGACGGCGCCGTGCGGGCTCTCGTGCCACTGCTGGGCGGTCGCCGTGCGCGTCAAGACCGCGTAGGGCACCGCGGGGCCTTACCTAGGTTTACCTAGGACTTATAGCGGAACGCTAGCATTCAAATAGGGACTTGCGGCCATCGCCGCAACCCGAGGGACCAGAACCGAAGGGAGAACATGGACATGAAGGATGTCGATGAGCTGCGCGACGAGCTTATGGCGAGGAGGACGGAGCTGGAGTCCGAGCTCTCGTCGATCAACGAGGCGCTCCGGGCGCTGGGGGGCAGGCCGGCGCGGGCCACGGTCACGCGGATCGACACGCCGCGCGCCGGAGGCCGAGCCTCCCGCGACGGGCGACGCACCACCAGGGCGCGGCAGGCGCTGGGGTTGGTGCGCGAGAACCCGGGGATGAAGATCCCCGAGATCGCCGCCGAGATCGGGATCGACCCCAACTACCTGTACAGGGTCATGCCGAAGCTGGCCGAGACCGGCCAGGTCAAGCGCGACGGCGACGGGTGGTTCCCGCTCGAGGTCGATGCGCCGACCGTGCCCGCGGGGACCACGGCGGCCTAGGGTGCGCTCGAAGTTCATAGAGGTCTCGCAGGGCGGCACCGGGAACTGGGGCAAGTTCATGCTCGCCCGGTTCACGGAGGAGGAGTGGGCCCGAGGGTCAGCGCTCCCCGAGGCGGCCTCCCTGCGGAGCCTCCTGGCGGCGCGGGGCTGGGCCCCGAACCACCTGCTGTTCGTGGACCTGGAGACCGGTGAGGGCGCGCTGCTCGCCCCAGGAGGGTCGGCCCCGGCCGACCTAGAGAAGCACCGTATCTGGGTGTGCCCGATGGCGGAGCCGTTCCTGGAGTGGCTCTACCAGGAGGGCGCGGGCGACCTCGACGCGCTCCCGTCCTACGTCGAGCTCCCAGACGCCGAGTTCGCCATGACTGGGTACCGGAGGCGCGGTCCGTCGGTGGCCGTGGACCGCGACCTGGCACTCAGGGCGGCAGGCCGGGCGCGCGCGACGGCGCGCGCCCGCAGTCTGGACGACGGCGAGACGCTCGAGGCGGTCGTCGACGCGATGCTCGGGTCGCTGGACGAGGAGTCCGCCGCGATCGCGCACCGGCGCAGGAACGTGGAAGCCCAGCCGGACGACACCCCGCGGCGGCGCCTGTACAAGATGCTGCTCGGCCTGCAGGTGGACCTGCAGGAGGCCGGCGAGGACGAGATGGAGACCGAGCTCCTGGACGTCCTGGACGTCCTGCACGGGGCGGGGCAGTGACGACCGTGCGGTACGAGATCTTCGTGGAGGAGGGCCCCGACGGGTCGGTGGCGGTCATGTACGACGCGCGCGCCGGCGAGGTGGTGTCGGTGAGCACCGGGACGGGGCCGGAGGACGCCGCGGCGACCGCCGCGAGCCTCCACGCGTACCGCGTGACCTTCGGGGACGCGCCCTGGGGGTCGCCCGCGTGACCGCGCTCGCCCCCGGCGCACCTGTTCCACCTGTTCCACCTGTTCCACTTGTAGCGGTCCAGGGGGGCGGGGGCGCGCGGGAGATTTACCGTGGGTTTAGCTTGGTGTGCCATAATGAAAGTGGCACTACTGGAGCCATCCCTAGGAGGACCATGAAGGATGACCCCGTGGGTCGAGAGATCGCGAGCCTGGTCCGCGAGCAGTTCACCAAGTACGTGGCCTTCCACTCGGACAAGTTCGACTCGGAGGCCGACCTGCTCACGCTCTGGACGATGCTCACGCACGCCCAGGCCGCGTTCGACACCACCCCGTACATCTACGTGACCGCCCCCACGCCGGAGGCGGGCAAGTCGCGCATCATCGACGTGGCCCAGCTGCTCGTCGCGCGGCCGCACGTGCTCATAGACCCGACCGCGGCGGCGATCTTCCGCCTGATCGACGAGCAGCACCCCACCCTCTTCATCGACGAGGCGGACGAGCTCCACACCAACAAGGCGCTCCGGGCCGTGATGAACGCCGGCCACCGCCGCGGCGGGATGGTCGCGCGCGGGTCCGGCAACTCGACCCGCCTGTACGACACCTTCGGGCCGAAGCTGATCGCCGGCATCAAGGGCAGGCGGCTCCCGCTCAAGGGCGCGACCCTGTCGCGCTGCATCGAGGTGCCGATGCGCACGAGGATCCTGGACCGGGAGCACATCGACGACTTCATCGAGGCGGACGCCAGGCCGGCGTGCGAGTCGCTGGCCGTCGTGATCGAGGAGTGGGCCAAGGAGAGCATCGAGGACCTCGCGGAGCTCAGGCCGCCGCTGCCCGTCGAGATGGGCGACCGGCAGCGCGACAGCTGGCGGCCGCTCATGGCGATCGCCGTGCGGTTCGGTAACGAGTGGGTGGGGCGCGTGAACATGGCGATCGCCCAGCTCAAGCCGGCCAGGCGGCCGGACGAGGGCACGCAGCTGATCGCGGACATGCGCTCCGTGTGGGAGGCGCTCGACGCCAAGGTCGAGAAGGCCAAGGCGCCGTACGGCTGCGGGCTCGCCGACGACATGGAGAGCGTCGACCGCGCGTGGACGCAGGTCCTGATCGAGACGCACGCCCAGCTCGAGGACCGCCAGCTGGACAGGTCGCTGACGCCCAAGATCCTGGCGCAGTGGCTCGGGAACTTCGACATCAGGCCGCTGCAGAACTCGTTCCGGGCGAGCGGCTCGACGGGGATGAAGCGCGGCTACGAGCGACGATCGTTCAAGGACGCCTTCGAGCGCTACCTACGCCATGAGACTGTCACAAGTGGAACAGGTGGAACAGGCGTCCCCGACCCCAAGGAGTCCGATTCCTGATGGAGGTAGCTGTCATCTGCCCGGCCTGCGGCACGGGCGTCCCGATGGACGCGCTGCACCGCGCGGCCGGCGTGCGCTTCGACGCGGAGGTCGAGGAGACCCCGGCCGAGGCGCCGACGCGCGAGTACCGGCGGGTCTTCGCCGACGTGGCGGGCGAGTTCGAGTCGGCCGGGTGCGCCGCGCTGCTCGCCGACGACAGGCGGTGCTCGTGACCAAGAAGGAGCAGAAGCTGATCTCGGAGCTCGTCAAGTCGGAGCGCAGGCGGCATCACGACACCGGCAAGGTGCACGTCGTCCTCGGGCACGTGACGCCGAGCCTGGTCGTGCTCCTGTACGAGGTCGCCGGCGACATCTGGGTCGCCTCGGCGCCGTACGACGCGAACCGCACGCTGGGACGGCCGCACCGCGGCTCGCTCAGGTACCTGATGAAGGAGGGCTTGTGAGGACGCACCGGGACCTCTTGTCGCAGATGTACGAGCACGCGGTGGACGACCTGCCGAACGAGTGCTGCGGCCTGATCCTCGGCGTCGGGGACACGGAGCCCGTCGTGGCCGCCGAGACGCACAGGGCGCGGAACGCGGCGGCGTCGCCGGTCTTCTACGAGCTCGACCAGGACGATCACTTCAGGATCATGACGGACGGGGAGGAGCACGGGCTCGACGTCGTCGGGATCTACCACTCCCACCCGCACATGGCCCCGAGACCGTCGGGCGTGGACAGCGCGCTGGCGAACTACCCGAACCTGGTCTACGTGATCGTAGGACTGCGCGAGGGCCGGGACGGCCTCGCGGGGACGGCCCGGGCCTGGAGGATCACGGACCGGGGAATACGAGAAGAGCCGCTCGAGGTGATCGGCGGCGTGACCGTTGAAAGGAAGGGATGAACTACTACCCCGTATACGCCGAGGCCCTGGGGATCGTCCAGCAGGGCTGGACGCAGCGCGCCTGGAAGGACGAGGACGGGAGCTGCGTGGTGCAGGCGCTGAAGGACGCGTTCGTGAACGTCGAGCACCGGGCGGGCCGTCGGGCGGACGGGCTGCCCAGGGCCCTCGTGCTCGAGGTGGACGCGGCGATCCGCCGGAGGCACGTCGGGCAGGCGGTGCTGTACCTGTTCCGCGCGCCGTCGACCGAGACGCTCGTCAGCTGGAACGACAAGGACTGGCGGAAACGCCGGGACGTGACGAACGTTCTCAGGGGCCTCATGGCCGACAACCGGCGGGGCTGGCTCGAGGAGGAGCACGCCAGGCTCAGGTCCGAGATCGACTTCCTGCAGCGGCAGGTCCGCGACCTGAGCGAGCAGCTCGCGGCGTCGGAGCGCGAGAGGAGCGGGCTCGCGCGGCTCCTCGGCCGGATGGGCTGGCCGACGAACGCCGACGACCTCATGCTGATGGCCTCCCTCGAGGAGGGCGTGGAGGCGAGGACGAGCGAGCTCGAGAGCTTGACCGCCGCCTAGCGGCTGTCGAGATGGCTGGCGCCGGTCCCGGCGGCAACTGGGCCGGCGCCAGCCGACCCTTGGTGTGGTGCGGGCGCCGGCCGGTCGCGACCGACGCGGTCGACCGGTTCGGCGCCCGCACCAGACCCAAGGAGAACTGACGTTCAAACGACTGAGGAGGATCATGCAGGCCGAGAAGAACCCGGACTCGTACCTGAAGAAGGAGTTCAGGGACTCGATCACCGACTTCACCGGGACGTGCGTCGCGGTCGCGTACCACGTCTCTGGATGCACGCAGCTAGCGCTCGCGCCGAAGGTCAAGGAGGACGGCAAGCTGGAGCCCTCGACCTGGTTCGACGACGAGCGGCTGGTCGAGGTCGGGACCGAGCAGCCGGCTGAGGTGCAGTCGGGCCGCGGGCCGGCCGCGGTGACCAGGAGCTCGAGACCGTAGGGCGTGGTGCGGGCGCCGCCGGATCGCCCGCCGTTGCGGCGCCCGCACCAGACCCCACGAACGAACAGAAAGGAACGGGATGTCCCTGAGGGACGACGCGGTCGCGCTGCGGGAGCTCCTGGGCGTCGAGACGCGCTGGACGAAGGAGGCGTACGCCCGGGACCGGTTCGGCCTGTCGACCCAGCCCGGGTCGCCCAGCGCGAGGTGCTGGTGCCTGGACGGCGGGGTCCTCAAGGTGTGCGGCCCCGAGGAGGAGGACGGTCCCGTCGCCGCGCTGTCGGGCGCGATCAACCGCGTCCTGGTCGACGTCGGGTACTCCGAGAACGAGCGGGTCCTCGGCGCGAGGACGGCGTGGAACGACGCGCGCGCCAGGACGCACGCCGAGGTGGTCGAGCTGCTGGACTTGCTCGTGGAGGCGTGCCGGTGACCCCCGACGAGAGGCTGGCCGAGCTGGTGCGGGACTGGCGGTTCTACGGCGACGTGGTCGACAGGGACCTGCTGCGCAGGGCCGTCGTGGTCGAGATGCGCCTGGAGGTCGACAAGATGGCGGTCGAGTGCGGGCTGGACGCCGGGATACCCCCGGCACCCCGCCGGGGGCTGCGACTGCGCAGGAACAGGGGCTGAAAGGGCCATTTCAGATCAGGCCGTAGAGGTCGGCGGCGGACCTAGAAGGCGGGGAGCTCGGCCGGACAACCGAGTCCGCCAGTCTCGCCGCCGACCTGTACGACCGGGGAAAGGAAGGCATGAACAACACAGACGCGGTTAGCGGTGAGGTCATGCGGTACGACCCGAGGGTCCACGAGATACAGGCGGAGTTCGAGAAGAACACCGGCCGCCTGATCGTCTTCTCAGTGGGCACCATCGTGGTCACGGCCTGCGTGTGCGCGATCATCGTCACGATCATGATCGTGCCCGGGCTGTTCTCGAAGCCCGCCACGTGCGGGCGCAAGGGCGTGAGGGTCGTCAAGACAGAGACGGTAGGCAGCTCAGACCCGGGGTACTCCGACAACGTGACCATGTACCGGACCGTGATCGTGTGCAACGACGGCACCGTCTACTCCCGATAGGAGAAAGTTGAGAATGGCCGACGATATCACGACACCGCTGACCGACGCGGAGCGGGCGAACTTCGAGACGCTCCGGCAGGCCTTCGCCCGGGACGACGTGGCGCTGGTGCGGTCCGTCGACAGGAGGACGGGCGAGACGGTCGCCCTCCTGTGCGCGATGTGGCCGGCCGGCGACGCGATGACGCACGTGACCCCGTTCGCGGTCATGGCGGGCGAGCCCGGGCGGTACGTGGACCCGACGGCGGAGGAGGTGATGTTCGGTGGGATCGCAGTCGAGGCTGGCGGCGAAGCGGAGGAGGGTCATTGACTCGGTCGAGAAGGTCGCGGAGGGAGCCATGTTCGAGACCTACCTGATCGACTACGAGCAGGCGCTCGTCGACTACGTCTCGCGCGAGATGGTCGGCGCGGTCGAGCAGCACGACGTGGAGCTCCGCTTCCTACAGGAGCCGGCGCCGTGATCTGGGCACAGCTCGTGGTCATGGCCCTGCTGGCGGGCGGGTGCGGTTTCCTGATCGGGTACGTGATGGCGTCGGGGCGGCTGCCCTGGCGGAGGCGCTGATGTGGCGCGCGGCATCCGTGACGGCGGCGCTCGCGGCCCTCGCGGTCGGCGCGATCGTGCACTGGCACGTGACGTTCTACCAGCACAACACGTACGTGACGATGGTGAAGCCCAGACCGAGGCCCCAGACGTACCGGCCGATGACGATCAAGGGATGCGAGTCGCTCCGGCCGCTGGAACCGGCGAGCCAGGTCGAGGCCGAGTACGGCAGGGCCGCCGGCACGGACTACTCCGGCAGCGACTGGGACAGCATCGGCGTCGTCTACCCGGGCAGGGTGGACTTCTACAACATCGCCGGCGACCGGGAGTGCGACGTGTACTACGGCGTGCACGACAGGGTGCGGTACGTGTACGAGGAGCTGCTGCCGTGAGGTAAGAGGTAGAGGTAAGAGGTAAGAGTCTCGTGCGGGCGTCGTCGCCGGAACTGCTCGGCCCGCTGCCCTCGCCCCCGGAAGCGGGCCAGAGCGCTCCTTCGGTTCCCGGAGGCGGCGCCCGCACGAGACTCGGAAGGGCTCCCGTGCGGGCGTCGCCCGCGGTCAGGGACACCGGACGCCAAGGCGACGGGCTATCTCCCTTCGCTCGCTCGCTGTGGTGGTGGCGCGGGCGGCGTCCGCACGGGACTCCTACGGAAGGAGGACGAACCGCAGGACCTCCGCCGGGGCTACTCGGGGAGAACGCACAAACTGACGGAAGGAACAACGCATGAGCAGCATCAGCGATCGTGGTCGCCCGGAGCCGGAGATCGGCGACATCAGCCCGGTAGTCCCGGCGGGCGTCGAGAAGGAGCCCATGCTCTTGGTGGACACCACGGGCTCGATGTCCTGGGAGAACCAGGAGGGCAGCGGCACCTCCCGCTGGGACGTGCTGACGGAGGCGATCGGCGCCATCGTCGCGAAGCTGGCCGCAGAGGACAGCCAGGCGGCGGCCGAGAAGGAGGCCGGCGAGGACGCGGGCGGCCTGATGACGGTCACGTTCGCCGGGGGGAACGCGTACAACATCGGCGACCTCAACCCAGAGAACTGGCGCGAGAAGTGGAACCAGGTCCAGATCGGCGGCGGCACGGCGATCATGCCGGGCTGGGAGAAGCTCCAGGAGACGTTCATGGAGGAGTTCGGCGACGTCCCGACCATGGAACGGCCGCAGATGCTCGCCCTGATCGTCACGGACGGCGAGGCGACCGACACGCGCGAGTTCGCCTCCGCGATGGAGCGGATCAAGGGCAACGCGCACGTCTGCCTGGCGATCATGGGCCACGGCACTGACCACGACGAGGCGCTGGCCGCGTACAAGAAGGTGGCCGAGGGCAACGACCACGTCCGCGTGGTCAGCTTCGGGAACGCCACGACGCCGACGCAGATCGCCGACTCGGTGATCAGCCTGCTCGGCTGAGAAAAATCCCGCGGGCGCGGCCGAACCCGGTCGCGCCCGCCCGATGCGGAACGAGAGGAGCGCGGTTCATGAAGGCGATAGGAATGCTGGGCGAGCTCGTGATCGACGTGTCAGAGAACGAGCACTGGCACATCTTCGTGCACCAGACCGAGCCGGACTGCCCGGCGCGGGCGCAGGTCATGACGTGCCATCAGGCGCAGGAGGCCCTGTTCGGGTCCGGCGCGCCGGAGGACCTGCCCGGCGACCTGGCCATCTGGTCGCCGGCGCTCGGGCAGTGGACCATGAACGGGGCGTACGTCGGCGACGGCCTCAACGGGCCGATCACCGAGCACGCGAAGAACCTGGGGGTGGACCTGAGATGAGCGTCAAGGGGGCGCTCGGGGCGTCGGCGCTGGCCGGCGCCGTGGGGGCGACAGCACTGATCGTGGCGTCGAACACGCAGCAGCCGGGCGGGAGAACCCAGGCGCAGCGGGCGGCGCCGACCGCCGCGGCGGCGACGAAGGCGCCGCCGCGGCGCAAGCGTACCTCGGTCCGTCGGGCGGGCGTTTCTGGTAAACCCAGGCGGACGACGAGCTGCCCGGCGGGCCAGGTACACGAGTACGACGTCGGCACGGCGGCCTGCATCGAGTCGCAGACGGTGCAGACGGCGCCGGCCGCGACGCCGACGGTGTCGTCCAGGTGCACGTACACCGAGTACTCGACGTTCTGCACGGCGCAGGTGGGCGACCAGACCGTGGCGTGCACGCCGGTCGACAGCTACGTGGCGTCCGACGGGTCCGTCAGGCCGAAGTCGATCTGCTGGCTCGGACCGATGGCCGGCAAGACGACGGCCGGCAAGTGCGCGGACGTCGTGATGCCGGGCGGGGACGACCCGGCGAGCGAGATCCTCATCCAGTACGGGCACGTGACGCTCCCGTTCGAGGAGTGCCAGTAGGTGACGCGACGCAGGCACAACTTCTACCTGAGCCCGCGCGACAGGGACGTCCTGGACCGGGCGCTCGCCGAGCTCATCGCCAGGAGCGACGGCGAGCCGGGCGAGGGCTGGCGCGCGTACCACGAGGACGCGATCCGGCTGCGCGCCAACCTCGAGGACGCCCGGTTCAGGCTCGCGCAGCAGGACTTCAGGGACAGATTCTCCTAGGAGGAGGTAGGGACCGGACCGTAAACAACGAAGGGAGCAGCATGACGAAGTTCCACAGACCGTCCGCGGCGACGGTCCTCTCAGGTGCCGCGCTGTTCATGGCCATGGGCGGCGGCGCGTACGCCGCCCAGAGCTCGATCAGCGGGCACGACCTGACGAACAACAGCGTGACGCACAACAAGCTGGCCGGGAACGCGGTTTGGCACTCGAACCTCGGTTCGAAGGTGGTCCAGATGGGGAACCTGAACCAGGACCTCCAGAACCGGCTGAACAGGGTCGGCTCGCCGGGCGGGACCGGCGCCGCGGGGCCGGCAGGACCGGCCGGGCCGAAGGGCGCCACCGGCGCGCAGGGACCGGCCGGCACGGACGGCGCCAACCCGGCAACGAAGGTGACGAACGTCCCGGCCATCACGAGCGGCAGCGGGAACCCGAACCCCGACAGCGGGGCCGCCGGGGACGCGGGGTTCTACTTCACGGGCAACGGCGCGGGCGGCTCGGCGTCCATCACCGGGGGCGAGCTGGCGCTGACCGGCTCCGGCGTGGACTCCAACACGTTTCAGGGCGGCATCGGGGTCGCCAAGGCGTACGACAGCGTGCCGCTGGCGAACCTGGACGGGGCGTCGTACGACTACCACGTCCAGACGACCCACGGGGCGAACACGCCGCTCCTGCACGTGACGGTCACCGGGCTCAACGCGGACTCGAAGTTCGCGAGCGGGTTCGCGAACCTGGTGTACAGCCCGGCGCTGAACAACGGGAACACGACCCCGGTCGTCGGGCAGTCGTACTCGGCGGACGCGTTCCTGCCGGGGGCGAAGTGGTACAGCACGACTCAGCCGAACATCGGCGACCCGGGCGGGCAGAACGACCCGCAGCCGCTCTCGTTCTTCCAGGGCGGGAACCCGGGCGCGAAGATCATCCAGATCAGCCTCGACAACGGCGGGAGCTCCGGCGCGTCCGGGGACTTCTCGGCCGGGGCGGACGACCTGGTGATCGGCCTGAGCGGCACCAACTCGAGGTACGACTTCGGGAGCTGAGCAGGGACGGAGGGCCGCACGCCTCGGCGTGCGGCCCTATTTTTTTGACCGCGACAGGAGGACAACCATGGGCAAGAACAGGTACAGGAGGACGGTCGTGTACGAGATCGAGGCCGACTCGATGGAGGACGCGGACGAGATCTGGGACATGGACGGGCCCGAGATCGCCACGGCGGGCGGCGTGAGCGTCTTCGACACGAGCGACATAGAGCCGGCACCCGGGGAGGGCGCGGAGTGACGGCGGCCGACGGCCACCCGAAGAACCCGGGCTCCAGGTGGGACAGGTTCCACCCCGACGTCCCCAAGGAGCGGGTCAAGTACCTGTACGAGATCGGGTTCACCCTGGAGCAGGTGGCCGAGCTGACCGGGTGCCCGGAGGGCTCGATCCGCGACGTGCTGCTCCTGCAGGGGGTGGTGATGCGGCCGAAGAGCTGCGGCAGCATGGGCTCCAGGCTGCCGCACGGCGAGTTCTCCAAGCCGGCGTTCATGTACGAGCAGATGGAGATGTCGACCGTCGACATCGCCGTCGTGATGGGGATCAGCGAGTCCACGGTCAGGTACCGACTCAGGGTCCACGGCGTCAAGATCAGGGGCAAGTCGGAGGCGATACGCCGGGGCTACGCCAAGATGACCCCCGAGCGGCGGTCGGAGATGTCCCGCAAGGCGTACGCCACGCGGCGGCGCAACCTGATGACGCGCCTGGCGCGCACGCTGGCGGCGATAGCGGAGGCTCCGGCGGAGGGACTCGAACCCCCATCATCAGATCAACAATCTGAGGTCCTGCCGTTGGACGACGCCGGAGAGGAGAGGCGGGCTGCGTGAGATCCGGTACCCGATCCTGATACACCTGGAGTGCGGGCGCAAGATCCTGCTGGAGGAACCGGACGAGGAGACGGGCCGCGGGCACCTGACGCACTGGATACCGTGGTCGAACATCTGGGTGGAGGTCGACTCGCCGCTGCGCGACTACAAGCCGGACGGCAGGCGCCTGACGTGACTGATTGCGGGGCGAGGATTCGAACCTCGATCGGCCGGTCCAGAGCCGGCTATGCTGCCGTTACACCACCCCGCAGTGGGTGATGCCGCGGGCAGGGGTCGAACCTGCACAGTCAGAGACGCCGGATTTACAGTCCGGTGGGCTCCCCGTGGTGTGCCCAGGCCGCGGCGTGGAGCCGCTCCGCCTGGGCTAGGCGTTGACGCGCGCGAGCGCGACAGCGTCCGCCTGGCGGGCGGCGTTCTGCTGTCGGGCCTGGTATCGCGTGCTCACGGTAAGAGCATTATACGCGTTGATCGGGAGCGGGTGCGCTTCGTCTGCGCCGTCACCGCGGGCGTGTCGGGAGCGCGCGCGGGCGGAGTGCCTGTCGGTTCAGGGATGCCCGCCCCCGTCAGCGGACGTGGCCGCCCCCGGTGTAGGGGCCCGGGTCTCGACGGCGCGCCTCCTCGCCGAGGGCGAGGCGGCCGGCCAGCGCATCGTGCTTGCGATGGAGCGAGGCGAGCTCGCCCTCGATCCGGGACAGCGCGCCGGCGTGCTCGTCGTGGCGGGCGTGGAGCCTGTCCAGGCCCCGCCTGATGGGGCGCAGCGGCCAGAACTTGGTCCTCGACCAGAGCCACCCCAGGGGCGCGACGACGGCGACGACGAACACGTTCCCCCAGACGTTCCCGGTGTACCACGCGCCGTGGGCCGGCGCGTAGAAGTACTGCAGGAAGTGGAGGAGGATCGTCGCCGCCGGCACGCTTCGGGTTGCTACGGGGCGGGGGCCGGTGCGGGAGCCGGGTCTGGCGTGAGCTGGCCGACGGCGACCGCGGCCTGGTCGAGCGCGGTGACGGCCGGCGAGAGCGCGTCCGCGGCGGCCTTCAGGGCGGTGACGTCCACGCCCGAGCTGGCGGCGAGGTTGTCGATCTCCGTCTGGAGGGCGGTCTTGGCGGCGGTCAGGTCGTCGGAGACCTGGGTGAGGGCGGAGCTGACCTGGGCCAGCTCAGCGGTGAGTGCGTCGATGTCAGCCTGGGTGGCCATGTTCTGGATCTTCTCCTCGATGTATTCCAGGTAGTCCTGGAGCTCTTCCTGCGTTACGTATCGATCTCGGTGTCGGAACACGACGCTGATTCTACGCCGGCGCCTGGACCGCACCATGGCGACCATCGGCGCATGGCCCTATAGAGGCCTATGGTAAATACTATTTATTACTCCATGATGAGATCTATATTTCTTTTTATTAGATTACGCATACGGTGCCGCTATATAGCCAGCTAGGGGGCATGCTTTTATGCGACCATGGTGCGGTGCGTAGAATGTGCACCGCGATGGCGAAGATCTACCACAGGACGATGACCCCGGAGGAGCGGCGCACCAAGTCGGTGCGCAGCCTGGCCGGCCTGGCCGCGACGCAGCGGTCGGGCGCCGGCGCGCACGGGGGCACGAAGCGCGATCGCAACCGGCGCGACCGAAAGTCGTGCCGACTTAGCCTGCGCGGCTAGGGCCGCGCACACAGACCGCAGCTCCCCGCTAGCTCAATTGGCAGAGAGCCCGGCTCTTACCCGGGTGTATCCCGGTTCGAGTCCGGGGCGGGGGACTGGCCCTCGTGGTCCAACGGACAAGGCGCGCGGCTACGAACCGCGAGGTCCAGGTTCGACTCCTGGCGAGGGCGCTCACGCCTCGGTGGGCAAACTTGGTGAAGCCGCTCGGTTCAGGCCCGAGAGATTTTGAGGGTTCGAATCCCTCCCGGGGTACTCGGAAGTTTACGGACGACTTAGCCAGGTACGGTATAATGGCTCTCGACCCCATGACCGTTCTCTAGCGACATCTCATAGGCCGACGCCCCGGTGCGACGCGGGCGAGGCCGAGCTCCTGTAAACCACCGCACGGGGGGCTCGATGAGCCATGTCAGAAAGGTCGAAGGGCAAGAACTGCTCGTCCGCGAGGCAGGCGTCCAAGAACGCCAGGCGCGCGAGGAAGCACGGGCGCAAGCCGTGGATGCGCGACAGGCCGGTCATGAAGACCGGCAGCGGCGGCACGGACAAGGGCGGGTCGCGGAAGCGGTCCATCGTCTACTACTCGGACAAGCCCGCGTCCAGGTAGAATAGCGGGCACTACGAAAGGCGCGCCCGTAGGAGAGCCTCGGGGTTGATAACGGCTCCCCGAGATGAGAGGCCGGCCCTCGGGCCGGCCTCGCCGTAGAATGCGAGGATGCACCCGGGAGTAGGCACCCGGACGAGGCCGGTCCCGAGAGGGACCGGCCTTTCGCATGCTCGGATTCGGAGCGCGGCAGCCGCCGACGGGGCTGTATAATCCAGCCGATGAGAGACTTCGAGCGACCCACAGTCTGGGTCGACGACGGCGACCTCGCCGGACAGGCCGACGAGACCTGGCAGGCGCTGGCGCAGTGGTCGACCCTCCACGACCCCCCGCGGGTCATCGTGAACAGCGGCGGGCACCTGGCCCGCTCCACCGAGCGGGACGTGGAGCCGTTCGACCGCTTCTCCCTCCGCGAGGAGGCCAGCCGCGCCGCCAGGTTCGCCAAGATGGACGCCAAGGCCAACGCCAGGCCCGTGTACCCGCCCGGCGAGGTGATCGACGCCCTCCTGAAGCGCGACCCGCGCGAGTACACCGACGTGCCGAGGGTGAACGCCGTCGTCGACGTGCCCGTGGTCGCGCCCAGCGGCGAGATCGTCGCGGAGCCCGGCCTGCACCCCAGCGGCATCCTCTACCGCCCCAAGCCCGGCCTGGAGAACGTGTTCGTCGAGGACGTCGAGCACGCCGACGAGGTCGAGTGGGCCAAGGACATCCTGCTCCACCACCTGCTCGGGGACTTCGAGTTCAAGAACCAGGCCAGCCGGGCGAACGCGCTCGGCCTCGTGCTGCTGCCGTTCGTGCGCCACTACATCGGCGCGGACCCCACCCCCATGCACTTCGTGGGCGCGCCCCAGCCCGGCTCCGGCAAGACGTACCTCGTGCAGGCCGCGCTCATCCCGGGCTGCGACCTCGTGGGCATGGCGTCCGAGCCGCAGAACGAGGAGGAGCTCCGCAAGCTCATCACGTCGGGCCTGATGCGCGGCCGCCCCGCGGTCGTCTTCGACAACCTCACCACGCGGATGACCTTCGGCACGCTCGCCAGCGCGCTGACCTCGCGCGTCTGGCAGGACCGCGTCCTCGGCCAGTCGAAGGAGATCGACATCCCGATCCGCTGCGTCTGGGCCGCCACCGGCAACAACATCGAGGGGAACGACGACCTCGCGGACCGCGTCTGCCCGATCCAGCTCAACCCGCGCGGCGGCGTGCCCGCCAGGCAGCGGCCCGCCAACTACTTCCGTCACGCAGACCTGCACGAGTGGGCGACGGCGAACCGCGCCCAGCTCGTCAGCGCCTGCCTCACGCTGGTCAGGCACTGGTTCCAGGGCCTCCCCCGCCTGCGTCCCGACGGGACGTTCTACCGGCGCAGGGACGACCACGGGAGCCTCATGATCGTGCAGCCGGAGAGGTCGCTCGGGTCGTACGGCAAGTGGGCGCAGGTCGTCGGCGGGATCCTGGCCGCGGCGAACGTCGAGGGGTTCCTGGCGAACGTCGAGGAGTACAAGGCGGACATGAACCCGGAGGCCCAGGAGGTCGCCGACTTCTTCAGGGCGTGGCGCGAGCACATCCCCGTGCCGGTCACGAGCGACGACGTCGCGCAGGCCTGCGGACCGGGCGGCGTCCTCCGCCCCTACATGCCGACGGCCATCGGCGACAGGGAGCTCAGGAAGACGCTAAGATACTGGCTGCGCTCGCGGAGGGGCCAGACGCACCAGGGGCTGACCCTGCAGGCGGCTGGCCGCAGCCCGATGCTGTGGCAGGTTACAGAGAACGGACAGGGAGGAACCACTTGATCGACGCTCAGCGGAGCACAGTCCTGGCGGCCATAGAGGCCGTCGCCTCCGGGACGCGCCCCACCCCCACGCAGGACGTCCTCAGAGGCGCTATGGAGCGCGCTGGGCGCCTCGTGCCGCTCACTGCGGCCCAGCGCTTCGAGGTGTCGCGGAAGCGCCTAGCGGCACCCGTAGAGGCCCGCGTGATCGACTCGCTCCACGCCGCCGCCCACCTGGCGGTCGACCCCGTGTTCCCGCCGCACGGCGCCGAGTTCTGCGCGGCCCTTCTGCGCGCCGCCGAGGGCGAGGACCGCCAGCTGGCCGCCAACCTCCGGGCAGAGTTCAACCGCCGAGGCGTCCACTACAACGCCGACCACCGCCGCAGGGCGGCCATGCGGTCCGTCCTGCAGCGCGCCGGCGACGGGACCCGCGAGGTCGAGGTCGTGGCCGACGACCCGCCGGAGCGGCTGGTCGGGCGGTTCGGCGGGTACCGCCGCGGGCTGGACGTGGTCGTGGACGGGACCTCCGTCCCGCTCGCGCGGCTCCGCTACTTCGGGAGGGTGTCCTGATGCTGCCCGAGACGCTCGAGGAGGCGGAGGCCGAGATCCGCCGGATCGCGAGGGCCAGGGCGTCGGACGCGATCCCGCCCAACTACCCCGCGGCGCAGATAGTGGCGCTGTGCAAGGTGGTCTCGGCGATGCTGGACGACCTGCGGCAGGTGCCGATGGGGGAGGGGACCACGGATGGCCGGTAGCTACAACCACTGCGTCGACAAGCGCGACGGCCAGCTCCTCGCGAACGAGGACCTGGTCCAGATGGTCGAGAACCTGGGCGACGCGTACGAGACGATCGAGGAGATGTACGGGATGATCTGGTTCCTCACGGCGGGGAACCCGGAGCTGGTCGAGTTCGCCCGCCAGAACTACGAGGCGGGGCTCAGGGTCTCGCCGGGAACGGACGGCCGGCTGTGAGGGCGCGAATCCGAACCGCCGTCCTTGGCCTGCTGGTCGTCGCCGGCGCGATCGCGCTCCTGGTCGGCGACTTCTGGCTGTTCTACTGGCTGGGACCTGCCTGATGGGGCGCAGGTACGAGGTCGTGATCGTCTGCTGCGGCGACAACGACGTGTTCGTCGACCGGATGGGCTACTCGATCTTCGACCACAGGCTGGTGTTCCTCATCGGCGGGATCCTGTTCGAGACGCGCGACGAGGCGCAGGCGGTGGCCGACCAGCTAGAGGAGCTGAGCGAGTGACCGTCACGCGCGAGCAGCGCCTCCGCAGGGACGGGGACCAGGACCCGGTGCTGTTCTACAGCTCGAGGGCGAAGTGGGGCGAGTTCTCGAACTTCTCCGACCACGCGATCGTCATGCTCTCCCCGTGGACGCTCAGGCCGACCACGTACAGGCGCGGGGAGCACCGCTTCCAGGCGCTCAAGGCGACCCGGCAGGAGGACCACGACAGGATCGTCCAGGCCGGCGGCCCCGGCGAGGCGAAGGACATCGGCCGGAGCATCAGGCTGCGTGACGACTGGGGCAACTCGTACGGGGACGCCTGCTGGTGGGCGATGGTCGACCTCGTCATGGCCAAGGCGACGCAGCACGACTGCGTGCGCGAGGCGCTCAGGCGGACCATCGGGCACGTGATCTACGAGGACTCGCCCCGGGACGGGATCTGGGGATGGTACAACGGCGACCCGCGGACCACGCAGGGGAGCTACGACGGGAAGAACCTGCTGGGCCTGGCGTGGATGCACGCGAGGTGCTCGTTCTTCCAGAGGGCGGTGACGAGATGAGGTACGACGTGCAGGCCAGGTCGACGTCGGTCGTCTACCTGTCGGTCGAGGCCGACAGCAGGGACGAGGCGGTCGAGCTGGCGGAGACCGACCCGAGCAACTCGCGGGTCCGGTACCTGGACTCCCAGGACTCGGACCTCGAGGTGTTCTACGCGGAGGCAGAAGCGTGACATACGACCCTGCAAGGGCCGCACCGGAGGCTGACGAGATCGCCCGGCTAACCAAGAGTTTCGTCGGTATGGGCTTACAGGTCTCCGTGGCGGCGGGCCCGAGCGAGTTTGACTTGACTATCGCGGACTGGGACGGGCACGAGTGGCCGATCGACGTCAAGGTGCCGAACGTCAGGAACGTGAACGTTGCAGTTTCCAAAGCCGTGGGTAGGCGGCACGACCAACGGCTTGCTCGCGGTAAGGACACGTGGATTATGGCCCTCATCGGGGGTCGTAGACATATTGCGAGATGGTCTCAGGTCGAGAGACATAGACAAGAGGGGCCGCCGCCGCGAGCTGGAAGCGGGGGCAGCGGCGATCCATACTGGTTGCTCATGGGAGAAGAGTTCGAGCTATGGAAATGAAGGAGAATGTGACATCCATGAGCCGGGCGACGATCAGAGCGGCGTGGCTGCTGTGCGCGACGCTCCTCGAGGACGAGGGTCGGGCCGCCGAGGCCAGGCGGGCGTACTGGAACGCCATCAGGCCGTGGCCGCCGACGACGTGGTTCAACGGGCAGCCACTGATGAGGGTGGTGGACCGTGCAGACTAGCGTCGGGACGAACGGCGACTGGATCGAGTTCAACCTGGGCGAGCACAGGTACCTCATGCTGGAGGCGTACGACGGCGAGCTGACCGTGACCGTCTCGGAGGGCCCGGACGAACGGGACGCGTACCAGCGGGACGTCCGCGGGTACCGCGAGGTGACGTTTTCCGGGGAGGACGCGCCGGACGTGCTGGTCGGGATCCAGTCCTGGATCGAGAGCCTTCCGTGAAGCCCTCGGGGGAGGCGCTCCGAGACGCGATAGACACGCTGCACAGGACGAGCGGCCGGGAGCTGGACGACCAGGAGTTCGTGGACACGGTCTGGGCCCTGGTGGTGGACGTCGTGTCCGCGCTCGCGGAGCACGAGGACCGGATCAAAAGCCTGGAGACCTTCAGGAAGGTCGGGTTCTGACGGGCCGCGGGAGCCGCAGGTAGAATCGAGGGCGTGCTGGCGAGGCGGGACGGACCCCGCCGGCCCGCCGATCCTCCTCGTTCGGCGGCCCCTGACGGGGCCGTCGACGCTTGGTAGGATGTGACCATGATCGGAATAGAGGAGCGGGCCTGCCTGATGCAGGTGCCGCAGGGCGGCGTGTTCTTCGACGTGGGCGCCTGCTCGGGCGAGCACAGCGAGGCGCTGCTCGCCAGGAACAGGACCGCATCGGTGCACGCGTTCGAGCCGCACCCGAACAACGTGCGGTACCTCAGACGGCTGAGCGGCGTGCGCGTGACGCAGGCGGTGGTCTCGGACAGGACCGGCGAGGCGCTGCTGTACGGCAGCCTGCCGGTGCCGGCCGACAACCCGAACGGGTTCCCGCCGATCCCGGAGCACGCGCGGGCGGAGATGACCGGCCCCCCGGACCAGCTCGCGTCCCTGAGCCCCAGGCCGTACCACCACGACGACGCGGTCTTCAGCGTGCCGTCGATCAGGCTCGACGACTACGCCGCCCGGGCGGGCGTCGGCAGGGTCGACCTGCTGAAGGTCGACGTCGAGGGCCACGAGCTGGAGGTGCTCGAGGGCGCGGGCGGGCTGCGAGTCGACGTGATCCTGTTCGAGGCGCTGGACCCCGACGCGTGGCTCTTCGCGGACGGCTACCTCCCGGAGCTCGGCCGCGTCCTCGGCCTGCTGCGCTCGCGGGGCTACGTGGTCGAGGCGTGGGTCGAGGGGCAGTGGACCGCCGACGTAGAGTCTCCAGACAGAGCGCCGAACCTCAGGGCTTGGTTACGCGGGTCCGCCTAGGCGGGCCCGTTCTTTTGCCAGATAACGTTCGACGGGCGCCGGCGCTCCCACGTAGGATGCCGAGCATGACCAAGCTCGATGACCAGAAGACGCAGGCCGAGATCGAACGCATCGAGGCCGAGCGGGACTTCTTCAAGGCGAACTCGGCCGTGGCGCACGCCCTGGCCGAGCAGGAGGGGATCGCCCTCCGGGTGCGGCGACGCGCCGAGAAGGACGTGCTAGCACGGAACGAGTACCACAACGTCTACGTGTTCGACAAGGACGTCGACGACCACTCCGTCAAGGAGTGCATCCAGACCATCACGAAGTGGGTCCGCGAGGACGCGCGCGAGGGGCAGCGGCGCGAGATCGAGATTCAGCTGAACACGAACGGCGGCAGCATCTTCGCCGGGTTCGCGCTGATCGACTTCATCAGGGACCTGTCCAACAGGGGGCACCGGATCACGATCTGCGTGTGGGGCGTGGCGGCCAGCATGGGCGCCGTGATCCTGCAGGCGGCGGACGTCCGCGCCATGGGCGAGAACGCCTTCCTGCTCATCCACGAGGGGTCGATGTTCGCCGGAGGCGACTTCGGGCACGTCGAGGACGAGTACAACCTCATGACCAAGCTCCACGACCGGATCCTGGAGCTGCTGATCGCCAAGGCGGACATCACCCGGCCGACGATCAAGAAGAACTGGCGGCGCAAGGACTGGTGGCTCTCGAGCCAGGAGGCGCTCAAGCACGGACTCGTGGACGAGGTGCGCTGATGAACCTCTACGAGATCGCGGACGTGGTCGAGACCGAGGGTCTCGAGTACGCGCTGCTCGAGGGCTACGTCAAGCCCGACGACTTCGAGGACGACCGCCTCGTCAAGGCGGCCTGGCAGGCACTGACCGGCCTGGAAATCATCACCATGGCGCTGGAGGAATACCTGCCGTGACCAAGCTCATCGACCACCACGGGGGCTGGGTCCCCCAGCGTCCCGACCACCGGGACCGCTACTACCACCTCGAGGAGACCATCCTCACGGCGGCCAAGCTGCCCGCGAGGCGCGACCTCTACCCGGGCGTGCCCGGCGCCTGGGACCAGGGCCAGGAGGGCTCGTGCACCGCGCACGGCTCGCTCAAGACCGCGTCGGTCACCCTCCTGAAGGAGGGGATCTCCCTACCAGGCCAGCCGGCCGGGGGCGCCCCGTTCGCCCGGCAGGCCCAGTACTTCTGGACCCGCGACCTCGAGGGCACCGCCGGCCAGGACGCCGGCGCCATGGTCCGCGACGCCGTCAAGGTGATCGCCACCAAGGGCATGGCGCCCGAGACGGACTACCCGTACTCCGAGCCTCTCACCCGGAGGCCGCCGGCCTCGGTCGAGGCCGCGGCCGCGCCCAACGTCGCGCTGAAGTACCAGTCCGTCGTGGTCGGCGGCCCGGGCTCGCCGATGCGCACCGCGATCGCGAACGGCCTGGCCATCGTGTTCGGGTTCTCGGTCCCCGAGAGCTTCGAGCAGTACGACGCCGCGAACGAGGTCTACCCGCTGCCGCAGCCCGACGACCAGATCATCGGCGGCCACTGCGTCTGCATCACCGGGTACGACTTCTCGTGCAAGGACCACCCGACGCCGTACTTCATCTGCGACAACTCGTGGGGCACGGGCTGGGGCGGCACGTGGGGCGGCTCCGGGTCCGACGGCGGGCGCTTCGCCATGGAGTGGGACTGGTTCGACCAGGACCGCGGCCTCGCGTCCGACTTGTGGGTGATCCAGCAGGTCAAGTAGCCCGCTTCACTTCCTCGAGCGGACGTGCTATCATCAACCGCATGAAAGACATCGAGGAGGGCGGTCGCGTCAAGCACCGCAAGGACGGCGCGGGCACCGTGCTCCGGGTCTACGCGACCCGGGGCACGGCTCGCTGCAGGATGGACTCGGGCAAGGAGACGACGTACTCGTTGACGCGGCTCGCGCCGCTGCCGGCGTCCAGCGCCGGCCTGACGAACGCACCGACCAGCCCGACCGGCGGCGGGGCGCGCCGCAAGGGCGGCTCGGGCGCGGGCAGCGTCGACTACGACCTCCTCAAGAGGGCGCAGGAGGCGATCGCCACCGAGCACCCGGACGCGGACCACGTGGTCCCGAGGATGTACGGCGGGCGCCCGTACTGCGAGGTGTGGCGCGACGGGCACGCCTGGACGGTCTTCTACGACGAGAAGCGGTGATGCTGGCCCTCGCGCTGGGCGTCGGCTTCGTGCTGCTGGTGTGCGCTCTCACGGTGGCGTGGGAGTTTCGCGGCGGCGGCCGATGAGGAAGGTACTGGAGTACATCGTCATCCTAGTGGTCGGTCCCGTCGGGTGGGTCCTCGGCCGCCTGAAGGAAAAGGGAGTAATCTGATGGGAGACTTCGACGTCACGATCGTGGGCGACCACGACCAGGGAACGATCGAGCAGCTCGAGCGCTGCCTGGCGATCGAGGAGGGCTCGCGCGGCGCGCTGATGCCGGACGGGCACCTCGGCTACAGCATGCCGATCGGCGGCGTGATCGGGTACAGGAACCTCGTCAGCCCGTCGGGCGTCGGGTACGACATCGGGTGCGGCAACAAGGCCGTCCTGACGGACCTCGACGCGGCCGACGTCGAGGACGACATGCCCGCGATCATGGACGAGATCGTCCGGCGCGTCAGCTTCGGCATGGGCCAGAGCAACCGGGAGCGCGTCGGGCACGCCGTGCTGGACGAGATCGCCCGGGCGGAGGACCCGGACCAGCGCGCCCTGGCGCAGAACGCGGGCGCGCAGCTGGGCACGGTCGGCGCCGGCAACCACTACGTGGACGTCTTCCGTGACGAGCTGGACCAGGTGTGGGTCGGGGTGCACTTCGGCTCGCGCGGGTTCGGGCACAAGACCGCGGACAAGTACATCAGGCTCGCCTACGAGGACATGGGGCAGCGGGCGATCAAGGTCGACGTGAACGGAATGCACGCCACGCCGGCGGTCCTGCAGGCCGACTCGGACCTCGGGCAGTCGTACGTCGAGGCCATGGAGCTCGCCGGCAGGTACGCGTACGCGGGCCGCGACGTGGTCTGCGCCAAGGTGCTGGAGATCCTGGGCGCGCGCGAGCTCGACTCGGTGCACAACCACCACAACTTCGCGTGGCTCGAGGAGCACGACGGCGAGCTCCTCTGGGTGGTGCGCAAGGGCGCGACCCCGGCGTACCCCGGCCAGCGCGGGTTCGTCGGGTCGACGATGGGCGAGCAGTCCGTCATCCTCGAGGGCGCGTCCGCGGGGGGTCGGGAGCTGCTGGACAGCCAGGGCCGGCACCTGTTCTCCACGGTGCACGGCGCCGGCCGGGCGATGAGCCGCACCAAGGCCGCCGGCAAGGTCCGGCGCCGCAAGCGGTACGCCTGCATGGACCGGGACTGCTCGCGGGTCTTCGACATCGACGGCGTCTCGGCGCACAACGGGCTGCCGAAGTCGGGCGTGTGCCCCGACCACCCGAAGGCGCGCGTCAAGAAGGTCTGGATCGAGGAGGTCAAGCAGGCCGGCCTCATCGACTACGACGAGGTGCGGCGGGAGATGGCGGCCAGGAACATCGAGCTCCGGGGCGGCGCCGCCGACGAGGCGCCGGGCGCGTACAAGCGCCTGGACGAGGTGCTGCCGGCGCTGGGCGGCACGATCGACGTCCTGCACGTCCTGACCCCCATGGGGGTGGCGATGGCCGGCCCGGACATCAAGGACGACTACCGTGACTGAGGGGAGGGAGGGTGCCAATATGGGAGATGCTGAAGTACCTCGGCGCGTTCGCGATCGGCTGCCTTCGGGCGCTGCTGTCGCGTGGTACGCGGCGACGGCCGGGGCGATGGCGTTCCTGATCGCCGAGGGAGTCTCGAGACTGTGAGCGAGCTGAACCGAGGACACGCCAGCGGCTGGAGCGCGAACCCCGACGGGTCGTGGGACGCGTTCCACGGCGGGACGTCGGCGCACGGGACCGCCGAGGACGAGCGGGCCGCCGAGCGCGAGGCCCAGGACTGGGTCGGGCGCCAGCGGCAGGGCGACATCAGGCACTGGATCGCCAACCACGACGACCAGGTGCGACGGAAGCAGTACGCTTCCGGCAGGCTCGGGGCCGCGCTCAGGGCGCTCCGGGAGATAGAGGACCTGTGCTCGCACGGCGGTCCCATGTGCAGCGACCCGATGCGGGAGCTCGCCAAGATCGCCAGGCAGGGCATGGCCGAACCACAACAGGAGGCGTGATGGACAGCACCAGGACCAGGCTGGCACGGGAGCGGTTCGCGCAGTTCCAGGCGGAGCTGAAGACGATCCAGGAGCAGCAGTACCGGGCGGAGGCGACGCTGCTCCGCGAGATGCTCGTCGACATCGCGGACGAGTTCCCGGCCGTCGAGGAGTTCTCGTACTTCGCCCACTACGAGTACAACGACGAGGGCGGGTCCGACCTGTACGTCACGCCCATGGTCCAGATCGACGGCGAGACGTACAGCGAGGACGACCTCTACGAGATGGAGGACGGCGGGTACGAGGGCCTGTCGGACGCGCTCTCGTCCCTGTACCAGGTCTCCGCCGAGGCCTGGGCCCGCGCGTTCGGGCAGAAGTACGTCGACGATGACGGCCAGATCACGGTCGAGGCGCTCCGGAACTCGGAGGCCGAGTGAGCCGGAGGTTCAGCCTCGGGCTGGACTCCGTGCCGGACAAGGACGAGCTTCGGCGAAGCGTGCCGCTGGCGGCGGTGGTCGAGGCCGTCGGCATCAGGCTGGACTGGCAGGGCAGGGCGACCTGCCCGTTCCACGCCGACTCGACGCCGTCGTTCAACATCTGGGAGGACCCCGCCGGGGTGCAGCGGTGGGGCTGCTTCCCGTGCGGCCTGAGCGGGGACTGCTTCGACATCGTGATGCGGCAGGAGGGCGTCCCGTTCGGGGTCGCGGTCAGGCGCGTGGCGGAGATCGCCAGGGAGGCGCCGGCGAGGACGCCGGCGCCCCGCGTCAAGGTGGCCCTCGACCGGGCCAGCCTGGAGGCGTACGTGACCGCCGCGCAGAACCGGGCGATGTCGCCCGGGGCGCGCGGCATGGTCTGCGTCGCCGCGTCGCTCATGGACGAGGGCCGGCCCGAGGACCTGCGCCGGGAGTACGACGACACGCTCGTCGGGCTCGGCTGGGGCGTCGACGACAGGGCTAACGTCGTGGTGCCGCACTACGACCGGGACTTCCTGATGACCGGCGCCAAGGTGCGCTCGCCGGACGGTCAGAAGTGGTCGTTCCCGGGGTCCGAGTACGACAACCTGTACGGGTGCTGGACGCGGCCGGCGCGCGGCGACAGGCTGCTCCTGACTGAGGGCGAGACCGACTTCGCGCACGCGTGCCACTACGCACGCGGCGACGGCGTGGCCGTCCGGTCGCTGCCGTCGGGCGCCGGGGGCAAGACGCCCAGGCCGGCGTGGCTGGCCGAGGTGCGGGGCTTCGCGCGCGTGTACCTCGCGTTCGACGGCGACAGGGCCGGGGAGGCCTCGACCGACGTGTGGTCGTCGTACCTGCTACAATCGAGCGACGGGCCGGAGGTCTGGCGGTGCCGGATCCCGGAGGGCCGCGACCTGCGGTCGTGCGGAACCCACCCGCTGGGACTCATGAAACACGCTATGAAGATTGGAACCTGACATGCCTGCAGACTCGATGCAGAGCTTCCTCACGACCGCGTCGGAGCTGCCCCTGCTCTCGGCGGCGGAGGAGCGGAGGCTCGGATGGGCGGCCGCGGGGGGCGACAAGAGGGCGCGCGACAGGCTCGTGGAGCACAACATTCGGCTCGCGGCGAAGCTGTCTCGGCAGTGGATCGGGTGCGGGCTGCCGCACGACGACCTGCTGCAGGAGGCGCTCGTGGGCCTGAACCTGGCGGCGGACCGGTTCGTGCCGGAGCGCGGCCGGTTCACGACCTACGCCACGCGCTGGATCAACAAGACGCTGTGGGAGGCGGCCTACGGGAAGTCGAACATCATCAAGCGGCCGCACAGGCTGTCCAGGACGGCGTCGTCGGCCAGGGAGCACCTGTCGAGCAACCCGCACGCGACCATGGATGAGATCGCGGAGGTGATAAAGCGGCCGGCCGACGAGGTCGCCGAGGCCCTCGGGCACGCCCGGGTGGTCGCGTCCACGGACTCGGACGACTTCCGCGAGGTGGGTGCGGGCGAGCTCGCGCAGGTCTCCACGGACCTGGACCTGCTGGACCGCGAGGAGCGCGAGGCGCTGAGCTGGCGGCACGGGTACTACGGCCTGGCGATGCAGCTGGACGAGGTTGCCCGCAAGATGTCGGCCGACCCGACCCTGCCCGGACACTTCACGACGAAGGACGTCGCCCGGTTGTGCCGGTCCGGGACGCGCAAGCTCAGGGAGGCCCGGGCCACGGACGACGACCTGATCTGCACTATCGAGACGAGGACATGACCGACTTCAACCCGAACGAGCCCGCGGACCTGGCGAGGGTCCGGGGCGACGTCGCCGAGCACCGCTGGGCGACGTACATCGAGCACTACCACGGCAAGAACCGCGGGCCGTGGAAGACGCACAGGAGGCTGCGGGAGGCGCGGGCGGCGATCGACGCCTCCGGTTGGAAGCGGATCGTCGCGTACGAGAGGGTCGACGGCGAGTGGGTCGAGCGACTCGACTACGCGCCGCGGACCAGCCTGCCGCTCAGGAACCCCGGCGTGTGCCGGGTCTGCGGCGGGGCCGTCGACGAGAACGACACGTGGCGCAGGTACCCGAGGTGGAGCCCGGATGAGGACTTCGCGAAGGTGCACGTCCACTGGGGGTGCAGCCGCAAGCTCGAGCCCAGGAAGGAACGGGACTCGTGAGCGAGCTGGTAGGTCGACTCAGCGTCCGCACGGACGCGGAGACGGACAGGATGACCCGCGACCTGATCGAGCACCGCGGCTTCAAGACCGACTCGGACGTGGTGCGGACCGCGATCAGGTTCATGTGGCGCGACATGTTCGGCATGCAGGGGCCGCCGACAGAACGAGACGAGGAGGAAGAGTGAGGGAGACCGTACCCAAGGTCTACGTGGTGGCGCGCCCCAGCATCGACTGGGAGGAGATGCTGGCGTACCTGGAGGACGTCGGCGGCGAGGAGTGGGGGCACGACGCCATGTTCGACGACGAGTCGCCGGAGGCCGAGCTCCTGTCGGAGTTCGCCGGCAGGTCGTGTTACCGGAGCTGGAAGCCGGGCCTGAACGCGAACGTCACGCGGACGCGCACGAACCGCGAGGAGTACCACGGGAACGTGCTCGCGAGCAAGCACGGCAGCGTCCTGGAGCACGCGCAGTTCACGTTCGTGTTCCACGACGTGTCGCGGGTGTTCACGCACGAGCTCGTGCGGCACCGCGCCGGCGTGGCGGTCAGCCAGGAGAGCCTGCGGTACGTCCGCCTGACGGACCTGGGCTTCCGCGTGCCGGCGATCCTGGAGCCGATGCGGCCCCAGGTGATCTCGCTCGTGGAGGCGCTGGAGGACTTCCAGCGCGTCGCGGCCGAGGAGTTCGGGCTCGACGACGAGGGCGTGCCGTTCCACTACAAGAAGGAGGTCACGTCGGCGCTGCGCCGGCTGGCCCCGATCGGGCTGAGCACGGACATTGTGTGGTCGGCCAACGTGCGGACGCTGCGCCACGTGATCCCGACCCGGACGGCCAAGGGGGCGGAGGAGGAGATCCGCATAGTCTTCGACGAGGTCGCGCGGATCATGTCC
>Ga0134126_10000631_pt1 | contig 44474 bp, 64 predicted proteins | sample KB31752_FD_96881 | JGI IMG/M metagenome (GOLD analysis project Ga0134126, IMG submission 96881) | Terrestrial soil microbial communities with excess Nitrogen fertilizer from Kellogg Biological Station, Michigan, USA - KB3-175-2 | ecosystem: Environmental > Terrestrial > Soil > Unclassified ...
CGACATTACCGCCAATGCGCCACGGCGACTACTCACCCCGACTATCCCGTACATACGGGACTGGTCGGCCCTCTCTCCGCTGGTGCGGAAAGAGGGCTAAAAAAGTTAAAAGCGATTTCCCTGCAAGGGCTACACCGCAATAATAGCCTGCTTTATTTATCGTTATATTCGGTAATGATTAACCCGGTTTTTGGAAAGAAAGCTTTTTTTAGCTTTATTTTAATTTACGCCCCGATCGTTTTCACCGCATATGCACCAGCCGGTCAGCCGGGAGGTGATATTGTTTTGCACGATGAGCGCCTGCAGGTTATCCCGAAGGAGTTTTATATAGCCAACGTGGTCGACGAACGTGAAAACCGGGGGGCAATTGCATGGCTTTTGCCACCGGGAATTGCGGGTAAAACAAAACCGGAATTGATACCGGTAGATTTGCGCGGCGGCGGATTTACCGCTATTAAGCGGTTTATGGAACATGGTTTAACACAGGATAGCTCGCTGCGACCGGTGATCATCCGTTTAAAAAAATGTGAAGTAACCGAGTCGGCGCCGGGCGGCGGGCAGGTGGAGGGGCATATCATCCTGGCCATGTCATTTAATATCGCAGGTGAAAATGGCGCGGATGCGGAAGTGCCATTGACCGATTATAACGGCAGCACGGTTTACCGAAGGACGGCCGGGCTTGCACAGGATATAGAACCAACCTTACGGCATATGCTTGAAAGTAGTTTATTATACCTGAATACGTGGATGAACAGGCAGGCCAACATCAATATTAAGCTGGCTAAAAAAGTAAAGATCGATTTCGCCGATTATACCGAAAAGCCCGAAGGCGATACAATTTATTACTCGGCTAAGCGCCCGCTTACATGGAATGATTTTCAATCCAAGATTGGGAGCGACAGGTATGACGCGCAGGTATTTCCGACATTTGGATATGATGAGCGCCTGGAAGTGGCGAATGCCGTTGCATACGTAAAGCTGCTGGTAAAGGTATCGCTGCCGAAGAGCGCCTGCTGGGTGAGGGACGGCAGCCGGAACGACTATACGCTAAACCATGAACAGCGGCATTTTGATATTGCAAAGATCGCCGCCGAACATTTTAAGCAGAAAATAAATGTCCAAGATTTGACGGTAACGAACTTTGAAGGCATCATTAATTCAGAATACCTGGAAGCCTACCGGGAAATGAGCAAGCTTCAAAAGGAATATGACAGCGATACCCGGCATGGGGCCGACGCTTCGGCTCAGCAACGGTGGAACGAGCGGTTGAGCAGGGAGTTGGAGGGGAGTCCATAGTCCATAGCCCATAGTCCACAGTCTGATGGCAGCCAATACCGTCAATTTATGACTATAATGATAAACTGCGAACTTTTTAGGCGGCTTGCAGCTGTAAATTGATAGCGTGAAGCAGCTGTTCAATATCGAAAGGCTTGGCCATAAATGTATCGGGGCAACCTACCTGGTATTTTGCGTAATCGATATCGTGGGTAGCTGAAAGGAGTATGACCGGGATATTGCCGGTTTCGGGGTTGCTTTTAATTTCTTTGCATAAATCGCGGCCATCCAGGGTGCCCAGCATAATATCAAGGAGAATGAGGTCCGGCGTGGTTTCCCTGATCCTGTCCAGCAGGAATTTACCATCAGATAACGTTTCCACCTCAAACCCCGAATCTTCGAGTATAAACTGCAGAACCTCCAATATATCCTTATCATCGTCAACCGCCAATATCTTTCGCATGTTAAATTTAGCTAAATGGTCAATATTATGATGGTTCTGGCGCTTGCAAGTTTAATTAAAAATAAATTATTTTACATTAGAAATAAAAGTCCGTGCTGAGTTACCGGCCGGCAGCTCATGATAAGGTATGGTACGCGTGCGTGTATCACGTGTCAAAAAGGCCGCCGCTATTATACAAAATTCAAGTTAAGTGTCACATCCATATCGGCGAGCATATGTTCCGCTTCCTCAAGGCATTGCTTATGAAACAACTCGCAGCAGCAAATAATTTCAAACTCATCGCCCCAGGTTTCAATCGCCGGATGGATATCATGCACGGGGCATAACAGGGCCTCTAAATTCGGTTTGATGGTTTCGGCTAATCCCATTTTATAAATATTTATAATTTACAAACAGATTAAAAAAGAAAATGTTTTAATTAATTTATTTAATTAAAAAAATGTCTTAACGGTCAAAAATTTATACAAGTGATTGAAAGAGAGAAGTATCAGCGCAAAACATAATATTTGTGTTCGCATTTTTCGCACACGTATCTTTTGACCGGAAGCCAAAATAAGAAAACTTTAACGAGAAGGCTCCGGCGGGTCCGGCGATGGAGATTCGACTTACACTTCGGACAACAAGACTTTTTCCGGGTGGTTGAAAGTCCCTGATCGCTATTTAAAGTTACTTCCATTTAAGCTCTGCAAACAGATATTTACTGTAACAAATATAAAATATTCGGGCAAAAAAACCAATAAAATATTTATTACCAGCCAGTTAATTCGTTTACAGAAGGAATAGCCAAAGGACGAATTCTTAAGAGATGAGGCTGTTTACCTTTTCCACGAGCTCGGTTAAATCAAAGGGCTTGTTGATGATCGCGTCGCAGCCGTAAGCGATAAGATCGTCGTTATGGTTGATATAAGCCGAAAAAATGATAACGGGTATATTGCCGAAATCAGGGTGGGCTTTTATTTGCCTGCAAAGCTCGCCGCCGTTAAGGCCGGCTACGCGGTAATCCAGTATCACCAGGTCGGGTGTAAATTCTTCAACAAGCGGAATAACAGCTTCGCTGCGGGAAGTGCTTTTTACCTCAAAATCCTCATAGGTGAGGGTCTCGTGCACAATCTCAAGGATATCCTGGTTGTCGTCCAGGATCAAAATACGCTTAGCCATATATTTCCCACCGACCGAATAAGCTGTAATTATCCAAACAAAAACACTTGGGTCTAAATCTTAATCGGGCCTACAAAAGTAAGCAATATTTGTAAGAAAATATAATAAGGGAGTTACGTAAAAATTTGTCGTAAAACGCCAGTACTGTATGCTTTTTAGTGCATAAATTAGCTAAAGGACGAAGGCCCGGGCTATTAGCCGGGCCTTGAAAAGTTTATTGATACTTATATTTGGCAGCATAAGTATGCCGTGCGCTGCGCCGCCCGCGCAGGTACGCCCGCCTTTGGGCGGCTCTTGCAGCAGCTTGTTCTTTTGCTTCATGTTTGCGGTGCTCGTTACCTATAATGTAACCGCCCCCGGCGCCTATTGCGCCGCCAATAAGGGCTCCTTTAACGCCATGGCCGATCAAACCGCCTGCAACAGCGCCGCCTGCGCCGCCAATGATAGCGCCACGGCCCTGGTCGCTTAATTTTTTGTGATGCTCCTGTGCCTGTAAGTTACCGGCAGCTGCGAAAGTTGCTAACACAATGCCGGCAGAAATTATTAAGTTTTTCATAATCTATGTTTAATGCAATTTGATTTAAACATAGATTACAAATAACACGCCAAAACTTTTTGAGGGGCTACTGCAGAAACTTTAATACAGCCGCAGAAAATTCTTCATTGCGGATGGCCGTGTTATGATTACCGGGCACATAAACCAAAGCAGAATTGGGGACCAGCTTTTTTAAACCGGTTTCGGAGCCGTTTTCTTTGTCTTCGGTTCCGCGGATGATCAGCACCGGCCTCCGTAAGCGGTGCAGCTCGTCGCGGCTGGTCGAAGGCTGATACTTTTGCTGATAGGCCAGCGCCAGCTCGTCAAAGTGCTGGCTATGAATGTACTTTACCATATCATCCACATCGTGCAGGGTAGTGTCGCCCATCAGGGCGCGGTAGGCGTGGATTCTTCGCGGCCAGTTCGGATCGGTATAAGCATCGCCCATGCCGCCCATTACAGCCCGCCGGAGCCTTTTGTCCAGCACCAGCAGCCTTGACGTGATAATGGACCCGCGCGAATAACCGACCGCGTCGTATTTGGTGATGTGCAGATAGCTCATCAAGCCCATGATGTCCTTTGCTTCGGCATCATGCGCATACGCCAGGTCGATGTGCGGTTTATCGGAGCGGCCGTTGCCGCGCTGGTCGATCAGGATCACCTGGTAGCCTGCGTTAAGCAAATCTTTGTAAACGGCGGTGTTTTTCCAGCCCTGGCCGGTGCCTGAAAATCCGTGGATCAGTATGACCGGCGGGCCTGTTCCTTTCACTTCATAGTAGATCTTTGTCGTATCGAACGAGGTAAAATAGCTGCCGGCCGTTTCCTGCGCAAAAAGGCGGAAAACGGATAATAGCAGAATAATAACCGTTTGGACGATATATTTTTTCATGAGTTACTCGTTCAGCATGTATTTTTCAATCCCAACTGCAGGCTTCCAGTTGCTTTTGGGTTCAAAGTAGTGCCATAAAAACGCAGATACTTTGCGTATCAGCATATCGGCCTCGTTGTCGGGCACCCAGCGCTGATCTTTGTTATTGTTGGTAATGATCGAGAACACGTAGTCGCCGTGCGGGGCGTTCACCAGCACGGTTTCTGATTTTGATTCATCGAGCGCGCCCTGCTTGGAGGCGGTTCGGATGTAAGGCGGTATTTGCGATATGGCTTTATCGTCCCAGAAAATGCGCCCCATATTGCGGTACATGCGCTCACTGGCGGCCGGGCTCACGGCTTCGCCCTGGCGGATCATGGTAAACAGGCGGCACATTTCAAAGGGGGTGGTTACGCCCCATCCATATTTTCTCCTGATGGCCTCGCGGCCGGGCACGCGCGAGTTGACGCGCATTATCTTAAACCCGTTTTGCTCCAGCCAGTTGTTGATGTAGGGCCCGCCCACCAGCTTTTGCAGCCACAAGCTGGCCGTATTGTCGCTCATGGTGATCATCAGCATCGCAACCTTACTGACTTCAATCGTATCTTTATCTTTAAACGAGCCCAAAATATCCTCGCCTTTATACAATAACGAATCGCGGTAAACCAGTTTCTGGTTGTACTGCATTTCCCCCTTTTCGATCTTGTCCATCAGCCCGCATTGGATACTCACTTTTATCATGCTGGCCGTGGGGAACAGCGTGTCGGCATTTATAGCAGCCGTTTTGCCGGTTTTCAGGTTATGTACATAAATGCCTACCTGCCCGTTGAAGCCTTTTACCAGGTCGTTCAATTTGGCGGTCAGCTTTTTATCGGTTTGCGCAAAGCCGGCGCAGGCGGAAAATAAAAACAGGATCAGGAGCTTTAGTTTCATAATTGGGGTTTTGAATTATCTAAGATATAAAATCCAAAGCAAGATCGAAATAACCGCGCAGAAGAAGAGTTTTGCCGCGTACGGTGTGCGGGGGCGGCAAAAATTGAAAACAGCCGTACCGAAAGCGAACAAAAACCTGTATCATTAACGGACAGGGCAATTTTTGATTAATTTAAAAATTGCTGATTATTTACGCATTATTTAACTGGCACATTACTGGCGATACAATTTCAAAAAATCACGACATGAAAAAACTGAAAGCACCAACCCTTTTTATTTTACTTAGTTTGATGATCATTTCGGCCGCTTCGTCGGCTCAAACAAGGGAAACCTATATCTATAAACCAAAATCGCCGGAGTTGTATAACACCATCGCGCGCATGGACAGTCTTTATTTTAACGCTTATAACACCTGCGACATGAATACACAAGCGGCGATGCTGGCCGACAGTATTGAATTTTACCATGACGGGGGCGGGCTGGAAACGTCAAAAAAAGCCCTTTTAAATGCGATAAAGGAAAATATTTGCGGCAAGGTTACGCGTGTGCTGGTGAAGGGCAGCATAGAAGTTTATGGCATACCGGGATTTGGCGCCGTGGAGATCGGCTTACACCGGTTTATCAATCACCAGGAAAGCGAAACCCCGTCAAAACCGGGCAGGTTCGTGGTGTTCTGGAGGTTGAGAAACAATAAATGGCAGATGTACCGCATTGCCAGCATGCACGGTGGAAATTGATCCCCGTAGGCAGTAGCGGTAGTTGTAGCAGTGGCAGTTTGCGGTAGCAGTTGGCAGTAGCAGTGGCAGTGAGCAGTTTGCGGTTGGCAGTTTGCAGTGGGCAGGTGGGAGTGGAGTAGCAGTAGCATTAGCAGTTTGCAGCGGGCACGGGAAACTAACCGATGCCATCTTATGTATTTTTATACCATCGCGGGGCAACCGCCGCTGCGAATAAGCCGTACTTTTAATAACCACGTCTACCCGAGGTTCCCTAATCATCAAAAAATTCCTATGAAAAAAATTATGTGCATGGTGCTTGCAGCACTCGTTATCAGCTTGTCTGCCTTTATCGCGTTAACAAACTGGAAAGTAAAAGAACCCTACGAAGTAAAATTTTCGGGTGGAAAGATCCACGGAGAATTTAAAGGTTTGAAAGCTCATATCCAGTTTGACAAAATCCACCCGGAAGAATCGAAAATATCGGCGTCCATCGATGTCAACACCATCGCTACCGGGTTCTTTTTGAAAAACAGCCATGCTAAAGATGCTTTGGATGCCGGCAAATACCCCGTCATTAGCTTCCGTTCCACAACGGTGAGTAAAAATGGGAGCAGTTACAAAACCACGGGTAACCTCACCCTAAAAGGGGTAACCAAACCGGTAACTATTTATTTCACTTTTGAAGATCACGGGCGCAGCGGGATTTTCAGGGGCAGCTTTAAATTCGCTCCAAAGAGCTTTGGCATCACGCATGATGGTACGCCTGACGAACTGACCATTCTATTGACCGTACCGGTTACCCAATAGCGATCCTTCAGTAATTGGCTAAGCGACTATTAATCATGTAAAAAAATTTCTTATAAAGCAACCCTATTGCCCACCCGGCAGTATTCACTATACATCACTTCATAACATACCAATGAAAACATCAATCAAGCTTACAGCCTTCGCTGTTATTTCGGCGGCGCTGTTTTTTACGACAACCGTTTATGCCCAAACCCCAACCGCTAATTCGCTTCGTTTTAGCCTGGGCCTGGAAACTTCGGATCCTACAGGGACCGCCCGTATCGGGTCGCATTTTTCGCTGGGCGGTACGGCGCGCCTGCAATACGGGCTGTCCAATAGATTTGCCCTCACCCTAACCTCCGGCGCTTACCACTTTTTTACGATTATAAATCCTGCAACGGGCCAGCGTTACAACAGTTATGGGGTTATACCCATAAAAGCCGGCATCCAGGCGTTTTTTACGCCGAGCATCTATTTTGGCGCTGAGGCCGGAATAGGCCGGGAAGCTACGGATAACGGTTACGGGCCGAACAGGACATTGCTGTCGCCAGCCCTCGGATGGGCCTGCCGGCGTTGGGATATTGCCGCTCATTATGAAAATTTTAACGGCCGGGGCCATACGTATGGTTTGGCCGCCCTGCGGACGGCATACGCATTTTAATGGCGATACCCGGAAACTTTTAGCGTTGAAACTGCTTATAATAATAGTATTAAATTAAAAGGCAATGAAAAAGTTAAAATGGATAACCGGCATCAGTTTGCTGATGGCGATCATTATCATCGGCTGTAAAACCAGGTTTGACACGACAAAAGCGAGCTTTACTGCAGTACGTTCTTCAGAGGCCCTTGAACGGGGCAAGGAGTTAGCGTTCAGCATTTGCGCGGGCTGCCATTATAACCGCACGACCAAAGAATTTACCGGCAATAAGATAGAGGATATCCCTGCTATTGCGGGCACAGTGTATTCGGCGAACCTTACCCATTCAAAGACAGTTGGCGTAACATCGCGGTATTCGGATGCGGAGATACGGCATTTACTAAAGACCGGCGTTGCGCGCGACGGCCGGTTCTTATCATACATGCTTCGGCCCAATATGGCGGAGGAGGATATCAATGCCATCATTGTTTACCTGCGGTCGGACGACCCGGCCCTCGCGGCAAACAACACAACTGCCGGCGTTACTCATTTTACCTTTATTGGCAAAGCCTTTATGGACATGCACGCAAAGCCTATTCCGGATAAACAAGGTATTAACGGACCACCTACCGACCCGGTTGCCCTGGGTTATTACCTGGTTGACAACCTGGGCTGCTTTCATTGCCATTCCAAAAGTCTGACGCAGTTGAACTACGAAACCCCGGATCAAACCAAGGGCTACCTTGCGGGGGGTATCAAACTAAAAGGCGAACAGGGCCGGGAAATACGGGCTTCGAACATAACGCCGGATAAGGCCACGGGCATCGGCAATTATACCCGGGAAGATTTCAGGAAAGCGCTTGTTGACGGTCGTGCGCCTAGCCGGGAGCTTAAACCGCCTATGCCGAAATTCAAGATGCTGAAGGAGCAGGAAATAGATGCGATCTATGCGTATTTGCAAACCGTGGCGCCGAAGTACCACAATGTTAAGAACATGTAACTTGGGTCGCATTGTTTTTCGGTTAAGCGTGACGCTTAACCGGGCAGCGGGTTAGTGTTAAAGCTGATGGCACGGTTTATGAAAAAGATTTGTAAATTTGTTGAAAGGAGGATGAAGCCATGGGAAAAACAGGAATCAAAACAGGCGGGGAAACGCAAAATTCCTTTTTCAAAATCAAATCATATTCGATTTCGGAGATAATGGCAGCCGGAGGTGCAACTGCTTTTGCTACCAAAATGGGAAAAAAACCTCAAAATCTCGCGTCCCGCCTCAAGGACTTTCCGCAAGATGCTTTTTTGACCAATGACGAGGCTAAATCAGCATTGGAGACATTGAAGAATAATAAATGAATTTGTTGTTCGATACAAATATCCTGATCCATCTCGCCAAAGATTATTCTTTAAAACTACTTCAACAGATTAATCCGGACGGCGATAAAGTATTTATATCGGTTGTAACTGTAGGTGAGTTAAAGTCTCTTGCAATGCAAAATAACTGGGGTCAGAGAAAACGCGGACTGGTTGATGTATTTCTGGAAGAAATGCTGGTCGTTGAGATCAATGAAAATCTAATTGACACTTACTCCCAAATCGATGCTTATTCGCAATGTAAGAATCCATCTTTTGCGACCTATCCACATAAGACAGCAAGAAATATGGGCAAGAACGATCTTTGGATCGCTTCAACGGCAGCCCTGCTTGGACTAACGCCGGTTACCACGGACGGAGATTTCGACCATCTTAACGGTGTGTTTTTTGACATTCGCAAAATCAATCCGGCAGAACTTAAGGCCAATAGCTCTAGGTAGTTTAATATACTACCGTTTATTTCCGCCTGTTAAATCAATAAAGTTTTTGAGAACCATGCGCAAAAGCAGTCGCGCGTTTTTCGGTTAAGCGTGGACGCTTAACCGGGCGGTGGGGTATTTGTTTTCCACAAGATGTTAGTTGTGCCACAGTCACCTTAGTACCACCCGCTTTCCTGGTTTTACATAACTTGTTTAAAGAATGCATTTGATTTCAATTAGTTATATGCCACCAACAAAATTGGAATGCTACCAACTACCAATACCTACTAAAGCTAGCCCATATAAGCACTACTATAAAACATAGGGTTATAACGATATGTCTTTTAACTGTTCGATTTGCAATAGCGTTTCGACCGAGCTTTTCTTCTGTATTACTTAAAACAGCTTGATTAATAGCATAAGTAATTAATAAAAGTAAAGCACACTCAAAAAGCAACGCCAATGTTTTAATACCTGCACTGCCAAGTAAACCTGTTTTATCTAGCCTTCGATTATTATTTTTCCACATTAGGTTATCTGGAACTATCAGATCATTATAATATGCATTAGCCATGAACAGGCACCAAAATATGATAATCTGATAGATGATATTAAAAAAACTATATACCGGTCGTTTCATTATTGATTTTGTTGATCACCCCAGTTCTGGCGCAAGTATCCGCATCGGCCAAAAGCATGGCGTACTTGTGCCTGTTTAAGTTTTTCCTGATTATCAATGATTTAATTTTGTAAACACACGTTTGATACACTACCCATTTTCTATCTTACATTTCGTTATCTCGGGGCTATAGTGGCCTTAATGCTATAATAGCAAAGAAATAACTGCCCCGTCTGTCCTTGAGACTCGGATCATCAAAAACAACGCATCTAAGAAAAACCTTCTGATATGTTTGTATATTATTTAAGTCCACGATTTCAGTTTGATAATCACCAATGTGTTTGCGAATGAAGGTCCTGTCATAAATTTTTCTGTTAAGTATCCCCATAAATCGTCTGTCACAATTAGGTAACATAAATTCGACATATGTACTTTCGTGGTTTTTATCTTGATATTCATCAGCATGTATTTGCATTCTCTCGGATAATACAGGCAATCGTGGATCCTGGTCTCCGGAAATGTCTGATCTGTATAAGACCGTTAATTCTATCGTGTCTATTCCACCTTTGAATTTTATACTGTTAACGACATCACATCCTGTGCTGCCGTTGGCAGTTTCCTGCGCGATTGCTATAAAACTAATGCATTGCAGTATAAATATAAAAACTAACTTTTTCATGGTGTTTTTAATATACTTTTTCTTACCTGAGACATTATGTATGGATGAGAATTGGGAAGCCTGCCATATCCACTATCCGTATTTCCTGAAAGCATGCCCGTTGATTTATTATAATAAAGTTTATTATTATTACTGGTGCCGTCCCAAACGTTCCATGTGGAATTATCCCCCTGTTCTGGCGAAGTATCCGCATCGGCCAAAAGCATGGCGTACTTGTGCCTGTTAAACTATCAATGGATCAACCAGCAATATATCTATTAGTCCCGTTATGGCAAGTTACACCAAAAGTAATTAAGGCACAAGAAGCCGTGAGCACTGTCGGCCCGTCATTCTTGCGCCAGAGGAAGGGGAATTAATTAATACTCTTAATAATTTTCTCGTTGTAAACGATATTAATTTTAGATATTTTTTCTTTTTTGAATGTACTTAATCTCCAACCTCTAGCACTATCAAATCTTTTTGTATATCTATATTTACTAACGTATATATCAAGATAAACATCATTTTTGTATTTGAGACTTAGATGTGACAGGAAACCTGGCGGCTCATCGAAAAATATATACTTTGAGAAATTGGAAATTTCAGGCACCTCAAAAAGGGTTCTAACTTCCTTACCAATATAGGTTTTTAATGTTGTATTCATTAACTTATTTATAGTGCGCTGAGGCGAATTAGTGTGTTGAACGGAAGTTTTATTCTCTAGTTTATTGCGACAATCGCTTAAATTTAGGTTTAGAAATAACAAGTAAATGAGTACTACGTTTAATGTCGTTGTCATACGTTTTCAAAATTATGTTTAGCAGGATTGGTTGTTTTATAAGCAGATACTCCAGTTTTAGATCCGTCACCTAAAGCCGCCTTGATTCCTGTTCTGGCGCAAGTATCCGCATTGGCCAAAAGCGTGGCGTACTTGTGCCTGTTTAGAATCTTATTTGGTGCTCATCCTGAACCAAGTTACACCAAAAGTAATTAAGGCACGAGGAACTGCGCGCATCGCCGGCCCGTCATTCTTGCGGCAGAGGAGGGGATATCTCTAACAGCAGGATTGATAAACTAACCCACCACTACCTCATTTATATCTTTCGAATATCGGATTTACTGAATCTTTATCATATTCAGTCTCATCACCAATAAAAAAGGAAGAAGCATTGATTTTTTGTTTTACGTTGGTGCTCATTCCTGGAGATCCAAGTGTAGTACCAAAATAAATTTTATCGTTGATATTTGTTATACTATCCTTATCGTAATAATAATAATCGATCACATACCAATTACCTAAGCTTTGATCGTATGGTATCTTAAAATCTGAAGGGTCCCCGGTGATCATATAAACATAACCATCATTAAAACGAAACGGCTGCACACTTTTTGCAGTATCTGTGTAAATTATATTTACCCAGCCCTTGTACCCCTTGGGAATAAAATAAATAATCTTCTTAGTATCATGTTTGCATGATAAAATACAACATAAGACAACCAGAACCGATGTGAATACACAGGTATTTCTATTTCTTTTTATGCTTAAAACGTTCATTATTATTCCCCTATTCTGGCGCAAGTATCCGCATAGGCCAAAAGCATGGCGTACTTGTGCCTGTTTAAACTATCAATGTATATCAACCAAAGTTTGTCCTGATCTCGAATTTATATTTGGTGCTCATCCTGAACCAAGTTACACCAAAAGTAATTAAGGCACAAGAAGCTGCGCACACTGCCCGCCCGTCATTCTTGCGCCAGAGGAAGGGTTAACTTTTTGCCTGGCAGCTGTATTTGTTTAAGCGGCTTCGTTGATTTTTGCTGCTGTTTCTATATTTCTGCTCATTTTCGGCCATGCAATTTTTGGGTTTACAGTAAAAAAAGTTAACTATTTGATTATCAATAATTTAACCCAAAAATACCTGAAAAAGTGTAAACCTTTGTAAACCCTTTAGTGAGTGGTGAGTGGAGAGCAGCAGTGGCGGTGGTGAGCGGCAGGGACCAAGAGCCAGGAAACAGGAGGCAAGAGGCAAGAGCCAAGTCCCGATAGGTATCGGGACAACAGCCAGGAATGGGCTGATGGCTGTTCGGCTGATTTCCTATCTTTGGCCAGTTATGAAATACCTTCGGTGGCTTTTATTCCCGTTCTCGTTGGTTTATGGCCTTGTGGTTATCATCCGCAACTGGTGCTATGATTCGGGGATATTTAAAAGCCGGCGGTTTGAAAAGCCGGTGATCTGTATCGGTAACCTGGATGTAGGCGGCGCCGGCAAAACGCCGATGACCGAGTACCTGGTTCGTTTATTAAAAGACAATTATAACCTGGCGACGTTAAGCCGCGGTTATGGGCGGGAGACGAAGGGGTTTATTGAAGTCGGAAGTCGGAAGTCGGAAGTCGGAAGTCAGGAGGAGGAAGTCGGAAGTCGGAAGTTGGAAGTCGGAGGGCGGAAGTCGGAGGGCGGAAGGCGGGAGGAGGAAGTCGGAAGTCGGAAGTCGGAAGTCGGAAGTCAAGAGTTAGGAATCAGGAATCAAGAGTCAAGAGTCAAGAGTGGGGATGTCGTACAGGCCACCCGAATAGGCGATGAACCGGCGCAGTTCGCCTGTAAGTTTCCGGATATTACGGTGGCAGTTTGTGAAAAGCGGGCAGAAGGCATAACAAAACTGCTGCCGGATCATGACGTTATTCTTTTAGACGATGCTTTCCAGCACCGCGCGGTATCGGCCGGGCTTAGTATTTTATTGTTCGACTATAACCGGTTAGACGAACCGCATTTGCTGCTGCCTGCCGGCAACCTGCGCGAGCCTTTCAGCGGGCGATGGCGCGCGCAAATAATTGTTGTAACCAAATGCCCTGTTGGGCTAACCGGGGAAGAGCGGCAGCGTGTTGCTGATAAAATAGCTCCCTTGCCGTACCAGGAAATGTTTTTTACATCAATAGCTTACGGACAATTGCTGGATATGGCAGGGCGTGAAACCGGTATCGCGATCGACAAAGAGACCACCGTATTTTTATTAACGGGCATTGCTAACGCCGCGCCGCTCGCAGGCTATTTAAGCGCGATTGCCGGTGAGATCATCCACCATAAATATCCCGATCATCACCGGTTTACCCAAAAAAATATCGCTAAACTTGCCGGTGAATACCGGTTGTGCGCATCAGAAAAAAAAATGATCGTTACAACAGAAAAGGACGCCCGGCGTTTAGAAGAAACCTGGTTGAGCCCGGCATCGTCTGCTGATGAAAACATACCTGTTTATGTATTGCCGATACAGGCAAGCTTTTTGGACAGCAGCGGGGACGGGTTTGACCAATTGATTACTGATTATGTTAGAGCGTATACAACAAACGACGGCGTATATTAAAAATAAGATAGGCGACTTCGAGCCCGAAGCCGGCATTATATTAGGCACGGGGCTTGGCGGCCTGGTAAAGGAAATTGAGGTTGAAAAGCAGCTGATGTATTCCAATATCCCGGATTTTCCGATCTCGACATTGGAGTTTCACTCGGGGAAATTGATATTCGGTAAGCTTGCCGGTAAAAAGGTTGTGGCCATGCAGGGGCGGCTGCATTACTACGAGGGCTATAGTATGCAGCAGATCACCTTCCCCGTAAGGGTAATGAAAATGCTCGGGATAAAAACCCTGTTTGTATCGAATGCAAGCGGGTCGCTTAACGCCGACTTTAAAAAGGGCAGCCTGATGGTGATCTGCGATCATATTAACCTGCAGCATGCGAACCCGCTGGTTGGCAGAAATGAATCGGAACTGGGACCAAGATTCCCTGACATGAGCGAGCCGTATAAGCGCTCGCTTATTGATAAAGCATTGGCCATTGCAGCGGCCAACAATATTACATGTCATAAGGGAGTTTATGTTGCGGTAACGGGCCCGAACCTTGAAACCAGGGCTGAATATAAATACTTGCGCATCATTGGCGGCGACGCGGTAGGGATGAGCACGGTGCCCGAAGTTATCGTAGCCAACCACATGGGTTTGCCGGTGTTTGCCATATCGGTATTGACCGACGAGGGTTTTAATGAAACTTTGCACCCGGTATCGGTTGAGGATATACTGGCAGTGGCAACCGGGGCCGAGCCGAAAATGACGTTAATACTTAAAGAATTGATAAGTGGTTTTGATGCCCGGTAAGTTAAAACATATCATTTTATTACTGCTATGCCTGGGAATGGGTGCAGCGTTCGCACAATCGCCAACCAATCCCAACTATCCCGGCGGCATACCGACGCGTCCGAATTTACGAGACACCGGGAGGACAGCCCCGCGAATGACAAGCGAGCAGGAGATGGATTCGCTGCGGCGGCGTCAGGATAAAAGACATGATACCGTTGTTTTCAATTCCAAATTCATCCGGGTAACCAACGAGCGTTTCATGAAGGATAGCACGCAGCTGTTTCCACTGGATACGGGCATCTATAATTTTGAAAACTACAGCCCGCTCAATCAGCCCCGCAATCCCAGGATACATTTGGGTAACCTTGGCCTGGCTGAGCGAAGCTTGTTATATGAACCTTCCCGAACGATCGGTTTTGATGCCGGGCTGCATGCCCTTGACGCCTACCTGCTAAACCCGCAGGATATAAATTATTACCGGGCGCGGGTACCCTATACCCAGCTTTCGCTGTTTGCAGGGGGCGTTAAGGAACAGTATTTTAAAATACTGCATACGCAGAATATTAACCCGCGGCTCAATATTGGGTTTAACCTGAATTTTACCGGATCGCGCGGGTTTTATGCCACGAATTCACTCGGACAAAATGTAAGCGATGTAAATGCGGCGGCTTTTAGCTGGTACGAGTCGAAAAATAAGCGGTATAATTTACTGGCCAACGTGATATACAACAATTTAAAAGCGCCGGAAACAGGGTCGATACAAGACGATTCGATTTTTGTAACCGGATCAATCGACAAAACCACGCAGCCGGTACGTTTACAAAACAGCTACGAGCGATGGGCCGGAGGGGGTATTTATTTAAAACAGTCGTATTTCATTGGCCGGATCGACAGCATCAGGAGGGAGGGTACGGCGACGCAGAACATACTTCCTACACAACGGCTGTCGTATACCTTAAATTATAATAGCCGCAAATACGAGTTTTTACAAAACGAGCCGGATGCGTTTGAGGTATTTCCGGATTATTATTTCAGCTCTACCCGGTCGCACGACTCGCTTATAGTACAGCATCTTCAAAACGAGTTTTCCTATAGCTTTTACCTTCGCAGCAAGACAATGAAGTCTGTTAAAAACGAGGTGAAGCTTGATTTAGGGATTGCCCAGGATTATTATCACTACAGCCAATACGTGGCCGATACGGTACTTAATCAATATGGCGCCAAGATTCTGCAGCAAGTTCGGATGCAGGGCACCTCGTTCCAGGACATAACGCTGAAAGCCAAGGCGAGCTACCGGTTTAGCGACCGGATAGGGCTTGAAGGAGATTTTCAGCAAATAGCTCAGGGCCGCGATGCCGGTGATTTTTTGTATGATGCGAAAATGACTCTCGCGGGCGGGAAAAAAGCAGGCCGGATAGTTTTTGAGGGATATTCGCAAAGCAGCACGGCGCCGCTGGTTTACACTAACTGGATATCAAATCATTATATTTTTCATAATAAGTTCAGTAACCAAAAAACAAACAGTATTTCGTTCAACTACGTAAATGCGCCGCTAAAGCTGGATCTAAAAGCTGAATACTTTTTAATAACCGACTATCTGTATTTTGCAGCGCAGCCGGGTGGAATTGACGCCCATCCTGTTCAATTGCAATCGGCAATTAATTTACTTAAGGTCAGCTTTGGTAAAAGCATTGCATGGCGGCGGTGGCATTTTGACGATTACCTGGTTTATCAAAAAACCGATTACCAATCCACATTGCGCAGGCCGCAGATTTACAACTATACCAGTGTTTACTATAAAATGTTTTTATTTAATGTGCTGTATTCAAACCTTGGCGTCGACGTGCGGTACAATACCCAATACGTTGCCCCTTCGTACGCCCCGGGGATCGGCCAGTTTTACAACGGTCCGAACGTGACATTTTCATCTTACCCTATAGCAACCGTATTTTTCAAAGCAACCCTGCAGCGCACTAACTTTTTTGTGATGTATGATTATGCCAACCAGGGACTCTTTAGCGCCGGCTTTTATACTGTTAACAGGTATCCGCAAATGGATCACCTGCTTAAGTTTGGCGTATCGTGGTCCTTTTATAATTAACCTGGCCATAATTACATATATTTATAATCATGACCAAAACCAGCCAATATCCCTACAGCCTGGGTTTTAGCCTTGGCACCATACTCCTGCTGTTGCTATTGATGGTGCTGATATTTGGGAACGTTAGCGGCGCCCTGGGTATGATAGTGCTGTCCATGTACGGTTTTGGTTTATTTATATTTCTATTTATGCTTGCACTGCTGGTTGTTAAAAGATTGATCCCTGCTATAAAAGGCGACATTGCCCTGGGGCTGGACGAAGAAGGTATCAGCGATTATATCCGCAACGTAAGCATCAACTGGACCGACATTGAGAATATCGGCCTTATCCGCGGCAGAAGCGCTTCTATTTTACAAATCGATCTAAAATGGGAATCGGACTATGGAGAACGAATAAATATCCCGTTAAGGTGGGTTAAAGGTAAGGACGCTGAAATTTATGCAAACGTATTATCGTTCTTTAATACGGATGCAGGCGGCCCCGGCATTGATGAATAGACGACTTTCTAAATTACAGCCGAAGGGTATTTTTCTGTTAACCAGTCGCGGATAAGGATGATAATATACAAGCCGATAAGCGAAACGAGCCAGCCAAATAAAACCTGTTGCCCCAATTTAGCGATACGTTCCTCCACCTTGTGAAGCGAACGGCCGGCAATAACGGTATAACCTTTAGCCGCCCGTATGCCGACCATCGCGTCGCGGACCCCAGGCGACGGCTGCCAGCTCACCATATCCGAACCGTTTTTTTGTATATAGTCCAACACGCCGGCGGGCAGTGTTAACGGCTTGCCGTTTAAAGTGGTACTGCCGGCCGCGATGTTTCCGGCTCGGTCATATATAACCACGAAAGGGGAAAGGCTTTTCGACATTTCGGTTACCGGGCCGCCAACAATCAACGATTTAGGATCGGCCCCGTTATTAAGCGCTGTTGCCGCATCTTCGGCCATTGCCGTTTGCGGGTCGTTTGCCGTTAACCTATAATTTTGCTGCGTTACAGTATAAATGAGTATGCTCATTAGCGTAATAAGGGCCGCATACGGCAGCCAGCTTTTTAAAACTATTGCGAACTTGTTCATGATTGATAATTGTTTAAAAGTACTTTGATATTCAAAGTAAGTAAATATATTTTAATCATGCAAATCTTTTTTTAAGACCGGGTATAGGGGGTAAAACCAAATATACAAAAGAAAGAAAACGGCAAAATGAGCAAAAACGGCCTTTTTAGTATGTGTAAGGCACTTTTTAACCTGCAATAGCTGTTACAGCGCTAAAAACGAAACATGCACAAGTACCAACAACTACCGTTTAACTACTATAAACCGGCTGCATAGCGCACGCCACCAGCCAGCAACTACCATTTTACCTATAAAACAGCGTGTAAACGGCCTTATAACAGCCTTTAAAACCACGGTTATGCCGGCAGTTTTGTAATACTACAGCTCACCTGTGCGGCCGTGTTTTGCGGTATGTTTTGCAATAAAAACGGGTTGGATTAGCAGTAGGATTAACAGTAGGATTAACAAAGTAGTGTAAAAAAGTGCAGTTTACATGCTATTTAAAGGCCAAAAAATGGCAATAAATACATGTAAATGCACTGTAGATGCTCGTTATTGCATGATGTTAACGGCGTATAAAGCGCGGCAAGTGGCTGATTTTCAAACAAAAACCACAGATAGCGCGCGTTTGTTTTAAAAAAGTTATGTGCGTGTTAAGTAAGCATATAAAGCAGTTTATCATTGTTTATATCAATCTTAACTAATTGATTGCCTTCAAATGAAAGCGATCTGCAATGAGATGTGTTTTGTATTTGTTTTAAAACAACTCCTGCTTTAATGTCAATGATAAAAAGGCTGTCACTATCTATATATTTAGAATTAAATGTTTCGAAAGCTGCAAATTGACTATTACTCGAAAGGGCACAATTGCCAGGCAAGGAAGTGACGTTTTTTTTGCAATAGATATCCAAGGAATTGTTGACTGCTAAAAAGTAAACATCATCGAACCTTGTATAATCAATACCATTGAAGGCAATGTTAAAGCCGAAAATTGTTCCTTCATCATTTACAATAAAATCTTGCGGCCGGTTAATAGGGAAATTACATACCAGTGTGTCAGCTTTAAAAAGCGATACAAACCCGGTTTGCCAAGAAGAGTTCAAATTTTGCTTGCCAGGCGATGTTATTATAGAAAAAAGTTTATTTGGTGAATAAACACACATGCCAAAAATATCTCCAACTTGCTTATATTCCGCTATATTCATACTAATTTGTTACAGCAGATTTATCTAATGCAATTCGGGACGCGGCCTTGTAAAGAGCAATCTTAATTAATGCATCCCCCTTTTTATTAATCACATACCTTACCTGTTGGAGTGTTAATTTTCGACCCAAATAAGGTCCAATTAACTTGTTGTACTCATTTACGACGGTAATATTCTTAATTAATCCCTGATCTGCAAGATTACAGTCTGTCCTAACTTGGTGGACGTCTGCATACATTTTTCTATACTCATACGACCGCTTTGCTTCATTTAAATCTTTTAACTTCGCTTCCGGGTAGTCAGCCTGTTGTGCATGTGACGATCCGCAAATGGAAACAAACACGATTAAAAGTAATATTTTCATATTTCATAAATTAAGTTACAAACCTGCCGCATTGAGCCTGCGCAGTATTTCTGTCATGTCAGCCTCCAAGTTATTCTGCCTTTTCCACATATCACCAGGAGCTTTAAAATTAAAACCGCCATGCCATACTCCGTACCACACCTCTAAGATATCTTCGGGGAAAACCTCAATATTCGGATATAGATTGCGATCGTTAACGGCGTCTGATTTTGCTACAATATAGCCGTACTTATCAACCCTGTTTAAAAGACGCTTAACAATAACGCCATCGGTTTTGGTAACAAGGATATGAACGCGGTCCTCACGAATATAATCAAGCTTTTCGACCCACTGGCCAATAACCATCTCCTTGTCGTGCAATGTCGGGTACATGCTATCTCCGCCAACTTCAAAAGCCCTGAATGTGCCGTCACGCAAACCAGGAAGATTAAATGACGGGAGCCTTTCTAAAAATACCGGATCAGCGTATCCATTAAGGTAACCAGCCGCAGCCTTAACCGGTACATAAAGTATATTTTCATCGCCGCCGTGATCTACAGTTATAATTTGCGGTATCAATTGGGTTTTATCTCCGCGACCCGGTGAGTATTTAATTTCGGGTTCGTTTAACACAAAGTCTTCGTTTCCTGGCTCGACTACATTAACCGCGTTGTTTTTTCTGACAAACAATCTGTCTCTGTCGGTAATGTTCCCTTCAATAAATGTCGTGATGAGCTCTTTGTTAGGGTATACAGATAGATCAGTTTTGACTAAATCATTGAAGGGAATGTGAAAATAATTCACAAGATTAAAAATAAAATCCAGCTTGGGTTCGCTTCCGCGCTCGTACGATGCAATATTGTCCCTGGAGCAATTTAACAATGCGCCCATTTCGGCTTGATTTAAGCCGTTTATTATGCGTAAGTGCTTGATATTCGAACTCGTATAACTCATGTGAATTATTTTCACAATTATTTTTGGATATGTGAATATAATTCACATATATTTGTTGCAAGTATTTACAAAAATATAAATATATGCGAATGGCAAAGAAAAAAGTAAAATTTCCCGAGAACCTGCACCTTAAAAAACAGATAGAAGAGTCCGGACGCTCGATCACCTATTACGCCGGAAAATTGAAACTCAGCCGCCTGGTTGTAAGCAACACGGTTAACGGGCATTATAAAGGGACCAATATCGTCCCGCGCCTAAAAGAACTTTTAAACCAATAATCATGATAGTAACCTTTTTCGAAAACCTGAACAACATGACGCTTAGCAAAGCGCTCATTGCCACCGCGATCATCATGGCGATCATCTTCGGCGGACTCTACCTTATCAACCCATCGATCATTAACCAGTAAAATTTTAAGCATGAAAAAACGACCCGCTTCATTTGAACACGCCTGCGAGATGCGCGGGTATGATCCCGCAACCATTTTGCCCGATGTATCAAAAATGCCTGAAGCGCTTGCCAAATACACCACGGCGGCTGTTAAGCGCCTGGTGATCGTGGAAGCCATTAACGACGGCAAGGTGCCGCAGCCAGGACAGACATGGCGCTATTTCCCGATATTCAAAAAGACAGGCTCGGGCTTCGGGTTCCTGTACTCGGACACGGACTACGGTAGCACGGGCACGGACGTCGGCGCCCGCCTCGAATTTTTCACGCAAGCCGACAGCGACTATTTCGGAAACAACTTTAGGGGCCTGCACTACGACGTGATGGTAGTAGAGCAGCCAGCAGAACAATAAAACCATATTCCCGAAAGCGTAACCGCGCCATCGCCGCGCGGCGGGAACCCCTAAAATAATTAAACACTATGCCGCATTTGTGGAATAACCAATTAGTAGTAACCAAAGACGAGCTTGTGCCAGCCTGGTATAAAACCGTTAATGCGCTCTGCGTTACGGTCCAGCGGTTCAAGGACCGGGAATGGGGTATCAAACGGGCATCGACCGGGCATAACGGCTCGCAGATGCTGATCCTATTCGATAGTCTCGCCCCGCAGATACAGCAGGCCCTCGGCGATCCGCGCAAATGCACCCACATCCTGGAGCGGTTTTTTAAGATAGACGGCGACGCCGTTTCCTTTTACGCTTCCTTCCGCTTTGAGGACGGCACCTACCTGGCTACCGAATACCAGGAACGCTACATTGCCAACGCAAGTATGATCAAAGCGGTCATAGCCCTTCGGCAGGACCGCGAAACCATGCGCCGCAACCTCGGCGGCAAGCTCAAGAACGTACCGGCAACACTATGCGCGGATGCCCACAGCTTCCAACCCACGTTGCTCTCAAAACACAAACTGCAACATACCCTACCCGAGAACGAGCGCTGCTTTATGGACGCGATCAGGGCGTTTGAGCGCGACGGCTACCCCTCGCTGATCAGCAAAAAACACAAAAACCAAAATACCCGCAAAGTTACCGATGAGACGCTCGACTTATTGAACAGCCTGTTTGCCGGTGACCGCGCCAAGCCGACAGCTACCGAAGTTTACCGCCGCTATGATGCCTTTATCAACGGCTACATGGAGGTGATCAATAACAATACGGGCGAGCTTTACGAGCCGGCTGAATTCAAAAAGCTCAGCGACGCCACCGTTAAAAACTACATGGCGCAGTGGGTAAATAAAATAGGCACTTACTCGCTGCGCAGCGGCGACAGGCAGAAACTGATGCAACAGTTTAAACCACACCATACGCTTTTAAAGCCCAAACACGCGGGCAGTATTATATCTATCGACGACAGGCAGCCACCTTTCAAAACCCCCAACGGTAACCGCGTTTGGTTCTATAACGGTATCGACCTGGGCAGCGAGGCATTCACCTGCTGGGTTTACGGCGATACCAAAGACGGTATCATCACCGAGTTTTACCGCCAGCTGGTACGCAATTATGCGCAATGGGGTTTAAGTCTGCCCTATGAGCTCGAGGCCGAAATGAGCTTGAACAGTTCCTTTACCGGGACCTTTCTTCGCGAGGGCGCCATGTTCTCCAAAGTGCGCATCGAAGCCAACAACGCCAGGGGAAAGCGGATAGAGCGATATTTCAGGAGCCTTCGGTATGGTTTGGAAAAGGACCGCGAGGGGTGGCTGGCCCGTCCGTTCGCGTTAAGCGAAAGCAACCAGGCCGGCCCACGCGACGTGCCGGCTCTTCCTGAGCGCACTATCATCGAAAACGCCCTGCGCGACATCGAGACATGGAACAATCAGCCGCACTCGGTACACACACACATGAGCAGGTGGCAGGTGTTCTGCGAAATGCAGCACCCCGACCTGAAGCCGATCAATTACCCAGCTATACTGCCACATATTGGCCGTAAAACACCAACAAGTTGCAATGTCGGCATCGTTCATCTTCAAAGGAAAGAATTTTTATTAGCCAATGACGGCAAGATAGCACTCGGTGATAAGCTGATCCAGCTGATGAAGCAAGTGGAAGGCAAAGACGTGGACGTTTGGTGGCTCGACGACGATCAGGGCGTCGTGTTAAAAGCACTGGTATTTATCGGCACGCAGCTGATCTGCGAGGCTATGGCCAAACCTACCTATAACCGCGCCACGCTGGAACAAACCGATGTTGATCGCGGAAGCCGTCAGATCATGAGCGCTTATGTGAAAACGATCGAGTCGTTCGCCAAGCGGCAAAAGAAAAGCATCGATAAGGTTACCCTTGTCGATAATCGCCCTGCACTCAAAAAAGACTTCGTTATGCCCGGACTACGCCAGGACAGGCTGCAAGATATGCCAACCGGCGGCTTGCTGCCCGAGCCGGAAGAGGACGAACTGGTACACGTTCCGCAGGAAAGCTTTGTGCGGACGCTTAAAGACAGATTTTAATTTTTAATGATATGATCAATATCTCAGGAGAACTAAAAGAACAGGCACGGCTCGCCCTGCTTACACAGCGCGAGAACTTCGACGGCAGCGACGCCGCCTTTGCCAAACAATGGGGAATAAACCAGGGCGTATACAGCCGCCTTAAAAAAGGGCAGATCGACGGCGTGCTCGCCGATCCGCACTGGCTGAACATCTGCCGCGAGCTGAACGTGGGCGCGACCGTACGCAAATGGGAAATAGCCCGCACCGACGTGTTTAACCAAATTGAGGAGGATGTGCTGTTTTGCAAGGAGCATGCCAAGGCGATGATCTTCGTTGACGACTGCGAGATAGGCAAAACCGTCGCCGCCAAATACCTTTCACGGAACCTAAAGAACTGCTTTTACATCGACGCGAGCCAATGCAAAACTAAACAGCAGTTTGTGCGCAAGCTGGCAAAAACCATCGGCGTTGATCAAAACGGCAAATATGCCGAAGTAAAGGCCACGATAAAATACTACCTCAAGATATTGCCTAAGCCGATCGTGATCGTTGACGAGGCCGGCGACCTCGAATATAACGCCCTGATGGAACTTAAGGAGTTTTGGAATGCGACCGAGGGCGCATGCGCCTGGTACATGATCGGCGCCGACGGGCTGCGGGCCGCGATAGACCGGGGCATCAGCAACAAGAAGGTTGGTTACCGCGAATTGTTTAGCCGGTACAGCAACAAATACAGCAGCGTAGTGCCGCAGGGTAACCAGGCCAAGTTGATGTTCTATAAAAAGCTGATCGGCGACGTACTGCGCGTGAATATGAAGGACACTACGGACATCGATAAGATAATTAACAAGTGTATAACCCGCAAGGATAACGATGTGAACATCGGCGGCCTGCGCCGCGCCGAAAGCATCCTGCTGCTCAATCAATAAGATCAATGCGCAAACGGTCACTCAGCATGAAGGCACTCTACAACATGAAATACGATCTTTTCCCTTTTGACGGCATTTGGCTCGACGTATTCGGCACACCCGAAAAGGACGGCGCCTGGATGATATGGGGAAGCGAAAAGAACGGCAAAACGTGGATGGCCCTTTTGCTCAGCAACTACTTCAGCACGTTCGCGAAGCTGCTTTTCGTGTCGGGCGAGGAAGGGCTTGGCAGCAACTTCCAGGCGAGCTGCAAACGGGCCAATATAAGCCCGCAGAACGCGCGGTTTGTGCCAAGCGGGTATTTAACCATCGACGAGCTGTATGCGCTGCTGAAGCGCCGCAATGCGCCAAAGGTGGTTGTGCTGGATAACATCACCATCTACAATGACGAGCTAAAGAACGGTGCGCTCAGGAAGCTGATCATAGACTTTCCGTCCGTGCTCTTCATCTTCCTGGCACACGAGGACCGCGGCGAGCCATACACAGCGACCGCTAAACTGTGCAAGCGGCTGGCGAAAGTGATCATTTACGTGGAAGGGCTGGCGTGCTCGGTAAGCGGCCGCTGCCCTGGCGGCAGGATCAGCATCGACGAGGAGCGGTCGGCATTATACCATGGCGAAAACGGATTTAAAAAGATAGGCGCTATATGAACTTTTTTAAGGTAAAAACCACACACATAGCCGAAGTGCGCGAGCAGCAGGCAAACCAAATGGACGAGGTATGCGCCCTGCTCGAATGGTCGCGCGATAAATACTGCCGTCACCAGTTCAGCGAATACGAAAAGTTTTGCCAGTTGCTGGCCGGGTTCGACCCGGAGCTAAAAAGGCGGTTGAGGTACTCGCCGGTGTTCCGTGGTTTTTGGAACAACGAGTGGGCCAGCCGGAACGCTACCGACTTTTTGCCGTTTGCGACAGAATGCGAAAACGGTCCCGCATGGATACTGGAAGAATATTTATTTATCAATTCGGCCGCGCGCCTGATCATGTGCAACGCTTTTGCAAGGCGGTTTGAAAAGATTTTAAAGAGCATTTAAATGGGATTGGAAGACATCATATTCATTGTTGAGTTGGAGACTGGTTACACCCTAACTCAGATGATCGAGAACAGCGGTAATGCCTACTATGCCAAATGTATCCTGGCGCTGATGGCACACGAGGAGGGGATAAAGGATAAAACGGAGCTTGCGGGCCTGCTGAAGGTCGAGCGCAACACGATATACACTTATATCAACCGCGCCAACCTGCTCTTATCCACCTGGCCGGGCATGCCGGGCTATAACAAGGTTTTTAAAATGCTTTACCTCGAGTGCAACCGCCGCAGGGTGTACCTCGAGGAAAGGCCGGAACTCACATTAACATACAAACAGGAATGGTGCGCATAGATAACATGATTGAGGCATGTGCCGTGATCAACAAGGCATCAAGTGAGCTAACCCGGCTGTTTGGCTGCACGGTAGAACTAAAGCTTGTACAGCCGTTTATTTCCGGCCTGGGCTACGAGGTGCCAAAGCCGGGCCAGCTTTACGAGGATATCCTGGTCAACAACACAGTGAGGCTTGTATGCGACGAATTTGGCATAACCTATACTGAGCTGCGGTTAAGGCGGCAAACGCGTGAGCGTGTAGATGCCCGGAAAATGATCGCGTACCTACTGAACAAATATGCCCCCAAAATGACCGATAAAACGATAGCCAATGTGATATGTCGCGACCGGACCACAGTTTACTACAGCATCGACCGGGCTGCGGACCTGATCGAAACCCATAAGGGCTTTAAGCTGGCTTATGATAAGATTAACGCGAAGCTGGAAGCAATAATTGAAGGCGATAAAATTGAGATATAAAAAATGAGAATAATCCTTACACAAAAACAACTGACCGCGCTGCATGAATACTTTGCCGAGCACGTGGTGAACGACCGGCCCGAGAACATAGCCGAGGCGCTGGTAAAGAGCCTGGTGATGCGCGTTTTTCAGAAAATGAACAAAAAAGTATACGCCAGGCTGCAAGGTATGGGATACAGCCTGCACCTGACCGACGAGGAGGCGATGGCCTATTACGTGTACTTCCAAAACCGATTTATCGGCGAGGGATACCAATACCAGCAGCTGCTTATCCAAACACATATTAACCAAATAGACCAGGCTTATGCATGACGACAGAATAAAAGCGATCAATCTTCATTTGGAGATCGTCGACCTTGAAATATGGCTGCTGCAAAACCCCGGCGCTATGGACGACGACATTATCCATGTGAACATGCAGATCATCCGCAAGCGATTAGAATTAGGAATTTTAAAATCAAACATACGTAAAAATGAACTTAACAGTAAAACAGCAGAAACCAGCCGATAAGAATTGGCTCGACGAACAGGGGATGACCATACCCTATGCCCGCACAACCGGGTACGAAAGGATGGCCGAAGGGAATATCGGCAAAATGGCCAAACAGGCGCTTGACCTGAGCAATAAGCTCACCGACTTTAAAAACACTTTAAGAATAGTGGTAATGGGCTTGCATAAGGAATTTATCAAAAGCAACAACGGCCGCGCTGTCGGTAAGGGGAAAGGCAATATTACACTGTACAACTTCGACCGATCGGTTAAGGTCGAGGTAAATGTTAACGAGCCGATCCACTTTGACGAGGAGTATATCAAGCTTGCCAAGGCCGAGCTGGACGCCCTGCTTGCCGACGAGCTGTCGGGCGCATCGAGCTGGATAAAAGGCGTTATAGCCGACGCGTTCGAAAAGAGCCGTGGCGAGCTGGACACAGACAAGGTGCTGAGCCTTAAAAAGCATGCATCGCGCACAACCGATGCCAGGTACCACAAAGCCATGGAGTTTATCGATAAGGCCATCAACCGCCCCACCAGCAAAGAATATTACCGGGTGTGGGTGCGCGACGAGGCCGGCCAGTATCAAAACGTACAGCTTAATTTTTCGGCGATATGATACGGGCGCTGGTGCTGCTGGTTTTCCTTTTCCTTTTATACCTGGCGTTTTACGACGGCGGCCAAAACAACAATTATCAGGCATGAGCAATATCCAAATTGAAGTTGACGGGGTTGTGACCAACCTCCGAAACAAAACCGACCTGCTGAAGGTGATCGGCGATATGAACAAGGCGTGCGCCTCGAAAGTGAAGAGCGGCGCGGTAAAAACGAACGCTAAAAAGCAGGCCGAGCTGGCTACGCTGTCGTTTTTCGGCAGCATCGCTCATTACCTGCAAGGAGGTATGGAGCCATGAAAGAAAACAAGTATAAGGTGCGCCAGGCTGTTTATTGCTTCCTCGATGGCGAGGTGGTGATGGCTTTCGTCTCGGCCATCCAGGAGGAGTCGGCAGATATAAACAGTCCGCTGCAATACAGGCTGCGCGGCTGGGATAAGTGGATTCCCGAGAACAAGATTTTCGATAACAAGTTCGCGCTGATCAACAGTGTCGATATACGCGATCTGACAGTAAATAATTAACCTAATTAATAAGACGATGAAACTATTCAAATTTTGGGTATGCATGATATTCCTGGCACTCCTGCTATGCTTCATAAGCACCTGTATTAAGCGCCAGGAGGTCATGGACGAGCAGGACCGTATCGACAATCATTCAGAGATAACACCACAAACGCTGAACGAATAGCTATGAACCTGCCGATAAACAAAGACAAAATACCTGTCAATTTTCAGAACCTGCCAGCTGTGTACATCGCCGGTAAGGTAACGGGCCTCCCATACGATGAGGTGCTGTTAAAATTCAAGAAAAAGCAACGCGAGCTGGAGGGGCTTGGCTTCTTTGTGCTGAACCCGACCGAGATAATGGGCGACGCCGATTGCGACTGGAAAATAGCCATGCGGGTATCAGTGATCCTGCTGGCCAATGCGGATCACATCTGCCTGCTGCCCGACTGGCACCTTAGCCCCGGCGCTACGCTGGAGCGTGAGCTTGCGCTAAAGCTGGGCATATCAACGATTGACGACTAAGCAAACAAATAACAATGAAAATAAAACTTAACCTCAACGGCGGGGAGATCGAGGTCGACCTTACCCCCGAACAAATTAACAAGATCAAAGCGATGCCGGGGAGCATCGAGGATCGCATCGACGGCTGGGAAAGCGTGGCCGCGATCATGGGCTTTCACCCGGTGGATGACCTTCCTTATCCTAATCCTAAAACGGAGCGCCAGGAGGCCGTGAATGCCTTCTTTGTGATGGACGTGGCCGCCGACGCCTATAACGAGGGTAAGATACCCGACTTCCAGGATGCCAAACAGGAGAAGTGGTTCGATTATTTTAAGCGCAACCCATCGGGCTTCGGGTTCCTGTACTCGCTCACGTTCTACGCTCACACGCACTCGTACGTCGGCGCCCGCCTTTCTTTATTGAAACGGGAACACGTCGCCGATCGGGCAAAGAAGTTCGATACCTGGATACAAAAATTATTAACTAAAACAAAGCAATAACATGAAAACACCCCAACAAATCAAAACCTGGGAAGACGTTTGCGAAGGACTGCAAATTGACCCCGTAAAATCGCTGGAGTTCCTTCAGTACATGGATGCGGACGACCGCGAGCATCACGAATTTGACTTTAAGCTCAAAAAGCTGGCAAAGCTGGCCTGGGGCAACGTCGAGGCAGACTTCCGTAAGGGCCGCCAGGAGAAATGGTTCCCTTTATTTAACGGCAACCTTAGTGATAAACCCTCGGGCTTCGGGTTCCTGCGCTCGCACTCGTACTACGGTCACACGTGCACGGTCGTCGGCGCCCGCCTTTCCTATCCCTCGGAAGCATGGGCTGATTGCGCGGGCCGCGAATTTGAGGATTGGTACCGCAAAGCTTACGTGGTGGTAAAATAATTAAGAACTAAGGGTTGTATGCTGTATGCTGGCTGTGGCTGGGTTACTCAGGCTTCAGGTTCCTGAACTCGAACACGAACTACGATAACACGAACACGAACGTCAGCGCCCGACTTACTTGAACTTACACGGCATAGACCTTGCCAGCATGGCAAAAAATAACGAACAAAAACCGGGCGTTGGTACCCCGCTCAACCGGGAGAACACGACCGCTAAAAGAAAAGGCATTGAAACGGATCGGTAATTTATACAATAGCGTTTGCAGCATCGAAAACCTTATGCTTGCCGATACAAAGGCCAGCAAGCGAAAATCGCAGCAGCATGGCGTGCGTGTGCATAGAAAACGTCGCGGCTGCAATATCCTGTCGCTGCACAATTCGCTGATGGATAATGCCTTTGTCACATCGCCGTATCACACCTTTATCCTGTACGACCCAAAAGAACGCGAAATAAAGGCGTTACCGTACTTCCCCGACCGCATTGTCCACCACGCGATAATGAACGCCCTGGAGCCCGTATTTACCGGCTGCTTTACCGCAGATACCTACAGTTGCATTAAAGGCAAAGGCATACACGGCTTAAAGCGCGGCATCGAGCGCGCGCTGAGGAATGCGCCCGCAACGAAATACTGCTTTAAGCTGGACGTAACCAAGTTTTACCCGTCTATTGGTCACGCAATACTGAAACAGCAGCTCCGTCGCAAGATAAAGGATAAGGACCTGCTGGCGCTGCTCGACGAGATCATCGACAGCTCGCCCGGCGTACCGATCGGGAATTACCTGAGCCAGTATTTCGCCAACTTCTATCTTACGGGGTTCGACCATTGGTTAAAGGAAACGATGCGCGTAAAGCATTATTTCCGGTATGCCGACGATATGGCCATCCTGGCGCCGACCAAAGAGGAGCTTCACAAACTGCGCGTTGCCATAACCCAATACCTGGCAGATAACCTGAAGCTAACGGTAAAGGGTAACTACCAGGTATTCGAGGTAGACGAACGCGGGCTTGACATGGGCGGCTATCGCTTTTACAGCACGCATACACTACTGCGCAAGTCGATCAAGAAAAGCCTGTGCCGCGTTATCGCCCGGCGCAGAAAGCGCAATGCAACTGTAAATCGTTCGTCCGTTTCCGCTTATTACGGCTGGGCAAAGCATTGCGACAGCAGGCACCTGCTCAGGAAACTAAACCTTAACCTATCATGAACACATTTGCACAATTTGGAATAGAGAAAATTACACAACGTGCCCAATTTACGGGGCCTAAAATAACGGTTGGCAAGGTGCTTAACCGCGAGATCATAGTTAATGCCTATCGCATCGTCGACAGCAAGTTTGAAGGCAAGCGCCTGGATATTGACATTTTGTTAAACGACGAGTTGCGCCTGTTGTGGACCGGCCGTAAATCGCTGATGGAAGCGATACAGCTCGTCCCGAAAGACGGCTTCCCATTTAAGGCGACGATCATATTCGAAAATGAGATTTATCAATTTAGTTAATGAGAAATATCCAAACAAACCTATTCACAGGCATCAGCAAGCGGCTGCAAATGAATGACAGCATAGAACTTACCATTCAATCGCTAAACGCATACGGGCCAAAGTACAACCATTGGGCGCTGGCCTGGTCGGGCGGCAAGGATAGTACCGCAACGCTGACGCTGGTTGTGTGGCTCATTCAATCCGGTAAGATAAAAGCCCCGAAAACATTAACGGTCCTTTTTGCCGACACACGCCTCGAGCTTACGCCGCTCATGGCATCCGCTTACGAGATCATGGACGACCTGAAAGAATTAGGCATAGAGGTTCGCGTGGTCATGGCCGAAATGGATAAGCGTTTCTTTGTGCTCATGTTCGGCCGGGGCATTCCGCCGCCGGGCGCCGGGTTCCGCTGGTGTACCGGCAATATTAAAATTTCACCTATGGAGAACGAGCTGGCGCGGCTTCATGCTGAAAAGGGCGAAAAGATATTAATGATCACCGGCGTAAGGCAGGGCGAGTCCGCCGTGCGCGATAACCGGATCATCATCAGTTGCAGCAAGAATGGGACCGAATGCGGCCAGGGTTATTACCAGGAAACGCTGCCCGCATCCCTGTGCGATACGCTGGCCCCGATCGTACACTGGCGCGTTTGCCATGTATGGGAATGGCTTCGCACCTGGGCGCCGTTAGAGGAGTATGGTAACTGGAGTACAAAAATGCTTGCCGAAGCATACGGCGGCGACGAGGCCGAGGAGATCAATGCCCGCACGGGCTGCATGGGCTGCCCGGTAGCGAGCCAGGATAAAGCATTGGAAACCGTCGTGCTGCGACCTGACTGGCGTTACTTATCGCCACTCCTTCGCTTAAGAAACGTATTTGAAGAGCTACGCTTAAATAAGTCATTCAGGAAACGGCATCCGGGCGGTGAAACTAAAAAGGATGGCACCCTCGTCAAAAATCAGCAGCGCCTGGGGCCGCTTACTATGGAAGCCCGGCGCTGGGGCATGTCGCAAATATTAGCGATCCAGTCGGAAGTTAACGAGAACGCCTCAAAGCTCGGTCGGCCGACGATCGACATCCTAAACCAATCGGAAGTTAATAGGATCAACGAGCTGATCGAATTAAATACTTGGCCTGACAAATGGACCGGCGAGGAGCCGACAGCCGATACGGTGATGGATGTGTTTTACAAAGACGGAAGTGTTCAACCATTATTAAAATTTTAACCAATGATCATAGGATTTAAAAAACAATTTGTTGAGCCCATACTGCAAGGCACGAAGGTTCACACTATCCGCGAGGATAAGGCAAACCGTTGGAAGGCCGGGATGGTCATGCACATGTATACAGGGGGGCGATTTTCAAAGGAATACCGGCAGTTTGCTGAAAAGCAATGCATATCCGTGCAGGATATATTTATGACCTATTACAATGCTAAGATTGAAGTAACTATCGATGAGTCGTATTTGTTTGGCTACAGTGAGCGCTTAAACTTCGCGATACGGGACGGGTTTAAAGATTGGGACGATTTTGAAAATTACTGGATACCGGTAATCACTGCCGATACAAATCGGACCTTTAGAGGCATTGTTATTCATTGGACTGACTTAAAATACTAACCATGAGCAAATACGCACAATTCTTCGCAATCATCAATAAGCACGGCCTCGACTATAAGGAGGTTGTTTTGTGGTTTAGCGACGGGCGCACAAGCAGCTTAAGCTCGCTGCCGCTTAGGGAATACAACGAGCTGCTGCGCATCATGCAGCAGCATAACGGCATCCCGCCGGGCGATGGCCAGCGCAAGAAGCTGATCGCTATTGCCCGGTCGATGCAATGGGGAACCAACTCGCGGCAGATCGTGCTGGCGCTCGACAACTGGCTGCTTAAGCAGAAGTACCGCAAAAAGCTGATGCAGCACACCGAGGCTGAACTGAATGTAATGGTTACTATATTTGAAAACAAAGTTTACGCCGGTTACCTGGCTGCATTGAACCCATGATCACAACCTATATCCTGACCGGTAAGCGCCTCAACGGGCAGATCGAGGTGCAATACCTCGACGGCATTTTAAACGCCGTTAAAAGCGCGCTTAACGAGCCTTTAAATGAAAAACAATTCCGCGCATTTGCCGATGCCGTGCCGATGCGCGAGAGGGGCCTTGGCGAGCTGAAGCTTATCGGCCTGCATGCGCAGCGGGAAAGCGCCCCGAACGAAAAGCTGGCGCTGTTTTGCCGTCTGTATGAGCGACACAAGAAAATTAAGTATAGCGTGAGCCCGGCCGATGCCGGTAAGATTAAGCTGGTACGGTTTGACGAGCCGATGCTCGAGGCGTATTTCACCTCGCAAAATTTCCTGTTCAGGGACAAGCAAACCGTGAGCAACCTGGTGCGCTACTACAACGAGCTGCGGGCCGAGCTGGCCGCCGGGCCAAAATCAAAATACCCCGATCACTTCAGCAAGGAGTACCAGGATAAGCTGCCGGACACTGAGCTTAAGTTTTATTGGGCGCACCTGCGTAACCTCGGCCTTACGCCAAAGAAGGACCGAACCGGCAATGTCATCGATTGGGTTAAGAAGGAACTGTTACAGCCTTAATTCTTGTCGGTGGAAGATAAAACGCCCTGTTTTATCTTTGTGTCAATGGCCTACAACAATCGCAATTATATCAAACGTGCGGAAAAGATACGCGCAGTTTACCACTCGGTAAAGGAGCGCGATAAACCCGACAGCTACATTGTGCGAAACATTTTCCCGAAGCATAACATCAATATCTCCTACAGCGGCTGGATGTTCATTAAGCATTACGGTAAAGCGCCGGCACAGCCATCTAATCAGCCGAGTCTGTTTGATTAGAAGTTTCCTCCTCGAATATTACCTCGAACACCGTGCGCACTACTGTCAGGTCGTCCTTCCGGTCCTCCTCGATGCTGCTTACGCGGTCGATCGATTCGATGTAGCCATCCGTATAACCCTGCAAGGCGTTGAATATGCTATCAGCATTGTAAAAGTACATAAGGCTGCGCTCCACGGCTTCGAACGGCGCGTTGGTTGACGTTTCACTTTTCACCAGGTTATCGGCCAGCCGCGTGGTGAGCCGGGCGACGCAGCGCTGGCGAAAGCGTGTTACCGTCTCGGTCGAGACGATCTCCAGCTTGATCAGGATGCACGGGAACGGGCCGGCCGGCATGGTTTGATAGTTGTCGATCTGCTTTTTGTCCTTATCGATCAGCTTTATTCCGTTGATCGACTTCAGCAGCGTCGATACAATTAAAAATATCTCTCTCATAATGGTTGTGTTGATGTGCCTTTTAGTTCGCTGATCACCCGCTCCCTGATGCGTTGCTTCAGCTCGTCGTTAATGCCCAGGTACCGGCGCTGCGGCATCCTGATGGTATAGCTTTTGTTAACCGTGATCCCGCGCAGGTGCGGCGCGTCGGTCGACCGCGAAACGATGCCTTTCCTGAATGCCCCCTTCTTTGGGCCACGCTTAAACCGGTTGCGGGTAAACAGCTCTGAATGTGGCACGCGCGTTATCTCGCCGCCGTTGTTGTGGATGGCCGCATAAGGTACGTCGCTGCCCACAATAACCGAATTGGGCGAGCTGCTGATGATGCGGATACTGCGTTTTAACCGCGTCGACTTTACCAGGATGGCCCGGCCGCTGTCTTTTTTACTTTCGCGTTCTTTCCACGGCATACCATCCCAGCTCTGCCGGTCGAACGACTCGAGACTGTAGTTAACCACCTCGTTGCCCACGATCAAAGGCAGGTTGTTGAGCGCCAGCTCCAGCTTGCTAAAAAAAAGCGATATTTTTTCGTTTGGCATTAATTTGTATATTTGTATCGATGGGGACGCGTACCTCGTCACCCAGGAGCGGTCCCGATTTATCAGGATCGCTCTTGTCGTTTAATCCCGGTTATATTCTGTATACTCCCCGTCATTCGTCACAAAAATTATCGAGGTGATATTCGGTATGCGTTTAAACCGCTCTTTCGCTATCGCGGCCAGGTCGATGTGTCCGTAGTCGCCGGTAAGCAGTATCACTACCTTATCGGCCTGTTTGGCTGCGTCCGCTATTCTTTTCTGAATAGCTGCCGACGTTATCGGCTCGGCCGGTGTCTTCATTTCGGCATATTCACCGCCGATGGTCAGGTCCGGGTTTTTATCCCCTTTTACACCGGGCAAAAGCTCGTTTCGAAGCTCGGTTTCATTTGCGTGGATCTCGGGCAAAATGTCAACGATAATCCCCGCGTCGGCCAGCACTTTGCCCACGGTAAGCAGGTTGTCGTAATCGGGACCTTTTTCGATATCCGTTTTCCTGTTCACCTGTAACTGCGTGCCGTCTTCCGCTTCGTACTTCACAATGTACTGCTCGTCTTCGGGCATATACAGCGTTGCGTTGTTTAACAGGTGCGGGGGCATGTCCTTGTAATAATCCGCATCGTCCGGGAATGCGCGTCCCTTTTTACCAACGTTGAATTTAAAGTTATCCGGTATTTGTTCCGGGTAGGCGATATCATCTTTCGGCGTGGCTTTTCCCGACCGCAGCTGGCGCACAGTACTGCGGCAGTTAAAATGGTTCGGCGGGTAATACTTGTCCCAAAACGGATCGTCAACCGGCAGCGTTACTTTATCGAGCGGTCGGCAGATCGTTGATGTGCGGTCGTCTATCACGGCGTCAAACTCCAGCAGCGGGAACGTGTCTTTCGTCTCCTGGATCGTTTGCCACTTTGCCGCCATCTGCGCACCGGCTATGGCGCTGTCGTACTCGGTGCGCAGCCAGTTCAATTGCTGCCCGGCTATATTTTGCGCCTCGATCTTAAAATCGTTAAAGCTCCTGATCTTCCCGTCGGGACCGATCAGCGCGTTATTCATATCGCGCAACTGGCGGGATGTCTTGGCAGCCGAGAACTGCCATGCGTTATTTTGCAGCGCAACCAGTGTTTTGTAATCCGGGCTGTCCCAGGCCAGGTCGGCCAGCTTGCTGCCGTAGCCCTCAATGATCGCGTCGCCCAGCTGCTTGCCATAGGCGCGTATCAGGTTAGGGTCGGTTTCGGGCGCTTCGCCCGCATCCCACAGCTTTTTGATCAGCGCATCAATGTACTTCTTGTACTCGGGCGGCTCGTCGCCTGCCGAAAGGTTTAGCACATGGTCGTTACAGCAGATGTTATACTGCCGGTTAACGCTTGCCGCAAGATCAGTAAAGGTTGGCAGGCCCGCCGGTCGTATTATCGACGGGCCTTGCGAAAAAAACCGTCACCGTCGAGCAGCTGAGCAGCCAGGTTGTTGGTATTGCCGCCTGTCGATTCGTTCTTCACCGGCTGCGGCCGTTCTTTCAGTATCTCTACCCCGAACGTGGCCTTCAGCCATTCTATATCGATCTCGTAATATTGCAGCAGCCCCAGCACAATACCCCACAACACCTTAATGTCCTGCGTCGGGATAAAGTCGAACGTAACATTCTCGCCCTTTAAAACGCCGTGCTGTATCAGCGCCGGGATGCTTACGTTGTTCCACAGGTCCTCCAGCATGGCCATGTCGCTTTTGACCAGCAGCCACAGCATTTCCATTGCCGACTCATCCTTTGAACGTGCGCCGTTCTTGGTGTCCTGCCCGATGATGGCGCCGGCTATCAGCAGGCAAAGCTCATCGCGGCAAAGGTCGATCAGGTTCTTGTACACGTCGCCGTTGGTGGATACGCCCTGCGCCCATTCAAACTCCTCGGTATTGTCGATAATGAAGTATGCGGCCGATCCAAGGTCCTTCATCATCTGCGACGCGCGGTTTAGCTGCGTTTTGTCTTGCGTGTTAGTTTTCATCACGCGAGGCGGTATGCCGTATATCTCGCACAGCTCGCTCCAGCAGCTCTGCGCAAAGCGCTTGAACAGTACATGCGGCACGGCCTTGTTAAACAGGCCCAGCGGCTCTCCCTTGTAGTACTCCAGTATCCACTTGCCAAACTCGGGCAATTCGCGATATTTGATCACATTTATATCGTCGTAATAGTCGTGGTAAAACAAGCCGGTTTGCGGCACTACGTTGGTGCGCGGTATGCTTTCGCCGGTAAGCACCAGGTTGCCGTTAATGTCTTTATTCATGCTTAGCTCCACCAGGCTGTAACCGCGCTTTTTCATGCCCATCTTCTCGAGCGACAGGAAGCGATAAAGCGGGTGGTTTTTAAGCATCAGTGTTTGCTCTTTATCTATCTCGCCGTTAACCCGGATATTAAAGTCGAGCGACAGGATGCGATTATCCCTGTTCTCTGTCTGCGAGGTAAGCAGCGCATCGATCATGATATCGTCGTACAGGTTTTGCAGCATCCAGTTTTTTGGCTGGATATACCGTGCCAGGTCGAGCGCAAAGTTCCAGTCCGCTATATCGCGCCGCACGCGGTAAACGGCCTTGCTGTCGAATGGCAGGAAGCGTTTTTTGGTATCGTCGGTCACGATGCCCAGGTCCTGGTTATTGGCCGCCAGCGTCTCTATACTGTATGGCTCGGCAAACTGGCGGCTGCCGGTTGTTTCCTTTAGGTTCTGCTGCGCAGGTTTTTTAAAAAAATCTCTTATCCCCATGGCGTTATGTTGTTACCGTGATTAAACTTTTTGTTGCTGCCGCTTTGCCAGGGCAGCTCGTCGTCAGGCTCGGGCGGTGCCACCCGTGGCAGCGTCAGGCTGTTGGTTGTTCCGGCGGCAAGGTCCTTTAATGCCTGCACGCTTCTGTCATACCGTCCTTCAGCTTCGGCATAGGTGAGGCCCGTGTTGCACAGGTACACGAGGTGCCACATCGTAATGGCTTTGGTATGCGCCAGGATCAGCTGACTGCGGTCGGCATCTTCGGCGGTGAAAATGGCGTTCACGTCATACACCGGGCGCCCGTCCTTCCACTTGTTCATATCGTTGGGCGTGAGCAGGCTCGCGGCCTCCTCTATGCCTGCGGCTATCGCGTCCTCAACAATGGTGTCGTCACTGTCGGTGATGGCATCCAGCTGGTACTCGCGGATAACTGTCTTCAGGTCGTCTTTTACTAAAAATGGCATAGTTTAAAAATTAGTTAAGCAGCATTTCAGGGGTGGCGTAATAGTATCGTATCTCTCCGGCCTGCCGGGCTATGGTCAGCACGATGTCTTTCACCGATGTGTCGGCAAGCGCGTTAAAGGCTTCTGTATTGGTAACCTCGCGCACGGCAAGGGCCACGGTGTCGGCCAGTTCCTTCTGCTGCTGTTCGTTTAATGCTTTCATATTCGTTCGGGTTAAAACCTTCTGCTTGGCCGCGCCTGGTATACATAAGTGTTTTTGGATTGATGCGATCGGTTGTTGAGCCATGCTATTGCGCCATGTGTTGCATCGGGACCGTCATCGTTTGCATTGCTCCCTTTTTCAAATGCCAGGAACTGATCGATTAGGGTTTGCTGGTCCGTCGAGTTTGTTAAATTGAAAAACACATTTCGACGCTCGAAATGCCCTGACAGGCTTTCTATCCTGTCGAACTTGTCCGCTTTTGATCGTTTATCAGCAACTACCGGGATATAGTAACCGCGCTTCTCGCCTTCATTGTCAAAGTCGCTAACAAACTCATCCATGGCGAAGAGGCCTTCGATGTAATAGCGAATGTTGAGTCCTGAAAGGTGATACTTCTCGTATTGGTCATACAGCCATCGCGCGGCGTCTGCGCGGCTTTTTCGTCTTAGGTACGACAGTATTATATGAAACTCTTTACCCTTTCTGCCGACAAGTATCAGGGCCTTGTAATCCCCCTTATCCTTGTAGCTTAAATCTCCATAAAGGCAAAGGGCGTCGTATTCCTTAAGTTTTAATGGCTCGCAGTATTGGATGTCTTCATATTTAAATATTGCCCCGTCTTGTATATGCACATTCATGTATTCTCTCATGAATGATCGATAGGGCATGCTTTCAAACTTTTCCCGCCAGTAGTCCGCCGAAGCTTTTTCGGGCCATTGCGGCTCAAATGTTTCGAGGCTTTTAACCGCAGCCAGTGACGATATAACATACTTGATCGAATTGGCTGATTTCTTTTGACCCGCCTTTTGATCTTCCTTCTGCTTTTCGATTACCGATGTGAAATAGTCTTTAAGCCGGTTGGTTATGCTGTTTTTATGAAAATTGTTATTCGCAAAAACAAATCTTTCTGTTGCGTTCTCGTCGGTGTCAAAGCAACCCCAAATATCTTCGGTTATAAAATCGACAGCCTCGCGCATCAACAGATCGTTATTCACGTGTTTTTTGCTATCGACGTCATCAACTACTATGTAATCCGGCCGTTCCGCCCCTTCTTTTGCGCCGCGAGGGTTTTGGTTAAAGCCGATGGCCATGTAGCGCACATTGTCTGATGTTAGAAAGTTCCCATCCGACCAGTCGCCATGATTGAATAGCTTGCCATAGTCGTTAATAAGTCGTTTGTTGTATTCGAACTGTGCCTGTATAGCCGAAAGCAACGCGTTGGCTTTAGGGACTGTCTCACCGATCAATAGCATAAAATTCAGATCGTGTTTAACGAGGTGCAGATAAAGGGGAATGCCTAAATCAATATGAACCGATTTTGCAGCTGACCGGAACCATGCGGCGAGTGCGCGTATGCGCTTATGTCTTATGATCAGGTTGGCAAGCCAAATCTGAAACCAGCTGCATTTGCATTTGGCATACATATTCAGAAAAAATTCAAACCACCGTCCGTAATCATCTTCCAGGTGTTTAAGGCGCTTAAGCTTCTCGTCAGGGCGTTCAAAAATATCATACTCGCTTGCCTGGGCTATCATAGCCACGTGCTTGTCGTAATCCGATATCAGTTTTAAGAATTTGGGATTATCTAAGCTCATGCAGTTTCAAGGTTAATGCGATGTTGTAAATACTGCTTATGGTAGGTTGTGCAGGTGGCTGCGAACTTCGGGTCACTTTGGCTGATAAAATTGTCCAGCTCTACCAATACCCGCTTAACTACGAACGCATCGAGCTTCTTATCCAGGCGGTCGAGCGCTGCGTTGAGCTTGGATATCGCGTCGGCATTGAGCTTTGCTGCGTTTCCCATAGCAACGCTCAGGAGTTCTTGCTGTAAAAGCTGCTTTATCCTGACCGGTGAAGAGTGATAGTCGCGTCGCCGGTCCTCCCATGCATATTTCTTATACCAGTCGCCAACCGTTTTGGCAGTTACATGGAATTTCTCGGCTATCTCGGCCTGCGTACAATCAATGTTTTCAATAAACCAGTCTTCTGCTTTGAGCCTGACCGAGTCTTTTTTACCCATAAAACTTGTTTTATGGTAGCAAAAATGACCCGATTTAAAAGGCTTTTAAAATAACTGTTCAAGGCTTGTACAGTTAATTGGCGAAGTATAAAAATGAGGTGATTTTTGAAGAAATAACAGAGAAAACCCGATGCCGGTATTTGAATGGAACGACGAAACAAAGGTTAATAGCTATGGCTTCCGCGTGATAAACGCCGGCGGCGATTTCGCCCGGTTCGATGATAATTCGGTGATGCTTAACAGCCACGTTAACACAACCGAGATGACGCTCGGTACGTGGGAAGGCAGGACGGTAGAAGGCCCAAAATTGAAGGGCGAAACGGTATTTGACAACGTGCGCGACAGCGTAAAGGAAGTGGAGGGGCAGGTTGACCGAAAGGTTATAAAAGGCTGCTCCATGGGATTGGCGCTAAGTTTCGACGAAGGGTCGTGGCGCAAGGGTGAAGACGGGGTAATGGAGCTGATAAAATGGGAGCTGATGGAAGTTTCGATCTGCGCGGTTCCAAGCTTATCGAGCGCCCTTTGCCTGTACAACAAAGACACCGGCAAGCTGATCCCCGAAAACGAGTTCAAGCTGTCTCTGCAAAATTTAACCGCAAACGATCTTAAAAACGAAAACAACTCCAATATGGAAAAAATCATTTTGACACCCCAGGCCGTGGCCGTCCTGGTAGGAATGGGTGTAACCGGCGGCGACAATGTTGCCGAGATCAGCAACGCTATAGTGTCGCTGCAATCAAAAGTAACCACGGCTGAGGCTGCCGCCCTTGCCGATAAGAACAAAGTAACCGAATTGCAGGCGAAGCTGGATAGCCAGGTGAAGTTGCAGGCCAAGGCGCTGCTGGATGGCGCGGTAATAGAAGGTAAGCTCACGGCCAAGGAGGCTGAAGACTATATGCCGGACGCCATTGCCAATTATGAGCTTACCTCGAAGCTGATCGGCCGCTTGCCGGGGAAAACACCCCTGTCGGTAAACAACAGTCAGAGCGCCCCCGGCGAGGTTAAGAGTATGGACGATTTTGAAAAGCTGCCTGTTGAAAAACAGCTGTCGTTCAAAAACGACCACCCGGAGGAGTACAAAAAGCTGTTTGCCAAGGCGTAGCAGCGAAACCGGCAACGGGACTGAGATACGGATTTAACGATTTAATACCCCTAATTAATTTAAACTAAAAAACATGCCACAGAATTTCCCCGAAATGTGGGTGAACCGGGTTGAGCTCAACCTGACAACCGCAACAGAAGCGCCCTGGCTCGCAGGGATACAGGAACTTGACACCGCCATTTTAGAAGTGGGCTCGGGTTCTGCCAGCGAGCAAAACATCATCCATATCCCGAATACGGATTTCGAGGTTGATGTATTGATCAACAATGAGGCTTACCCGATCGCCTTGCAGGCTTATACCGACGCAGATGTAACCATCCAGCTCGATAAGTATCAGACAAAGGTTGTGACGCTGAGTGACGACCAGGTGACCGGCGCATCATACCGCCGGATCGATGCAGCTACCGCATTAATGACCAGGTCGATCCTGATCAAGAAATATGGCAAAGCAATTTGGGCGCTGGCGCCTGCTGCAAACGGTGCTTTTACGCCTGTTGTTCAAACTTCAGGCAAGCGCAGCGAACAGGAAAACCCGATCGTTGAAAATGGCCGCACCATATTGGTGTACGCCGACATCGTTGCGATGAAAGACAAGTTCGATAAGATGGAAGTTCCGATGGCTGGCCGCCGCCTGGTGCTGTGCTCTGATCACTGGAACGACCTGCTGCTTGACCGCAAGCGCTTCGGCGACATGCTGGTTAACTATAAGACAGGCGATCCTGCGCCGGTTATCGCAGGGTTCGAGATATACCAGTATATCAACAACCCGCTGTTTGACGGAACGAACAAACTTGCCTATGGCGCCGTTGCCGCTGACGGCCAGTTCCAGGGCTCAGTTGCGTTCTACGTTAGTCAGATCGCGATCAAGACAGGCTTCACCAAGCAATATTTCGCACCATCGAACCTTGACCCCGAGAACCAAACCAACAGGCTTGCTTACCGCCATTATTTCATTTGCGTTCCTAAACGCGTGAAGTATATCGGCGCTATCGCATCGACCTATTCACCAGGAAACCCGGCATAAAAAACCACCAACCTCAATAGCTGCACCCTGCCGTCCCGGGTTTGCCATTCCCGGGGCGGCTATTTTGAAAAGTAAATGAACCACCTGATCCGCGTTTTAAAAACCTTCGATTACCACGACGTGACCGCATTCGGCAAAAGCCTGATGCCGAGCTGCCGGTATGACGGCGGCGCGGTATTAATGATTATAAGCGCCATGTATGTGAGTATCGATAAGTTTTTCGGGCTTGACGGGGCCGCGTTCGTGGCGCTGGGCTTTGTGTTTTTGGTTGAGCTGATCAGCGGCATCGTTGCCGCGCACGTCAGGAAAGAAACCATCAGCAGCGCGAAGCTTTCACGGTTCACGCTCAAGGTGGCCTGTTACCTGGTGCTGATCTCGGTAACGTATCTGATGGCTATCAGCTTTGCCAATCATAAAAAGGATGTAGCTGCATGGGTGTTCGACTGGCTGCATGTGTTCCTGGTAGCGCAGATCGTGCTGGAAAACATTGTAAGCATACTGGAGAACCTCGCCGTAATGAGCGGCAAGGATAAAGCCGCTTGGATAAATAAGATACAGGAAAAATTTAACGGCATCCTATGAAGATGACCATCGATACCGCAGGCAAAAACATCATCAAAAACTTTGAGGGCCTGCGCCTGCACAGTTACCGGGACGAGGCCGGCGTTTGGACCATCGGTTATGGCAGCACCTATTACGTAGGCGGCCGCCATGTAGGCCCGAACGAAACTCTGCAAAACGAAGCGATGGCCGACGTACTGCTGAGCAATACGCTGGTGGTGTACGACGCGGCGGTGAATAGCCTGGTGAAGGTACCGCTGACACAAAACCAGCATAACGCCTTAACCAGCTTTACCTACAACGAGGGTATAGGCGCATTGGCAGAGAGCACGCTGCTGCGGAAGCTTAACGCCGGTGATTACCAGGGCGCAGCCGAGCACTTTGCCGACTGGAACAAAATCACCGACCCGAAAACGGGCAAAAAAGTGGTAAGCGATACATTGGTGCATCGCCGGGCCGAAGAAAAAGCATTGTTTTTAACCCACTAAATAACTATTGAGATGAATTTTTTTAAGAAAGTATTAGCATTTATCGCGGGGGTTTTCTCCGCAAAAGCTACCGTTGCCACCGTTGTGAACCAGGTTGCGCCAAACACTACCGCCGCCGTTACCACTACATCAACCGCTCCGGCCGACGTGGCCATTGAGGATGTGCAGAAAGCGATCGATATCGTCAACGGCGTAAAGAAAGCGCTGGCATCGCCTGTAGCTGCCCTGATCACTGACTTAATCCCGACCACGATCGACGATAACATCCGGCAAACGCTGGTCAATGATCTGCCTGTTGTTGCCGCCGGGCTCGCCTTTGTGAAGGATGTATTAAGCATGGACCGCTCGACAGCTTTGTCGCAGGTACTCGCCGCGATCAGGTTCTCGGACAAGCCTAACCTGGATGCATTTTACCATACGCTTGCTGCAAAGGTATTGCAGATCATCAGCGGCGGCAAAGTGAGCTGGAGCCAGGCAGTAATGGCGGTGGAATATGTACTGAAGGAAGCTGTATTAACCGGAATTGACACGAGCGCAGGCGCGGCGGTTATGCAGAATTTGAACGCACCCGCAGCATCAGCCGCTCCGGCAGTGGCCGTTGCGGCACCGGCTCCGCCAGCTCAACAGCAGGCCGCCGAATCTGAAGCCGTTAACTACCCTATTGTATCATAATTAAAAACTCAACAACCATAAAAAAAACATCATGAAAAAATTGGTTTTATTTCTTTCGATAATCAGCCTTTCGGCCATGACCGTGCAGGCACAGCGTTATACCAAGCCGCTGCAATCGGATAACACGGTTCACGCCCTCGGCCTTGACACCGCCAGCAACGCCGTATCGGTTAGCCAGGTACTGCAAATTACCGGCTGGCAGGACATGGTTACCATCCAGTCGGGTGTAACCAAGCTGACAGGCACCATAGGCGCGACCGCATCCGTAAAGCTATACGGCTCGGTTGACGGGGTCAAATACGACTATGCCACTACCGCAAGCGACACACTTGCCGTCGGGGACGTATCGGGTGTACAGGTCAAAACGTGGTATATAGCGCCGTCAAAGTTCCAGTACTATAAAGCGATCTATAAACCGGCGGGGACACAAACGTCAACCATAACGTCGACGGCGCTCGTCGGCAAAAACTAAGAAACCAGGGCAAAGGACAGGCAGGTCAAAAACCATATCCGCACCCTGCCTTCACGAGGTGAAGGTCTGACAGGGGTGAATCACATAGAAAGGGCTGTCGCCTGTCCTTACCTAAAAACTTAAACTGATCAAATGGAAAAGTTTATCAAACAAGCAAAAGACATTTTCGGCCGCTACTCGCAAAAGGACACGGTCTATTTCACCGGCGACGGACAGCCGTTTTTTGATGAGAATGCCGCCGCGAACCATAGCCAGTCGCTGGCTGATAAAACAGTAACCGCGATAAGCCGTAAGAATATTGTCGCCACGGCTGACGAAGCTGACGCACAAGCTGAGGCCGATGCCAAAACAGCAGAAGAGCAGGCCGCAGCAGACGCTAAGGCAAAAGCCGACGCCGATGCTAAAGCAGCAGAAGAGCAGGCCGCAGCAGAAGCCCAGGCAAAAGCCGACGCCGATGCTAAAGCAGCAGAAGAGCAGGCCGCAGCAGAAGCCCAGGCAAAAGCCGACGCCGATGCTAAAGCAGCAGAAGAGCAGGCCGC